>SXGR01205869.1_pt1 | contig 11277 bp, 10 predicted proteins | sample 3174711 | NCBI WGS metagenome assembly SXGR01 (sample SAMN11356860, study PRJNA531348) | freshwater metagenome | isolation source: freshwater sample F1-60 | place: China: Fuxian Lake, Yuxi | collected 2017-12-25
GACGAAAAAGGTGGCCGTTGGAGCAATTTTAATGTTGGTTGGCGCGATTTTAGTTCTCTATAATGGTGAATTTGGCGTAAATCCGGGAAATCTGATTATTCTTTTAGCGACGATGATTGCACCGATGGGAAATTATTATTCCCAGCAAGCAAGAACGAAGGTTAGTTCAAGTTTCATTATGTTTGTGAGGAGCCTTATCAGCGGTATTTTTCTGCTGGCTATGGCTTTTGCATTTGGAAAAACCTCATCTATAGGGGAAGTTAATAGTGCATTGATTTATCTCGTGATTAACGGAATTTTCCTGCTCGGTCTGACGAAAATTTTCTGGATCGAGGCAATTCATAGAATTCCGATTACGAAAGCTATTTCTTTTAGTGCGATGGCACCGGTTTTTACTATTATTTTTGCTTATTTTCTTTTGGAGGAAGTGCCAACTTTTTTGCAGATCTGCGGCTTTGTTCCGGTAATTTTTGGGGCAATGATTTTGACAGAATTTAACTTTAGAAAAGTGGCTGCTTAGGCGGCCTCTTTTTTTATGTATTTTCGCTGATTTTCCAAACGCCTTTCTCGCGGAAGGCGGCGAGTGTTTGGCGGCGGGCAAGATTGATCAAGGAATTGAGCGATTTGTCTGAATTTTTTGCGTAGTCAGCGTGTGTGATGATTTTTTCACCTTTTAAATAAGCGACTCTTTTGTGGAGGGATTCCATTAGAGAGAGTGTGATGATTTTTTCCATCGTCCGGGGATTTTTCTTTTTGTAATGGTCGAAAGCAGAGAAATAAATTTTTCTTTCTTTGTCGCGGATAATGATCATTGGAAAGCCGAGACGAAGAAGCTGGTAATTTATTAGCACGCGTCCGATGCGGCCGTTACCGTCACAAAATGGATGGATCACTTCAAAATCGAGGTGGAACTTGGCAATCTTGTCGGCAAAATAAAGTTCAGTGTCGCTGTGATATTCAATCAAAATTTCTTCGATCATGCGTTCGACGTCTTCCGGGGATGGCGCGATGTGGGTGCCGACACGGACATACTCCCCCGTTTGGCGAAATCTGCCGGCAATTTTTTCGTTGATATTTCCAAGCAGCATTTGATGAAGAAGAATAATAAACTCCTGATTTAGGTCGTAATCTTTTGATTTAGTTTCCACATATTCCATAACACGGCCACGATGTTTGGCTTCAAAAATTTCGCGCACAGATACATTTCGGGAAACTTCAAGATCGAGAAGAATTTTTTCGGTTTCCTGAAGAGTGAGCGTGGAATTTTCAATCGCATTGGAGTTAAAAACACTTTCAGAAAGCTCCGCTTCATCAATGAGTTTCAAAAGTGAATCTTTGCCTTTTCTTAAACTGTCATATTCGGCCTTGAGCTCTTTGATACGATCCCTGAATGGCTTGGTACTTGGCATGTCCACATTATAGCAAATTAACGATTTTTTGTCAAAAAAGCGTTAATTTGCACAGCTTCTGGGGAAAATTAACGAGTTTTTGCGCCATTTCTGACTTGTGACTAAATTATAGGTGAGCATATACTCACCGTCAAGCCTTTCTTTTTGACCTTCTAGTTACTCTTGACTTTTGAAAATTTTATTCTATAATGACCTACTTTATTGCCGCTTACATTAAAATTTATGAAATCACAAGCAGCTATTAGCGACCACCGATTTGAAAGACCTTTGTGTCCGGATGATTTGTATGCAGAAATACCACTACAATCTGGTGATATTGACTTTGCAAAGTTAAAAGATGAAGCAGAAACCAATGCTGAAAGGTCTGCGGAATTTGTTAAAAACCATCTTCCAATTCCAAGAAAAATGACGCCAGATGAAAAAGTAAAAGCCCGTGCACAGAGAATTTTAAATCTACTAATGTTAACTAGGTACAGAAGGGGGCCGAAAGAATTTGTTGATACTCAAAATACTCTCGCAAGAATTGTTGATTCGATAAATTCACAGTCACCAGTTGAATTGATTTTGAGTTTCTTCGGTTACAAAGTTTGTAATCGCTTGAAAACATGGGCAGAGACCGGGACAGAAGTTGATCTTTCAGAAACTGCAAGTCTGCTTAGGTTTTATGAAATTGCCAAGGCAATTGATCATCTGCATGAAGGTGGAGGGAAAGTTACTGTTGCCTGTGACGGAAGCAAATATGCTCCGGCTGTAGGATTTAGCGAAGAACAGGGAAGAGGATATTTTCAAAATGTTTCAGCACTGGCAGAGCACATGGGAATTGATAGTTCGGTAAAATTAGTTGATGAAGCAGATCATTATCCTGATGATCACAAAGAAAAAGCGGGTGAGAATTGCCGACGCGTCCATGAAGGCTATATCAATGGAAATCAAGATATTGTCAGCTTGGTTGGATCATTAAGAAAAAGTATTGCTTTGACAATTCCTATTGCCAAAAGCATATCGATCGAAACGGTTGCTCTAGCATTTTGTGAGGGAATTAACGATGAAGAACTGAAGAGAGTGTCAAAAGCGGCATTTGAATTAAGGATGTGGATTCAGGACCAATCTCTGGCGAGTACAGTGAAGTACATAGGTTATTATAATGCCGTAAAAAATGCAGGAGTAATTGAAAGAATTGCACCACATGCGCTCAGGGCTACAGTACATCCGAAACCTGGACAGATTGGGCTTTATGCAATCAATAAAGCCAATGACAATAGATTTCCTCATCATGGACAAGGTGTTATTTGCGCCGATGCAAAACCAGGAAACTATTTGGATAAAGTACGCGTGAGATTTCAGGCAGATATCAGACGACCTGCTTTAGATGAAGGATTGAAAGGCATTTGCCTGCCACAATTCAAATATCGATTTGCAACAAATGAAAGACATCCTTTCGTATTTAAACCATTAATTCAAAACCATGACTAAACGATATTTAGAACCAAGCGCGGATCCGGAAAGAGCTTTAGAAAAGTTAGCAATGGCCCACCAGCCGCCTATTCGCAGGATGTATCGGCCGGGTTTTGATGATCTGATGAGAGAGATGCCGGTAATTGATGCAAGATCAGCTGATCAAAGCGAGCAAGTTGCAGAGACGATGGTAGTTTTGGAGAGAATGCGAGAAAGGGTAATGGCAAATATTGGAGCATTAAATATTCCAGATATTCCACCTGGAGAGTTTGGCCGAATTATTTTGGCGGTTGAAGAGCCGAAGGAAGAAGGCAGCATTTTAATTCCGGGAACGGAGGTGGTTTTGGCACTATGGGGTGAAGGATTTACTAGTCCGGTACACGGTCATGCGCCAGGTTATATCCATGAAGATTTATTAGGCGGAGCATTTGATGTTCATTTGTATAAAGAAAGTGGAGATCCGCGCGATCGAAAGGCGGTTTATCAAAGAACAGTGGCTCAAACTGAGCCGGGAATTTTTTACCGTGAATATGTTCAGGATCACGGCCAGGAAAAGCGTTCAGCACTGATCCACAATTTCCGCGCGCGAAGACAGAGTATTAGCATGCACTATCTGCCAGAACATGTGCGAGATGGAAATGCAAATAGATTTCGAGTGGTGAATAATGCAGAATCAGCGCCAGTGCCGAGTTATATTAAACAGGCGGAGTTTAGACCAGGATTGAAGTTGGCGGAATCTGATGTTCGAAGAGTAACAAAAGAAGAGGTTTTGAAGGAGTTCAAAGTTGGAGATGTGTATCTGGTTAGAAGTGAAAACGTGGCGTTTCTGGGACCACACTTTGTGGTAATCACAGGAGGAATGGTGGAAAAGCCGCATGGGAAAAGACCACAAGATTTGACTTTCCTCGTGCCAGACGGTGAAAAAACTCCTTTGGACAACTATGATTGGACAGAATCTTTGGTAGTCTTAAAGCTAGAGGAAAGCGCGAAAAAGGCTTTCTATGAGCATTACGAGCTGGACGAAAGAAAATTTTAATAAAATTATCCGAAATGCCCGCCGACATAGTTGCGGGTTTTTTCGTCTTTAGGATTATTAAATACCTTATCAGTTTTGTCGTACTCAACTAACTCTCCGAAATAGAGGAAAGCAGTTTGATCGCTTATGCGTGCGGCCTGCTGCATGTTGTGAGTGACGATAAGGATGGTGTAATCCTTTTTCAGATCTTTGATCAGATGTTCGATTTTGGCGGTAGAGATGGGATCCAAAGCGGAGGCGGGTTCGTCCATCAAAATAATTGAAGGCTCCACTGCCAAAGTGCGGGCGATGCAGAGCCGCTGTTGCTGGCCACCGGAGAGAGAAAGGGCGTTTTTTTTCAGATCGTCTTTTACTTCATCGAAGAGAGCAGCCTGGATCAAGGAGCGCTCAACAACATCATCAATTACAGATTTCTTTTTGATCCCCTGAATTCTTAGGCCATAGGCGACATTTTCGTAAATTGATTTGGGAAAGGGATTTGGTTTTTGGAAAACCATGCCGACAGTTTTGCGCAGCTGTTCCAAGTGGTCATTTTTATCATAAATATCTTCGTCATTCACTAAAACTTCGCCCTCTTTCTGGAAGTTATCGATATAATCATTCATCCGGTTAAAAAGACGAAGGAAGGTGGATTTTCCGCATCCGGATGGGCCAATAAGGGCCGTGACCGTATTTGCCTCAATGGACATGTTCACATTATTCAGGACCATTTTTGGACCATAGTGTACCGTAAGATTTCGAGTTTCCAATTTCATATAAATTTGATTACCAAGTTACTTTTTTTTGTGCCCGCCAGCGGAGCCAGACCGCAATACCGTTCATAACAAAAACAATTGAGAGCAAAATAATAATTCCGGCAGCGGCATTGATGATAAATCCCTCCTGAGGACGAGAGATCCAGTTGAAAATTTGAATAGGCAGAACGGTGAATTCATCCATCGGCGATTTGGCGATAAAGGGAACATACGTTAATGCGCCGATCATGATCAAAGGCGCAGTTTCGCCGATGGCGCGGGAAAGAGCAAGAATAATACCGGTAATAATATTGGAAGAGGCGGCAGGCAGGAGTTGATACCAGATAGTCTGCCATTTGGAGGCGCCCAGAGCGTGAGAAGCTTCCTTGATCGTCTTGGGAACAGATTTCAATGCCTCCCTGGTGGAGACAATAATAATCGGCAAAATCAAAAGCGCCAGAATCATACTGCCGGCGAGAACGCTCTCCCCCAGTTTCATGACCCGGACAAAAATTTCCAGGCCTAAAATACCGTAAATGATCGATGGAATGCCGGCGAGATTGGAGATATTGATTTCAAGAACACGGGATAAAAAGCCTTTGCCGCTATATTCTTCGAGATAGATCGCCGCGCCGATTCCGACGGGAATAGCGATGATTGCCGTGAGACAGAATATCCACAAAGTGCCCGTCCAGGCGGTGAGTATGCCGGCTTTTTCCGGGAAACGCGATGGCAGAGAGCTCAAGAAATCCCAGCTTATTCGGCTGAAGCCATCAGAAAAGATTTTCGTAAGTAAAATTGCAAGGACGATCAATCCAAGAAAGGTGCAGAAGATTCCCCAATATTTAAACAAGCGATCAATCATATTTCTGCTGATATTTTCTATTAAGTTTGTAGCTGATGTTATTGAAAATCAGGGTGAAGGCAAAGAGAGTGGCGCCAGCCGCGAAAATGGTCTGGAATTCCAGCGAGCCGTGAGGAACATCCCCGAGGCTCACCTGCACAATATAAGTCGTAATCGTTTCCACGGATTCCAAGGGGTTTAGTGTAAGATTTGGCTGTTGTCCGGCGGCAATGGCCACAATCATCGTTTCGCCGATCGCGCGGGATATCGCGAGAATGACGGAGGAGATAATTCCGGAAGATGCCGCAGGTAGAAGAACCCGAAAAGCAGTCTGAAAGCGGGTTGAGCCGATGCCATAGGAGGCTTCTCTGAGAGACTTTGGCACTGCGAACAAAGCATCTTCACTTAAAGAAGAGATGTAAGGGATAATCATAATTCCCATCACAATTCCGGGAGAAAGGGCGTTAAATCCCGGCAGATCGGGGAAAATATTTTGTAAAAAAGGAGTTACTACAATGAGGGCAAAAAAGCCGTAAACCACGGTTGGCACGGCGGCAAGAATTTCCAGCAGTGGCTTAACGATCTTCCGGAACTTTTTCGGTGAGTATTCACTAAGATAAATGGCAATAGTAAGACCAACTGGAAGCGCCACGGCCACGGCGATCAAAGAAGTCAGCAACGTACCGGCGAGTAGCGGCATGATGCCAAAATGTTTTTGGGTAAATAGCGGCGTCCACTCGGTGCTGGTAAAAAATTCAACCAAAGAAACATTGCGGAAAAAGTTGATAGATTCATAAAGTAGCACTGAGATAACCGCAATTGTAGTGAGAATCGTAATCGATGCACAGAGGAAGAGAACAACCTCTATGCATTTTTCACCAAATTTTTTCTTATATCTTTTTGCCACTTATTTTTTTAGGGATTCTTCAAATTTTTTCACCTCTGCAGCATATTCTTTATCGGACATAGGGATGTAGCCAACTTCTTCGGCTAGCAAGCCAACAGTTTCCAGGTAAAACTGGACGAAAGCCACTACTTCAGGTTTTTCCAAAGCTTTGCTATTTACATAGATGTATAGCGGTCGTGAAAGTGGTGAATAGCTGCCGTTTTTCACAGTTTCAACGGAAGGAAGAACTGGACCTGAACCGTTATCTACAGGAACAAGTTTTAACTTTTCTTTATTTTCTTCGTAGTAAGCAAGGCCTAGAAAACCAAGGGCGTTTTTGTCGTTGGCAACTCCCTGAACGAGGACATTGTCATCTTCGCTGGCGGTGTAGTCGCCGCGGCTCTTTCCGCTCTCCCCTACTACTGCTTCAGTAAAGTAGTCGAAAGTTCCGGATGCAGTGCCGGCACCATAGAGATTAATATTTTCATCCGGCCACTCTGGACGAATCTGGTTCCATTTCATGATCTTGTTTTGAGCCTCCGGTTCCCAGATTTTTTTCAGCTCCTCAACAGTAATACTTTCCACCCAGGTATTTTCAGGATGTACTAAAATAGCCATACCGTCATAAGCGATACTGAGGCTTGTGTAGTCGATTGCCGTCTCTTTGCAAACTGTAATTTCGCTATCTTTGATCGGGCGGGAAGCGTCGTTGATGTCGATTTCAGCACGGCAGAATTTTTTGAATCCACCTCCAGTACCGGAGAGGCCAACTGTAACTTTAACGTCCGGATGTACGAGAGAAAATTCTTCAGCAACGGCTTCGGTAACCGGGTAAACGGTGCTCGATCCATCGATCTTAATGAAGCCGGAGAGGCCAGGCACTTCCTCTTCAGTTTGAGGAGCCTGACTGCAGGCGCTAAGCAAAAGGAGCATAGCAAAGAGAAAAGCTATTTTTTTCATAGGTTTTGTTTATTAAAGATATATTTGAAAAAAATCTCGCCCAAAAATTGGGAAGGTTTCTTAAAGTTTTTTAGAATGAAAATAACTACCTTTGATAAATCTTTTGCGATAAAAAGTCCTACGCAAAGATATTTATTTTTTCTCCGAGGTTGTCTAAAGTTCCCTTGTTTTCAATGAGCAGTTGTAAGCACAGGAATATTAACACAAGAGTTTTAAAAGTAAAATCGACATTAATCTAAAACTGGGTTAAATTGTGCGGGCAGTAAAAATCCCCACTATGACAACCACACAACTCGACCTGAATGAACAGTTTCAAAGGGCGTGTTATTTGATGGCGGAGACGAATAAGAATGTTTTCATAACGGGCAGAGCGGGCACGGGAAAGTCGACGCTGCTGAATTATTTTCGGGATAATACGAAGAAAAAAGCGGTAGTACTGGCACCGACGGGCGTGGCGGCGATTAATGTGAGCGGGCAGACGATTCATTCATTTTTTAAATTTAAACCGAGTATTACGCTGCAGGGTGTGAAGAAAAAGTATAAAGATGGCGACGAGAAAAATCTTTATGCAAAGCTCGAGGTAATTATTATTGATGAGATTTCGATGGTGCGGGCGGATTTGCTGGATTGCGTGGATAGATTTCTCCGGCTGAATGGCCCGGACAAAGACAGCCCGTTTGGAGGTATTCAGATGATTTTTATCGGCGATCTTTATCAGTTGCCGCCGGTGGTGACTGGGCATGAGAGAGAGATTTTCAGGGACCATTACAAGAGTCCTTATTTTTTCAGCGCCAATGTATTTGAAAATCTGGAAATGGAGATGGTCGAACTGGAAAAAATCTACCGTCAGACGGATGATGAATTTATCCGCCTGCTCAATACGATTCGAAATAATTCCGCTGGTGAGGGCGATCTTGCCGCGCTGAATGAGCGTTGTGATCCGGAGTTTTCGCCGGCCGCGGACGATTTTTATATTTGCCTGACAAGCACCAACGATCTCGCGGACAAGGTAAACCGGGAGGAGCTGCAGAAATTGCGCGGAGAGACACATGAATTTAGCGGCTTCACCGAGGGTGAATTTGGAAAAGAATATTTGCCGACTGCTTTGGAATTGGAACTAAAAATCGGTGCACAGGTGATGATGCTAAACAACGACTCCGGCGGACGCTGGGTGAACGGCTCGATCGGAAAAATTACCGGTGTGGAGATGGATGAGCTGGGCGAAGAAGTTATTGTTGCGGCGTTGGATAATGGAAAAACGGTGGAAGTCAGTCCGCATACCTGGAAGATATCGAAATTTTTCCTGAAAGACGGCCAGCTCGCTTCGGAGATGATCGGCTCTTTCACGCAATATCCCCTACGCTTGGCCTTTGCGGTGACGATTCATAAAAGCCAGGGTAAGACATTTCAAAAAGTGATAATCGATATTGGGCGCGGAACTTTTGCGCACGGGCAGATGTATGTCGCGCTCTCGCGCTGTACCACTTTTGAGGGGATGGTTTTGCGAAAACCGATTCAGAAACATCACATTCGGATGGATTATGAGGTGGTAAAATTTATCACCCGCTATCAGTATGAAACGGCGGAAAAGCAGCTCTCGCGCGAAGACAAAATCGAGATGATTCAGGAGGCACTTGAGAGGGGTCTTCAACTGCAGATTACTTATCTGAAAGCACAGGATGACAAGTCGCGGCGGACGGTAAAACCTTTACAGCTGAGCAATATGGAATATGCTGGCAGTCCGTTTTTGGGGATGAAAGCTTATTGTCAGACGCAAGCGGGAAACCTGACTTTTAATGTGGATCGGATTTTGGAGATGCGGGTGGCGGAGTAGCGTATAGCTATTGCATGTTTGATCCAAGTTTTTCACAATGTATACAAAGTATACTAGTTTGTATACATTGTAGTTAAGAGATGTATACAAACTAAGAACCTTCATTGCACCACCGTTGAGTGGTATTTTCAAAAATGGAGACAATTGCTTAATTATCATGTTAAGTATTGACATGAACTTAACATGATGATAACATGTCAAGTGTTAACATATATTTAACATGTTATTAACATGAGCTTGAAGGCAAAATATCCTAAATACATACTCGCAAAGCCGGACTTTTCAAAAATTGACACAAAGAAAATAACTTTGAAACTTAAAGAAATTGAAGATTTTCGAGAATATTTTGATAAAGCCAACACACCCAAGTATTTATACTGGGATACACTTAGATACAAGGCTCCTTTTGATGACCTTTTGCCTGAAGAAACATGGTTTTTAGTTCGACAATTTAGAGATATCTTTGCAAGAGAAACATATATAGCAAGTGAATCAAAAGCTAAATTTAGATGGCTTCGTTTATCCAATATCGATGAATTCCTCCATATAATCGATATGTATACCGGTGGAAAGCTATTTCCTGAACAGTCCTCAATTTCGCAGAATAAACAACTTATCGTAAGGGGAATCATGGAAGAAGCAATAGCTTCAAGTCAGCTTGAAGGTGCCCATACTACAAGAGCAGCTGCACAAAAGATTATCCTAGAGAAAAGAGAACCGAGGAATGAATCTGAAAGAATGATAGTGAATAACTATAGAACAATGATGTCTATCGAGGAAGATTACAAAAATTCAGAGCTTTCTCTGGATTTGATTTTTGAAATTCACAAGGTGCTTACATTTGAAACGGTTGATAGCAGTGAACAAGGACGTTTTCGAACCAATAGCGACGAGATCGTAGTGGAAGGATCAATTAAATCAGAAAGATATATCACTCATATACCGCCAGATGAAAAATTCTTGAATGATGAAATTCTTCGATTAATCGATTTTGCTAATGATAAAGATGGCAATCAGTTTATGCACCCAATTATTAAGGCTATTTTTTTGCATTTTTGGATAGGCTATCTGCATCCATTTACTGACGGGAACGGCCGTCTGGCAAGAGCGTTATTTTATTGGTATCTCCTCAGAAAAGGATATTGGATGATGATGTATATACCTATTTCAACAGTCATAAAAAAGGCACCGATGCAATATGGAATGGCTTATATTTACACAGAGCAGGACAATTTGGATTTAACCTATTTTTTTGATTTCCAGATAAGGAAAATCATGCAGTCCTTAAATGATTTTGAAGAATATATTAAGCGCCAAATTAGCAAAAATAAGAAAATAGATTTTACAGTTGGCAAACAGATTATTCTAAATGATCGCCAAAAAAATGTGCTTCATTATTTAGCATCAAATGATTCAGCTAGTACGACAGTCAGCTCTCATGCGGAAGTTAACAGCATCTCCCGCCAAACAGCCGCGAAGGACCTGAAAGAGCTCGAAGGGAGGAAGCTATTAAAATCCCGCCGTGAAGGCAAGTTTATTAAATTTAGGGCGGCAGCAAAATTGAATGAATTGTTGAAGGGTGGAGATTAGTCAAAAAAGTCCTCATCAATCTCCTTCACTTCGTAAGTATTTTTTACCTGCACACCTACGCCGTATTCATGCATTAGACTGACCAGCCTTTTGCCATCAATAAGGATTATGGAATGGTGGGCTTCGCGAGCTTTGTTCATTGCAGACTGGTCAAAACTGGAGGTTGTGGCAAAGACTCCTTTGCTGGTGTAGCCAGGTTATGGCATTGATGGGGTTTTGGATGGGTTTTGGTTGGAGGCGGATAAGATTATTGTTTATTAGCGCCAGCAATAAAAGATTCTAAAGACTTTATTAAATCTTGTGCTTCATCAGGAAAATCAGTAAATTTCAAATTTTCTTCATCAATAACTTGAATAATACATTCCATAATTTCCTTTTTAGAAAAGCCTAAACATTGAACGTTATCTTTCAAAAAGTATTGAGGGTTTTGATTCTCTTGTTTTTCAATGATGTATGCTTTAAGTAAAATCCCAATTTTCTTATTTTTTAAATCTCTATTAAATTTTAGTTCATATTTTGGCCCTTGATC
>SXGR01181253.1_pt1 | contig 11276 bp, 14 predicted proteins | sample 3174711 | NCBI WGS metagenome assembly SXGR01 (sample SAMN11356860, study PRJNA531348) | freshwater metagenome | isolation source: freshwater sample F1-60 | place: China: Fuxian Lake, Yuxi | collected 2017-12-25
ATAGAAGCCCGCCTTCGGTAGATTTTTGCCACTAGAAAAAGAGGGGTTCTTGCTGCCCTGCAATCGCTATAATACATTATATTATCTGCACTGGTGAACTAATGGTTAGCACTGACCTCCACCCATCCGTTTTCTAAGCCTCAAAAACTCTTCTCATTCGAGGTTCGACGAGATTTCAAGGCGTAACCGACGAAAGTTGCCCAATGCCTCCAAATCGGCAACAGACTTCCATTACTCGCCGTACCCTGCTACAGTATGGACTACGCCTACTCACCCTGCGCCGCGTGTGCCATTCGCACAGCACAGAATGTCCGACCCAACGTCTGATCAAACTCCAGTTCCGGCAGCAGTTCCGGCCGGCAGCTCACATCAAATCACCGGTCAGAGCAAAGAACCGCCGAAATACTGCACCAAAGCCACAACCTCGCCAGTAGAAAAGGCACCAGCCACTGATGCGGGGCGCACCCCACTACCATTAGTAAGCGATCTTTGTACTTATCTCCCAACCAACTTCCCGCACAAGAGACCGCACAGAATTATTCCAACAAGCACCCTTGGACAGAGATTTTCCAGTCATCTTCTACTATAGGCATCAGTTCATTTGAAATCGGCGGCACTTCCTCGCGGCTAATAACCTGATTGCCGTTGTCGTCAAGCCGGGTGCGAAAGTTGACCTTCAAGCTATCGTCAAGGTTTTCGAGCGGGATGCGTGGGACGATCGCTTGGAGCAGTGGTCGCAATCGGAGGAGTGGTATCTGAAATTGATCTTCATGCTGGCAACGGGCGGCGTGTGGCTGGGGCGGAAGATTTTGTGGTGCCTGATGCACGCGGGGCATGCGATCAGCTGTTTCATGTCCCGCCAGATGGAATTCGATGCCGACCGCTACGATACGAAGTTGGCTGGTAGCTCGGAGTTTGCCCGCACGGTGGCGCGGTTGCGGTTCCTCGGAGTGTCCCGTGCTGCGGCGATGAATGATGCCTACCAGACTTTTCAAACGCGGGAGCTTCCGGATGATCTGGCGGCGATGGTGCTCTGGCGTGAGCAGGTGATGCCCGGCGATGTGCGCTCAAAGCTGGATCGAAGCGTGAACGAGAGCACCACAAGTTGGGCGACACGCATCCAGCTGATCCGGACTGCGTGAAGGCAGCGCTGGCGATCCATGCGCCGGGCGTGTTTCATCTGGAGGCACCGGCAGAGCAGTTGTTCCGTGATTTTGCCGCCACGAGTCGCGCCGTGACGCGGCATGCCTTCGAGCACGAATTTGGCCTGGCGATGGACAAGGTGCGGCTGAAAAACGCCTCCAGCATGAGCGAGGGCCGGAAAGCCGCCGACAGTTCGGACAAGGCGCTGGATACCTTCTTTGGTAAATCGTCCACATCATGCGCCTGAGCCCGCTGGAGTGGACGGTGCCAGCGCCCGTGCCGGTCTCCATGCCTTCTAGGATGCCGCCGCCTTCCGCCGTAACATTGCCCATGCCGAGCGCGGCATCGTCAGCACCGCCGCCGGTGCTGGGCATGACGGAAGAGGCGTATCTGAAGCTGTTCGGCCAGTATGTGGAGCATCAAGGTGAGATTTTGAGTCAAACCTGCGCCCGAGATTTGATCGAGGCGGACTTCAATCTGCCGAATCCAGCCGAGTTTTCGATCAGTTCGAGCACGAAGAGCGCCGCGGAATCTGCGCTGACGGTGAGCAAGCAGCGGCTGCAGCAGCTGGCGGTGCAAATGGAAGGCTACGAGGCCGCGCTGGCCAAACGCCTCCGCGACGGACCGGATCGCTGGCGTGCGCAGCATCCCAAGCTGGAGGCTGTGGCAGAGCTGGACCGTCTTCTCGCCGCGCAGCGAGTGCTAGCGCGGTTGATCGGGAACATCCTCCAGGCGTCGCGGGCCAAGCGCTCGCTGGAGCTGCTCTTTGCCAATGCGAGGAACCATCACGATTTCTTCACGCTCTATCATCAGGCCCGTGCCGTGGCCCAGCGCATCGAGGTGGTGGCGAATCACTGCGTGGCCACGCTCGGCAGCGTGGTGCATCCTTACCAAGAAGGTCATCCGCCTCTCGCCGAGGTGCTGCGCCTGCCGGACGAGGGTGACAACGAGTTCGCCCGCGCCGCGCAGCTCGCCGATGTCTGCACCGAGGCACTCGTGCCGCTGCTCGTGCGCCTCATGGGCGACCTCGCGGCGATGGCGAAGGCTGAAAATCCCTGAAGCCAGCCGCCGCGTCCTGCGTTTGCTGGTGCCCATGAAGCTCCTCTGCACGCTCGCTATTGCTTTCCTCTCGTCACTGGCGGTTGCCGCCACGCCGCCGAACATCATTTACATCCTCGTCGATGACCTCGGGTATGGAGACCTGAGCTGCTACGGGCAGAAGATGCTCACCACGCCGAACATCGATCGCATGGCGGCGGAGGGGATCAAGTTCACGCGGCATTACGCAGGCAGCACTGTGTGTGCTGATGAAGGGGCTGCGCACGGGTCACTGTCGCGTGCGTGGCAATAATCCGTGGGCCATTCCGGATGGCGATGTGACGGTGCCGAACTTCCTCAAAACCGCTGGCTACCACATCGCGTGCATCGGCAAATACGGTCTCGGCAAGCCGCTGCCGCTCAATGACCCGGAGAAGAAGGGTTTCGACGAGTTTTATGGCTGCGTGGGCACTAGCCACGCGCACAATTTCTACACGAAGGCCGTCATCATCAACGGTCGCGTGAGCCCGCTGCCCAACACGGTGATCGAGGGCCCGTTCAAAAACGCGGCGGACTACGTCGATGCGGAGTTCGCCGGCACGCCGCACAGCGAATCCGCGCAGCGCCATCACCTGCGGGGTACCGGGGACGTTACCTGTGGTCCTGTTTGCGCCTGTGCGCACTAGTCCGGGTCGACGCAGCAGTCCACCATCAGGCTGGCGTAGACCTTGCAGGCATCGATGACCTGTTGCACGGGCACATATTCGTTTGCCCCATGTGCGTTCATGGCCAAATCTCCTGGTCCGAAGATCACCGTCGTAATGCCGGCTTCACTCATGATATTGGCATCACAGGGACCCGGCAGGCTGCCAAAGGTCGGCTCAACCCCCAGCGCGTCTCGGTAGGCTGTCGCCAGCATCTGAACGGCTTCATGGTTCAGCGGTAGATTCACCGGTTCCAAGATCTGGTGAATTACTGGGGCTTCAATTACAGGTGGATGTTCGCGGAGCCAACCGTCTAGGCTTACCACCCCGGCCACCGTCTCTCGGATCTGACGCAGCACCTCATCGCTACGCAGCGCAGGATTGTAAACCACGGCATAAACAATCTCGCATTGCTCAGGCATGGAGGCGCGCAAATTGCCACCGTGAATATACACAGGACATAGGTTCATGCCGCCCGGCGGCATGAACGGGTGCTTCTGGTAGAGCGCCCAGTCCTCTTCCATGATCGAAAATGCGTCCATGATCTTGCGCGCCTTTGCGACGGCGTCGATTCCTGGTAGGGGTGGTGGCTGCGCCGATGGGTAGACGGCAGCGTACCGGCTCGCGGGATGCAGTCCCTTGCCAAGCACTGTGATCTTGAAGAAGAACCAGCCCATTGTGGCCGGCGAGATGCGCAGGCTCGTGGGTTCTGCATTGACAACCATCGGTGCAATATAGCCGCGACGGACCACGCTCATAGGTCCGATATCCGCCCCGGCCGTCTCTTCAGCAATGCTGAACGTGAGCACAATGTCGGAGTGGCGCGCCACGCTCGTTTCACCCAAGATTTTGGCCGCCCAGAGGAAGGCCGCGTTGCCTCCCTTCATGTCCGTGGAACCGCGCCCATACAGGTTGCCTGCGCGCACTTCGCCGCTCCAGGGGTCGCCGCTCCAGCGTTCCTTCTGCTGGGCAGTGACTTCCACCGTGTCGGTGTGGCCGTTGAACATCAGGCTGGCGCGTCCGGAATGGCCAGGGAGGACGGCCGCCAAGTTTGGCCGGCCAAGGGCTTCCGCCCACAGGTCAATCTTCGCAAAACAGCCCATCTGCTCGATCTGTTGTGCAAGCCATCGCTGGCACGTTTCCTCCTCGCCCGGATCATCTGGAGTTCCCCGTCCGGGGTTCACAGACTTGTGGGCGACATACTCCTGCAAGAAGCGTATCATTTCGGGTACTTGCCGGTCGATCTCCGCCAAGATCGTGTGCTTCACTGCCTGTTTGGACAAAGGTGTGGCTGTGGCCATCTGACTCTCCCTTCGAAACTATGATTCAGGATAACGGATCAAGGATCTGGCGCATACGCAAGATATGAACGATCCTGCAAATGCTCGCTGTTTGCGAACCTAGTGCACGACGGCACAAATCGATTGGCAGTCGTTTTGGACGTTAGAAGCTCAAATTCTTCGAGAAGTCGAACTTCTGAACCAGCGCATTGCACTAGCGCTTTAGCCCGGTCATAGCCATGCTTTCAATGATGTAGCGCTGCGCAAAAAGGTAGAGGACAAGCAGGGGCAGCGCGCTCAGGACAGCTGCCGCCATCAGCCATGACCAGAAAGCTTCTCCCTGTCCTTTGAAGAAGGCAAGTCCAACCGCTATGGGCATCTTGTCCATGGAATTGATGAAGATGAGTGGCGGAATGAAATCGTTCCAAATCGTCGTGAAAGTCACGACAGCCAGCGCGGTCAGTGCAGGCATCGACAGAGGCAAGTAGATGCGCCAAAGGACATTGAAGGGGCCGCAGCCGTCGAGTATGCCTGCCTCCATCAGCTCTCCTGGGATGCCCTTGAAGAACTGGCGCATGAGAAACACGCCATACGCACTCCCAAAATACCATGGCACCACTAGCGGTAAATAGGTGTCAATCCATCCTAGCTTGCTCATCAGAATAAACAGCGGGATCATGCGCGCCGGATACGGGATCATGAGGGTCACCAGCACAACAATGAAAATAACCTGTTGGCCTGGAAAACGCAGGCGCGCCAGGGCAAAGCCCGCCAAGGTACAGGAAAGCAGTGCGCCAAAAGTACCCAAGATGGAAATAAAGAACGAGTTGAAAAGGAAATTCGCGAAAGGATATTGTTGCCAGATGTCAACATAGTTTTCAAAGGTGAAAGACTCAGGCAGAATAGTTGGCGGGTAGCGCCGCACCTCACTCAACGGCTTGAAGGAGGTCACGATCATCCAGAAGAGCGGGAAGACGATCACCAGAAGGAGCGCGAAGAGGACAACGTATGTCAGGATATCCAACAGCAAACGGCGCTGGTATTGATTCAGGAACGGATATGGACCGCTGCGGGTGTTGCTCAAGCTGTCGACATCATTCATCGTAGTGAACCCATCTATCTTGGAACTTGATCTGGGTAATGGTCATAGCCAGGACCACAACAAGAAAGATCACTGAGATCGCTGATGCATAGCCCATACGCAGGAATGTGAATCCCTGCAAGTAAGTATAGTAGATAAGAGTTGAGGTCGAATTGGACGGTCCCCCCTGGGTCATGATGTATGTCGACTCAAAATTCTGAAATGAAGAGATCATCGCCATGACAATGGCAAAGAACAACGTCGGCGTCAACATGGGCAGCGTCACTTTTCGAAACTGTTGCCACTCGTTGGCCCCGTCGATGGCACTAGCATCATACAGTTCGTGGGGGATGCTCTTCAGGCCGGCAAGAAATACAATGATGTTGAAGCCCAGACCGCGCCAGACGCCCACGATCATCAGGGAGAGTAGCGCGGTCTGCGCCTTCACCAGCCAAGGCATCGGCGGAATGCCTATCAGCCCAAGGGCGTAGTTCAAGAAACCGAAGTTTGGGGTGTACATCCAAGACCACAGGAGGCTCACGGCAATCACCGAGACTGTAATCGGAGAGAAGTAGACTGCCCGCAATAGGTACACGCCGCGAATGGGGCGGTTCATTAATGTGGCGAGCCCCAGCGAGATGACGATCGTGGTTGGCACTGTGCCCGCAGTGTAAAAAATGGTGTTCCAAAAAGCTTTCCAGAAGACTGCATCGCCCATCATCTCCTTGTAGTTGGCAACTCCCACCCAGCGCGGCCAGCCGATGATATTCCAGTCCATGAAGCTGACGAGCACCGCGAATGCGAGCGGGCCGATAATGAAGACCAACAGTCCAAACAAGAATGGACTCAACATAAAATAGGCCCACGCCGCGTTGTACCATTTAGGCGACTGGGTGAGCCAGCTGTTCATCTGGCGAAGTCCCCACAGGCCGAGGCTGATTGGGGTGTAGACCGCCGAGCTAGCTGATGGCTGCTGCACTATGATGCTCCAAGGGGAGTGGATCTGATGGATGGGAGCGACCAGCTGACGCCCCCATCCCGGGCTGTACGGCTTTCAGAATTCTACGGCGCAAAGTCAGCGTAGCGGGCGAGAATTGCATTCACCTCTTCAGAGGACGTGGCGACCGCCGTTGCCACGTCGACATCGTTGGCGAACACGGCATCCATCGCCTTGCTGTAGGCGCCCACGTATTCGAACCACGCAGGGTGGAACTCGAAGTCAAAGTGGTATTGCCACCCATCAAGCCAAGCCTTCATGTTCGGCACCGGTGTGCCGGCGAAGACATCGCTGTAGGCGGCGGGCTTCAAGGAGGGTGTGATCCCGCGCCCGGGTACTTTGGCCATGATCTGCTGACCCTCCGTGATCAGCCATTTGAACAAGGTCCATGACTCGTCCGGATGCGGTGTATTTGCCCCCATTACCCACGATTGGGTCCATCCCAAACCTCCCTTTTGCTTTTGGGTCGGCATGGTGACGACATCCCACTCAAAGTCTTTGATGCTGGTGAGCAGCGTCATCTCGTAGTTGCCCTGGAACTTCATAGCTACGAGTCCGGTCATGAATGGACTACCACCTGACTCGATATAGCCTGGCAATGAAGAGACGCCTTGCGGAGTCGGCGAGACTTGGTGCTTGTAGATCAGGTCGACGGCAAACTGGATCGCTTCAATCGCCTCTGGCGAGTTGAGGGCTGCCTGCTTCAGGTCGGGGGTCAGCATTCGACCGCCGTTCTCCCTAACAAGATCGCCCCACATTTCCTGCACGTTGTTGACCGCATAGATGCCGTAGGTCTGTTGCCCCTGGGCGTTCTTGCGTGTCAACTGCGTTGCAGCGTTCAGGAGATCGTCCCACTTCCAGTCATTCGTCGGATACGCGACGCCGGCGCCGTCGAACATAGTCTTGTTGTAGGCGAGCGCCATGATGTCGATCTCTTTGGGGATGCCCAATATCTTGCCCTTGTACTTCATGTTCGGTTCTTCGGTAAAGTATTCGCCAAGATTGACGTTGGCGGCCGCAAGCCGATCATCTAGGGCCATGAAGGCATTGTTCATGGCTCCGTTGTAGAAATAGGCGCCGCTCATCATGAAGACGTCAGGCGTGGTTCCAGCAGCTATGTTGGCATTCAACTTCGTGTAGTAGGTGGAGAAATCTGCAGACTGCACTTCAAGGGGAAGCTCCGGGTGGGCCTCCGCAAACCCCTTCCACATGGCCTCCTGACCCGGTGTGCGCGACGGCTCTGCGTAGACCGCAATGGTGAGCGTGACCGCTTCCGCGGCAGGGGCAACAGTTGCTGTGGGCTCCGCCGGCGCGCAAGCGGCCAGAGCTGCTCCGCCAAGACCCAATCCTGTTACCTTCAAAAAATTACGACGACTTACATTTTTATTGTTCATTTTTATATCTCCGTATTCATGAAACGACTAAATACATTTTCTACAAGATAGTATTTTTAAGACTCAGATATATTCACCTCCTTAAGGATGGAAGCCTCAGCCTCCTTACAATATAACGGCTCACACCGCATTTGTCAACCACCAATTTGAGCTAAACTGCACTCCGCCACTACTTAATAGTCAATAATCCTATTTGTTAGATATTCGGAGAGGTAGGATCAGCGCAACAGGCGAAAATTACACAACTTCTGCAGGCCAGCATCGGCAGTCCTAGACATTCAGTGCGCTCTGCCAGCAGCCACACCACACCTGCCTGTGCTCCGCCGCGTGTGCCATTACTGCAGCGCAGAATTACCAATTCAACGTCTGATCAAACTCCAGCTCTGGGATCGGCTCTGCATCCACTGCCTTTGGCCGCGGTGGCTTACGCCCCGCCGCCAGCTTCTGCCCATCCTGCGCGGTCACCAGTTCCCGCCACAGCGATTTCGGCGCCAGCTCACCAAAGTAGCGGTGCCGATGCTTGCGCGGTGGCGGTATCAATAACGCAACCCGATCCAGAAACTCGCTTTAGCTGAGATAACACTTGGGAGAAGATCCATCACAGCAACTACCAGATTGGTGCACTCATTGCTACCTCGATATCTTGACTTATTGATCTTGGAATTTGAGTGAACTTCTCACCGTTTGCGGGTGAGTTATTGGCAAAGTACTGACCCTTCATGGGTTTAACCCATTTACCACCAGTGAAATTCTGATCTTGTGGTTTTGGATTTACCACCGCTCCAGCAGTACTTGGACTAAGTAAATCATCAATACCCTCCTTGCCTAGTTCTTGCTACAACATTTGAGACTGCGCCTGTATAGCCCTATTGCCAAGAAGAAATTTTTCTTAGGTAATAAACAATATGATTAACATTTACCTAAGTTTTGACAGCTCAGGTGAAACTAGTAACTTTTGGTCTAACACTAAAAAATCAGTTAGCGACTAACAAATTCCACCCAGCGTGTAATTCCCCGTGCCTTGTCGCCACAATATTTTTGCTAATTGCTGCCTCTGGTGCAAAAATTTCTACCCCATAATAAACCCCTGGCCACAATTAAAATTCAACTCTCACATCTGCTTCGCCTAATCCTTCGCGGGCGAGGTCCTTGGCGAATGCCATGACCTTTTCGCTCCGGTCGACGGCGCCGATCTTGGCTCCCATCGACGCGAAGTGCCGCACCAGGTCGTGGCCCATGCCTCCCGCCGCAACCGTGATGGCGACGACCTTGCCTGTGAAAACCATGCCGTTCATGTCTCCGTGAGAGCCGCGCGGAGCCACTCAAAACTCCGGTGCCGATAGAAGCCATAGTTGTAGAAGGCGATGTCGTCGATAGCAGCTCGATGCAGCCCGGACACGGCAGCCGCGACTTCGGAGGCGCTGTTGAGGTCCGGATGCGACGCCCGCAAGATGCCGCGGATGGCCCCGGCATCCCCGATGCAGCGCTTCACGTCAAATGCATCGGCGAGCACACGCGCCGCGCTCGGCTTGTAGAAGCAGTCCTCGATGATGCCGGCGCTAGAAGCCAGCGCCTTGATGTCGGTGCCCTATTACCATACACTGCCGGTAGGCCGCGCCATCGACGGGATGATCGCCACCGCCGCATCCTTCCGCACCGCCGCCCTGATCTCGGCGACGAGCAACGTCACCACCGTGCAGTGCCATGCGAGGAAGGCGCCCATCGTGCCGCCGGCCCGCGTGTCGGCCAGCCACATCGCGTCGGCCGTATTCGTCAGGCAGGTCGAATTCGGACGCGAGGTAGGTTTCGACGTCGGCGCGGACGTGCGCGCGGAGTCCGTCGGCATCAATGCCGGCGGCCTTTGTGCCCACACGGCAGTGCTGGCAGAAGCAGAGCACAAGCTGGTTATCGAGCCAGCGGTTCAGCTTCACCAGATTGAACTCGTGGTGATAGCCGTCAACAGGGGGGCATGAATCCCAGCATCTCGACGGAAAGGCCCATCACGGCGTAGCGGTCGGTCACATTGCGAGAGAGACCAACGGCGAGTTCGCGTGCCGCGGGATTGGACGGACAGAGCGAAAAGATCAGGCGGTCGCCGAAGGCGTTCTAGACCGTCGCATCCGGGTAGGTATGCCCAAGCCGTGTATTATGGAGGAGCACAATCCAGGCGTTGACCGCAATGCCCCCGGCTTGGGTCATCTCGGCGAAGACATCATGCTCTTCGAGGATACGGTTCGCGACCGCCCTGATGCGGCCATAGCGTTACGGTTCGGTGTGAAAAAAACGGTGCCATCTTCGGGAAAGTAGACCTTGCCGCCAGTGCCGCGCGGCCGGAGGAATTTTCCGGCGTGGTAGGTGCTGGCAAGATCGATGGTCTTAAAGCCGAGACTCTTCACCTCGGCGATGACGGCGGGAACACCGCGTTCGACGATGTCCCAGTCCTAGGCGTAGATCGCACGATAGTTCATGGTGAGAGGCCCGCTGGGTCCACCCAGAATCGTCCTTCGAAGTTCCCGCCTCGCGCTCGCTACTCAGGATGAGGGACGGTGGCATTTTCCACCAAGGACGGGGCTCTCGTGCAGCAGCATTCCCGAATGGAGGTCATATCCCTCCCTCATCCTGAGGTGCCCGGCCGAAACGCGGACGGGCCTCGAAGGACGCAATGCAGATCGTTCAGGACACCAATCCCCGCCCTACTTTTCGAACCAGCCGTCCTTGAGGTAGCGCATGTATTCGAAGACGGCCTTGTGCTTCCAGATAAACACCGCCTCGACGAATCCTGCAACGATGAAGGGCGGGATTAGGATCTCCTCACCCTTGATCCACGGCGCAATATCGTCAACCCGGAAGGCGACGTGCATGTTGTTCTTGATCTGGTCGGGCACGGTGGAGTCCGGCGCATAGCGCAGGAACTCGATCGACTCCGGGTGGTCGCGTGGGCTCGTCACCCAGCAGCGGCTCTGCTCGATCCAGTTCTCGCCGGGCATCGGCTCGTAAGCCGTGATGCCGATATGGTCGATGACGAGTTGCTGCATGATGCCGCCCTCCCCCGGCGCAAAAAGAACAGCCGGCCATCACGAGGACAGCCGCCCGCGAAGCCAGGCGACTAAAGCGCCGCCTGGATGGCCACCACGTCCACAGCCTTATAGTCGTCCGACAGCGCGAAGCCGTCGGCATCCGCCTTGACCTTGTTGGCGTCGACCTTGGTGGCACCATCGACCGAGGCGGAAAGGAAATACAAACCCACAACCACTAGTAATGGTAAGCGCTGGGCCCGCACTCGTCAAGTACCAATTTGCGCATACTGCACCCCGCCACTACTTAGTAGTCAATGATCACTTTTGTATTGCATTCCGAGAGGTACGCTCAGCGCAACAGGCGGAAATTGCCCGATTTGGACCGACCAGCATCGGCAGTCCTAGCCATTCAGTGCGTTCCGCCAGCGGCTGAACCACGCCTGCCTATCCGCCGCCTGTGACATTCCTCAGCGCAAGATTGCCAGCCAGCACTCCGTTCCAGCCGCCGGCGTTGATACACAGCGACCAGCCTCATTCTGCACCTACTGCCTGCGTGTGTCCCCGGCTCACCAGCTGCGCTGCTCATCTCAAGGCGCAATCTGATATTCCAGCAGCCGGCCTC
>SXGR01513566.1_pt1 | contig 11276 bp, 11 predicted proteins | sample 3174711 | NCBI WGS metagenome assembly SXGR01 (sample SAMN11356860, study PRJNA531348) | freshwater metagenome | isolation source: freshwater sample F1-60 | place: China: Fuxian Lake, Yuxi | collected 2017-12-25
ATATTAATTATTATTTATAAACATAATGATTAATACGAAACTTTCTATAAATATTAAGCCATGTAATGTAATAAATGATGTGATATTATATGAACTTAATAAAAAAGAATTTAATCTAACTTATATCTCAAGTTTAGTAAAATGTGGAGCCGACGTTAATATTAGAAATAAATATGGAAATACTGTCTTAAATTTGGCTGCAGATAATGGGTTAGTTAAGTTTGTTGATGAATTTATTAAAGCTGGGGCAAATATTAATAACCAGAATAATAATATGGTTACTGCTTTAATAGTAGCTGCAAGTAATGGACACAATAAGGTTATTGATAGACTTATTAAAGCAGGGGCTGATACTAACCTAAAAAATAAAGATGGAAATACAGCCTTAATATTTGCTGCATATAATGGTAATGAAGAAATTATCGATATACTTATTAAAGCAGGTGTCGATATTAATCATCAGAATAAAGATGGAAATACTGCCTTAATGGCTGCTGCAGATAAAGGATATTACACAATTGTTGATATACTCATTAAAGCTGGTGCTGATATTAATATTCAAAATAAAGATGGAAATACAGCCTTAATATTTACAACAACTGAAGGACATGATGCAATAGTAGATATACTTATCGAAGCTGGTGCTGATATTAATATTCAAAATAAAGATGGAAATACAACCTTAATTATAGGAACATGTATGAAATATGACATAATTATTTATATATTAATTGAGGCTGGAGTAGATATTAATATCCAAAATCTATATGGAAATTCTGCTTTAATTATTGCGGCTGATAAAGGTTATAACATAATCGCGAGTATGCTTATTAAAGCTGGTGCTAATATCAATATTCAAAATAAAGATGGACATACAGCTTTAATAGCTGCTATAGATAAAAGGCAATATAATCTTACTAATATACTCATCAAAGCTGGAGCAGATACTAATATTCAAAATACATATGGAAATACTGCTTTAATTTTAGCTGTCGATAGAAATTATGAAACAATTGTTGATTTTCTCATCAAATCTGGAGCAGATATTAATGTCAAAAACAAAGATGGAATTACAGCTTTAATTTTAGCTGTCGATAGAAATTACGGCATACTTACTAATATACTTACTGATGCTGGTTTCGTAACAGTTAAATAGTTATATTAAATTCAAATTTTCAAAAAAAATACAATAAATTGTAGGTTATTTAAAGTCATAATATACATCGAAGTTAATATCTTTATTAAGATCGGCATCAGTGAGGTCGTTAAATTCCATAAAATTATTAATATCTTTTTGAGGAGTAATATTTAAATGATTATTTAATATATCAGATATCGATGATTCAATATTATTTTTTATATTAATATTAATCAAATCAGCGATATTTTTAATGACTTTTTCAGTTACAATTATATTATGATTATTGATAAATTTAATGATTTTATCTTGTATAAGAACATTAAAATCGCAACTATAAATTACCCTAGATACTGCATGCATAGTATCATTTTTATCATAAATGACCTCTTCATGACTAATTATACTCTTATTATAATTAAAATATTGCTTAATATGAGACATGAAATCAAGATATTTATTTATATTTTTATTAATATCATCAATTATTTTTATAATTTTTGTAAAATTCGTTAAATTATAATTTATAACGATATAATAGAATATATCGAATATAAATGACTCGTCTATTTGTCGCAAGATCTTACAAGCAGAACATTGACTCCTATATAAATTATGAATACATAATCCAATATTACATTTATAAATATAATTAGAGCAATTCTTACAATTAGACCTTCGGATGCTATGTTCGCAGTAAAAATTATTTATTATTTTAACTATATTTTTTTCATCATATTGATAATGATTATTGGGATATTGAACTATAAAATTAATCATTATAAATGATGAACGAGATTGAGTATATTCCAAAATTAGACTCACAATGCCAAATGGTGTATTTACTACAATGGTCTTTATTACCATTTTAAATAATTTATTATTAATGTCCTAACTTATATTAAATTTCAATTTTTTATAGTAAAAATATATAAATTTTAATATAAAAAATATAATAATATCTCAATTTAATATAATAATTTTATATATTATTTATTTTTTATTGAACATATCACTCATAATTTTAATTGACGGTAATACATCGTTTTGATTGAAGAAATATGAATTATTATTTTTACCGTTGGCAATATGATTCATATGTTCCAAACGTTGTTTATCAATTAAATAATTTGCTAATTTAGCAATATCGCCATCAAATACTTCTTTAAGTTCATCCAATTGTTCCTTAATAGCAGTTGTCTCTTGCTGAACTCTATATTTATTACCGTCGGCCTCTTTTTGTTGTATAATAAAATCACCTTCGGCTTTATTTTTAGCAGCAATAAGTTCTCCTTCTGACCGCAAAATATTACTATCACGGTCACCTTCAGCTGTCCTTATTTTAGCAAGAGTATTAAGCTCATTCTCTCTTCTGCTACGTTCTGCAGCCATTTGTAATTCTAATTGTTTTAAAACATTTTCATTTTGAGGCTTGCATTCTTGGATTTCGAACTTCACACAAGCAACTCCCCAGATATCAATAGATTTATCAATTATTTTGGTTAATTCTAAGTTAATATTATTACGATCTCCGTTAATATCGTCGTATCCAAATTTTCCGATAACTGCTCTTATAGTTGATTGACCTACTGCATAAACTGAGGTTTTATAATTTTGAACATTAAAGCAAGCCTTTTCAGCATCGATAACCTTATAGAATAAGGTCCCAGTTACTTTGACTGGAACATTATCGTTAGTATATGCGATTATACTTGGAATTTCAAATGTTGATTCGCGCATATCTACTACTTTAATACTGTGTAGCAGCGGAATATATAAACGAATACCTGGTTGTAATCTTATACGATTCATACCTAAAAATTCCCTATAAGCCTCTTCAGCTTGATTAATAATAACAAATATATTACGTTTATGAATATTAATTATAGGATTTTTAATTAATTTACTTGCAAACTTTAATGAAGACAACATCTTTCTGAGATAAATAATGATATAATTTCAATTTTTAATTTAAGTTAATTTATAAAAATTTCATAAAAATTTCACAAATAATTACTAAAATTTCATAAAAATCTCACAAATAATTACTAAAATTTCATAAAAATCTCACAAATAATTACTAAAATTTCATAAAAATCGAATATTTTTTATTATACAAATATATCAGTACTTATATAGGAAGTAATTATACTCACAGCAATCAAATACTCTTTATTTTAATCTTAAAGTGTCCTTCAGTTTGAGATCTTTTTATCGATCTCGTAGTCTGAAGGATTTAGTATAATGTTTTCTTCTTTTTTATAATTTTATAATTATTTTTTTCATTAAAAATTTCATTAAAAATTTCATTAAAATTTCATAAGAATTTTATAAAAAATCGAATATTTTTATTATACAAATATGTCAGTACTTATATAGGAAGAATTATACATGCAGCAAACAAAACCCCTCTTTAACATTCGAAGATTTTCAGTTCGATTCTGAATCTTAGGTCTGGCGACCACAACATGTATAATGTTTTCTTCTTTTTTATTCAAAGAATTCTTCATAAGATGGGTCTGATGAAGAAGTCCCACTGTCGTATTCACTGTCGTCCTCATCAGTTCCTAATACTGACGGTTCGTAATCTAAGTCCATTTCTTCATCACTATAAATATTATTATTTAAATTCTTTAATAATTTTTTATACATTTTTTTATCCGTTAATCCACAATCGCAAGGATTATGTTCTTGGTGTTTGTTATATTCATCACATTCAATACATTTACTACAAGTAAAATTTAGGCATAGATGACATAATAATTTATTAGATGCTATTGAATTTTCAATACAAACTGAACAATATTTAGAATCACAATATTTACACTCATAAAACTTATTATGAGAGCATGAAAATAACATTAATTTCTCATGATTTTTATCAATACAAATAATTTTTGGATAAGTCATACAACATGAATGAGAATAATTTTTATTATTAGAATCATAAATTTCCTCAATAATTTCATTAAAATCTATATCTTTTTTAAGTCGTTGAATTATATTATATTCTTTATTAAGAGTCGTTAAAATTTCGATATCTGTTGCGTTTAATATAAAATATTTAAATCTTAAATCAATACAATTCCAAAAACTATATTCTTCAATGAAATCCTTTAAACGTTGAATCATATTATATGTTTTATTTATTTTAATTAAAAGTTCAATATTTGTATATTTATTGGACATCAATATTTCATCAAATTTAATAGTTTGATCCATCGATATTTTACTAAAATCTTTAACAATATTATTCATTTTGAATAGTTTGTGATATATTAATATAAAATTCAATTTTTATAATTTTATTATTTTCATTATATATTATATAATATATAATGAATGGCGTCAATAGATGAAAAAATTAGTTTATTGGGAAAATTATGTCCAAGATATACGCAACAGGAGCAATTCTTATTAATGTGTTATTACGATAAATGTAAGATTTATGAGGTATTATGGACAAAATCTGCCAAAATATTCGATACTACTTATACTATATATATGATTATAGTGGCACTCATCAATGCTATAATGTCTATCATAACGCCTTATTATTCGAATAATGATACTGTAAAAATAGCCAATTCTACAGTAAATGCCTTAACTGCCATGTCAATTACTTTGACCAAAACTGATACATTTAATTATTTAGGACTGGTTAAAGATTGCACGGCTGTCGCCAATCAGTATAGAGAATTAGCCAATACAATTAATGCTGATTTAATCGCATCAGATTCTCCAGACTCATATGCAGAACTTATTACTAAATATAATTATATGTCATCAGAGGATTTTAAGATTAGTTGGTTGGCCAAATATTACTGCACGAAATTATACGGAGCTAATGACCAAAGATGCTTACCTACTATATTAGGCGGTGTAGGCATTGTATTACCATCATTGCAGAGCGGAAATACTGGACTAATTTTTGACAGACCATTTGTAGAAAATGATGCGCAGGAGGATAACGCACAAGATAATGTGGACAATGTAAATGAATAAATTAATTATATCATTTATTAAAATTTAAAATTAAGAAAATCATTAAAATTTTAATAAAAATCCTAAAAAATTATAAAAAATCTCAATTTTAATTTTTTGTCAGAGACCGTACCCATGCACGCAAAATATTTTAGGCCGATTTTCGCCAAAATACCGTTTGAAGGCGGGTACTCTCATTTAGTCAGTGGTTGTACGATGAAAAGTGAGCTCCAGCAACGATTTGGCAAAAAAATCAATATTTTTATAAAAATTTTTAGATTTTATTTATATGAATATTTACTAAATATTTTTTTGAATTATAAGATAAATTTCCGATATTTATATAATTTTTAATAAATTCCATAATTTCTTTTTTTGTCTTAAAAATCTTATATCTGTCGAATTTATTAATTAAATTCATTGTATCCTTTAATTCATTATCTGGTTTAAAATTATACTCACAACTACCAAATCCAGACTCATTTTGTAATAAATGAATTCCATTGATATTAAGTTTTTTAATAAAACCGTAAATATAAAGTATTTGAGAATCATTTAATATAAAATCTTTAAAGTCAAATAAAGGAAAACTAAAGATATTATAATATCCTTTCATTAAAATATAATTTATAAATAATTCTTTATTAATATATTTATAAATATATTCGATCAAATTAATGTAATAACCATTTGCCCACACTTTATCAATAATTATATCATATAAAAATTCACATAAATTAAATTTAGTTCCAGAGTAATTTACATTATATATTAATTTAAATAAGTCGCCATGATTCATCATATCATCATTACATATTTCAATTAAAACATCATTAATATTGTTCTTTTCATCTTTTTCTAATCTTTTGACTATTTTAATAGATTTTTGAAATTTAGGATCAATAAATGTTACACAACTTTTAAAAAGATATTGATCATCACAATACCAATTACCTGATATATAAATATCCTTAAAATTAGAATTTTTAAGAAGACATAAAATTATATTATAATCTATAAAGTCGAGATTAAAATCTAAATCTTCTATTATTTCGTCTTTGGTTAAATTTATTAATTTGAGATGAAATAAAGTATTTAATAATAATGGATTATTACGGGTAATTGCTGCAATTGCTAATTTATTATTAGAACTTAAATTTTCGCTCGAATAATATTTTTTTAGAATTTTTACAATAAAATCATAATCATCACTCTTTAAGAGTAATTCCTCTATAAATCTATAATCAACAATTTTCTCATGTTCTGTCATTTCATAGATTTTATTAATTTTTAATTTCTTATTTTTTAAGGACATATCTTTTAATTTTGATTCTAATCCACAATCTTCACTCATATTTAAGTATTTTTACTAAAAAAAATTCAATTTTTATAATATTTTCTCAAATATTATTAGTCATTATATTTATTACGATTATTTAAATGAATATTTTTTAATTTATCTTCAGATTTATATAATAAATTTCCAATATTTATATATTTTTTCATAAATATTATTACTTCTTTCTTTACTTTAAAATCTGGGAATTTTTTAAATTGTTTAACTAGATCATTATATTTATCTACTCTTTTATTAAGTATTTTACTTTTTAATTTATCTTTTAATAAATGAATACACTTAATTGGTAATTTTTTTCTTAAACCATAAATATATAATATTTGATAATCTTTTAATTCATAGTCTTTAAAATTAAGAAGCGGATATGATAAAATACTGTATAATCCACTTACTAAAATATAATTAATAAGAATTTCTTTATTAATATATTTATCTATATATTTAATAAGGTCATAATAATGACCGTAAGCCCAAGTTTCATTATATATTATATCACATAAATATTCACATAAATTAAACTTTAACCCAGAATAATTTAACTCATAAATTAATCTAATTAAATAATTATAATTTTCTAAATGACCTTCTGATAAGTAAATCATATAATCGTTAATATTATTATATTTTTGCATATGTTTAATAACTTCGATAGATACTTGATTATTAATGTCTAAAAGTGTTAAACATTCTCTAAACAAATCGTCTGGAAAATCATTATCAGTTATTATATTTTTGATTGTAGAATTTTTTAATAAACATAATACTATATTAAGTGATAAATCAGTAAATTCAATATACTCTATTATCTCATCATTTGTTAATTTTATTTTATAATCATTTATTAATGTATTAACTAACATAAAATTATTAGTATTAATGGCATCTAATAATATTTTTTTAAAATATTCAACATCATCCTCGTGAAAAAACTCTTCTAATAAAGATTTAATTTTATTATAATCTTCTTCAGAACTTAAAATTAAAGACATTTTAGTAAAATATTAAAAAATAATTCAATCTTTATATTTATATTTTAATTTAATTATTAATAAACTGATAAGTTTGTCCTTTATTATTTTTAATATTAACATCGGCGCCACTTTTTATTAAAATTTCTACAAGTTCCTTATATCCACTTCGACTCGCTATATGTAATGGTGTATTTCCATTGTAATCTTTAATATTAAGCTCAGCTCCAGCTTTAATTAATATTTCAATTATTTTTACACTATTATTAATATTAATTGCATAATTACATAGAATATGTAATATAGAATAATAAGGATTAAAATTTTCTATAATATTAATATTCGCTCCAGCTTCAATTAATAATTTTACAACATTAGTATGTTCATGAGTACAAGCACAAGCCAATGCAGTCATACCATAATTATTAATATTAATATTAATATTTTGTTTAATTATATATCTAACTATATTAGTGACATTACGATTATTATTTAATAAAAGATAAAGAGCACTTTCTAAATTTTTAATATAATTAATATCTCTTTTAACTAAATATTTTAGTATTTTTAATCTAATATTTAAAGTATCTTTCTTAATACAAACTGCTTCAATTGCAGAAAACTCATTTTCATCTTTATCATTATAATCAAGTTTGGCTCCAATCTTAATAAAATATTTTACAAGTTCAAAATTATGATTAAAACAAGCCTCAAATAATGGAGTAAAACATTTATCATTTATAATTTCTGTATTTGCACCTTTTTTAATTAAAAATTTTATCCCATTTAAATTATTTCTCATACATAATAAATGTAATGCTGTATTACAATCTTCATTTATATCATTTATATCCATACCTTTTTTAATTAAATAATTAAAAATTAATTTAAAATTACTTGGTAATACATCTCTATCAAATAATAAATGAATCGCTGAATTTGGATAATAATTATTATTAATTGTTGCTCCTTTTTCAACCAAAGCTTTTATAACATCCAAATTAGGTTCATCTTTTTCTATTTCTTTAAATAATTCTTCAGATAATTCACGTGAATATTCAACATTACTAATTTCATCATCATCTTCATCTGAACTTATCTCAGTTAAATTATCATTTTCTTTAATTAATGCTCTTTGTTCAACTAAAGTTTTTATAATATCCAAGTTAGGTCCATCTTTTTCTATTTCTTTAATTAATTTTTTAGTTAATAATTTACGCGAATATTTATTATTATCATCTTTATCTGAACTTATCTCAGTTAAATTATTATTTTCTTTATTTATATCAGACATTGTTTTACAAATATTAAAAAATAATTCAATTTTTATAATATTTTGAGATAAATATAAATGTTAAATTTTATTCCTTAAACTCAATTAAATCTAAATATTTTTTAGGTAAATTAAATTCGTGTGAAAATAATTTTTTATAAGTATAATTTTTACATACTTTATCATTAATATTAAACTTACTTTTATTAAGGATTATTTTAAATAATTTTTCATCCATATATCTATAATCTTCAGTCCAAAATAAATAAATTGTTAATAAATTACCTCCTTCATATTCATTACCAGTTCTATAATTAACATCCGCTCCCGCTTCAATCAACATAATAATTAATTGTCTATATTTAATAGGATTTTTAACAGCCTCACTTAATATAGTTTCATTATTAAATAATATATGATTTAAGTTAATGCCAGCATTTATTAATAATGAACAAACTTCTAATACTGGTCTATTTAAACGAGTATATAAACATCTAGATAATGAGTTATCAAAATATAAATCTAAGCTATCTTCTGATATTGCATTAACATCAGCACCCATTTTTATTAATAAATCTAATAATAATATAGTTTTATTTTTAATTGTTTTAACTGCAGTTTCATCATAAATATAATACCATCTTATAACTCTTTTAATTGGTTTTAATGAAAATAAATTTCTTCTAATAAAATCAGGAATTCTCTGATCTTTTATTAAATCTTTATATTTAAAATATAGATAAGCATTAAACTCATCATCAATTATTAAATAGCCATTATTATATTTTAATTCAGGTTTATTTAAAGAATCATAATTAATCATATCATTATTAATTGTATAACGAACTTGTTCTGTCATTTCCGACATTATGTAATTATTATATATTATAATTCAATTTTTATAATATGATTTAAATTTTTAAGATTTTGAAATTTACCGTACTACTACACGGCGGATTTTTAAGGACATTTTTCGTAAAACAGTTGATGGAGTTGGTATACTCCCATTTAGTTAATAGTTCTACAACGAAACCTGACCTCCAGCAATAGTTCTACTAAAAAAAGATAATTTTAATTTTTTATATAAAATAAATTAAATAAAAATTTGGTAATTAATAATCTATTAAAATTACTTCGACTCCTCCTTGTGTTATACCAATAGCTGGACTACAGTGATTATTATATAGTGAACATACTCTATCATGAGTACCCTTAATTTCTATTCCATTATCAAACCCATTAGGAGTTCTATATTTTGAGTCTAAAATATCAATATCTTTTTTATCAATTTCGATCAATCCACGATCGATATGTATATGATGGCCACCAATAGTTTTAATTATTATGCATAATCCACTTAAATATTTTGTAATTATTTCATTATAAAGTTGAGTGTAAGATTCTTCTGAAATACAATCTTTATCTAAATCTATTAAGATAATACTTTTACATTGATTGATTTTTAATAAATTAGTAATTTTTCGATGTAATGATTTTGAAGCCATTGGGTTTTCAGCAATTGTTGTTCTAAATTTTTCAAAACAATTATTTTTAATATGATTATTAGAAATATAAAATACTTTAGAATAATCGGGTTGTTGGGTCCGAGTTTCGAGGATAATTTCAATTTGTTGAATAATATTATCATCGCCAAAATTTAAAATACCTTGCCAAATCATATCATCATGACTTACTTTATCATAATTAATATCGTCTTGTTTAATATATTTCCTCCTAGCTATTAGCTTACAATAGTAATGTTTAGTAAATTCATTGCATGTTTTACAATTTCCCAAATAAGTCTCAATAAATTTTATTAATCTATCTTTATTAACCAACATTAGACAATCTACTATATATTATAATTCAATTTTTATTATATATTATACATATTTTGAATTATTCAAAATATAATAAACTTCAACTTTGATTTTTGCGAAAAATATCCTCCTTATTAATATATTCTTATAATAATATTATAAATAATTGAATATATTTTATAATATTATTGAAAATGCAGCTCATTCTTGATGAATTTTATAATATTAAAGAAAGTTTATTTGACGATTTTACTAAAAATAAATTATCCGTGACGGATAAAATGGATATTTTATTAGTTAAATATATGAATAATTATACGAATTCTCAAAAATTATATCATATTAATAAATTATATTTTGAACCTCACGGCTATTCATTTGGTAATATTATGCACATTCCAGATGCTTATATAGATAGATTAGTTAATATTGATATCATAACTTATATGAATATCGATACTTAATTACCGCGATTTTATAACTCATAGGATTGATTTAAATATTATAATAAAAATTGAAATATATTAATCATATTTAAATGAATCGTAGGGAATTCTTAAAGAATTTTGATAAAAATATATATGAAAATTATATAGATGATTGTAAGAATATTTTATTTAAAGTAGATGAAAATAGTAAAATTGATGATTTTGATAAATTCTTAAGTATATTTAATAATTTATGTTGTTCATATAGATATCATCGAATCACATCAATATTAAAATATATGTCAGAT
>SXGR01249626.1_pt1 | contig 11274 bp, 13 predicted proteins | sample 3174711 | NCBI WGS metagenome assembly SXGR01 (sample SAMN11356860, study PRJNA531348) | freshwater metagenome | isolation source: freshwater sample F1-60 | place: China: Fuxian Lake, Yuxi | collected 2017-12-25
CGGTGAACCCGCTCATCAAGATCATCAACCTCGTCGCGCTGCTTGTGGTGCCCTTGATGGTGTGATGCGGTGAACGAACTGTCGCGACGGCAGGACCCGCTCGCCCTGACCGTCATCGGCGGGGCGATCGGGCTGGTAGTCGCGATCGGCTTGTTCCCGGTGTTCTCGATCCGGTCCCAGCCCGAGAGGCCGGCGACCGCATCCTTTCCCCAGCAGGTACGTGACGCGGCGCGAATGATGGCGGGCGAGTTGCGCAAGGATCTGGAGCCGGCCCCCGTGGCGAAGCCGCAGCCTCGAGCGCAACAACAGGCCAAGCCGCAATCCGCGCCCCAGGCGAAGGCGGCCGATTCGCAGCGCGGCCACGTCGTGCTGTAGCCGGGGCGCAGCTGGCGCTACAGCGTCAAGGTCGAGCCAGAGGCATGGAAGGACATCACGCTCACGTACCGTACGGTGCAGGAGGGCAACGCGCTCGGCGTGAAGTCCAACTTCCGGCACGCCGGCGGGCAGTCCGCGTTCAACCTCGATGTTTTTGCGCCCGGCCACCCCTCCCACGCCAACACCCGTTTCCCCGCCTTCTTCCGGTACGCCGCCTACCTCGAACTGCCGCTGCAGGTGGGGCAGAAAATCGCATTCGGCTGGGGCACTGGCAGGGCAAGAGCCCGGGCAGCGTGAAGCGCTTCCAGGGCCTCGTGGCCGCCATGGAAGACGTCCAGCTGCTCGGCGGCGCAGTGGCGGCCGCGCGCATCGAGGGCACGCTCACCCATCATGAGGACGGACAGTTCCGCGGCGGGGCGCGCGAGACGATCAGGTTCTTGCCCAAGGTCGGGCAGGTGGTCAGGATCCTGGGCGAGGGAAGCGTGCCCGATGAGAACCTGAACCGCATCGCCGCCGAATTGGTCGAATACCGCTAGCCGTGCACGCCGCCGCATTCGTGGCACTGCTGCTGGCCGCAGCGCCGGCGTGGCCGCAGTCGCAGGCGCAGCCTGAAGCCCCCAGCGGCTGGCAGTCGCGCGACGCGGTGCACGCGAAGCGATTCATGGTGGCGGCGGCCAACCCGTTCGCGGTGGAGGCGGGGGTCGAGGTGCTGCGCGCCGGTGGCGGCGCCCTCGATGCTGCGATTACAGTGCAAATGGTGTTGGGACTGGTGGAGCCGCAATCCTCGGGCCTAGGCGGCGGCGCGTTCCTGCTTCACTGGTCGCAGCGCGAACGCAGGCTGCGCAGCTACGACGGCCGCGAGACCGCGCCGGCGGCGGCGAAGCCGGACCGGTTCCTGGGCGCGGATGGGCGGCCGCAGGGGTTCGTGGACGCGGTCGTCAGCGGGCGCTCGGTCGGCGTGCCGGGCGTGCTGCGCATGCTGGAACTCGCGCACCGGCGCCATGGGCGCCTGGCCTGGGCGCGCCTGTTCGAGCCCGCCATCCAGCTTGCCGAGCAAGGGTTCCCGATGTCGCCGAGGCTGCACCGCCTGCTGGAGGGCGAACGGGAGTTGCGCAAAGGGGCGGCGGCACGCGCGCTCTACTACGGCGCCGACGATCGGCCAAGAGCAGTCGGCACGCGCATCGTCAATCCGGACTATGCCGCCACGCTGCGCGCCATCGCAGCCTTTGGCGCGGACGCTTTCTACACTGGCACCATCGCGCAGGACATCGTCCGCGCCGTGCGTGGCCACGCGCGCCCGGGCGACCTGGACGCTGAGGACCTTGCAGGCTACCGCGCCCTCGAGCGCGACCCGGTGTGCTTGAACTACCGTGGGATGCGTGTATGCAGCATGGGGCCGCCGGGGGGCGGTGCCGCGGTGCTGCAGTTGCTGGGCATCCTCGAGCGCACGGATTTCCGCGGTGCCGCGCCGAACTCCGCCGCCGCGCTGCACTACTTTTCCGAGGCCGGGCGCCTTGCGTATGCCGACCGTGGCCGCTATCACGCCGATCCGGACTTCGTCGCGGTACCGCTCGTTGGGCTGCTGGCCCCGGATTACCTGGATCGTCGCGCGCGCCTGGTCGGCGAGCGATCGCTGGGGCGGGCCGAGGCGGGTCAGCCCGAAGGTGCGCAGGCGACGGTGGATGTGCCCGAGACCACGCTGGCCGGCACCAGCCACCTGTCCATCGTGGATGGCCGTGGCGATGCGATATCCATGACCACCACCATCGAGAGCGCGTTCGGCAGTCGCATCCTCGTGCGCGGCTTCCTGCTCAACAACCAGCTTACGGATTTCTCTTTTGCTGCGGGCGCCGCCAACGGCATCGCCGGTGGCAAGCGCCCTCGCAGTGCCATGTCTCCGACAATGGTATTGGGCGCGGATGGCGCGCCGCAGGTGGTGCTGGGTTCCCCGGGCGGGCCGGCGATCATCAATTACGTCGCGCGCACGCTGGCGGCGATGATCGACTGGCGGCTGGACGCCCAGGGCGCGGTCTCGCTGCCGCATGGTGGCAGCATGAACGGGCCGACGCAGCTGGAGCGGGGCACCGGGTACGAACAGCTTGCCACCGAGCTGCGCGCGCGTGGGCACCAGGTGCGCCTTGGGGACCTTACCAGCGGCCTGCACGTCATCGAGCGTGTCCCTGAAGGCTGGCGGAGCGGGGCGGATCCGCGGCGGGAAGGGATTGCAAGAGGGGACTGACCCCTATAATCTTCCTCCATTCATCGGAGGAACATCAGCATGCTCAGAAGTCTGCTTGCGGCCGTCGTATTGGCTGCCCTGTCGTTCAACGTTGCAGCGCAATATCCCAACAAGCCGATCCGGATCGTCGTTCCGTTCGGTGCCGGTTCGGCCACGGACCTGATTTCGCGCGTCTTGGGCAATTCGGTTTCGGCAGCGATCGGGCAATCGGTCGTGGTCGAGAACAAGGCGGGCGCCGACGGCGCCATCGCCGCCTCGGAGGTGGCGAAAGCCGCGCCTGACGGCTACACGCTGTTGATGGCGACCAACAGCCCGTTGTCCGTGGTGCCGGCAATGAAGAAGTCGCCGCCCTACGACCCGGTGGCGGACTTCACGCCGATCACTGACGTGGGCCGCTACACCTTCTTCATCGTGGTCAATCCCAGCGTGCCGGCGAAGACGCTGCCGGAACTGATCCAGTATGCAAAGGCCAATCCGGGCAAGATCAACTACGCCACCGGGAACACCACCGGCATCGTGTCCTCTGCCCTGCTCGCGTCGTTGGCCAAGATCGAGATGGTCCACGTGCCCTACAAGACCGAGCCCCAGGTCATGCCCGATCTGGTAAGCGGCCGCGTGCAGATGATGTTCGCCTCCTCGACCACTGCCATGCCGCTGATCCGGGACGGCAAGCTGCGCGCGCTGGTGACCACCCTGCCTCGGCGCACCCACCTGCTGCCGGACTTGCCGACCATCGCCGAGGCTGGCTACCCGACCTTCTCCATCATTTCCTGGGCCGGGCTGTACGGGCCAGCAAAAATGCCGGCCGAGGTCACCGCGCGCCTGAACAAGGAGTTCGTCGCCGCGATGGGCCGCCCGGACGTGCAGGAGGCGATGCAGAAGCAGGCCTTCGTGCTGACGCCGTCTACGCCGGAGAAGCTCGCGGCATGGACCAAGGAGCAGCTTGAGGGCTACCGCAACATCCTCAAGGCCGTCGGCATCCAACCGGAGTAATGACCATGAAAAAGCTCTTTCTCGCGGCCGCCCTTGTGGTAGCCTGAGGGCCCGCGTTCGCGCAGTATCCGAACAAACCCATTTGCCTGATCGTGCCCCCCCCGGGCGGGGCGGAACTGGGTGCGCGCATCTTCACGCAGCCCCTCAGCCAGCCGCTCGGGCAGCCGATCATCATCGAGACGCGGCCCGGTGCCGAGGGCATCATCGCTTCGGAGGCGGTGCGCAAGGCCCGGCGAAGCTGCCGCGGGAGGGGGTGGACCGCATCGGGTACGAGATCGCCATCGTGCTCGCTAAGCCCGAGGTGAAAGACGCGTTCGGCAAGATCGCCTTCGAGCCGCGCAGCTCCAGCCCGGAGGCGCTCTCGGCCTTGGTCGCCGAGCAACTCGAGGCCTACGGCTGGGTGCTAAGGAGGTCGGCCTGTCGCTGAACTGAGGGCTGCGGCCAGCTTCGCCGCGGGCGCGAGCCCCGGCAGGCTGCGCAGCCAAGTCAGCTGGCGCTTGGCCAACTGGCGGGTCGCGGAGATGCCCTTTTCACGCAGTTCGGCCTGCGTGATCCTGCCTTCGAGGAACTCCCAAGCTTGCCGGTAGCCGACGGCGCGCATGCTGGGCAGGTCCGTGCTCAAGGCGTGGCGCTCGCGAAGTCCCTGCAGTTCCTCTATCAGTCCCTCCCGCAGCATGGCGTCGAAGCGCGCTGCGATGCGCCGGTGTAGATCGGCGCGATCCTCCGGCACCAGCGCGAAGGCGTGGAGGGCGAACGGCAGCGCGGACCCCGAAGCGGTCTGCTGCGACGACAGGGTCTTCCCGGTCGAGCGCCACACCTCCAACGCGCGCTGGATGCGCTGCGCGTCACCGGGCTTGATGCGCGCAGCGGCGATGGGATCCACCTCCGCGAGCTCAGTGTGCAGCGCTGGCCAGCCGCGTTCGCGGGCCTCCGCGTCGAGCCTGGCGCGCTGGGCCGGATCCGCCTCCGGCAGCATGTCCAGTCCGGATGCAAGGGCGCGGTAGTACAGCATGGTGCCACCGACCAGCAGCGGGATCCGCTTACGCGCGAGGATCTCCAGCACGACGCGGATGGCGTCGGTCCGGAAGCGGCCCGCCGAGTAGCGCTCGGTCGGCTCGGCGATGTCGATGAGGTGGTGCGGTACCGCCCTGCGTTCGGCGGTGGAGGGCTTGGCGGTGCCGACGTCCATACCGCGGTAGACCTGTGCCGAATCGATGCTGACGATCTCGATCGGCAACTCGGCCGCAAGTTTCATCGCGAGCGCCGACTTCCCGCTTGCGGTCGGGCCCAGGAGCGCGAATGCCGTGATCAACGCCCTCCCGTCACATCCAGGATTGCCCCGGTGGAATAGGAGGCTTCCGGCGACAGCAGCCACAGCACGGCGCGCGCCACTTCCTCCGGCTCGCCGCCGCGCTTCATCGGAATGCTGTCGCGCAGGCGCTCGATGCGGTTGGGCTGGCCCGCGCCGGCGTGGATGCCGGTGTTGACGAAACCGGGCCGCACGCAATTTACGCGGATGCCCTCGTCGGCCAGTTCCTTTGCGAGTCCCACGGTCATGGTGTCGATGGCGCCCTTGGTGGCAGCGTAATCCACCCATTCCCCAGGCGAGCCCAGGCGCGCGGCACCCGAGGAAACATTGACGATGGCGCCCCCTTTGGCGCCGTGCCGGGTGGACATACGCTTGATGGCCTCGCGTGCGCAGAGGAAGGGGCCCACTGCGTTAGTCATGAACATGTGTTTCAGGCGATCGGCAGACATGGCCTCGACACGCGAGCGCGTCACGACAATGCCGGCATTGTTCACCAGCGCGGTAAGCGGACCCAGTTCTCGGTCACAGGCCTCGAACAGGCGCAGCACGTCGGCTTCCACCGCGACATCGCCTGCGACGGCCACCGCCTTGCCGCCGCCGCGCCGGATGTCACCCACCACCGCGTCCGCGGACTGCTTGTCACGCAGGTAGCTGATGCACACCGCGTAGCCGCGCTTGGCTGCGAGGCGCGCCGTGGCGGCGCCGATGCCACGGCCGCCGCCGGTGACGATCATGACCTCGCTCATCTCACCTTCCCCTCAGGAACAGCTTGTCCAAGTCGCCCAGCGTGAGCTGGTACCAGGTCGGGCGGCCGTGGTTGCAGGAGCCGGAGCGCTCGGTGGCTTCCATTTCACGCAGCAAGGCGTTCATCTCGGCCACGGAGAGCACGCGGTTGGCGCGCACCGCGGCGTGGCAGGCCATACCCGAGAGCAGCTCGTCGCGCCGCGCCGCGATGGCCTGCGCCGCACCGTACTCGCGCAGTTCGGCCAGCACCGCGCGGGCGAGGGTTGGGACGTCGCCGCCAGCGAGCAGCATCGGCGCGGCGCGGACGGCGAGCTCGTTGGGGCCGGCCGCGCTGATCTCGAAGCCCAGCTTCTCCAGGGCTTCGAGATTCTCCTCGGCGGTGGCCACGTCCAGGGCGTCTGCGCGGAACACCGCGGGCACCAGGAGTTGCTGGCGCTCCACCTTCCCCGCGTCCAGGTTGTTCTTCAATCCTTCGTACACGATCCGTTCGTGGGCCGCGTGCATGTCCACCAGCACCAGGCCAGCCTCGTTCTGCGCCAGGATGTAGACACCGTGAAGCTGAGCGAGTGCGTAGCCGAGCGGTGGCGCAGCATGGGAAACGGGGAGCGCCGCTGGCATCGCTGCCGCAGCCGTGGCGGCGCCCATAAAGGACTGATAGGCGGCAACCGGTTGCGCCAGTCCCAGCGCGGCTTGTCCGCGATCGAGGCCCGCCGGTTGGATGGATGCCCCCTGCGGGATCGCCGCGTAGGCCACCGGCGCCTCGGCCGCCGAGGACGCCAGCGCCCGCTTCACCGCGTGGAACACGAACTGGTGGATGCCGCGCGCTTCGCGAAAGCGCACTTCGGTCTTCGCCGGATGCACGTTCACGTCCACGCCGCGCGGGTCGATCTCCAGGTAGAGGGCGTAGGCGGGCTGGCGCTCGCCGTGCAGCAGGTCGGCCCAGGCTTCGCGCGCGGCGTGCGCCAGCAGTCGGTCGCGCACGAAGCGGCCGTTGACGAAGAAGTACTGCGAATCGGCCCGGGCGCGCGCGGCCTGCGGGCTGCCGGCGATGCCCGACAGGCGCAGTGTTCCGGCCCGCGCCTCCACGGGCAGGCTGTTGCGGATGAACTCGTCTCCGAGCAGGGCGGCAATGCGCTCAGGCAAAGTCTGCCGGCGCAGGTGCTGCGAGACGCGGCTGTTGTGCTTCAGCGTGAAGGCGGACTCCGAATGCGCCAGCGCGATACGGCGAAAGACTTCCTCGCAATGACCGAACTCGGGGGCCTCGGTGCGCAGGAACTTGCGCCGCGCCGGGGTGTTGAAATACAGGTCGGCGACCGCGACCGTGGTGCCGGTGGTGCGCGCCGCGGGCTGAACCTTCCCGGCGGCGGCGCCCTCGGCGCTCAATTCGCTCGCGTGCGCGGCATCCGCGGTTCGCGTAGTGAGCGCGAGGCGCGACACCGAGGCGATCGAGGCCAGCGCCTCTCCGCGAAAGCCGAGCGTGGCGACGCCCTCGAGGTCCTCGAGCGTTCCGATCTTGCTCGTGGCGTGGCGCGCGAGCGCGAGCAGCAGCTCGCCTGGCGGGATGCCGCTGCCGTTGTCCTCGACCTGGACCCTCCGCGCGCCGCCTTCCTCCAGCGTGACTACGATCTCGGTGGCGCCAGCGTCGAGGGCATTCTCCAGCAGTTCCTTCAGCACCGAGGCTGGCCGCTCCACCACCTCGCCAGCGGCGATCTGGCTGATCAGGAGGTCGGGGAGAATCTGGATCCCGCTCATTCGGCGAGATCAACCTCGGCGCCGCCGGTGATGCGAACCAGGTCGGTGTAGGTCAGCTTGAATACGGTGCTCGGATGCCCCGCAGCAGCCCAGATCTCGGCGTGCACGGCGAGGCTGCGTTCCACGTAGCGCCTAAGGTCGCCAAGGTGGCCCGCGGGCGCGACCCCGCCTATGGCGAAGCCGGTGTGGTGGCGCACGAAGTCCGCATCCGCCTTGCCGATGGGCTCGCCCACTAGCGTGGCGAGCTTCGCGGTGCTGACGCGCTTCGCGCCGGAGGACATCACCAGCACCGCGCCGTCGCTCGCCTGGGCGCGGAACACCAGCGAATTGGCAATCTGCGCCGGCTCGCAACCGAGGAACTGCGCCGCGGCGAGCGCGGTGCGAGCCGCGCCCGGCAACTCGACGATGTCCGGCGCCAGGCCGGCGGCGCGGAGCGCCGTGCGAACCCGTTCCACGCTCGGATTGGAGAGGACTGCGGACATGGCGAGATTATATCGGGGTGCCCCGGTACAATCCGCGCGATGGAGCACCTTGCCACGCTGTTCGACCTCGCCGTCAACCTGGACAAGCACCTGGCCTCGTTCGTCGCCGAGCACGGCGTCTGGGTCTACGTGCTGCTGTTCGTGATTGTGTTCACCGAGACCGGCCTGGTGATCTGGCCGTTCCTGCCCGGGGATTCGCTGCTGTTCGTCGTCGGCGCGCTGGCCGCAGCCGGCAACATGGACATCTGGCTGGTGATGGGCGTGCTGATCGCCGCCGCGCTCACCGGGGACAACGTCAACTATTTCATCGGCCGCTGGGCGGGCCCGCGCGTTTTCCACTACGAACAGTCGCGCTGGTTCAACCCGGCCTACCTCGCCCGCGCGCACGCCTTCTACGAGCGCCACGGCGGCAAGACCATCATCCTGGCGCGCTTCATCCCGATCGTGCGCACCTACGTGCCTTTCGTCGCCGGCGTGGGCAGCATGCCCTTCGCGCGCTACATCGGCTTTTGCGTCGCCGGCGCGTTGATCTGGGTGGTGTCGCTGTGCAGCCTGGGCTACTTCTTCGGCAATATCCCGGTGGTGAAGGGCAACCTCACCATCGTGATCCTCGCCATCGTGCTGCTGTCGATTTCGCCCGGGCTGTACGCCTGGTTGAAGTCGCGCTCAGTTCAGCGCGATCGGTGAGTGCGGCCGGGGCGGATACTTAGCTAGATAGCGTTTGATACCGGCCAGAATGGCGCGCGCCATTTTCTCCTGGTAGGCCTCGTCATTGAGCCGCTTTTCCTCCTCCGGATTGGAGATGAATGCGGTTTCCACCAGGATTGAGGGCACGTCGGGCGATTTCAGCACCGCGAAGCTCGCCTGCTCGACGCGGGGCTTGTGCAGGGTGTTGATCTGGCCCAGTTCCCCCAGCACCGCGTGGCCCAGTTTCAGGCTGTGGTCGATGGTCGCGGTCTGTGATAGGTCGAGCAGGGTCTGCGCGAGAATACGGTCCTTGACGTCGAGGTTCACGCCGCCGACCAGGTCGGCTTCGTTTTCCTTGCGCGCTAGCCATTTCGCCGCCTCGGAGGTGGCGCGCCGCTCCGAGAGCGCAAACACCGAGGAGCCGCGCGCGTGCGGCTTGAGGAAGGCGTCGGCGTGCACCGAGACAAAAAGGTCGGCGCGCACCTTGCGCGCCTTGTCGACGCGCGCCTGCAGCGCCAGCGAGTAGTCGCCGTCGCGTGTCAGCACCGCGCGCATGCCCGGTTCCTCGTCGATCATCGCCTTCAGGCGCCGGGAGATGGTGAGGGTGATGTCCTTCTCGCGCGAGCCCAGGCGCCCGAGCGCCCCTGGATCTTCGCCGCCGTGCCCGGGGTCGATGACGATGGTCGCCAGGCGCGCCACGCCCGGCCGGGGGTCGGGAGCGGCGGGTTTGTCGGCCGCCGCGGGGCTGGGCGGATCGCCCCTGCCGGCGGCCTGGATCAATGCCGCGAGCGGATCCGGCGCCACCACCGGGTAAAGGTCGAGGACCAGGCGGTGGCCGTAGCTTGCGATCGGCTTCAGCGTGAACACCTGCGGCTTCACTTCGGTCTTCAGGTCCAGGACGATGCGCAGCACGCCGGGGCGGTTGCGGCCCGCGCGCAGCTTGGCGATGTAGGGGTCGCCCGCGGCGACCTTGTCCTGCAGCTCGGCGAGTGCGGTGCCGAAATCCGCGCCCTCGATGTCCACCACCAGTCGCTCCGGGTCCTTGACGCCGAAGACGCTGAACTTCAGTTCGGTGTTCGATTCCAGCGTGACCCGCGTGTAGTCGCGCGCAGGCCAGATGCGGGTGGAGGTGATCTGGGCTTGCGCCAGCGCTTCCCCTGCGCCTAGGACGAGCGCCAGCGCGATAGCGCAGCCGCGAGCCAGGCTTCGCCCTGCGGCGAGCGCGCCTCGAGCAGCGCCGCGCGCCCCGTCCCCTCGTAGCCGAGACGGATCTTGAGGTCCGGAGGCGCGATCGCTTCCCCGGCCTTCTCCGGCCACTCCACCACGCAAACGGCCTCCGGCCCGAAATGCTCCTGGAAGCCTGAGTTCAGCCATTCAGACTTATCCTTGAAACGATAAAAATCAAAGTGATACAAGTATAATCTCGAAAGATTATAAGGTTCAACCAGCGTGTAGGTCGGACTCTTGACCCGTCCCCGGTAGCCCAGCGCCCCCAGCAGGCCCCGGACGAGGGTGGTTTTGCCGGCCCCGAGCTCCCCGATCAGGTAGAGAACCAGGCCATTGCGTGCCCCCTGGGCCAGCGCGGCGCCCAATCGCAGCGTGGCGGCTTCGTCAGGCAACTTAAGATGCTCCCCCATGGACTATGCGGCACTCGCGGCGCGGATCAGGGAGTGGGGGGCCGAACTGGGGTTCCAGGGGGTGGGCATCTCGGACGCGGATCTCTCTGCGGCCGAGGGCCGTCTCGCCGAATGGCTCGAGCTGGGCTGGCACGGCGAGATGGATTATATGGCGCGGCACGGTTCGCTTCGCGCGCGGCCGGCCGTGCTCTTGCCCGGAACGCTGCGCGTCATTTCCTGCCGCATGGACTACGCCGCGGCGCTCGAAGACGAGTGGCCCGCGCTCGCGGACGGCAACCGCGCCTATGTCGCCCGCTACGCGCGCGGACGCGACTACCACAAGGTAATCCGGGCGAAGCTGCAGAAGCTCTGCGACCGCATCGAGGCTGAAACCGGGCCCTTCGGCCACCGCGTGCTGTGCGATTCGGCGCCGGCCATGGAGGTCGAGCTGGCGGCGAAGGCGGGCACCGGCTGGCGCGGCAAGCACACGCTGCTGCTGTCGCGCGAATCCGGGTCGTGGTTCTTCCTCGGCGAGATCTACATCAGCCTGCCGCTGCCGGCGGATGCGCCGGCGGGCGAGCACTGCGGCAGTTGCCGCAAATGCATCGACGTTTGCCCGACGCAGGCGATCGTGGGCCCGTACCGGCTGGACGCCCGGCGCTGCATTTCCTACCTCACCATCGAGCACAAGAGCGCCATCCCAGAGGAATTGCGGCCGCTGATCGGCAACCGCGTTTACGGCTGCGACGACTGCCAGCTGGCGTGCCCTTGGAACCACTTCGCGCGGCCGACGGCGGAGCCGGATTTCCAGGTACGCAACGGCCTGGATCGCGCCACGCTGGTGGAGCTGTTCGCCTGGAGCGAGTCCGAGTTTGACGAGCGCCTGCGCGGCTCGCCCATCCGGCGCATCGGCCATGAGCGCTGGCTGCGCAATCTCGCGGTGGGGCTAGGCAACGCGCCGAGTTCCGACGCGGTCGTCGCGGCCCTGCACGCTCGAATGGACCACCCTTCCGCGTTGGTCAGGGAGCACGTGCAATGGGCGTTATTGCGACATAAGCGAGTGGCGGCCTGACCGGC
>SXGR01286921.1_pt1 | contig 11274 bp, 8 predicted proteins | sample 3174711 | NCBI WGS metagenome assembly SXGR01 (sample SAMN11356860, study PRJNA531348) | freshwater metagenome | isolation source: freshwater sample F1-60 | place: China: Fuxian Lake, Yuxi | collected 2017-12-25
GCGGATGCCCCCGTCCATTAGGACAGGCGCGCAGCCGGCGACGGTGTCGGCGATGCCGGGCAGCACGTCGATCGTGGCGGGCACGGTGTCGAGCGCACGGCCGCCGTGGTTGGAGACGATGATGCCCGCGGCGCCGATCTTCAGGGCCTCGGTGGCGTCCTCGGGTGTCATGATGCCCTTGAGAAGCACGGGCACCTTGGCGTGCGCGATGAGTTCGGCGACCTCGGCCCAGACGAGGCGGATGGGGACGACGCGCTCAAGCGAGAAGCGGCCGGGCTCGAAGCGCGAGGTGAGGTGCGGGTAGCCCAGTTCGGGCGGCAGGCGGAAGCCTGCGCGCTCCTCGCGGTTGCGCGCGCCGGGCACCGGGCTGTCCACGGTGATGCAGTGGGCGCGTGCGCCCGCGGCTTCGGCGCGGCGCATCATGTCCTTCGTGTGCGCGAGCTCGGGTCGCGGGTAGACTTGGAACCACAGCGGGGCCTTGGTCGCGGAGGCGACCTGCTCGATGGGTGTGTTGGAGAGCGTGCTGAGCACGTAGGCCGTGCCGGTGCGGTCGGCGCCGCGCGCGACGGCGAGCTCGCCCTCGGGGTGCAAAATGCGGTTCGACGACGTGGGTGCGAGGAGGATGGGCGCGGGCAGCGTGGCGCCGAAGAGGCGCACGGTGGTATCGAGCGCGCTGACGTCGGCGAGCATGCGCGGGCGGAGCATGATTTCCTGAAAGCGCTCGGTGTTCCAGCGGAGCGTCCGCTCGTCGGCCACGCCACTCTGCACGAACTCGAAGAAATCGCGCGGCGTGATCTTGCCCGCGGCGGATTCGGCGTCGCCCAGCGATACGATGTCGACGAGCGTGCGGCCCGGCGCGTAAGGTTGCGTCGGCGCTGGCGACGCGCCGAGCAACCTGCGCGGGGCGAGCGACAGGCTCGCGAGCAGCGCGGAGCGGCGGAGGAAATCGCGGCGGGGTTGAGTCATGATCGTCGGAGTCGCTTCAAACTCACGCGAGCGCTGCGCGTAGAATCTCGGCGAGATGCAGGGCGACGCGGCCCGTGGCATCCTTGATTTGGTGACGGCAGCTCGTGCCGGGCGCGCAGATTGCGGTGTCGCGTGCAGCGCCGCGCACGGCGGGGAACAGCACGAGCTCGCCGATCTGCTGCGACAGCGCGAAGTGCTCGGCCTCGTAGCCAAACGGTCCCGCCATGCCGCAGCAGCCGGACGGGATGAGCCGCACCTCGTGGCCAGCGGGCAGCTCAAGCGCCTGCACGGTGGGCGTGAGCGACGACAGCGCCTTCTGGTGGCAGTGGCCGTGGAGGCGGATGAGTTTCTTCTCCGCGCGAAATGCCTCACGCCGGATGCGCCCGGCCGCGGCCTCGCGCGCGACGAACTCGTCGAGCAGCAGCGCGCGCTTCGCCAGCGCCTGCGCCGCGGGCTTGAGCGCTGCGGGCACGAGATCCGGATACTCGTCGCGGAAACCCAGAATCGCCGAGGGCTCGAGGCCGATGAGCGGCGCGGCGTCGGTGATCACTTCCTTGAGCAGCTCGACGTTGCGGATCGCGAGTTTCTGCGCGGCGCGCACGAGGCCCTTGGAGAGTTGCGCGCGACCGCTCTCGGCGTGGGCGGGAATCACGACCTCGTAGCCGAGCCGGTTGAGCAGTTCGATCGCGGCGATGCCGACGGGCGTGTCGTGGTAGTTCGTGAACTCGTCGCAGAACAGGTGCACCCGGCCGTGCGGGTAGGTGAGGCGCGGTGGGTTGGCGTGGCGCGCGTGCCAGGCGGCGAGCGTCGTCGCGTGCAGGGTGGGCACGCTGCGCTCGGGCGCGAAGCCCGCGACGCGCTTCAGCGCGCGCGAAACTACCGGCGATGTCACCGCCCAGTTGTGGAGCCGCGGCGCGATCGCGGCCACGCGCATCGTGCGCGCGAAGCCCGCGATCAGCCGCGAGCGCAGCGGCACGCCGTGCGTGTCGTGCCAGTGCTGCTGCCACTCGGCCTTGAGGCGCGCGAGGTCGACGTTGGACGGGCACTCGGATTTGCAGCCCTTGCACGAGAGGCAGAGGTCCATCACGTCGCGCACCTCCGCGCTGTCCCACGGATTCTTCACGTCGCGCGGGTGCGTGAGCACTTGGCGGAGGAGGTTGGCGCGGGCGCGCGTGGTGTCCTGCTCGTTGCGCGTGGCCATGTAGCTCGGGCACATCGTGCCGCCCATGAGGTGCGACTTGCGGCACTCGCCCACACCGGTGCACGCCTCGGCGGCGCGCAGCACGCCCTCGGCCGCGCCGAAGTCGAAGATCGTCTCGTAGTGCGGGTCGGGCTGGCCGGGCGAGTGGCGCAGGTGTGTGTCCATCGGCGGCGTGTCGATGATTTTGCCCGGGTTGAGCAAGTTGCGCGGATCGAAGGTCTCCTTCATGCGCCGGATCATCGCGTAGCATTCCGGGCCGACCATGAACGGGATGAACTCGCCGCGCAGGCGGCCGTCGCCGTGCTCACCGGAGAGCGAGCCACGATATTTTTTCACGAGCGCGGCGACGTCCGTGGCGATGCCGCGGAAAAACCGCAGGCCCTCCGCGGTCCGCAGGTTGAAGAGCGGCCGCGTGTGCAGCTCGCCCGCGCCGGCGTGCGCGTAATAGACAGTGCTGACGCCGTATTTGCCGCGCATGATCGCGTCGAACTCGGCGATGTAGTCGGGCAGGTCCTCGACGGCGACGGCCGTGTCCTCGACGCATTCGCGCGGCTTGGCGTCGCCCTTGACGTTGTTCATCAGGCCCTGCCCGGCCTTGCGCAGATCCCAGACGCGGCTGCAGTCGTCGCCCCACACGAGGGGAAACGCATACCCGAGCCCCGCCGCGCGCATCTCCGCGTCGATCGCGGCGAACTCGCGCGCGAGGTGCGAGCGATCATCGTGGCGCAGCTCCACCACGAGCACGGCGCCGGGATCGCCGACGACGAAGAAGCGGTTCTTTGCGTGCTCGAGGTTGGCCTTGGTGCACTCGAGGATGTGGCGGTCGATCAGTTCGCAGCCAAACGGCCGGTGCCGCATCGCGATCAGCGTGGCCTTGAGCGAATCCTGGATCGTCACGAAGTGCGCGCACAGCAGTGCGCCGGGCGGCGGGAGCGGCTCGCAGTTGAGCTCGAACTCGACGCCGAAAAACAGCGTGCCCTCGGAGCCGCAGACGAGCTTGCAGAGGTTGAACGGCCGCTCACTCGCGGGATCGAACACCGCGCAGTCCATCAGCACGTCGAGCGCGTAGCCGGTGTTGCGGCGCGTGACCGTGGGCTTCGGGTAGTGGTCGCGGATGAGCTGGCGGTTGCGCGCGTCGCCGAGGAGGTCGCGCACGAAGCAGTAGATGCGCGTCTCGAGCGAGTCGGGCGCGGCGCACTTGGCGGCGAACTCCTCGCGCGAGAGCGGCCCGAACGTGACCTCCGAGCCGTCGCTCAGAAACCCGCGTGCCGACACCAAGTGGTCGCGCGTGGTGCCGAGCACGATCGAGTTGGCGCCGCAGGAGTTGTTGCCGACCATGCCGCCGATCATCGCGCGGTTGGCGGTGGAGGTCTCCGGCGAGAAAAACACGCCGTGGGGCTTTAGGAAAAGATTGAGGTCGTTGCGCACGACGCCCGGCTGCACGCGCAGGCGGCGCTGCGCGGCGTCGTAGCTCACGATGCGATTCAGGTGCCGGCCGATATCGACGACGAGGCCCGGGCCGACAACCTGACCGGCGAGCGACGTGCCGGCGGCGCGGGGGATGAGGCCGGTGCCGTGCTGCGCCGCGAAGGCGAGCAGTGCGCGCACGTCGGCCTCGGAGGCCGGCCGCGCGACGGCGAGGGGCAGCTCCTCGTATTCGGAGGCGTCGGTCGCGTAGAGCCCGCGCGTGGCGTCGTCGAGGTAGAGTTCGCCGTCGAGTCGCGTGACGAGCGCGGTGAGTTGCGCGGTGGCGGGCGCGGCGGTCGGCATGATTTTCAAGCGCCCAACTCCGCCGTGATCTCGGCGAGTTCGACGCGGCGCGAGCCCTGCTCGCGGCTGCGCAGGCCGGCGATGAGCACCGTCATCAACTCGATCGTCTCGGCGAAGGGGTAGGGCTCCACCCGCGTGCGCACGAATTCGATGTAGCTCACGAGCTGCCGGCGGAAGCACGTGTAGGTGTCGCCAAAGCGCAGCGTTCGCTGGCCGAGCGTGCCGCACACTTGCAGCGTGCCGAACGATCCGCCGCCGTCGTAGATCGCCGGCAGCGTGAGCTGCACGCCGCTCCAGTGCACGAGGTGCGCGACCTCGAGGCCGGGACGCGACTCGAGGCGCACCGACTCGAAGCCCGGCCCGACGATCCGGAAGAGCGGTTCGAGAAGATGGATGCCGTAGCGCTCCCACGTTTTCACCGTGACGCCCGAGAGCCAGCGCAGCTCGCCGAGATCGGCGAACGAGGCCGGGCCGCCGTCGAGTTCAGCCGCGTAGCGCAGGCCCGACGACGAGAGGAGTCGCGCGCCCGCACGCTGCCACGCGATAAATTGCCGCAGCTCCGCGACGGAGGTTGCGAGCGGTTTGTCGACGAAGACCGGCAGCCCCGCCTCCACAAACGCCCGCGCGCGCCGCACGTGGTCGAGCCCGTCGTCGGTCGAGACGAGCACCGCATCAACGTGCCCGATCACCTGCTCGGGGCGCTCGACGACATTCGGGATCAGCGCCGCGGCGGCGACGTGCCGCGCCTCCGCGAGATCGTCGGTCCAGATGTGCGTCACCTGCGCGCCCGGCACTCGCACGGTCTCGAGCGGCCGGGCGCCGAGATATTTCGGGATGACCGGATAGGGGCACGACGCCATCGCGGCGGGATCGAAGCCGTTGATGATCGCGCTCCACGAGTAGGGGTGGCCGTTGCCCGGGATCATGCCGAGCATCGCGAGGCGGAGCGTGGGGGTGGGGTAAGCGGGGGCTGAACCGGACATGGGTTGGAGAACGTTGACTGATTCCGCCGGTTGACACCGCCCAAGGCAAACACGTCTTGTCTGTCGCGGCTGTCGCGCCGTCCCGATCGCAACCCCTCGATTCGATCCCACTCACCATGATTGCATCACCCCGTTCCTCCGCATTACTCCGCGTTTTGGTTTTCTCGTTTCTCGCCACACTGGCGACCGGCGCGGTCGCCGTCGCAGCGACTGCCACCGGCACCATCGAGGGCCGCGTGCTCAATTCGTCCAACGGCAACTTCGTCGGCAACGCGCGCGTCGCCGTCGCCGGCACGGCGATCGAGACGTTCACGAATGCGAACGGCGAATACCGCCTCGCCGGCGTGCCCGCCGGTCCGGCGAGCGTCGTCGTGAGCGTCGTCGGCCTCGCGCCGCGCACGCAGTCGGTCACGGTCACGGCGGGCGGCGTGGTCGCGCAGGACTTCGATCTCGGCGTGGCCGCCGACGCGGCCGGCGACAGCCGCACCGTCGTGCTCGACACCATCTCGGTTACCGCCAAGGCCCTCAGTGCGCAGGCCGCCGCGCTCACTGAGCAGCGCAACGCCCCCAACATCAAGGCCGTGATCTCGCCCGACGAGTTTGTCGATCAGGCGGAGGGCAACATCGGCGAGTTCGTGAAATACGTCCCCGGCCTCGACCTCCAATACAACCCGTTCAGCCCGCAGTTCGTCACCATCCGCGGCATGCCCGCGAGCGGCACGCTCGTGCAGTTCGACGGCATGCCGACCGCGCCGGCGCCGGCGGGCAACAGCCGCTCGTTCGACATGAACACCGCGGCCAACGCCAACATCGACCGCATCGAAATCTCCAAGGTCCCCACGCCCGACATGCCCGCCAACGCCGTCGGCGGCTCCATCAACGTGATCTCCAAGTCGGGTTTCTCCCGCCGCACGCCGCTGTTTTCCGCCAACACCTATTTCACCTACAACGCGATCGAGGACGAGTTCTCGCCGAAGATCTCGCGCGTCGCCGGGCCGGAGGGCCTGTCGAGCAAGCGGCCCGTGCAGTTTGCCTATGACCTCAGCTACATCTTGCCGTGGCGAAAAAATCTCGCGTTCACCTTCGCGCTGACGCGCGCGCCGCGATTCAACGAGATCGAATATCGCACGCCGACGTGGAACACCGTCACCGGCCTCCTCAACGCCTACCAGTTCAACGAGCTCGTATCCGACGTGGACATCCGCACCGGCAAGGCGACCGTCGATTGGAAACCCGGCCCCGACACCACGGTGCAGGTGAGCTACTACAAGATGGATCGCCGCAGCCTCACGCGGCAGCACTTCCAAGTGATCACGCCGGGCGCGGGCTCGACGGGCGATTGGAGTTTCATCCAAGGCGCCGCGACGGGCGTCGGCACCGCCGCGCAGAATCTCAGCGGCAACCAGCAATACCGCAGCCTCGAGCTCGCCTCCGCGCGCGTCCGCCACGACGGCCCGGTGTGGAAGCTCGACGGCTTCGCGTCGCTCTCCAATGGCGGCTTCACGATCAAGGATCTCGACGACGGCTTCTTCGGCACGGTCGCCACCAACCAGACCGGCCTCGTGATCCGCGCCGACAATCTCAACAACATCACGCGCCGCGGCATCCCCGGCATCACCGCCACGCGCGCCGGGCAGGCCGTGGACATCTTCAACGGCGCCGGCCAGACGATCAACACGGTGACGAGCGCGGCCTCGGTCGTGGACAACACCGTCACGAGCTTCGGCGCCAATCTCGCGCGCGACGTGTCGCTCGGCGTGCCCGTGCGTGTGAAGCTCGGCGCCTACTCCGAGATGATGGAGCGCGACAACAAGGGCGGCACGCTCACGTGGACCTTCACGCCGCCCGGCGGCGTCCCCGGCCGCCTCGCCTCGGTGCACAACGTCATCAACGACGCCTTCTCCGCCCGCGCCCCGCTCACGGAGATCGGCGGGCGCTCCGTCTTCTCGCGCTACCTCAGCCTCGCGAAGCTCCACGATCTCTACCGCGCGAATCCCGCGTGGTTCGTGCTCAACGACGCCGCCGCGCACACCAATCGCGTCAACGCCTCCATCCGCCTCAAGGAGACGATCACCGCCTTCTATGGCCGAGCCGACGCGAAGTTTTTCGCGAACAAGCTCTGGCTCGTCGCCGGTGCGCGCTACGAGCGCACCGAGGACGACGGCCGCGGCCCGCTCAACGACATCGGCGCCACCTACCAGCGCGGGCCCAACGGCGCCTTCCTCCGCAACGCCGCCGGCCAGCTCGTGCGCATCTCCGGCAACGCCCTCACGATCGCGCAGGCGCAATACACCGAGCGCGGCGCGCGCAAGAAGACGAGCTACGGCGACCTCTACCCGAGCCTCAACGCCAGCTACAATTTCACCGACCGCATCGTCGCCCGCGCCGGCTACGCCCGCACCATCGGCCGCCCCGATCTCACGCAGATCATCCCGAGCATCATCGTCACCGATCCGAGCCTCGATGTGTCTACGCACCGGATCACCGTCGTGGACGGCAGCCTCAAGCCGTGGACCGCGGACAACTTCGATCTCACGATCGAGGCCTACGATCTCAAGGGCGCGACGGCCTCGGTGAGCGTTTTTCAGAAAAACATCAGCGACTTCTTCGTGGATGCGGAGACGGCGATCACGCCCGCCGACCTGCGCGATCTCGGCCTGCCCAACGACTACTCCGACTACTTCATCCGCCGCACGCGCAACGGTCGCGACGCCGAGCTGAGCGGCATCGAGCTGAGCTGGCGGCAGAATCTCGCCTTCATCCCGGTCATCGGCCGGCGCCTGCAGGCGTTCGCGAATCTCACGAGTCTCGCCATCGACGGCACCAACGTCGCGGACTTCGCGGAGTTCTCGCCGCGCAACTTCAACGCCGGCCTCGGCTACGCCACGCCCGCGTTCGCCGTGAAGCTGAATATGCACAACAACAAGTGGGTCCGCCGCTCACCGCTCGCCGCGGGCGGCAACAACCGCGCCGACAGCTTCACGTTCCGCGCGCCCTCGACGCGCTGGGATTTTTCCGCCGAGGTGCGCGTGTGGCGCCGCCTCTCGCTTTATTACAGCGTGCGCAACCTCACCGCCGAGCCCGTGCGCCTCGAGATCCGCAGCCCCGGCCTGCCGGAGTATCTCCGCCCGCGCAATTACCAGTTCGTCGCCGCCAACCACACGCTCGGGCTCAAGGGCACGTTTTGATCGCATGGCCGGGTCCGCCGATTCCTCTCTCACGCGCCGCGGCTTGATCGCGGGCGGCGCCGCGGCGCTGGCTGCGGTCGCCACGACTCGTGCCGCCGATGCCGCCGCGCAGGCCGCACCACCGCCGTCCACGAATTCTCCGTGGCCCGAGCGTCGCCGCAAGATCGAGCGCGCGTGGCTTGATTTGCTCGGTGATTTCCCGCGTGAGGTGCCGCCGCTCGCCCCCGTGATGCGCGAGGTCGCGGTGGAGGAGGGCATCACGCGCTATCATGTGAGTTTCCAAGCCGACCCCGACGATCGCGTGACCGCGTGGCTGCTCGTGCCCGCGGCTGCGCGCCGCGTCCGCGCTCCCGCGATCGTGTGCATCCACAGCACGACCTTTGGCGCCGGCAAGGACAGCACGATCGGCCTCGCCGGCCGCCGCCCGCAGGACCCGCCGCGCGATCCGGCAATCGGCGTGGCGAGCGGGCGGGAGTATGCACGGCATGGCTTCGTCACGCTCAGCCTCGATCTCCTCACCGACGGCGAGCGCATCCAGCCCGGCGATCGCGTGATGGACACACGGCCCTTCTACGTGCGCCACCCGGAGTGGTCGATGGTCGGCAAGAACACGTGGGACGTGATGCGCTGCGTGGATTTCTTGCAGACGCTTGACTTCGTGGACCCGGAACAGATCGGCTGCACCGGCTGGTCGCTCGGCGGCCACAGCGCGATTTTCGCCGCGGCCTTCGAGCCGCGGATCAAGGCGGTGCTGAGCAACGGCGGCGTGCTCGACTGGCACCGCCCGGCGAACTCGTGGGCGCGGCCCGACGACCTGCAGAACAGCCCTGAGCTGGAGCGGCGCTTTGGCTTCAAGCCGAACAGCGGCCCCTACATCTACATTCGCAAATTCCGCCCCTAGGTCGCCGATCCGGCACGGCCCGTGCCGACCGACTTCGACGAGCTCATGATGCTCGTGGCGCCGCGCGCGCAGCTCATCATCTCCAGTGAATGGGAATTCTACAGCCATAAGCTCATGCCGAAGCTGCTCGCGACCGCGCGCGTTTACAGCGAGTGGCGCGACACCCCCGGCCTGCCCAGCGTGATCGACGGGCGCAAGCGGCGGCGCGGCTACGACGAGACGCTGGCCTACTACGAGTTCAACAACCGGCTCGCCGCCGATCGCGTCGAAAGAGATCTCCGCCAGATCGGCGCGGGCGACGCGTTCTCGTGGTTTTCGTTTCCGGGCGGGCACGCATTCCCGCCCGCAGCGCGGCTCGTGGCGTTTGGCTGGTTTTATCGTTGGCTCGGACGCGCGCCGACTTGACGCTCCCATTCACGTTCATGTCCTCGCCCAACTCCAGCGAAACCCTTCCCATCCTCGCCACCGCCGTGACGCCGTGGACCGCCGACTGGCGCCTCGACGCGGAGGCGTTCGCGAAGCAAGTCCGCGCCATTGCGCGCGAGCTCACGCGGCGCATCTACATCTTCGGCACGGCCGGCGAGGGCCACGCGGTGTCCGACGCGCAGTTCCGCGAGATCGCGACGCGCTTCCTCGCCGTGGCGCGCGATGAAAACGTGACGCCCATGATCGGCGTGATCTCGATGTCGCTGCCGACGGTGATCGAGCGCATCGCATGGGCGCGGGAGCAGGGCTGCCGCGAGTTCCAGATTTCGCTGCCCTCGTGGGGCGCGCTCAACGACCGCGAGCTCGACGTGTTTTTCGCCGAGACGTGCGGCCGCTTCGCCGACTGCCGCTTCCTGCACTACAACCTCCAGCGCACCGGCCGCCTGCTCACCGCCGCCGACTACCGCCGGCTGGCCGATGCGCACCCGAATTTCTTCTGGGTAAAGTCCAGCGCCTCCGACCCCGCGATCGTGCGCGACTTCATGGCGCTGCGGCCGCGGCTCCAGATTTTCTTCACCGAGCGCGGCTACACCGAGGCCCGCCGCCACGGCGACTGCGGCTACCTCATCTCGATCGGCTCGGTGCATCCGTCCGTCGCGCACAAGTTCGTGGCGGCCGACGACACGGAGCGCACGCGGCTCTTCGGCGGCATCCAGGCGATGGGCGCCAAGCTGCGCGAGCTCGCCGCCGGCCGCTTCCACATGGACGGCGCCTTCGACAAGATGCTCTACAAAGTGAGCGACCCCGCGTTCCCGCTGCGCCTGCTCCCGCCCTATCAAGGCGCGACCGAGGAGGACTTCGCGGCCTTTCGCGCTGCGATCCCGCCCGAGTGGCGGCGGTGATTGAGGTAGGAGCCCGCTTGCGGGCGATTCCCGCGTTTCCTACGGAATCAGGACAGAAACGGAGTTGGCAGAAAAAGCTCCCGCACCACGTTTCGCCTGCGATTCGGATCCTTTTTCTGCCAACCCTTTTTCTGTCATCACTCCGGCCGATTGCCGACAATGGTCAGCGCCAGAAATGCTCCCGCTTGCTGACAGGCCCATTCCGCGCGATGATTGGCCCGCTCGCCGTCACGCCGCTGCGATGGCCTGGGCCACCTCGCGCGCGCTTGCCCCCGTGTTCAGCATAGCGCGCACCAGCAGGTCCAGCGACACATCGACCTCACCGGCTTCCATCTTGGCCACGCGCGACTGACTTGAGCCCAGTCGCATGGCGAGTTCGGTCTGCGACAGCCCCAGCTTGGTTCGGCGTCCGCGCAATTTTTCGGCGAGCGACAGCCGCATGTTGACCAACGCCGTTTCGTCGGCCTTGAGGCCGAGAAACTCATCGGCCGACCCCGTGCGCCAGCCGGCGCGTTCCAGCACTTTTCGTTTCGTGGTTTTCATGGTTTTTCCTTGGGTTGAGTCATGGCGCGATAGCGGCTCAGGCGGCCTTGGCAGGTGGAGATGACATCCGCCGGCGTTCGCGGCGTCTTCTTCTCGAAAACCTCGAGGATGACCACCGCGTCGTCCGCCAGATGGCAAACTATCCGCCAGGTTTTCGTTTCGTCAGGGATTCTCAACTCGTGGCATCGCCGGTTGATCACCGGCATCGGCCGTGAGTGCGGCAGCCCCAAGGACTCGCCGCGCTGCAACCGCCGCAGCAACACGCCCGCCTCGATCCTCGCCTCCGGCGTGAAGGGCGGCGTCTTGATTTCCCCGTGGAGCCACGCCAGTGGGCGGTCAGTTGCAGCCATGCGCCACGTTGAAAACCGGGGCGCGAACTATGTCAATGTTGACA
>SXGR01019230.1_pt1 | contig 11272 bp, 12 predicted proteins | sample 3174711 | NCBI WGS metagenome assembly SXGR01 (sample SAMN11356860, study PRJNA531348) | freshwater metagenome | isolation source: freshwater sample F1-60 | place: China: Fuxian Lake, Yuxi | collected 2017-12-25
CATCTCCGATCCCGGCTACAAGCTGGTGCAGGAGGCGATCCAGGCCGGCCATCGTGTCTTCCCCATCCCCGGCGCCTCGGCCAGCCTGGCCGCGCTCGCCGTCGCCGGATTGCCGACCGACCGCTTCGCGTTCCTGGGATTTCCGCCGCCGAAGTCGACGGCCCGGCGGCGCTGGTTCGGCGAGGCCGCCGGGTTTCCGGGAACGCTGGTCTTCTTCGAATCCCCCCAGCGCCTCGCCGAGGCCCTTGCCGATGCGCTGGCCGCCTTCGGCGACCGTCCGGCCGCGGTCGCCCGCGAGCTGACCAAGCTGTTCGAGGAGACCCGGCGCGGCAGGCTCGCCGCCCTCGCCGAGGCCTACGCCGCCTCCGGCCCGCCCAAGGGCGAGGTGGCGGTCGTGGTCGGTCCGCCGGCCGAGGACGAAGCGCCGACCGCCGACCGCCTCGACGCCGCGGTGAGGGACGCGCTGGCCCGGGGCCTCAGCGTCAAGGACGCGGCGGCCGAGGTCGCGATCCGGCTCGGCGTCGGCCGCAAGGACGCCTATGCGCGTGCGCTGGCCCTCTCGAAAGCGGACTGAGGACGGCCGCGCCCGCCGTGGCCGCGGCCTGCGCGCCGAGGGCCTGGCGCTGCTGGCCCTGATGCTGCGCGGCTATCGTCCGGTCGCGCGCAATCTGAAGACGCCGGTCGGCGAGATCGACCTGGTGGTCCGCCGCGGCCGCGTGCTGGCGGTGGTCGAGGTGAAGACCCGGGGCACCCTCGCCGACGCCGCGGCGTCGATCCGCCCCGAACAGCAGGCCCGCATCCGGCGATCCGCCGAGTGGCTGCTCAGCCGCCGGCCCGATCTGGCCCACCTGACCATCCGCTTCGACGCCGTGCTGGTGCTGCCGCGACGCTGGCCGAAGCATCTGGTCGACGTGGATCGGCAGAGCTAACGCGATCGGGAAACCGTCGATGACGAGAAGGTGTCGTCCGCTTGTGGCCCTGGCTGTTTTCACACAGCCAGGGCCACAAGCGGACCGGCCACGCGTTGCAGCCGCGGCCGCCGAGGCGCTGGCGCCGCTCGCGCTCCTCGTTCGCGGCTGCCGGCCGGTCGTCCGCAATCTGAAGACGGGCTGCCGACCTCGCCTCAAGCCCCCACCCTCTCCCAGCCGCCGCTGCGGGCGGAGGCGGCGATCGCGTCGAGGGCGAGGACGATGTCGATCGACTCGGCTTCGCTGGCCCCGTTCCAGTGCGACGGCCCCTGCCGCACCATGCGCGCGAAGCTTTCCGCCTCGGCGCGGAAGCCGCTTCCGCCCTCGACCTCCAGCGTCTCCAGCGGCAGCGTGCCGGCGGTGCCGCGGCGGACGCGCAGCGGCAGCTTTCCGTCGGGGGCATGGTTGAGGTAGCTCGTCTCGATCACGCCGCGCTCGCCGACGATAACCGCTGAGCGGTGGAAGGCGCCCGACAGGCAGCAGGAGATCTGCGCCAGCGCGCCCGAGGGAAACTCCACGGTCGCGGCGACGACCTGGTCGACGCCGCTCTCGGTCCATTTCGCGCTGGCCAGCACCCGGGACGGGCGCTCGCCGGCGGCGATCCGCGCCAGGCTCATGGAAGAGGTGCCGGCGTCGCGCAGGCCGCCGCCGCCGCGAGCGGGATCGAGCCGGATATTGGCGGGATCGCCGAGCGGCTTGCCCTCCGGCGTGGTCAGCGAGAAGCCGAACGCCGCGGTGATCACCTGCACGCTGCCGATCTCGCCCAGCAACTCACGCATGCGCAGCGTCTGCGGCTGCGACATGTAGGGATAGGCCTCGACCAGATGGACGCCATGGGTGCGGGCGGCGGCGAACATGGCGTGAGCTTCGGCCCCCGTCATCGCGAGGGGCTTCTCGCAGAGCACGTGCTTGCCGGCTTCGGCGGCGCGGATCGCCCACGCCGCATGCAGGTCGTTGGGCAGCGGGATGTAGACGGCCTCGATCGCCGCATCGGCGAGCAGCGCCTCATAGGAGCCATGCGCCCGGGGAACCGACTCGGCCTTGGCGAATTCGGCCGCCTTCGCGGCGTCGCGACTGGCGACCGCCTCCACGGTGACCAGCGGCGAGCCGGCGACGCCCCGGGTGAACAGGCGCGCGATGTTCGCGGCGCCAAGGATGCCGAGGCGAAGAGGAGTCCGGAAGGCATCCACGTCTACCTCTTAGGTGCGTGCCTTCGAACGCCCGGCGACCTGGGCCTCGCGCTCACTTCGGCGCCGACTTCACCTCGCGGTCCCAGCGCGCGAGCAGGCGGATGCGCTCGGCAGGAGACCCGTACTTGCCGAAGTCGTAGTCGATCAGCTTGGCGTCGACGAGCGGGGCGATGTCCGGCGGCAGCGACACCGCCTTGTGGGCCGGCACCTGATAGGACTTGACCGAGATACCGATCGCCTGCGCGTCCTGGCCGAGGAGCCAGTCGTAGAACTTCTTCGCCGCCTCCATGTTGCGGGCGCCCTTGACCAGCGAAATCGAGCCGACCTCGTAGCCGGTACCCTCGCAGGGCGCCACCGACTTGACCGGCGCCTTGGCGAGGATCGAGACCAGCGCATCCGACATGAAGACGATCCCGGCCGTGGTCTCGCCCAGCGCCGCCGCCTTCACCGGCGCGCCGCCGGACTTGGTGTACTGGTTGACGTTGACGTGGAGCTTCCGCATGTACTCGAAGCCCTTGTCCTCGCCCATGATCTGCACGAGCGTCGCCAGCATGGTGTAGGCGGTGCCCGAGGAGTTCGGATCGGCGACCTGAACCTCGTCCTTGAGCCTGGTGTCGAGAAGGTCGCTCCAGCAGCGGATCTCCTTCATGCCGCGCTTGGGCAGGATCTCCGGGTTGTAGACGATGCCGAGCGCGCCGGCGTAGACGCCGACGGTGCGATGGTTCGAGCGCTCGGCCTGCTTCTGGGCCCAGTCGTGGAGCTGGGGCAGGATCGGCGAGCGATAGGTCTCGGTAAGCTGCTCGAGGGCGGCCTGAAGATGAGGGTCGCCGGTGCCGCCCCACCAGAGATCGACCTTCGGGCTGCCGGCCTCGGCACGGATCTGGGCATAGGCCTCGCCGGTCGATTTGCGGATCATGGCGATCTTGGCGGCGCCGGTGCGCTCGTAGGCCGTGACCAGCGCCTGGCAGTATTCCTCCTGGGCGCTGCAGACGAACGAGATCGGCGACTGCGCCTGCGCCTCGAAGGCGATCGTGCCGGCCGCGAGCATCGCGACGGACAGGCCGAGCCGGACCAAGCCATGGACCATGAACATCCCCCGTTGTCTCTGCCGGCCGCGGTGCCGGCGCCCCGTGACCGGAGGATAGACGCTTTGAGGGGACGCGGGAACCAGAGGGGACAAAGGTGAGTCCGCTGCATCTCGCAAGCTCGATTGACTTGATAAATCGCGCCTCGGCATAGTCCGCCGCGTGGCACTTACTCTCCTCCTGTCCGGCGATTCGATCCTGCAGCGTCGGCTGAACAGCCGTGACGACGCCGAGCTCAAGCCGCTGTTCGACAAGGTCCGCGCCGCCGACGTCGCCTTCACCAATCTCGACGTGCTCGCCAAGGACTACCGCGGCGATCCCGCGCTGGAGTGCGGCGGCTCGATTTTCGGTGCTCCGGCCTGGGTGCTGGACGAGCTGGTGGATGCCGGCTTCGACCTCTTCGCCGTCGCCACGAACCATGCGCTCGACTATTCGATCTCGGGCCTCGTGCACACGATCGAGGCGCTGGAGGCGCGCGGGCTCTCGTTCGCGGGCGTCGGACGCAATCTCGAGGATGCACGGCGGCCCTGCTATCACACCTCGTCGGCAGGCACCGTTGCGATGATCTCCTGCTGCTCGACCTTCGCCAAAGGCAACGAGGCGGGCCAGCAGCGGCCCGATCTTCCAGGGCGTCCGGGCCTGAACCCATTGCATGTCGAGACTGTGCACGAAATCACCGAGCAGCAGCTCGCGGCGGTGCGCGAGATCGCCGAGGTAACTGGCCTCGAAGCCGACCGCCAGCAGCGGATCAAGGCGGGCGCGGCGTTCCCGCTCGCCGACCCCGCGCTCTTCCCCTTGGGCGATCTCAAGTTCAGGTCCGCCAACCGGGCGCTGTTGCGCACGACGTCCAACGCCAAGGACGTCGCCGCCCTCAAGCGCTGGGTCGGGGAGGCGCGCGGCCTGGCCGACCTCGTGGTCGTGAGCCTGCATGCCCACGAGCAGCTCGGAGACAAGGAGGTGCCGGCCGAGTTCATCGGCGCCTTCGCTCGCGAGATGATCGATGCGGGCGCCGATGTCGTGGCCGGCCACGGCCCGCATCTGCTGCGCGGGCTGGAGCTCTACAAGGGCAGGCCCATCTTCTACAGCCTCGGCAACTTCATCGGCCAGAACGAGCTCGTCGCCAAGATCCCCGCCGACGGCTACGACCGCTTCCGCGCCGATCCCGATCTGACGCCGGGACAGGTCTATCAGAAGCGCACGCAGGGCGACCAGGTGGGCTTCCCGGCCGACCGGCGCTATTGGGAGGCGATCGTGCCCACGCTCCGCTATGAAAGCGGCGCGAATGGGGAAAAGACCTTGCGTTCGATCGAGCTGACGCCGATCTCGCTCGGCTGGAAGGACGCGCGCCACCGCCGCGGACGTCCACGCCTCGCCGGGCCGGAGGAGGGAGGCGCGATCCTCGACCGTTTCGCCGCACTCTCACGGCCGTTCGGCACCGAGCTTTGCAACGACGGGCGGTCGGTCAGGCTGGTCTAGGAAGCGTCCCATGCGGAAACCCCATCTGCGCAGTCTCGGCCCGCACATCCCGCCGCTCGACCGGGTGACGCAGTTCGCCGACGAGCCGGGACACGTCGTGTTCACGATGCCGGTCGACAAGCGCGTCCGGGTCGAGGTCGGCGGCACCGTCGTCGCCGACAGCCGCAGCGTCCTGATGCTGTGGGAAACCGGGCACCTGCCGGTCTACTACTTCCCGCTCCGCGACATCCGAATGGACCTGATGACGCGAACCGGCCATCGCAGCGAGTGCCCGTACAAGGGCACGGCCGAGTATCACAGCGTCGCCGTCGGCGGCCGCACGGTCGAGAATATCCTGTGGCGCTATGCCGACCCGATCGCCGCCTGCCCGCCGATCGGCGACTACGCCGCCTTCTACTGGAGCAGGGCCGACCGCTGGCTCGAGGAGGACGAGGAGGTCTTCGTCCATCCCCGCGACCCTTACAAGCGCATCGACTGCGTCTCCAGCAGCGCGCATATCGAGATCGACCTGGACGGCATCCGTCTCGCCGAGTCCCGCCGCGTGGTGATGCTGTTCGAGACCGGCCTGCCGACGCGCTACTACCTGCCGATGGAAGATGTGCGGCGGGCGTGCTGGTCCCGAGCGATCACCGGACCCGCTGCCCATACAAGGGACAGGCGGGATATCACCACGTCCTCGCCGGCGAGAAGCGCCGCGACAACCTCGTCTGGCACTACGCCGAGCCGGTGCCCGAGGCCGTCCGGATCAAGGGCCGCGTCTGCTTCTACAACGAGCTCGTCGATATCACTCGCGACAGCGAGACACTCGAAAGGCCGAAGACGGCGTTCTCGTAAGGGGCATTACCTGAGCCGGCACCCGTGCCTGGTGACGCCGCCGGCCAGCAGCTCGTCGAGATCCTCGGGCCAGAGCGCCGCACGTCGCCCGTCCTCGTCGACGAAGTTCGCGCCCAGTGCATAGCCGAAGCCATAGGTGTTGTAGAGCGCAGTCACCCGTCGCCGGTCCCAGTCGGTCCGCGCGCTGAAGATGGCCGAGTGGAGCATCGCCTTGACGGCGTTCCGGCCCATCTCCTCCGCCGTCATCCCCTCCCATTCGGGCCGCGGCCGGTCGCGATAGACGCCGGCGCCGACCTCGCCCATCAGCCACAGGGTCAGGTCGTAGGCGGCGCTGGCGAGCGCCTCCTCCGACCAGCGGAGCGTGATGCGTCAGCCATCGTCGCCGATGGCCTCGATGCGGTCCTCGTCCGTGGGCGGAACCGGCGGATCGACATGGAGCCGCCGCCCGTCGCCCTCGCCTTCGAAGCGGAATCCACGCGGCAGCCTCCAGCCCGAGGGAACCACGCCGATGCGGAGGACCTCGCCCCCGTCCCGGCCCAGCCTGAGCGCCTGGCCGCCGACGACGAGGCCGCGCCCGGCTCGCGCGATGTGCCGGTCGATCTGCTGGAAGAGCCTCGCCTCGGCAAGCGCATAGGACTTGACCTCGGCGACGCCGACGAGCCGCGGCGGCCCCCGAGCCGGCCGGTGGTCGATGAGGTGGATGTCCGCACCGAGCGCCGCCTTCCCCGCCATCCCCGCCGCAGCGCGCACCGTGTCGCCGACATGGACGGTGGCGCCTTCGGGAAGCCGAAAACCCTCCAGGAGCCGCGCCAGCGGTCGCACGGCGAGCAGCTCGGCGAGCTCGCCTTGAAAGCGATTGATGATGCTGTGGAAGATGAAGCGGATCACCTTCGTCGTCTCCGCATCCGAGAGACAGTCGGCGAGGAGCGCCGGTTCCATCCTCTCGTCGCGCGGCCCATGCAGGAGGAGGCGTTGAAGCAGCGCGAAGTGCGCACCATCCGCTTCCGCACGGCGGATCGCGGCGGCGACCGAGCGGCGGAAAAGATCGAGCGGCCGCGGCGGCGCGCCGAAGACGAAGCCGGCGCCGATGCCAGCCGCGAGGGAGGCTTCGACGTCGCGGGCGAGGCCGGGCTCGAGGAAGTCGAGGCCGATACGCTCGGCGATCGACGCGGGTGACGACACGCTCTCTATCTGCGCCATCGGGACCAGACTCCCTCGCGGCTGCGGCGGCACCTAGTCCAGATGCTGAACCGGCTCGGGCGCCGCGATCCGCGCCCAGGCGTGGCGCCGTCTTTCGTAGACCGAGTGGCGCGGCGACGGGAAGCTCGAATCGGCGAAGGCGCCGACGGCGACCGCAATCACGTCGGGGAATTGCTGCAGCCGCCAGTAGACCGTGGTGCCGCAGGTGGGGCAGAAGTGGAAGGTCACGTCGTTACCGCTGTCGGCCGGGCGCGACCACGTCGTCGACGTGCCCTCGACGGCCACGCGGTCCTTCGGAAAGCGGGCCGAGACGCCGAAGACGCTGCCGGTGCGGCGCTGGCACTCCAGGCAATGGCAGACCGAGACGCGCACCGGATCGCCCTCGCAAGAGACGCGGAGCCGGCCGCAGGCGCAGGCGGCATGGCGCGCGGTCACGGCTCAGCCTCTCCGTTCCAGCGGCCCATCGGGCCTGAGATCGACCCAGGGATGGCCGCGGCTCCTGTCGTAGATCGAGCGTGAGGGATGCGGCGTGAAATTCGGATCGGCGAAGGCGCCGACCGCGACCGCGATCCCGTCCGGGAACGCCGGCTGCGTCCAGCAGACCGTCGATCCGCAGACGGGGCAGAAGCGGAAGACAACCTTGTCGCCGCTATCGGCGACACGGGTGTATTCGCTCGACCGGCCCTCGATCGTCACCTGCGCCGGCGCGAAGCGGGCGGCGACGCCGAAGACGCTGCCGGTGCGGCGCTGGCACTCGAGGCAGTGGCAGACCGAGGCGCGGACCGCATCGCCCGCGCACGCAACGCTGAGCTGCCCGCAGGCACAGGCGGCAAGACGGATGGTCATGACCTCTTTCCGGCGATCGGCCATATCCTATCATCGGCCATCCGCCCGCCGCCAAAATGCCGCGATTGGCAGCGATAAGACCCGCGGCGACGTCCCTCGGCGACCCTCTCGAGACGCCGGCCCGGCGTCGCGAGAGGTCTCTACTTGCAGGTCCGGTAGGCGGCGACGATGAAGGCGACCGACAGGCCGAGCGCGACCAGCGCCGCGATCAGCGCGAGGTAGCCGGTGCTCAGTCCGACGGCGATCAGCGCGACCAGGGCCCAGAAGGCGATTCCGTTGACGGCGGCGAAAACGATGTTCGCGATGCAACGTGCCATTTTCCCCTCCTTCGCCTCCCTTGCGGATCAACCTTCGGAGGCGTAGCTCGACAATAGCGCATTTTAGAGGAGACCCGGAAGCGATGATGCCTTGGCGCCCGCGGCGGTCCCTATTAGCTAAACTACGGGTCGATCCCCATCCGGAGGCAGGCATGCGACAGCGGCGAGCAAGACAGGTTCTGACCATGGGGCTCTGCGCCGCCGCGTTGGCCGGCTGCACGCCGGTCGACCTCGCCATCGGCGGCGCGACCGCGACAGGCGTCGCCGCCGCCCAGGAGCGCGGCCTCTCCGGCACCGCCCGCGACACCGGCCTCTCGGCGGCGATCCAGGAGCTGTGGTTCCGCACCAATTTCGACATGTTCTCCAAGCTCTCGGTCACGGTCACCGAGCAGCGGGCGCTGCTGACCGGCAAGGTCCAGGACCCGGAAATGCGGGTTGAGGCGGTGAAGCTCGCCTGGCAGGTCCAGGGCATCAACGAGGTGATCAACGAGATCGAGGTGACCGACACCTCCTCGCTGGTCGATTCGGCGCGCGACTACTGGATCACCACCCGGCTCCGCGCCCAGATCACCTTCGACAAGGACGTGAAGTCGATCAACTACTCGATCGACACGATGAACGGCACCGTCTTCCTGATGGGGATCGCCCGCGACCAGGGCGAGCTCGACCGCGTCACCAACCACGCGCGCAACATCGCCTATGTCAGGCGCGTGGTGTCCTACGTGCGCCTGCGCACATGAGTGCAGCGCCGTCGCGCCTGGGCGAGGACGGCGCCTGGTTCGCCGCCGCCGGGCCTGAGCGGGACCTGTTCGAGGCGGCGCTCCGCCTCGGCCGCTGCGATCATCCGGGGGCCGACCTCGCCCCCTATCGCCAGCACCTGGCCGAGCTCGCCCGCGACGCCGAGGCGGCCGGCCCCGCAACCGCGACGGCGCGGCTGGAAGCGCTGGTCTCGACCCTCGCCCGCCGCCACGGCTATTCGGGCGACACCGAGAGCTACGACGACCTCGCCAACGCCAACTTGATCGACGTCGTCGACCGCCGCCGCGGTCTGCCGGTGGCGCTCGGCATCCTCTACATCTCGACCGCGCGCAGGGCCGGCTGGCAGATGGAGGGGCTAGCCTTCCCGCACCACTTCCTGGCGCGCCTCGAGGCCGGCGGCGAGCGGGTGATCCTCGACCCTTTCGCCGGCGAGGCGGTCGTCGACGCCGCCGGCCTTCGCGCCATCCTGAAGCGCCTCGGCGGGAACGAGGCCAGGCTGCAGCCCCAGCATACCGCCGGCGCTCCCGATCGGGCGGTACTGCTGCGCCTCGTGAACAATCAGCGCACGCGCCTCCTCTCCGCCGGCCGCCACGAGGCGGCGCTCGACGTGGTCGAGCGCATGCTGTGGCTGGCCCCGGTCGACCCCGGCCTGGTCGCCGAGGCGGCCGAGATCGAGGTGACGCTCGGGCGCATTTCCGGGGCCATCAGACGGCTAGAGGCGCTGTCCGCCAGGGTCGCCGACCCGGGGCTCAAGCATCGCATCGCTGCCGACCTCGCCCGGCTCAGGACCCGGCTGAACTAGGGAAGAGCCCGGCGCGACGGCAGCCGGAGTCGCCGATCGTCACGAGATGGGCGCAGGCCGGATCTTCACGTGGCGGCGCTCGCCGGCGCGGTCGGCGGATTCGTGCCGGTGACGATCGGCGACGAGGCCCGACAGCGCGAGCGCGGAGCCGGGCCCGGCACCGCGCGACCGCGATTGCGGCAATAGGCGTCGTCCGTTGCCGTCAGATCAGCTGAAGAACACCCGCTCCGCCGTCTTGCGCAGCAGCCACTCCCGATCCCCTTCCGAAAGACCGTCCAGCCGGTCGCGAATGAGCGCGATCGACGCCCGATAGGTGTGGGGGCTCGCAACCTGGTACGGACTGTCGCTGCCCCACATCAGCCGTTCCGGACCGTAGGCGGCCAGGAGCTCCTTGATGAAAGGAATCATGTCGTCGTACGGCGGGGTGCGGCGGCCGAGAGCGTAGAATGCCGAGATCTTCACATTCATGCCCGGATGCCGAGCCAGCTTGACCAGGTTGGCGACGTCCGCGGGCTTGATCGTGCCGGGTACCGGCGGCGTCTGTCCGAAGCCGTCGACGCCGATGCGGGCGAAGTGGTCGATGACCACGGTCGTCGCGGGAAACTTCTCGGACAGCCGATCCAGCTGCGGCAGCCAATCGGGATTGGTCAGCGGGCAAATCGCCAAGTGCTGCAAGGCGGCGAACTGGTACGCCTTCATAATGGGGTGAGTATCAGGGAAGTCGGATTGCCAGGGATCGAGCAGACGAAGGCGAAAGGCCTTCACGCCTTGGCGCTTCAACTCGGCCATACGCGCCGTGACGTTGGCGTCGGTATGGTCGAGAAAGGCCTGAACGGCGATTTCGCCCGGCCTCGCCTTGATCAGATCGACCAAGTAGCTGGCGTCGAAGCCGAAGTGCCCGGTGTGTCCGATCAGCACGACGCGGTTCACGCCCTCCGGGCGAGCATGGGAGAAGAACTCGCCGGGCGTGAATCCCTTCGGCACCACGCTGGCCTCGCTGGCTCCCGCTCGAAGCGGATAGTGGGTGCGATCCGGACTCCACAGATGGCTGTGGGAATCGACATAGCCGAGATTCCCGGACAACGCCGGGCTCACGGCGCCGAGCGCCGTGGCGGCCACCGCGGATTGGACGAACACGCGCCGGTCGAGACCGGTCGACGACGGAGCGGACATGGCGTTGCGTCTCCCGATATGGATTGTCGGCGCCGATGGGCGTGTGTTCTCGACATCATTCGAATATCCGTCGGTCCCATGTGCCCCAGCGGCCGATGGAAGCCTTCAGTTCGTCGAACTCTAAGAGACGCCCCTCAGGCCCGTCAATTGCAGGTCCGCTCGAGCGCGACGACCAGAAAGAACGATCTGCTCCCGGGCTCCGATGAAGGCGGCCGTTGCCGGGCCGAGGCGCGCATCGCCGCCGACCTCGCCCGGCTCAGGACCCGGCTGAACTGACCTTCCAAGGGCGTTAACGATTTCATCGCTCGGCGGCGTCCAGCTTGTATAGTGGCGCCCGCGGACGGCCGCGCGCGATCCGGGTGGGAAAGGGCGCGCGGAGGGGTCGTCGCGCACCCATCTTCCGACCAGCCTTTCCGAGAGGGCCCGATGAGCCTGGCCGTCGCCATCCAGATGGATCCGATCGAGCCGATCGATATCGACGCCGATTCCAGCTTCGTCCTCGCCCTCGAGGCGCAGCGGCGCGGACACGGCCTCTTCCACTACCTGCCGAAGAACCTGTTCCTGAAGAACGGCCGCGTCTACGCCAAGGCCCGGCCGCTGAAGGTGCGGCGCGAGAAGGGCA
>SXGR01088820.1_pt1 | contig 11269 bp, 8 predicted proteins | sample 3174711 | NCBI WGS metagenome assembly SXGR01 (sample SAMN11356860, study PRJNA531348) | freshwater metagenome | isolation source: freshwater sample F1-60 | place: China: Fuxian Lake, Yuxi | collected 2017-12-25
AGAAATTGCGACCAGTCCGAAGAGGACAACCTGGGTGATCTGACGCAGCTCGATCCAGTCGAAATTCGACTCCGCCAGATTCAACACCAGCAAGGCAGGAAAGAAAAAATAGTAAGTCAGTTTCTCCAGCCCTGGCCAAAGTTCAGCGCTCACCAGCTTTATTCGACTGATCAAAAAACCCGACAGGATAATGGCGAACACGGGTACGAGGGCTGCAACAATCATGGCGGCATACTACTACAGATCTTCGCCACCACAAGCTGACGTGTTAGGCTTGTCATCATGGAATACGCCGCTATCATCGCCTTCGCAATCACCGCCTGTGTGACACCGGGTCCTAACAACGCAATGATCATGGCCTCGGGTGTCAATTATGGAATCCGGCGCAGCCTGCCACATTATTTCGGTATTTGTCTTGGCTTTCCTGCCATGGTGGTCGCAGTTGGTCTGGGAATCGCCACGGTGTTTGAACAATTTCCAGTATTGCACCTGCTGCTGAAGCTCGCCGGCGCAGCGTATTTGACTTACCTCGCCTGGCGCATTGCCACGACACCGGTTTCACAATTCTCGCAGCAAGCCGGCAAGCCATTCACATTCCTGCAGGCTGCCGCGTTTCAGTGGATAAATCCAAAGGCATGGGTGCTTGCCGTTGGCGCCACAGTAACCTATACGATCATCGGTGAGGGCTATGTTTCGCAAGTGCTGATTCTTGCCCTGATATTTATGCTGTTTGGTGCTCCCTGCATATTACTCTGGCTCTGGTTCGGTACCGCACTGCGGCAGTTCCTGCAAAATCCGCGCGCGGTACGGGTATTCAATTACTCGATGGCTGTATTACTCGTGTCATCCCTGATTCCAGTATTCATCGACTTATACGCAAGTCTTGTCGCGTGAGACACGGACACGAGACAACTTGCCCAGAGTTGTGCCCACAATTGCTGCAACCTTCCCATAGAAGAAGCATTCCCCTATAGTGTGGCGAACCTCTTTTGACTCTCCACAAAATGTCCAAGTTGCTTCCAGACTCATCCCCCCCGGTACCCATGCTTGTTGGTGGATTCATCGCCGGCATCATTGTATTTGGAATTGTCTCGGGGGTGTTTACCGGCGCAGCCGGACAACGAACCGAGCAAGCTCGAAGAACCGGGTACGAGGCAGGGTATGCGGCAGCTCTTGCCGATCGCCCTGCTCTGCTCGTTGAGGAACACGCCATTCGGGTTTTTTCCAACGCCATTTTCATGGAAAATCTGGAAGTGGAATTGAAGGCAGTGGCGCAATTGACGAATGCAATCGATTTCAACTACGGGGAAAAGGGTGCAGAACGGGAGCAAGTATCCGCCCTCAATCCCGGCGATGCCATCGCACGTCGCATCGGTGACTATCTCTATGTAATCAAAAACGTCTCCGTTTCTGCAAACCTGGAACGCGCTACCGTGCAGGTTACCCGTATCACCCTGCCACCAAACTGATTTTCTTTCACACACTGAATACCGGAGGACCTGTTCTGTATGCAATTTCTAGTATTGGCTTATGACGGCACCGATGCCGATGCAATAAATCGACGACTCGCGGCACGCGAAGCCCATATCGGTGGTGCTGCAGCACTGAAGAAGGAAGGCAGGCTAATTGCCGGCGGCGCCATACTTGACGCAGCTGACAAGATGATTGGCTCAACACTTTATGTCGAGTTTGATTCGCGCGCGGAGCTGGATGCGTGGCTGCAGAACGATCCTTATGTGAAGGGAGATGTGTGGCGAGACATCACAGTGCAACCGATTCGTCTCGCCTTCAAGGGCTGAAGTCTGGACCTGTGTTTACTCGCCTGGTGCAAGGTGCTCCAAGAGTAAACCTATTGCAGTACCCTCACCAAACCCTTTCCAGTAGGTGTGTTCGGCAGCAGGCTGGCCCTGATTTACTGCATACACACCATCTGCTCCGTCGGTGACCAGATCAAGATACTCTGCGCGATCCTGCATGCCCTTCAAATGAACATCAAACCAGGCGGTGGCGAAGTGAGCCATGATGTTATTCATGCGCACGTTGTCCCACACCGGATCGGTATAGTGAGATGCTCCAGCCGGATTGCCACTGTCGAGAATTTCCTGTGGCACCGGATAAGGGGCACCGGCGTTATGTCCTGCATTCTTGAAAGTTAACAGGTAGCGATCACTGCCCACTGCCTGCTCGAATATTGCCCGGGTGCCATTCTCATATCCAGCCACGGTGTCAGCATCACCTGCCAGATAAAACGTTGGCACTGACACTCCGGCCAGATCCTCCGGTCGCCAGAACCCCGCATTCATGCCCCAGGGCGCGACTGCGAAACCCGCCTTGATGCGCCCGTCCAGGTTATCGCGGTAATCAGGATTGCCAGTGGCATGCGCTTCGAGCAATCGATTGGGTGGCGCCATCAGCCCACCAACAATCTCATCGCTATAGCCACCGCCCAGATTGTTGACCAGTCCGTAACCACCCATGGAATAACCAACGACACCGGTATTCTCTGCATTGACCAGATCATTCAGGAAACTGCTGCTGTCCGCAGCAAGTCCCGCGATGGACTCCAGCACGAAGCGCTGGTCCAAGGGCCGGTTGTACAAGGTGCTGGTAAATGCCTGTTGGTCCTCATAGGTGCTGTCGCGGTGATCAATAGAGACTACTACATAACCCTTGCTGGCGAGGTTTTCACCAAGATGGCTCAGCAGATAACGATTGCCGGGATAGCCATGGGAAATTATAACCAGGGGAAATGGCGCATCGGTGCTGACCGGCGCAGCATCGCGTACTGCCCTGCCACGCAGGGTTGCCGTGATTTCCGGATTGCGGGTAATGGCGCGATATTCGCCTCCAGCTTGCTGCCCGTTGGCAAGTAACGCCGGATACCATATCTCAACTGTTAGTTCACGATCATAAACCGCAGCTTCACTGCCGCGGGCCGTATTCAGGATATCGATGCGTCCCGTATCCATCAGCTGCAGCGTCCGGACACCGATGGCAGCAGTGCCGTAAGCAGCCAATTCGGGTGCATCTGGGCGGATGATGTCAATGCGGTTCGGTTGAGCGCCGAGAGTAACCGGGAAACTGCTGGCTATACTGAACACCAGTGCCGGCAAGAGAATAGATTTCATGATTATGCCTGTGGAGTGGATGATTGCGAATTTGCCGTGACGAATCGGCTGCCGATCTTTCACGCCAGCCTAACGCAGGCTGGCGCGAACTGTAAACAGCCGCGCCGGTCGGCTTCAGGGTTACTTCGATTGTTACTGGTACTGACGATTATACGCCTGCGCGCGCTGCTCGGCCGTATCGCTGTGTCCGGCAAAATCGGCCATGATCAGGTACAGGCACGGCACCAGGAACAAGGTGATGATTGTGCCAAACACCACACCCCAGCCCAGCGAGATAGCCATCGGGATGATGAAAAATGTGGCCGGGTTTGCGGTTACCATCAGCGGTACCAGACCCATAAAGGTTGTGACAGAGGTCAGGAAGATCGGCCGGAAACGCATGGCGCCTGCCATAGACACGGCTTCCACCATGCCGACGCCCTTCTCCCGCAGTTCGTTGACAGTCACCACCATTATCAAGGAGGTGTTCACCACCACGCCGCTGAGGGCGATGATACCGAGCGTCGAGAAAAATACCAGGTCGGCTCCCATGATGTAGTGACCGACGATAGCACCGATAACGCCAAACGGAATCACGCTCATGATAATCAATGGCTGGGTATAGGATTTCAGGGGAATCGCCAGCAAGGCATAGATCAGGAGCATCGCCAGTGGAAACGTGGAGAAAAGCTGTGACATGGACTCGAGCTGCTGCTCGCCCTCGCCACCGACTACCATCTCCACATCCAATTCACGACTCCACTGCTCGGCGAACTTCGCAATAATTTCACCTCGTACTGCTTCCGGTTTTACCAGGGTGCGATCGATATCCGCCCGCACTGTGATCACCCGACGGCCGTCTTGCCTGTTGATACTGGAATAGGTGTTGCCCAGGGAATAATCCGCGATACTCAGAAACGGGACTTCGGCACCATTGGGAGTACGAATCAACAGGTTTTCCAGATTGGCAAGAGACTGTCTCTCGTTTTCCGGATAACGCACCATCACACGCACATCATCCATGCCGCGCTGAATACGCTGCGATTCTGCACCGTAGAACGCCTGTCGTACCTGACTGGCAATATCATTCAGGGTCAGACCCATGGTTTTGCCGCGTTCCAGCAGCTGGATCTGGACTTCCTGCTTGCCGGCTCTGAAGGAGTCGGAGATATCGAATACTCCGGGATAACGGGCAAGTTCTTCCCGCAGTTGTGTCGAGACAATTTTCAGGTTTTCTTCATCGCGACCTTCGATACGGAAATTCAGGGCATCACCGGCGGAAAAGCTGTCTGACACGAAAGTGAGTTCCAGTGCATCGGGAATCGTGCCAACCATTTCACGCCATCTGTCGCGAATAATCGCGGAACTGAGTTCGCCGCGCTCGTAGAATGGCGTCAGGTACATGACGACTTCGGCACTGTCACTGCCTCCTGCACCGCCACCCCCACCTCCCTGTTGCGGACCGCCACGAGGTGCGCGGCCACCAATAATGGTCAGGATACTGTCGACAATGCGGGTGGTGGATTCCGGTGCAGCGCCACTGTCTTTTAATTCCACCAACTGCAAATCCAGTTCAGCTGCAATCTTGATCGCTGCTTCCTCGACCTTGTCGATTGCCTCTTCGGTAATATTACCTGGAACACCGGGTGGCATCTGTAATGAAGCATAGATGACATCACCTTCAACCGAGGGCATGAACTGGAAAATTACCCGCCCGCTCAGCACCAGGGCAAAAGTCACGATGATCACGCCAGTTGCTGCAGACCAGGTCGCATACCGGTATTTCAACGACTTGCGCAGGGCGCGGCCATAAATGTGCTCGGCGAAATATTCCATGCCGTAAGCGACGCGACCTTGCAAATTCAGCCACCATGTGAGCAGTCGGCTTTTTTCAAACAGATAGCCTTTGGTCTTGCGATGGGCCAGGTGACTAGGCAGGATAAATTGTGATTCCACCAGACTTACCAGCAGGCAGAACACGACCACCGCGCCGATTGCATTGAAGAAGGCACCCATCTGACCACCCAGCAGCAGGATGGGAAGGAAGGCGGCGATGGTGGTCATAACGCCAAAGATCACCGGCACAGTAACCTCTAGAGTACCCTCTATGGCCGCCTCTTCCGGCGAGAGTCCTTTTGCCTCCAGCGCATGAACCCGCTCTCCGACTACAATCGCATCATCAACTATAATGCCGAGCACCAGAATGAAACCCATCACTGTGAGAGAGCTGATAGTGAGTCCTACTGAAGGAAACAGGGCGATCGCACCGAGAGTTGCAATGGGTATCCCCGCAGCAACCCATAGGGCAATCTTGAAGCGCAGGAACAGCCCCAGCACTATCATTACCAGGATCAATCCGGAATAAGCGTTAGAGGTAACCGTGTTTATGCGCTGCTGCGTGGCAATGGCAGAGTCGGTAATGACTCGCAGCGACATTCCCTCAGGCAGGTCGATTTCGGTGGAAGCCATCCAGTCTCGAACCTGTCTTGCTGAGCGAACGATATCTTCATCACCGATCCGCAGCACATCGATGATCGCGGAATTTACCCCGTTCACCCGTGCGTCGAGATAACCTTCCTGGAACCCATCACGCACAGTCGCGATATCACCGAGGCGCAACTGGGTACCATCGGCAAACGACTGCACAATAACATCTGAGTACTCCGCACCACTGTAAACCTGGCCTTTTGTGCGCAACAAAATTTCACCGGACTCTGTGCGCAGTGTACCGCCAGGCATATCCAGAGAAGCCTGATCAATGGCGCGGGAGATTTTTTCCAGCGTCAAACCATACTGCTGCAGCGTGTACTCGGACACTTCGATGGAAATTTCGTAAGGGCGAATATATTGAATATTGACTGTGGAGATGCCATCCAGATCGAGAATCTGGTTGCGAATTTTTTCCGCTTCTGTCTTGAGCACCGCATCGGAGGTTTCCCCGGAAAGCGCCAGAGTCATCACGTTACCGCTTGAGGTAAACGCTCGCACGATAGGCTTCTCGGTTTCGACCGGGAACGTGGAAATGGCATCAACCTTGCCTTTGACATCATTCAGAACCCGATTGAGATCAGCGCCGGTGGTGAGTTGCAAAGTAGTGTCGCAGCCACCTTCGCGAGCGGTACTGGTCAAGCGCTCAATGTCCTCGGCGGCTTCCAGTGCCTCTTCGAGTCGCAGACAGACTCCGGTTTCCGATTCTTCCGGCGTCGCGCCCAGATAGGGAACACTCACCTGAATTATGCCGAAATCAATATCGGGAAACTCTTCCTGATTCAAATTCAGGTAGGAAATCACCCCCGACACGATGAACACCAACATCAGCAGATTCGAGGCGACAGGATTCTTGATAAACCAGGTTATTGTAGTTCGCAAAGGGTACCTCGGTTGGCGCGATAAATGATTGGATGAATATGTCGGTTAGATATATTCAACTATGGGTTGTACGGACATGCCGTCAACCACCGCCTGGATTGGCGAAATACAGATGCGCTCACCGGGCAGCAGGCCACCACTGATGAGAACGCGGCTATCTTCAAGGCGGAAAATCTCCACATTGCGGTAGTACATTTTGTTTTCGCTATCAACGAACAATACCTGATTGCCGTTGCGTATCACTGACCGCGGCAAAGTGATCATATCGTCAACCTGCCTGCCGGAAATCTCGGCCTGCACGAACAAGCCGATCGGCAAGGGAATCGCATTCCAGCCGGAGTCCCCACCAGCGTTGTCCGCGGCTTTGGGTTGCACAACACGAATAATGCTTTGCACGCTATTGCTGTTCGCGTCGATGGATGCTTCGGTACGGACCAGTTTGCCCTGCCATTGATGTTCTTCTCCGCCGTACATTCCCTTCAGGATCACATCAGGCGCTGAATCGGCAGGTAATTCACCGCGATGAGACAGTGCGATATCAAGATAACCAAGTTGTTTGATTGCCAGCGGTGCACGTACTTCCACGATATCTGCACCGAGCAGAATACCGACGCTTTGCGCGCGGTTTACAAATTGACCGAGCTCGATATCACGCGACTGCACAACTGCATTGAAAGGCGCCCTGATTTCCCCTCGCGTCAAATCCAGTTCGGCTTGCTGCAGACTCGCCTGCGCATCGGTCAAGCGCGCTCCAGCAACCTCTGCCTGGCGTTTGGATTCCTGCAACTGGGTATCGCTGACAAGGCGTCGGGCCGCCAATTCAGTGATGCGTTGTAATTCATTGCTGGTGTGACTGGCATCAGCCTGTGCCTGCTGCAGACCGGCACGACCGCGGGCTACCACAGTTTCATAATCACTGACGTCGAGGCGAATCAATACCTGACCTTCTTCAACATAGCCACCGGCTTCCATCGCTGGTGATATCCACTCCACAGGTCCGCCGACGGCTGCGGATACACTTGCCATCTGTGCTGCCTGCACTTTCCCCTGCGACTCCACCATGAGTCTCACGGATTCCTGTTGCACTTCGATCACACGCACTGCAACCGGGATGACCTCAGGAGCGGCTTCCTCCACCTGGGCTGGCGTCCACATCAGAACTACAGTGATGATGATACTGCCAAGCATTATGGCTATCGGTAACAACACTCGCTTCATGCGAATACTCCTGGGTTAAAACTGGTCAATAAAACTTGCATTGATGCCTTACTTTTTCACACTGCAGCGCGCTGCAATGGCGGTTTCATGTCTGCGATTGCGCTGGTCACGGATGTTCTTAACTTGTCAAAAAATTCCTGCATCGCAGCCGCAGCCATAGCACCGTCCCGTGTGTTAATGCTTTTGCGCATTTGCGCCAACAGGCGGCTGGTGGAAGCTGCGCCAGGGTCGGGCTGAATACCGAGCTTCAACATTTGCTCCACAAACTGGGCTTTCAGATCGTTCCCGATCAACCGCACAACCAGGTTGTCCGCAATTTCAGCCAGATAATCCAATAATTCCCTCCATGCGGGCTGCATGGCTGCAAAATTGTCCTTGTGTTGGGACATTAGTACGAGCAATTCGGCAATTCGGTTCAGTTCTGCCGAATTCGCTTTTTCTATGGCATGGCCGGTGGTCAGAACAGCCAGTGCAGTGAAGGTTTCGAGAAACTGATCAACCAGCACCCCGTCTGGAACCGGATGGAGTGCCATCAGGGGCCCAAGAATCGCGATGCTGGCGGCATTAATCGGCTGCACCCGGGCACCACCGGGGTGCACACGAATCAAGCCTAGCTGCTCCAGCTGCGAAAGCGCTTCCCTGACTGCCCCGCGGCTCGCATTGAAGCGCCCGGCCAGATCCCGCTCAGAAGGCAGGCGTTCGCCGGCGCGATACTGTGCGCGCAAAATATCGTCGCGTAATTGCCCAGCAATCTCGTGGCTTATAGTGCAGTGAATCGGCATGTAGATCCGGAATTTCGTGGTTAACTTGGTCAGACCAAATTGGTCTGACCAAATCGGTCGAGGCGAATATAGCGGCGAAAACCCGGGAGTCAAATTACAGGCGCTGAAACAGCCGAAAAAGCAGACCAAGCGAATGGTCAATCGCGGCCGGGATTAGAAATCATCAAATAGTTGGATCTGCAGTTTTTCTTCATACCTGCGTGGATGCACATCCGCGGGGTCGAGCTCTTTGGCAAGTATAAGCTCTATATCGCCAGCGATTGCATCGACAAAGCGCTGCAATTGCGTCGCATCCAGTGCCAGTTGCAACATGGAACCCCACTCTGAAAGCAGTCGATTGTCGATCAGTCGAACGTCATTGTGACGCGCCCATTCTGCCGCGATTCTGGCACCCAGGTCTTGCAGCAGTATTATCTGGCCCTGCCTGTCTTGAGGTGCAAGGGCGCCCAGAATTACCGCCTCAACGTCCAGCCATCCGGTTGGATATAACAAACTGCCTTGGTAGAAATCGAGAATCCACTGCAGATACTCAGCCTCGGTTTGATATTGCTGATTGCGAGGATTGGCCTCATATGAACACTGGAAATATTGAAATGATGGGAGTGATTGCGGCCAGTTCTGGCTGAGCTCGTCCCGGCGACTACTGACGCAGGATGCCAACAGAATACAGCAAATCAGGATCACGCCACGACTTAACACCACCTGCATCGTCCTCCTTGATCGCCTGCTGAAGAAAGCAACACACCTGTGAAATTGTGTCCCATATAATGCCTACAGCGGACAGGCTCGTGGTTAAATTCAAATTGCCCGCATCGAGGCTGTCCAACTTTTATCTGACATTCTGTACTGACGCAGGGATATGCGCAGGCATGAATCACACTCTGGCATGCGCTGTGGCAGTCTTTGGTTGTTCGGGGTCGGTAAATCTGCTTAAATCTTACCCGGCTTGTACCACGTCAGTCCGCAATTTGCCCCTGATTCAAGGTATTAAAGCCTTGAAACACTTTATAATACCAGCCAATGTCAAATTTGCGTTTTTAAATCCCGCCACACGAAGAATTGAATGCTATGGAATCCTTAAAACAATATCTGATTGATAACTTCGAGGGTGTGTTCATCCTCGTCATCCTGCTGTGTATCAGCGGCATTGTCTGGGTGGTTGAATCGAAGCTTTCCTTCCTGAATTTCTTTTATTTGCCGGTATTGTTGAGTTCTTATTATCTCGGTATCCGCTCCGGGGTACTCGGAGCATTCTTCACTTTCCTGGTAATTGTTATCTTTGCGAGCCTTTACCCGGATCGCTTCATCCAGCCAACCGATGCCTTCTCTCTCTGGGCCTCGATATTTACCTGGGCAGGCTTTCTGATTTTGACCGCTGTCATCGTGGGATTCACCCATCGAGAACTCCAGGACAAAATTACCGAAGCGCTGCGCGCCAAGGCCGAAGCCACCGGTAATGCCGAATTGCTGGAACAAACCATGAGCACGATTCGCGAATTCGAATCGGAACTCGACTATAAGGTAGAAGAACGCACTCGTGTCCTGGAAGAAAAAACCAAGTCCATCCGCGCCCACAAGGAAAAAGTGGAAGAAGCTCTCTATTCCACCATGGATCCTGCGGTGGTCAAACTGATGATCGAAAACCGGATTCGAACCGAGAATCGTCGCATCAGTGTCATGTTCTCAGATCTCAAGGGATTCACCAGTTATTCCGAAGAGCATTCTGCCGAAGTCGTTATTACCGAGTTGAACAAATATCTCGCGGACATGGAAACCATTCTGCTGAATTACAATGCCCATATCGACAAATATATGGGTGACGGCATCATGTCTGAATTTGGCGCACCCATTCGCTATGAGAAACATCCGTTGCTTGCTGTCGCCTGCGCCTGGAAAATGCAACAGCGGATGCGCAAGGCAAATTATCCTTTCAAACTGCGCGTGGGCATTTCCACAGGGGTTGCCACCACCGGGATCATCGGCGCCAAGCGGCAGTCTTTCACCGCGTTCGGTGACACTGTCAATCTGGCTTCACGCATTGAAGGCATGTGCGAACCTTGCAAGGTTACTGTCGACGAAGCAACCTACAAGGAAACCAAGGAAATTTTCCAATATCGCCCAGTGTCCGGATTGAAATCATACAAACAGTTCGACAATGCAAATCTCGTCGAAGAGATAAATGCATTGATGACTGAGATCGATCGGAACCCGAAAAATGTAACCCTGCGCATTCAGGTAAGTCGTTTGTTGCGACAAGCCAATGATCCGGAACAGGCTCAGCTACACCTGAAGTTGGCCATGGAAACGGAACCTGAAAACAATGATGTCAAGGTAGCCTATGCTGACAACGCGGTTGTGCTTGAGAAGCAGCGTGATTTGACTGTACGCGGTCGTCGCAGCACTGTGCATCTGTATGAACTCGTCGATTTCATCAATCCGCTGGATCATGCCAGGCAATTACCGCAGCAACTGATGCGGGGCCTGGAAACGCGACTGAATAAACTGGTTACCTACCCCGAAGACCTGATTCTTCCGGTTGAATGTATTGATGGTTCTGTCGGCTTTTCGCGCCTCTCCGGCATTACTGCCTACCTGATCGCTGACCGTATGGGTCTGGTCGATCAGGAGAAGCACGATATTCTGGAAGCTGGCTACCTGGCTCAGATTGGCAAAACGATCGTGCCAGAGAATATCCTGAATCGAAACGGTGGCTTGACCGAAGACGACTTTACCCACATTCACATGCATCCACGCGAAGGTGTGCGTAAACTGCGTGATGCCGGATACGAAAAC
>SXGR01295930.1_pt1 | contig 11267 bp, 10 predicted proteins | sample 3174711 | NCBI WGS metagenome assembly SXGR01 (sample SAMN11356860, study PRJNA531348) | freshwater metagenome | isolation source: freshwater sample F1-60 | place: China: Fuxian Lake, Yuxi | collected 2017-12-25
GTGACGTTCGGCGGCGGGATGACGATGGAATACGCCGGGCGCGTGGCCGAGACGCGCGCCGGGTCGGCGACGAAGAACTTCTCGTCGAGCCAGTGTTGATACCACTTCGATTCGACCGGCTGCGGTTCGTAGGCTTTGGCTAGTTCAGACATAGGTGAAAACCGCTGAGACGCAAAGGCGCGGAGAATGGAAACTCTCTGCGCCTCGGCGTCTCAGCGGTGAAAATTATTTTTTGCGAGACAGCGCGTATTCCATGCTGTCGGTGAGCGCCTGGAGGCTGGCTTCGATGATGTTCGCGTCGCAGCCGACGGTGCCCCAGATGTCCTTGCCGTCCGTGGACTCGATGAGCACGCGGGTTTTTGCCCCGGTGCCAGTGCCGGCGTCGGTGTCGAGGATGCGCACCTTGTAATCGGTGAGCGTCACCTTCTTGAGCTGCGGATAGAACTTCACCAGCGCCTCGCGTAGCGCGGAGTCGAGGGCGTTCACCGGGCCGTCGCCTTCCGCGACGGTGTGCGAAAGATCTTCGCCGACCTTCACCTTCACGGTCGCTTCGCAGACGGAACCGCCACCGTTGTGACGCATTGAGACGTGGTAAGCCTCGACGGTGAAGGGCGCTTCCTTTTTCTTGAGGATCTTCCGGATGAGCAATGCGAGCGAACCTTCCGCCGCCTCGTATTCGAAGCCGGAGTGTTCCAGCTCCTTGATCTTCGCGAGGATGGTTTTGAGCTCGGGCGTGTCGTTGTCGATCTTGAAGCCGAGCTCCTGCGCCTTGAGCACGATGTTGCTGCGGCCAGCAAGATCGCTGATGAGCACGCGGCGGCTGTTGCCGACGGTGGCTGGCTCGATGTGCTCGAAGCTGTGCGCGACCTTCTGCACGGCGTTGACGTGCATGCCGCCCTTGTGCGCGAACGCCGAGGCGCCGACCCACGGCTGGCGCGGGTTGTGACGGATGTTCGCGATCTCGTCCACGAACTGGGAGAGATCCTTCAACTGCGCAATGGATTTCTCGGGCACGCAGGTCAGGCCCATCTTCAACGCGATATTCGGGATGGTGCTGGTAAGATTGCAATTGCCCGTGCGTTCGCCGTAGCCATTGACCGTGCCCTGAACGTGGTTCGCGCCGACTTCGAGCGCGGCGAGCGCGTTCGCCACGCCGAGGCCGATGTCGTCGTGCGTGTGGATGCCGAGTTGGCAGCGCAGTTCCGTGCGCGCGGCTTGCGTGATGCGCTTGATGTCCTGCGGCAGGCAGCCGCCGTTAGTGTCGCAAAGCACGACGATGTCCGCGCCGGCTTTCTCGGCAGCTTTCCAGGTGGCGAGCGCGTATTCCGGGTCGTCCTTGAAGCCGTCGAAGCCGTGCTCGGCGTCGTAGATGACGAACTTCCCGTTGTCCTTCAGATAACGGATCGTCTCCGAGATCATGTCGATGTTCTCGTTCGGCGTCGTCTTGAGAATCTCGGTGACGTGCAGCAGCCAGGTCTTGCCAAAGATCGTGACGACGGGCGTCTCCGCTTCGAGCAAAAGGCGAACCTGTTCGTCCTTGTCCACGGGCGTACCTTTGCGTCGCGTGGAGCCGAAGGCCGCGAGGCGGGCGTTCTTGAACTTCCGCCTGCGCGCCTCGGCGAAGAACTCGATGTCCTTCGGATTGGAGCCCGGCCAGCCACCTTCGATGTAGTGAATCCCAAAAGCGTCAATACGCTCGGCAATGCGGAGCTTGTCCGCGACCGAGAAGTTGATGCCTTCACCCTGCGAGCCGTCGCGCAGGGTCGTGTCATAGATTTCGACTTTTGGTTTCATGTTTTTCCCCGCAATGCGGGAGCGGTCTTATTACGCCAAGGCACGCCGGGAGGCAATTGGCAAAACCCGCTGCGGGACGACGCCCCGCCCGGTCTTGATCGTGAGGAAAGCCTTTGCCACCGGTCGAAGCTTCGGATACCGATGGACATCCACTGATGAAACTCGCACGCCCCCTCTCCGCCTTCGCTCCATTACCGCACTTGTTCGCGACGTTGCTCGCTCTCACAGCGGTCAGCGATGCCGCGCCGATCGACTCACCGAAGCGACAGACGACCGTCACGATTGTGGGCGAAGACTTTCACATCAACGGCAAGCCAACCTACGCCGGGCGCACCTGGAAGGGCCGGCGCATCGAAGGCATGCTCTTCAACTCGCGCATGGTGCAGGCGACCTTCGACGATCTGAATTCTGCGACGGTCGCGCAGTGGGCCTATTCTGACACGGGCAAGTGGGACGCGGAACGGAACACGCGCGAATTTCTCCGCGCGATGCCTGAGTGGCGACGGCACGGACTGCTCGCTGTCACGCTGAATCTCCAGGGCGGTTCGCCGCAGGGTTACTCGAAGGATCAGCCCTGGCACAACTCAGCCATCAACTCCGACGGTTCGCTTCGCCCGGACTACATGCAGCGCCTCGAACGTGTGCTCAACGAGGCGGATCGACTCGGGATGGTGGCAATTCTCGGCCTGTTCTATTTCGGACAGGATGAGCGTCTGACGAACGAGGCGGCCGTGGTACGCGCAGTGGACAATGCCGTCGATTGGTTGGTCAAGGGCGGCTACCGGAACGTCCTGATCGAGATCAACAACGAGTGCAACGTGCGTTATGACCACGCGATTCTGCTGCCGGAGCGCGTGCATGAACTCATCGAGCGCGTTCAGAAGAAGGACGGCCCGGGCCGCTGGATGGTCGGGACTTCCTACGGCGGCGGCACCATTCCGGGAGAACGCGTAACGCGGGCTTCGGACTTCGTGTTGCTGCACGGAAACGGCGTGCGCGAGCCAGCCAAGATCGCCGAGATGGTCCGAAAGACACGCGCGGTTCCCGGGTACAGCCCCAAGCCGATTCTTTTCAACGAGGACGATCATTTCGGCTTCGAGCGGGAGCTGAACAACTTCACGGCCGCCGTCGGCGAACGAGCATCTTGGGGCTACTTCGATTTCCGCATGAAGGGCGAGGGTTACTCTGAAGGTTACCAAAGCGTCCCGGTGGACTGGTCGATCAACAGCGAACGCAAGAAGGGATTCTTCCGGTTGCTCGCGCAGATAACCGACAGCAAACTCTAGCCATGCTCATGAACCTGTCATTGAACTCCATCGCGCGGCTGTTGCTCGCCGCGATCTTCACCACTGCCAGCGCGACTGCCGCCGTCACCGTGACGCGGACGAATTACCACGGCTGGCCCGACGCGATCGTCCTGAACAACGGCAGCGTTGCGGCCGTGGTGGTGCCGTCCATCGGACGCGTCATGCAGTTCGGGTTCGTCGGAGAGGAAGGCGTGTTTTGGGAGAACCCGGCGTTGCTCGGAAAGATCGCCGATCCGCAGCTCGTCACCTGGGCCGCGAAGGATTGGATCAACTTCGGCGGCGACAAGTCGTGGCCATCGCCCGAGGGCGACTGGAGCATCTTCACGAATCGCAAGGGCTGGCGGCCACCGCCGGCATTCGACGGCTGGGGTGCCGAGGCGCGCATCAGCGGTAGCACGGTGACTTTGGTGACGGACGTTGATCCATTCTTCGGCACCGTGGCGGAACGGCGGATCGAACTGCACTCGCGCAAGCCGGAGATGACGATCACTACCATCTTTCGCCGCGTGAAGGGTGACCCGGCCGTCATTGGAATCTGGGTGATCACGCAGCTTCGGGAACCGGAAGGAGTCTTTGCGCCCGTGCCCGCGAAGTCGGTGTTCAAGGAGGGCTACAGGCTGCTCGGCCAGACGCCGCCACCGAGCTTGAAGGTCGAGAACGGACTGCTCTCCCTCACGCGCAACCCGAAGGCCGCGCACAAGATCGGCCTCGATGGCGACACGTTGTTGTGGGTCGGCGGCAAGCACGCGCTGCGCATCGATTCGCCGCGCGTGCGCAAGGGGCAATATCCTGACGGCGGCAGCAGCACCGAGATTTACACGGGGGCCGATCCTCTGCCCTATATCGAACTGGAGACGCTCGGGCCGGTTCACAGCGTGAAGGAAGGCGACACCATCAAGCGGAGCAATCGCTACAGGCTTTACCGTCGGACGGAGGCGACACCGGAAGCGGATGCGCGGATGATTTTGAAGTAACGCGAAGCTCTGACGGACGCGGGGTCAAGGAACCAAGACAATCTTCCCGTAAGCACCGGGTTCCAACACGGCGACATGGGCCTTCGCGGCATCCGCGAGCGGCATTTCGCGGCCGACCACCGGCCGGAGCATTCCGTTCGCAAACCCGACACCGAGGCCTGTGTGGATTTCCGCCAGTTCGGCGTCCGAGGCGTTGAAGAGCATCATCGCCCGGATGTCAGCGTCGCGCTTCATCAACTCGCGCGGGGTGATTTCGACATTGCCTCGGCTCCCGATGACGATGACGCGGCCATCGCGTGACAGAAGCGTCAGGTCTTTCGCGAGGTTCACGTTCGCCAGCATCTCCAAAATGATTTCCACACCACGCCCATCCGTGAGCCGCAGGATGCGCTCGAGATAGTCAGGCTCGCGGTGGCTGAAGACATGATGCGCACCTTGTTCGCTCACGAGCTTCAACCCGGCGTCAGTCCCGGCGGTGCCGATGACTTTCAAGCCCATCCCCCGGGCAATCTGGGTCGCCGCGATCCCCACGCCACCGCTCGCCCCGTGAATCAGAACGGTTTCGCCGGCGCGCGCCCTGGCACGATGAAACAGCGCACGATAGGCCGTGGCGTAGGGGATGTTGATGGCCGCACCCTGCTGGAAGGAGAGGGATGGAGCGAGGGAGTGAACGGATTTCTCGTCCGCAAGCGTCAATCCGGCATAAGCACCGGTGAGTGTGTCGGACGTGTAAACACGATCGCCGGGGCGGACGCGTGAGACTTCGGACCCGACGGCCTTCACAATGCCCGAGGCATCCATGCCCGGCGTCCACGGCAAGCGGAGCGCGGGATTGCTCCCGGAGCGTTGGTAGGTCTCGACAGGGTTCACACCGATCGCGTGGATGGCGATCAGAACCTGCCCGGCCCCGGGAACGGGCTCGTCGATCTCTTCGAGTCGCAGAACTTCCGGCCCGCCGAATTGATGAACACGAATGGCTTTCACGGGCGGACGATTTCAGTTCGCCCGCAGCCGATCAAGCCGTGACGGTCACGGCGTCGAGTTTCTCGATCTTCCGGCGCAGCTTGCGCAAGGCGACGTTCTGGATCTGTCGAATGCGCTCGCGGGTCACGCCGAACTTCTCGCCCACTTCCTCGAGCGTCTTCTCGCTCCCGCCATCGAGGCCGAACCGGTAGTTCAGGATCGTCCGCTCGCGGGAATCGAGCACGTCGATGGCGTTGCGCACCATGGCGGCGTTGGTCTTATCCTCAAGATCCTGATACGGCGAAGTGGCCCGTTCGTCGGCGACGATGTCTGCGATGCGATTAGTGTCATCGTCACCCAACGGCGCGTCGAGCGAAGCAGGCCGAATCGACGCGGTCAGGAGCAGGCGGACCTGCTTGGCGGGGATGTCGAGCTCCGCGCCGATCTCTTCGGCGGTTGGCTCGCGTCCGAACTCCTCCTCCAGGCGCGTGGAGGCACGGCGGATGTGAAGCAGCTTGTCGGTGGCATGCACTGGAATCCGAATGGTCTTCGACTGATCGGATAACGCCCGTCGGATCGACTGCTTGATCCACCACGCAGCGTAGGTGGAGAGCTTGGCACCCTTGCGCGGATCAAATTTCTCCACGGCGCGCATCAGGCCGATGTTGCCTTCGTTAATCAGATCGAGGAGCGGCAGACCGAAGTTCTCGTAGTCGCGGGCGATCTTCACGACAAGGCGAAGGTTGGCCTTGATCATGTGCTCGCGCGCCTTGGCGTCGCCGCGCCGGATGCGCCGGGCGAGTTGAACTTCCTCCTTTGGCGTCAGCAGCGGTGTCTGGCCGACCTCGCGCAGGTAGAGATGAAACGCGCTGTCGCCCGAGTAGCTCCCGTGCTCGATCACCGGCGTAGTCGGAGGGGGCGCAGTTGGTGCCGTGGCCACGACGGCTCGCGTTGGACGAGGCATTCCGAACCGGCTTTTCCGCAGTACCGTCCGCACGACGGGAGTGGGACTGGCACTTGGCTGGACGGTGCGCCGGGCCCGGGCAGGTTTGCGCCGGCAGGGACGGGCGCAATCCTTGCGCAAACTTCTCCGTTCGCTGTTCCGCTTGGTTTTCATGAGTTTGTTTGTTGGTTGTTACGACAAAGGCACTGACAAATCGCTCACGCTGCGAGACCGACTCCTGGCGGACGAATGCGCGCCTGATGCTGGTAATGCCGCACTGCTTCGGCAGCCTTCTCTCGCAGCAATTCCGGCAGCACCAGCAATGGATACGTCGTGACCCACGCCATGGATGCAGCATCCTCGGCGGCGCGACGCAGGCGCACGGCGAGATCGGAATCACGGACGCTGGAGAGGTGCTGAGAGATGAGCTGCTTCTTGAGCATATCGAGTGGGTCGATGTCCTGCCCATGATAGCCCATAAAGGGCTTTCCTGCCGGGGAGGCCCCGTCCCGTGTCGTAACTCGTTGCCAAGCGGTCGTTTTCGATGTCATGCGATTCATGGCGACAGGTTAGACGTCGCCTACGCATGGTTAGTCACCGATCCCCCCTGAAAGTTGCATTACAATTGTGTAAGCCGTTTCCCACCCCGTCGGTTGAAACGCTGGCGAAACGACCGCCGGAAGCAAACCCTCGTGGCTGCGGCTGCGCGAGAGAAAGGAAGCCGAGTTGCTCAGCTACTAAACCAAGCCTTCGAGTATCGTCGGGAGACGATCCAAACTGCGCTTCAGTGTCGCGCGCGCGATCGCCTTTTCCGATTCCGCCTTGGCGGGATCACCGCGCTCAGGAAAGAGAATCTCCCAGCCGCTCGCGCGCAACCACGTCTCGTCAGTCACGGGATCGGTGTTGCCGCTCTGCCCGATCCCCGCCTGCCGGATCATGAGGTCGGCAATCTGCACTGCGGCGACCAATTGCGTGTGATGCGCGGCCCGTTCCGGTGCGTGATGGAAACGCGCCACGTCGATGAGCGCCTCAGGCAGATTGTGACTGCGGAGGTACATGGCTCCGACTTCGCAGTGATCGACGCCGAGGATCTGTTGCTCGCGTTCAAGCAAACTGAGCGGGGAGGTCTCGGCCGATTGATGAATCAACTCGAAGTGCTCGGGGCACGCGCTCGCCATCGCGATTTTGCCGACGTCGTGAATCAGTCCGGCCACGTAGTCCACTTCGTCCGTCGGCGCTCGCAAGGTGCTGATGACTTCGCGCGCGAGGATCGCCGTCCCAATGCAGTGCTGCCAAAACTCGCGCCACGGGAAGGAGGCGTTGCCGGCGAGCTTTTGGAAGTCCTCGAGAATCGGCGTTACCATCACAAGCTGTCGGATCTGCCGCACACCGAGATAGAAGACCGCATCCTCGATGCTGTTCACCGGGCTGGAGAGTCCGTAGTAAACGGAATTCACCAGCCGCAACATCCGCGCGGTGAGACTTGGGTCGCGGCGGATCACTTCTGCGACTTGCGAAGTGTATCGCTGGTCCGCGCCGAGCAGTTCGCGCAAGGCGCTGTTGATCGATCCAAGCGACGGCAGACGGGGGCAATACTTGAGGCGGTTCTGGATCTGTTCCCGGCTCAACACTGGAACCGGCCTCGATGGAATGTCTGTAGCGGCAAGAATCACCCGATCCATATCGTCGGAAACGGCCTGTAAGTTGACCCAGACAGGCCGGGTCGATTGTGTAGTCCGGCAATCCTGCGGCTGCGAAAGATTTCAACTTAAGTGCTCATCGAATCCTCCGATTGACTCAGTGCATGGTCAATGAATTAGAGGACATGTTGAAGACATCTGTCGGCGAGGTCTTCCGGAAGATGATGAAGAACGAGCCGGTGGCGATTCCGTTGACCGGAGAGGCAATGAGCGCTGAAACGCACATCGCCAGCGCGGTCGGATTCATCGGTGATGTCACCGGCGTTGTTTACATTTATGCCAGCGCGACATTTGCCGGGAAGCTCACGTCCGTCATGCTTGAGATGGAGCTGGGAGAAATCGACGGCGACGAGATGGTCAATGACGCCATGGGCGAACTCGCCAACATGATCGTCGGCAATGTGAAGGCCCAGATCGTCGAGAAGGGCAAATCCTGCGTGCTCACCATCCCCTCCATCGTTCGCGGCAGCAATATTTCGATCGAAGCCGTCAGCAGCGCCACGCGCCGTGTGTTGTGCTTCCGATGCGTGGACAATCAGAACCTGGTTGTCGAAATCATGGTCAAACCTCCAGAGGACAAGGAATAATGGGACTCAAAATACTTACCGTCGATGACAGCCGCACAATCCGGCTGATCGTAAGCAAGGCGTTCAAACAGTTCGATTGCGAGGTGCTCGAAGCCCAGAACGGCGTCGAGGGCCTGGCTGTCGCTTCCAAGGAAAAACCGGACATCATCATCCTCGACATCACCATGCCCATCATGGACGGGTATGAAACGTTGACCAAGCTGAAATCTGACCCTGAGCTCAAGTCCATCCCCGTCATCATGCTCACGGCCGAAGCCGGTAAGGACAACGTCCTCCGCATCGCCAAGCTGGGCGTCCGGGATTACCTCATCAAGCCCTTCAAGGAAGAGCTTGTCGTCGAGCGCGTCGGCCGCGTCATCGACCTCAAGCCCAAGGGCCAGACACCCACGAAGGTCAAACGCTTCGATGATCCGCTGAACATCCTCGTGGTGGACGACAAGCCCGCCATCGTTGAGCAGATCAAGAACGGCCTGAAGGACACGCCCTGGGTCGTCAGCGGTAAATCACAGTCCGGCGAAACGATCGATGCGTGCAATCACAACGCGCCCGACATCATCATCATTAGCCTATCGCTGCCTGACGCCGCTGCGTTCAACCTCTTTACCCTCCTGCGCGGCAATCCCAAGACCAAGAGCGTTCCGATCTTCGGCCTCTCAGTCAAAACGGCTGCCGAGGAACAAGCCAAGGCCCAGCAGCTCGGGTTCAACACGATGATCACCAAGCCGATCGACGTGGAAGATCTGAAGTCCAAGGTCTGCCGCGCGCTCAACCTCGACACGTCCTACAAATACTTCCAGCAACGCGACGGCGTGCTGCTGCTCAACCTGCCGGCCAATTTCGGCCCCAGCGTCGCCAACGAAGTCACAGTCCATCTGCGCCCGAAACTATCGGACGCCGTCGATGCGGGCCTCGACAAGGTCATCATGGACTTCAGCGCCGTGAAGACGGCGGATATCTCGCTCATCAAGCTCGGCCTCGAAGTCATGGGGCTATGCAGCGAGCTCTCACTTAAAAACCGCATCATCGGCTCCGAAGCCGTGACGCGCGAATGCAAGAATTACGAAGAAACCAAGGACTGGCGCTTCATGAACTCGTTCCAGGATGCCATCGCGGCCTTGAACTAGCCCCACGCTGCATCGCCAGCCCGTCACCGTGCCAATGCATCTGCTGATCGGGTCCATCGGATTGCTCGCCGCAGTGACGGTTGTCACGGCGGCGGAATCCGCGTACCTGCCCCGCCTCGGGCCGCCGACGCTGCGCTTCGAGTCGCCGCGCCCGGAGCCGGAAACAACCGTTGTCCCGCTTCCACCTCTCGATCCGAAGCCTGCGATCGCGGCACCAGTTTCAGCACCCGCGCCGAAAGCAGAGGCGGGTTCCCCCACGCCCGCATTGCCCGCGAGCGAGACCTCCACCAACGCCATTCCCGCGCCCGAACAGGCACCTGATCCGGAACCCTCTGCCCCCCAGCCGGGCCTCGCTGCTCCACCGCTCGAACCTGCTCCGACCGGCAACGAAAATCTCACACCGCAGATGTTTATGAAGTTCTTCACCGGCCGGCCGGGAACTAACAGCGCGAACTCCAGCGTCACCCTTTTCACGCCCTTGCCATTTATCCCGCCGGTTGCGCCGGCTCCGCAATCCAGTTCGGCCAGCTACCAGACAACGCCGGCTCCCGCGCCGGCGTCCGCACCCAAACCATGATTGCATTCCTACATGGATTGGGACGTTGCGAAGTCCGATTCCAAGTCACCCATGCTATCTTGGTCGCGTTGCTTGCGTTCGGCATGCCGTCGATTCGCGCAGAGGATTCCCACGGCAAGCCCGCGAAGGCCGCGCCCACCTCCGACGACGAACCTGCTGCGCATGGGAAAAGCCCCTCACCTGCCAGCCCGGACGACGCGCTTGAAAATCAATACCTCCAGAAGATCAAGGAGACCGCAAAGCCGAAGCCCAAGCCTGTCATCAAAGATTACCAGCACGAGATCGACACCGCGCGGCAGTTCCGCCGACAGAAGGACACCGTAAATGCCGAGAAGATGCTGGTGAACCTGCTCGACAGTGATCCACCCGAGCAGTTCAAGCGCGCCATCCTCTTCGAACTCGCGCTCGTCGCGCAGGACGAGAACAAACTCTCCCGCGCGCAACAGATCTTCGCCCACTACGTCCAGATGTTCCCGCAAGACCCGGCCGTTCCGGAAGTCCTCCTGCGTCAGGGTTTGCTCTACCGCGAGATCGGTGCCCACAACATGGCGATCGGGAAGTATTACTCGGTGATGAACTCGGCGCTGAACCTGAAGCTCGAACAGTTCGATTACTACAAGCGCCTCGTCCTCCAGGCCCAGACCGAGATCGCCGAGACCTACTTCCTCATGGGCAAATACCCGGAGGCCGCCGACTTCTTCAAACGCATCCTCAAGCAAAAGGCCGTCGAGATTAACCGCGCCGAAGTTCACTTCAAACTCATCCGCTGCTACGCCGGCCTCGGCAAACACACCGACGTTCTCCGTCAGGTCGAAGCCTTCGTGGAGGAACAGCCCGACTCGAAGGACGTGCCCGAAGCGCGCTACCTCGCCGCCAACGCCTACAAGGCCCTCGGCCGCACTCGCGACGCGCACTCGCAGGTGATGAAGCTCCTGACCTCGGCCGCAGACGTGAAATCCGAAAACCCCGATGCCTGGGTTTACTGGCAGCAACGCGCCGGCAACGACATCGCCAACCAGCTCTATCTCGAAGGCGACTTCCTCAACGCGCTCGAGATCTACACCCACCTCGCGGAACTGAACGATTCACCCGCGTGGCAGGTGCCGATCTGGTACCAGATCGGCCTCATCTACGAGAAACTGAACCAGCCGAAGAAAGCCACCGACCGCTATACCGTGATCTCCGCCCGCGAAAAGAACCTGCAAGGCACCAATTCCACCCCAAGCCTCAAGACAGTCATCGAGATGGCGAAGTGGCGCAGCGAACAAATCGCATGGCGCGAGAAGACCGACATCGAA
>SXGR01173026.1_pt1 | contig 11266 bp, 10 predicted proteins | sample 3174711 | NCBI WGS metagenome assembly SXGR01 (sample SAMN11356860, study PRJNA531348) | freshwater metagenome | isolation source: freshwater sample F1-60 | place: China: Fuxian Lake, Yuxi | collected 2017-12-25
GTAGTTAATGTATTGACTTATTTCTTTGGTCTTTTCCATAGTTTTTCTATCTTATTTTGTTAATAAAATGTCCACTAAGGTCTGACTAGTTTACAACCATGAATCACTACAAAATGTCACCCCTTCAGATGTGTATTATGGAAGGCAAGAACAAATCCTACAGAAAAGAGCACTCATTAAACAACAGTCCCTAAAAAGACGAAAACAACTATTTTTAAAAGAAAAAATCTTACATTTAAACAACGAAACCCTATACAACTAAATCGTCCACTTTCTTTGACGACATACATTTATTCCCCTCCTTCACTAATTGTTCGTCAATAGTAACAGCAACTACAACATCTTTGAATTTTCCTTCCCCTCTTTGCGGATCATAAGTTGTAAGATTTTCTTCTGCTTTGTTTACATTTTTCATTTGGGGATTTTCTGATTGATGTGATCCGCCACCACAGGAAGCAGCAAAAATGAAAATCACAAATAGTAAGATACTTATTTTCATAAATTGAATATTTTTGAAACACAAGATTAGAACTGATGTACAATTATGTTTATGCGTTGAGTCATATTTAAATATGTTGACGCATTGAATACCCAATAATTTGATTATAATGTATTGATAATGTGATAGTTAATTCTAAAATGATTTTAATCATATACTCATATGACTTTCGTTAAATAAAACTTTTAGCCATTTAAATACATTTGAATTAATGGCCATTGATATCAATATACTTTTAGCTAGTGGTGCAGTTTATAAAAAAATTGCGCCTAAGGAAATAATTTTCACAGAGGGGGTGAAAGGCTATCATTATTATCAATTAGTGAGCGGGAGTATTAGATGGGTAAATATTGACGAAGATGGAAAAGAATATATTCAGTATTTAATTGAACCAGGAGAATGTTTTGGTGATTTGCCCTTAATAGATGATTTACCATATGCTGCAACCGCCATAGCAGATAGTGAATCGATTATTATCAAATTAAATAAGGGACATTTTTTGCAACTACTAAAAGAAAATGCAGAAATACATTTTACATATACTAAAATGTTAGTGAAAAGACTTAGGTATAAATTTTTATTAACTAAAGCACTGGCATATTTATACCCAGAAGATCGATTGATTGCCTTATTAAATTATTTAAAAGCAGAAAAGAAACATATTTGTCCGAAGTGCGCCAAACTAAAATTAACCAGACAACAATTAGCAAGCATGACTGGATTAAGAGTTGAAACTGTTATTAGGTCAGCAAAAGTTTTGCATGAAAAAGGGTTTTTTAATATAGAAAGAGGGAAGATCTATTTATAATTAGACAAGGTCCCCGGCTAGGTTTTCATCAAAAACAGGTTAAAAGAGGTGCAATAGGAGAAATATAAACCTATTCCAATATTTGATGATTTTTGATTAAAGCTGCACGTAATTCGGGGTAGGAAACTTCCTGCGCTTGTACATTTTTATCAATGGCAATACTAGCTGCGATCGCAGCTGATTGACCTAACACCATAAACACAGGCTCCATTCGAATGGATCCATATGCAATATGAGAGGATGAAAGGCAAACGGGTATAAACAAATTAGTTGCCTCTGATTTTTTAGGGATGATTGATTTGTAGCTAATTGGAAAAGGTGCACTGACATGCGCTTCTACATTGCCTTCGTTTTTAACAAACCCATTTACATCTACGTACCTCTGCGTGGGATGTGAGTCCATCTGATATGCTCCTAGGCCGATAGCATCTTCAGCTACTGCCAATGCCTCACAATTTTTTTGGGTCATCACATAATCACTCACCATTCTTCTAGCTTCACGAATATATAATTGGTCCGTCCAACCGCTATCTGAAATAAATTCGTCTTTACATGTTCCCCATTCGGAAACCACATCACGAACTTCCTTAGGAATTCTAGGATGATAAGACAAGGTCCACATTAGGCCTTGTTGGTACTTTTTATGCAAGGCCGCAATTTTTATTCTATCATCATAACTCGCTTCAGGGTAACGATAATTTTGTCCGATAAAATCTGTTGAAAAACCCTTTTGATTATTGATATCTGTTTTTCGGTTCGGCATTGGAGAATTTATCCAAGGGACTAAGGGATCTCCATAATCATACATTTTACGAATGTCGCCTTTAGCGGCTTCATAATTGCGAAACAATAATTCATATTCTAATTCATTGTAACCAACAGGTTTTTTGAAAGGAATACGATTTTCAGGAAGATTGGTTAAAGTCATGCGATAACAATAAGCTTGAATTTTGTTATCGGCCTGACCATCAACCCCTGGCTTTTCAGCACTCACAAATGGCAATAATCCACTCTTTGGATCCCCCTTAACCAAGTAAGGACTCACGCCTTCTATAAAATTATGATGAATTCCGTTCCTGGATAATTTCTTTTGAAGTGTTAAATTAAAATTATTGGCTTGAACCCCGTTTAAAGATTCTCCATACTGACTATTTGATTCTCTGCCCACGGTATAGCTGACGCCTGATGCAGCCATCAAATCTCCTTCATAGGTGCAATCCATAAACATTTTACCTTGGTAAATTTGTCCCGTTTCCATCTGAATAGATTTTATAACTTGCTTTTCCTTTTTTATGCCTGTCTTTCGGTTTAATCGTTGATTATAAACTATATGAATATTAGATTCATTTTTAACCATTTCTTGATATACTTTTAAAGCAACGGAAGGCTCAAAAGCCCACATCGCATCCTCCTCAAAAGTATTGTAACCAACGCCCTTATAGTCCTCCCTTTTTTCCCATATCCAATTTTCAGGCTTCAGATAATATGTTTTGATTTTTTGATAAAACTCACGAGAAATACCTCCAATCGCTTGCTTGTTCCCTATATCCGTTTTGCCTAATCCTCCAGTGGTTAGACCTCCAATTCGATTTGTAGGTTCAATTAAAATTACTTTTTTACCCATTCGAGAACATTGGATGGCAGCAGAAACACCAGCAGAAGTGCCACCATAAATAACCACATCATACGATTGAATTATTTGAGCAGAAATATTATTTGGACAAAAAATAACGAAGTAAATAAACCAAAAGGCGAAGGTATTCTTGAGGGTTGAAATAGGTTTTAAGAAAAGCATATTTTATTGAATTAATGTAGCATTAAGTTAGTTCTCATCAACAATGAAAATGTAAACGTCATTATTTGGATTAGATATAAATAAGTGGGGTTAATGATAAACTTTTCTTTTAATTGCCTCCAAAAAAGGATAGTCTACGCTCCAAGTTTCAATACTGCTACTACTTTTTCCATTTCAGCTACTGTACCAATGCTGATCCTTAACCAACTGCTATTTTCCTCAAAGGATCTAGCACCTATAATTTGATTTGCTAATAATAATGCGGGTATGTCTTTTTTATAAGTTGCTGTGTCAAAATAAACAAAACTTGTAAATGACTTAATATGCTTTATGCCTAGTGCATCAAAGCCTTGATACAAGATGTCCTTTGCTTTTATATTTTCTTGCTTACAATAAGTGACAAAATCCTTGTCCTTTATTGCCGATAATGCACCTTGCATGGATACTGCTGAGGGGCCTGCATTTGCCCAAGCTTGAAATTCGTTCAGGGCCTTAATGGTGTTTGGATGCGCTAACACATAACCAACTCTTGCACCAGCCATTCCAAAGGTTTTAGAAAACGTTTTAGCTATCACTAAGTTTGGATAGGCATCAATCATTTTAGACATAGATGGCGTATCATAATAATCTGTGTAAGCTTCATCTAGCAAAACAATTGTAGTACTAGCAACTTTTTTAATAAAGTTTTCTAAATCACTTGTTGGACTTACTGTACCTGTAGGATTATTTGGATTACATATATAAACCATTTTTGTTTCTTGATCCATTGCATTCATAAGTCCATTGAGATCATTGTGTTTTGTTGAAGTCAATGGAACTAATTTGGTGGATAAGCCCATGCGTCTTGCTGCAGGCATCCACAATTTAAATGTAGGTTCAGATGCAACAACATTACCTTTTTTATATGCAGCCCATAATGAAACCACACCCAATAACTCAGAAGATCCTGCACCTAAGGCAACATGGTCTTTTGTGTGACCAGTCATTTTTGCAATTTCTGTTTTTAATAACGCATTCATATCCCATTGGTAGCGATTAGAAATTCCCACTGCGTCTATCATTGCTTGTTTCGCTAATGTAGATGGGCCATGCGGATTTTCATTTGAACCCAATCTAATCATAGTAGTGAGATTAGTTGATCCATTCAAAGTAGATGAATTGATATTCAAATTAGTTATAGGAGCTTTTGCAAAAAGTTCTCGAGATAAAGAAAATGAAGCAATTGCAAAAGCAGATTGTTTTAAGAGTTGTCTACGTTGCATACATGCGGTTTTGTGGTAGCTTAAAGTTAAGTTTTATTTAATAAAATGCCCGCTTTGCAGGGTCGATTTACAATCAAATTGTTAAAAAGCCCTAATCGCACGAACATGGAATGTGTTAACTTTAGTATTGAAGTTTTGATCCCCATTAATAAAGTTACGTTTATACGCAAAGTCATCATCTTGCTCCGAAGAACTCCAGTAGTTCGTGTTTACAAAACCTCCAATGATCACTTTATTTATGTATAGTTTATATAACTCATCTTTACTAGGCAAAAACCAATCATCATATCCACCTCCATTATATGCCCTTGCTAATCCAGCTGCATAACTTGAAATAGTTTCTCCTTGTGAGGAAATAATGCTATTGGTATTGGCTAATCCTGTTCCTATTGCAGTTCCTGTTGCTCCTGTTTTTTTGTATGCTCCATTATACCATCTTATTGCAGTACTTTGATCTGAAATTGCTGCAACTAATCCATGTTGCAAATTTGCATCATAACCAGGGTCACCTTGTTGTAAAATGTATGCAATTTTGCCCCCTAAAACAGTATCACCTATTTTATAAAGTGAGGGAGCAACTTTAGTAACCACCTGTGGCGTTGGAGATATTAAAACTTCTGTTTTTGTACAGGAATTAAGAACTAAACAAAATAGAAATAGAAAGCTTAGTTTTTTCATGTAAAATTATAATCATTGTAATTTACCAAAATTAATTTAATATCATTTATTTCATGATGCTTATTTCTTGACATATAATTTGTAAATGAGCGTATGCCTATTCTCATTCAAGTACAATTTTCCCCTGTTTTATATTAAAATCAATGGTGTCTTTTTAAGCGTAGCATCGCCTGTTGAATATATTCATGCAATAAGAAATCGTTATCAACTAATACAAAAAAAAATGAAGTCCTGCAGCAATATGATATTTTCATTTGACCTTCATGAAAAGATGATCATCTGTCAGACATTACTAATTTAACAGCTCCCAATTGGGAATAAAACTCACCCTAAATAAATATATCGGGGACGCGCGCGTCTTCGGGATGTACCAACAATCTAAATGCAACATTATCAAGGATTTAGGAAGTTATTGGTATAGACCTTTTTTTGAGGTAGGGGTTGTAGTTATTACAGAAAAAGAATTTGTTCTTAGAACAAGCTAAATTCTATGTAAAAATATCGTAATCACTTTTTAAAGCTTAACTTTATCAGAAAAATGAAAAAACTAATAACTATAACAAGTTTTTTATTTATTACAACAATTGCAAGTGCGCAAATTATCAGAGCTGAATTAGCAGCAACTGGACTTACTTGCTCCATGTGTTCTAAAGCAACTTATAATCAACTGATTTCAATATCAGAAGTAGAAAAAGTTGAACCCGATTTAAACAATACTTCCTTCATCATTCATTTTAAAAATAATACCCCTGTTAATATCAGCAACCTAAAAAAGAAAGTGGAAGATGCGGGATTTGCTGTGGGTGAATTAGTCGTTTTATTCAAACTGAATAATCAAGTGGCTGAAAATAATAACTCATTCGTATTAGATGACAATACTTACACGTTTATGGATACGCAATCTAATACATTGAATGGCGAAGTAAAATTAAAAATACTGGACAAGGGATACGTAGTTGATAAGGTATACAAGAAATTTGCAAAAATGACTAAGCAATATCCTTCCTACCTTAGTAATAACAAAAAAACATACCACATAAAGACTTTATAGTTTGAAAAAGATTCTTTTTATTGCTTTACTTTTCATTAACCTTACCTCGTATTCCCAAGAACTTTTTGTATTGACTGAACCAGCTAGCAACATGCCAGCAAAGTCATTCGGAATTAGAAACATGAATGGTTTAATGTTCGAGGCTGATGGTAAGTTAAACTACCATAATATGCCAGAACTCATGTGGGGCATAAATAAAAAGTGGATGGTACATGTTCAGGGCTTCATCAGTAACCGCCAGGAAGGTGGCTTTGAAACAGAAGGTGGTAGCTTATATGCTAAATATCGTTTCTTTAGTAAAGATGATTTAAAAAGTCATTTCAGAATGGCATTATATGGTCGTTACAGTCTTAATAAAGCAGATATACACCAACAAGAGCTTGAAACAATGGGCCATAATACTGGATATGAGGCTGGATTTATCGCAACGCAATTATTACATAAAGTCGCTATCAGTTCATCGCTGAGTTATGAAAGGGCATTGGATAACAAACCAAACTATAAATTTCCAATAACAGAGAGTAATAGTGCAATGAACTATACTTTGTCAGTGGGCAAATTAATGCTGCCTAAAGTTTACACTAGCTTTAATCAAGTAAATGTTAATTTAATGTTGGAATTACTTGGACAAAGGTTAAACGAAAACAAAAAATCTTATTTAGATATTGCGCCCTCTGTTCAATTTATAATAAATAGTCAGGCTAGAATTGATTTAGCTTACAGACAAGAACTTTATTCCACTATGATTCGTACAGCGCCCAACGGAGTCATCATTAAATTTGAATACACTTTTTTTAATGTTTTTAAATAATATTTTATTTTTAACATAAACAATTAAATAAGTTCAATAATTTTAATCTATAAATTTCACTTCAAAAAAATAAAATAATATTATGAAAAAACTATTACTAGGCTTATTCGCATTAGTCGTGTTTAACACATCTAATGCGCAGGATACGACAAATAAAAAATTGGTATTCAACCCAAATATTCTATCGTATGAGGTGAAGGCTTCATGTGGCACTTGTATGTTTAAAATGAAGGGAAACAGCTGTGTTTTGGCTGTAAAATTCAAAGGTAAAAACTATTTTGTTGACGGAACTGGGATTGAAGATCATGGAGATGCACACGATAAAGATGGATTTTGTAAAGCAATTAAAAATGCAAAAGTTCAAGGATCGGTTGTTGGAGACAAGTTTCTTGTCAGTTATTTCGAGTTAATTAAATAATACTGAGAAGCTATTTTGAGCAGTTTTGCCAGCCAGATTCGCTGCCAGGTTTTTTAAAAAAATCAGGACAAAAAAGGTGAACTATAAATTTATACTACTCTTGTAACATACCTAAAAACTGCAAAAAATATATTGGCGTTTGTAGCGTCCTCGAAAAAAGACAATATTATTAATGGTTTATGCTGTAAAATGCATAGACCCTTTTTTTGGGGGGTAAGTTATAGCCAGTGTTTCCATTTATAGTAGTAATGAAATAGAAACGATGAGAAGAAATAACATTTAAACATTGTACAAGAAAAAATTGTAAATTGAAGCGTACTTAAAATATACAATATGAAAAAAATATTATTCTCCATTGGCTTGTTTGCATGCACTGCATTTGCAGAACCCCTATTTGCCCAAGACGCTGCTATGATTTATCAAAAGCTTGATTCTATTGCAGTGATTGATCAAAAAGTAATGATGCCAATGCGAGATGGTATTCGATTAGCCACTGATATTTATCGACCAAAGGGGGAGGGTAAATACCCAATTGTGTTTTCTAGAACTCCTTATAATTTTAATACATGGGTAGATGGAAAAATGGTAAACGGACCCCTGCAAGCTGCATACGAAGCGGTCAGCAGAGGATATGTTTACGTAGTTCAAAATGAGCGTGGCCGATTTTTCTCTGAGGGCGTGTGGGATATTTTAGGTACCCCCATCACCGATGGATATGATGCGCTTGATTGGATGAGTAAACAAAAATGGAGTAACGGCAAAGTTGGCTTGATTGGTTGTTCTTCTACTGCTGAATGGCAGATGGCGGTTGCTTCTCAAAACCACCCTGCTTTGGCTGCGATGGTGGCACAAGGTTTTGGCGCAGGCGTAGGTCGCGTAGGTAAATTTATGGAACAAGGTAACTGGTACCGAGGTGGTGCGCAACAAATGTTATTTACTTCTTGGTTATATGGAACACAACACGATAAAATGGCCCCTGTTTTACCGAAAGGCATACAACAAAATGACTTACTGCGTATTCAAAAGTTTTATGACATGGGACCTGAAATGCCTAAAGTAGATTGGGCACTAGGTTTAAAACATCTACCAGTGCAAGACATCATCAAAAATGCGCAAGGTGCTGATGGTATTTACGAAAAAATGATTGTAAGAAAACCAAACGATCCAGCTTGGTTCAATGGCGGATTGTATCATGATAACATGTCATTGGAGGTTCCTGCATATTGGTTTGTTAGCTGGTACGATGTGTCATCTGCCCCAAATATTGCTTTATTCAATCAAGTGCGTAACGCAGCTAAATCAAAAAATGTAGCCGATAATCAATACCTAGTGATCGCTCCTGTTTTACACTGCTCTTTCAAGCGCGCCACTGAAAATACCATTGTAGGTGAACGTAGTGTGGGCGATGCTCGATTAAACTACGATGAACTAACATGGGGTTGGTTTGATATGTTATTGAAGGAACAGCAAAATGATTTCAAATCAACACAGCCACGCGTTCGCTACTATACAATGGGCTCCAACAAATGGCAACAAGCCGAAAGTTTTCCTTTGCCTAATACCGAAATAAAAGATTTCTTTTTATCTAGTGCGGGCAAAGCCAATACCCGCAATGGGGATGGTACTTTATCATTGACGCCTCCTTTAAAAGATATTCCTGATGCATTCATATATGACCCAATGAATCCAGTAGGTTCCTATGGGGGTAATGTTTGCTGTACAGGTAATGCTGTACAAGGTGGCAGCTTTGATCAATCACAAATGGAGTTACGCAATGATATTTTAGTATACACTTCTGAAAAATTAGTAGAAGGGGTTGAAATTACAGGCTTCATAGAGTCAACACTATTTGTTTCTTCCACTGGACTAGATACCGATGTGACTATTAAATTAATTGATGTATATCCTGATGGCAAGGCTTATAATTTAGATGAAACCATTCAGCGTCTTCGTTATAGAGATGGATACGATAAAGAAGTTTTCATGGAAAAGAATAAAGTATATAAGGTTGATTTAACACCGATGGTTACAAGTAATTATTTTCCAGCAGGTCATAAAATTCGCATCGAAGTTTCAAGTAGTAATTTTCCTAGATTCGATCGCAACCTTAACACTGGCGGAAATAATTACGATGAATCCAAAGGTATAGTAGTGGAAAATAAAATTCACCATTCTAAACAATATCCTTCAGTAATTAAATTACCTTTTATAAAGAAATAAATTATTTTGAACTAGCTGCAGGTAAAGTAAAACCTAGGCTTTCTGCACACCAAAATACATTTACGATATAATATCTATTTTGATCATAGAATAGTTGTATACTATTAATCCCTTTATTGGTGATGGGTCCATTTTTTGTTTCCCGAGTTTCGTAGGTACTAAAAACGTGTGCGACAGTTCCAAATGACACCACTTCATATTTTAATTCTTTTTCAAAGAAACCCGTTTTTACGCGCGTACTAAACATCGTTATATAATCCTCAGGAGTCATAGTCCTATAGCCGTATACCCCTGTGTTATTTTTATTTGTAGGAATTAACAAAGCGTCTTTTCCAAATAGATATCTGAATCTTTCCCAATCACGAACTTCGCCAGATTCCCCAGATATCACATCATACAGTGCAGTTATAATACCTCTTTCAGTGCTTACATCTTTGGTGTATTTATTATTCACAATCGTTGAAACTGTTTGTGTGGTATTACCTTGTCCAAATGATTGGCTGATTGTTAAGCAATTAATGCTAGCCAGCAAAGCTGTCGTAATAAAGAAACGCTTCATAATTTTTTAAATTAAATTTAATAATATCATTTTATTGTCACTACTTGAATTAAAGAAAATTTTACATTTAATCAAGCTTAATATCAAGTGTAATTGTATAATGTTCTCCTATTTACCTTTTAAATACTTATCCAACCATCTTCCTTGCTCCCATAACAAATGCAATACATTTTCTTTTCCTTTATAGCCATGCGCTTCATAAGGTAAATACACAAATCTAGCAGTACCTCCATGTCCTTTAATCGCGGCATATAATCTTTCACTATTAATTGGGTAGGTACCTGTATTGTCATCCATTTCGCCATGCGTCATTAATAAAGGAGTTTTAATTTTATCAGCAAAAGCAAATGGACTCATTGACAAATACAAATCTTTGGCTTGCCAAAAAGTACGCTCTTCATTTTGAAATCCAAAAGGAGTTAAAGTTCTGTTATACGCTCCGCTTCTGGCAATACCTGCTTTAAATAAGTTACAATGTGCTAATAAGTTAACAGTCATAAAGGCCCCATAACTATGGCCACCTAATGCCATTTTACTTCTGTCGCCTACGCCTAAGTCCACTAACTTATCAATAGCAGCAGTTGCATTTAATATTAATTGATTGACAAAATCATCGTTCGGTTTTTTATCTGGCGCAGTAGCTACAATAGGCATTTCGGCATTGTCAAAAATAGCATAGCCTTGTGTTACATAAAACACCGGCGATCCCCAGCTCAACAAAGTAAATTTATGTTGGTTACCTCGTATTTGACTAGCATCGGCAGCGTTTGTAAACTCTCTTGGGTAAGCCCATATTAAAGTTGGAAGCGGGCCATCTTTAACTTTATCATACCCTTTTGGTAAATATAAATCGCCTGTTAAATCAACGCCGTCTTTTCTTTTATATTTAATTTTTTCTTTAGTAACACCTTCCATACTTGTATACGGATTTGTAAAATTAGTGATTGCATTTTTGCTATTATCCTTAATACTTCTGATATAATAGTTAGGCACTTCTTTTTCAGTTTCTCGTCTAGTAATTACTTTTAAATTGTTAATATCAAGTACGTCCATCACCATTTCAAAATTATCTTCAGAACAACGCCATAAAATAGTATTAGCTTTAGTAGTTAAATCAAAAGATGCTAAATAAGGCAAATCACCTTTTGGAGAAGCGCCTGTAATA
>SXGR01325934.1_pt1 | contig 11265 bp, 12 predicted proteins | sample 3174711 | NCBI WGS metagenome assembly SXGR01 (sample SAMN11356860, study PRJNA531348) | freshwater metagenome | isolation source: freshwater sample F1-60 | place: China: Fuxian Lake, Yuxi | collected 2017-12-25
AGCCGATCAGCGTCCCGCAACTTACGCACCACCTGCTCCGGCGAATGCCTCCTACGCTTCATACAAAGAACCTCCCACCCCCATCCAGGGGCCGTCAGACACCTCATACCAAACGGACCAGAAACAGGGGGTCAGGTCAGGACCAGCAACATCGAAATTGCGGCGACTCGATGTCGCACTGATGGTCGCGACTGATCCACCGCCAGTTCCATGGATTATTGAGGGTCTTGTTGCGAGAGGCATGGTCACGATGATTCACGGGGCACCCGGCCTCGGCAAGTCAATGCTCGCTCTTGCCCTTGCAAGCGCAGTCGTTCGGGGCGTTCCCTTCATGAACAACCCAACAAGTAAAGGACGCGTTCTCTACATCGACGCGGAAAACGGTGAAGGTGAAGCGCACCGCCGTATCCGAGGGCTTGGCATCACAGTCGACAGTGCTACCAACCTGGACTATCGCGAGGCGGTCGGCGTTGATCTAATCCCCGATGAGATTGAACTCCGAAACGCAGCGGCTGACTCGCAGCCACTTATGATCATTGTCGATAGCCTCGCAACGCTGAACCGCAGCGATGAGAATGAATCGCGAGACATGACATCAACGCTCCAAGTGCTTTGGCGTCTCGCACACGAAACCGATGCGGGAGTTGTTGTCCTGCATCACGATCGAAAAGACAAGACTGCGATGAGGGGCTCAAGCGCCATCGAAGCGGTAGTGCAGATCATCTGGCACCTAACCAGAGACGAGCAACGCGGCGACACACTGCTACTGCGGAACATGAAGTGCCGCCCAGCGGCACTATCGAAAGAGCGATGGGTCGGCATTCGAGAAACCGCTACAGGCCTAGAAGTCGCACAGGTCATGAAGCCGCCAACCGGCGAGGAGGCGGAACTCTGGGAACTGGTGGAAGACCTCTTCCGAGATGGCAAGCCTCGTACGAATCGCCAGATCGCCGAGGCTCTTGGAAAAACGAATCCAAGTAGAAGCTGCCCAGGCAATCTCTCTGGCCTATTGAAGGCAAAGCGGGAGGCGGGCTATCTCGTCGGGCACGCTGCCGGAGGCGTAACTCTGCCCCAAATCGGCACTGATCCCCTGATCTCGCCCCCTAGAGCGGGATCACAGGATCAGCAAGTTGAGGCGGCATGATCACCGCGGATCTCAGCGAGTTGCACCACTCTGACACCAACGAAAAGGAGCAGAAACTGCTCATCCGCGTACTGCAGCTGCAGCCGATTCTCTACACGCGTTCGACTGCTGCGGCCGTGCTAGCCATCAGCCCCTCGTCGTTCGATCGGCACGTCGCGCCGCACGTGCCTCGGCACTACGTCGGTGGGTCTCTGGTGCGGTACTCGTGCGCCGACCTCATCAAGTTCGCAGAGGGACGACGGACAGAGTTGCCGCCGCTGTAAGCCGTCGCGGAGTCGTCGCAGTCAATCCGGCTGCGGCGGCTCCCGGCATCGTCGGGGTGCGCTGCAAAATGCGCTGCAATCTCCGTAACTTATGACGATCTATGACGCGGTGCCCTATTCCGATTGTCTAGGATTCAAGCACAGAACATCGCGGAGAGGTGGCCGAGCGGTTGAAGGCGGCGGTCTCGAAAACCGTTGTTGGGGATACTCCTCAACAGAGGGTTCGAATCCCTCCCTCTCCGCCTCGTGCGGGATTCCGGCTCAGAGAGCGGGATCCCGCCGCGCCGTGACTCGGAGGCGCCGCGCGGGCTCCAACATCACCGCGCGTCATTGCGCGTCATGTTCGGTTCCGATTGCACCGCAGATTGCACCGCAGCGGGACCGCAGCGAGACAATGCCCGCCACGGTCCCGCCCGTGCCTACCCGAGCGGCGGGTCGGCGGCGGCATCGCGGATCGCTTCGGGAAGGTCGGAGAGGATCATCATCATGCGACTATTATCCGCCCGCCCCGAGGCGGTTCGCGGGTCGCGAGCCCGCACCGCTGCGCGGGGTAGGCCATCCTCGGCGGAGCGGTGGGCCGTGGAGTACGGGGCCGGGGTAGGTGAGCTTGCGGGTGCTTTGACAATATGCCCACCTCCGGGATATAACGGGCGGGGCATCGCGCGAGCGCGCCACACCGCCACGCTCACCACCCGCTAGGACGCGTTGAGCCTCGCCAACGCGTCAATGGCAATCGAGTTGCCGCGATCAGCCGGCTCTGATACCACGACTTGGCTAACTCGAAGTCGCCCGCATCGCGGGCAAGGAAGCCGAGACCCGCCATCGCATCCGAGTTGTCGAGATCAGCCGCCTTCTGCCACCACGACTTGGCTAACTCGAAGTCGCCCGCCGCAGGGAACACGAGCTCGACGCTTCGACGCTGTGCACCGTCTTCGCGATGAAGGGACTGCGCGTGGAGCCCGCCATTGAGGCCGATTTGATCGCCACAGCCGTCATTCTCGCCGTCGCGGATCGAGATCACGCCACGCGTGCGTCGATCAGCCTCGCCGATGCGACCTGTCTGGCGGTCACTCGCTGCCTCGATCTACCCGTGGTGACGGGTAACCGTCAATGGACAGACCTGTCGCTCGAGAACATGACGATCCGGCTGTTCCGGTGAGCGAGACTCTCCGCACTACTCGAATATCTTCGCTCGACGACTAGTCACAATACGGACAGTGGCGACAGCCACGCCCGCAACAGAAGCCCCGCTGGGCATGCAACGCGGCGCTCATCACAAACAACCCGGTGACGGGATCGATGTAGCCGCCATCGCCGCGGGTAAGAGCAGCCTGGTGCGCAGCGATAATCTCGGCGTAGGCCGGATGGTCGGGCGCGAGCCGCTGTTCGCTCGGTAGAGCGAGCGGACGATCTGCGAAAGTGGTCGGGGCGTCGGCGTCAGACATCGGCAGCGTGCTGGTACCTTCGCAGCAGCACCTCCCGCAACGGTACGCAACCCCACGCACCATCGGCACCACGCGAATCGGCAGGCAGGCTACCCTGTGCCAATGAGTTTCTTGTCCCGCATCGCCAATCGCCACGCATCGCTCGACGCCTCGCAGGCGCTGCCGGGCCGACCCGAGGAGATCCCAGTGACCGACCCTCATGCCGTACTCGACGCCTCGCTCCAAGCTCCTTTCCCGGAAGGCAGCGAACAAATCGTGGTCGCCATGGGCTGCTTCTGGGGTGCCGCGCGCAAGTTTTGGCAGACCCCAGGTGTCGTCTCGACGGCCGTTGGCTACGCCGGCGGATTCACCGTCAACCCGACGTATCAGGAGACCTGCACCGGCCAGACCGGGCACACCGAGGCTGTCCTCGTCGTCTTCGACCCCGAGCAGATCTCAATCGAACAGATCCTCAAAGTCTTCTGGGAAGGCCACGACCCGACCCAAGGCCCCCGCCAAGGCACCGACGTCGGCACGCAGTACCGCTCCGCGATCTACACGAATAGCGATGAGCAGCTCGCGCTCGTTCAGGCGACCCGCGCGGTCTTTCAGTCAGCTCTGACCGCCGCCCACAAGGGCGAGATCACGACCGAAATCGCACCGCTCGACACGTTCTATTACGCCGAGTACTATCACCAGCAGTACCTCCACAAGAATCCCGGCGGCTACTGCGGCTTGGGCGACACCGGCGTCACGTGTCCGATTGGAGTCGGCGTCTCCGCCGACTAGGCGTTCTGCCGATCCGCCTGTCGTTGCTGCTCGGCAGATGCCGGGCGTCGTTGCCAGCGACCTCCTCGAGGCACTCCGCGCGGCGATCTGAGCACGGATCCGCGTGGCGAAGCGCCTGTCAGATCGCATGGATTCGCGCACCCCAGATATCGGCCTCGGCGCGCAGGCCATCGAACCACGATAAGTCCTCGACGCCGGGGTCGATGCCAAAGCGATATGCATACGCCACGAGCAGCGTGCCGTTATCGATCTCGATCAACGGCGGCGTCTGCTCGTCGAGCATTGTCGTCAGCGTGACAGGGTCGAGCAGTTCGAGCAGCTGGACCTCGTCGGTCTCGTCTCGCGTCTCGATGATGTACGCGGTGTTGACCTCCGTCGACTCAGTCTCGAACTGGTGCCAATCGTCGAAGATGCCGTAGGTGCCGCCCCACAGCGGCTGTTTTGGACCGAGACGCAGCCGCAGGCCCTCACGCCCCTCGAAGCGCACGACCGCCACGCTCATCCACACCTGATACGAGTTCTTCCCGCTGCGCACCGTATACGTGTAGTGCGCGAGGAAACCGTTCGAGTCACCGCCGATCGGCCCCACCATAACGGCGCTCAGCATGCCGCCCTTGTCTAACGTCGGCGTGGTGCGCGGATTGCCCGCTCCCCCTTGAAATACCAGACCACGCTCCTCTGCCCACGGCTCGAGCACCTGCCGGATACGCCGATCGAGCGCGCTCTTCCTCGCCCGGTTGATTGGAGCCCAGACCAAGAAGATCGCCAGCAGGATCGCCGGGCCACTCCAGTCGTGCCACTCGCGCAGCCCCCAGTCTGCCAGTGCGGCGGCGCCGACGACCAAGCCCACCACGATCATTACGCAGCCGACCATGCCTGGCCGAGCACCCCGTGCAAACAATCCCGGCATGCCGATCGTCTCCATGAACGCTCCTCGCTACGACGCCGGCAGGTTGAAGTTGCCCTGCGCCACCAAAAGCCACCGCTTATTGAGCCAGCGGAAGACGGCCATCTGCGGAGCGGCCTCCGGGCTGTACATCGCGCCGTTGACGAACAACGTCGCCATTGCCTCCATCCGCACTGTCACGATGCCATTCGAACGCGCCTGCGTCGCATTGGCAAAAGAGAACGCACGCAGGTCGGGCAGCTTGGACAGGTACTGGGCACGATTGGCATAGGAGCCGTCTGCGCGTTGAATCTGGAAGGCATTGCAGAGCAGGCTCGCGACCGCAGCCTTGTCCTTGGCGACGAGCAACTGCGAATAGGCTGTCATCAGGGCCAGACCGGACGAGGCCTTGGCCTGGAACACCTGGTCGGGGCTCTTCGTCGCCCCGCTAGCGGTGCTGGCACCTAGGATGAGGAGAAGCACGGTGAGAACGAGCGTGTAACGAATCATGTGACAATCGTAGCCCTCGCGCCGAGCGGCGAGCCGAACGGCTCCCACCACGACTCGCCACCTACGCCAAGCTGGACCCGCGTGGTTGAAGGAGCACGATTGGAAATCGTGTAGGCGGGGTTAACCGGTCTCGAGGGTTGTCGACGCGTGCTGCACGCCACCAAGGCCCCCTCGCCACCAGCACCGTCGAGCACGGCTACACCGCACTCGAGCAGCAGCGACGACGGCGCCGGCCAGAACCCACCATCAATTCCACGGATAATCGGCCGGCTTCCGAATCCCTCTAAACGAACGGCGAGCCGAACACACATGCCGGATATGCTGCGCCCTGTTGGAGCGGTGTCCGAGTGGTTGAAGGAGCACGATTGGAAATCGTGTAGGCGGGGTTAACCTGTCTCGAGGGTTCGAATCCCTCTCGCTCCGTCGGGGGGTACCGACGAAACCCAATCGCGGTCTGTCTCTCCGCCCAACTAGACATCAGACCTGAGGGTAGTGGGCTGGGCAACCCAGAACCGTCTCTCCGCTACCGTTCTGGCACCCCGGGCGTATAGCTCAGCGGTAGAGCGCTCGCCTCACACGCGAGAAGTCCCTGGTTCGAACCCAGGTACGCCCACTCCCCCGGACCGCTTCCACAGATCGCGCCACGGTGCGATGATCTCCAGATGGCAGCGAAGCATCTCTCCGCCGAACAGGCGATCGCCGAAGTCAAGGATGGCGACACGATCATGGTCGGCGGGTTCGGGCTCGTTGGCGCGCCGCTCTCGCTGACCGACGCGCTGGTTGAGCAGTCGACCGCGACGGATCTGACGATCATCTCGAACAACGTGGGCGAACCCGGTCGTGGGCTCGGGCTGTTGCTACGCCAAGGTCGGATTCGCAAGTCGATCGCGTCGTTCTTTACCTCCAACCCGGAGGCCGTCGAGGCGGCGAGCAGCGGCGCGCTCGAGTACGAGCTGATCCCACAGGGCACTCTGGCCGAGGCGATCCGGGCTGGCGGCGCTGGCATCCGTGGTTTCTACACGCCCGTGGGCGCGGGTACCGATCTCGCGGCTGGCCGTGAGCAGCGCGAGATCGACGGTGTGCTCTGCGTCTTTCAACCACCAATCACGGCCGACGTAGCGCTGATCTATGCGACGTGGGGCGACCAGCTCGGCAACCTGCGCTATCGCCGCACCGCACAGAACTTCAATCCGGCGATGGCAAGTGCAGCCACGCTGACGATCGCCGAAGTCGCCGAACTCTGTGAGCCCGGCGGGATCGAGCCAGAGAGCATCCACACCCCCCACCTCTACGTCAATCGCATCGTGCCGAGCACGCTTCGGCTCGCCGACGTGCAGGGAGCCGGCACATGACCGACGCCCGCGATGTCATCGCCGCGCGTGCGGCACAGGAACTCCGAGCCGGCGAAATCGTCAACCTCGGCATCGGTATCCCCAATCGCATCCCTGGCTTTCTCGACCCAGCCGTTGAGGTCTTTCTGCACACCGAGAACGGGCTACTCGGCGTTGGTCATCGCCCCCAGCCCGACGAGTTGGACCTCGAACTGATCGACGCGGGCAAGAAGCCCGTCACGTTGACGGCCGGCGCGGCCCTGTTCGACTCGGCCGCGTCCTTCGCGATGATCCGAGGCGGCCACATCGACACGGTCGTGCTCGGCGCGCTGCAGATCTCGGAGACCGGCGACATCGCCAACTGGATGGTGCCCGGCGGCAAAGCGCTCGGCGTCGGCGGTGCGATGGATCTCGTGGTCGGCGCCAAGCGTGTGATCGTGACCATGACGGCACTGACGCCCGACGGTGAGCCGAAGCTGATCCCCACCTGCACCTTCCCGCTGACGGCCGTCGGCGTCGTCAAGGTCGTCATCACCGAGCACGCCGTATTCCGCTTTGTCGATGGCGAACTGGTGCTGACCGAACTGCTTGATGGTGCGACCGAAGCTGTCGTCGCCGCGGAGACGTCGGCGCGGTACCGCGTCGCGCTCGCCTAAACGCCGGGCGCGATCGTGCGGTCCGTTGCCGACGAGTTTGGCTTGACCCACGCCTCGAGCGTGAAGGCGCTGCCGAGATCGAGCGCCGCATTGTCGGAAACCGTGATCTTCTCGGTGGCCGGCGGCGGTGCGGCTGGGTTCACGTTCGGGGTCGGCAGTGTGAAGAGCCGCGACTGGTTTTCCCCAATCGCAGTGACGGCCTCGGCGCGGTCTGGCGTGGCCACTAAGAAGGCCAAACTTGCCATGCCAAGCAGCGCCAAAAGCAGCGCGGAGCGAAGGGGTCGGACCCCTCGTCTGTCGAGACCTTCGCCCCGTGGATTCGGTTGGCAGGTAACGATCGTCACCATATCCAAAAGTGTAGCGCCGAATCGGTGTAACGAGTGCGTCTTTTTGTTTTAGTTGAGCGAAAAGGAGGCTAGCCTACCGATCACGCACGATCGGCATGGTGCTAGCACCATGCCGTGCATAGATCATTTGGCTCTGCAACTAAAAACAATCGTTTCATATCAATTTGATGGACATTCCGTCACGACGTACTCTGACCAGCGCGTGGAATCAACTAGGCGCCTGTTCGAGCCCACACCAGCTCCCCGGGGGTCAGCCCCCGAACGTCCGCCAGAGCAAGAACACGTTGAGGCCAATGATCAACGCCGCCACAGCGCTCGCAGCAGACAGCGTCACGCGGCTAATCACAAAGCGTCCCATCAGTGACCGGTCGCGACTCGCCAGAATCAGCGGGATTAGCGCGAAGGGAATACCGAAACTGAGGACCACCTGGCTCAGAATCAGGGCTCTCGACGGATTGACACCAATCGCGATCACCGCGATCGCCGGCACCATCGTAATCAGACGTCGCAGAAACAACGGAATCTTGCGATCGATGAAGCCCTCAATGATCACTTGACCCGCCAATGTCCCGACGCTCGACGACGAAATTCCAGAGGCCAACAAAGCCAACGCGAACAAGACCGGCGCGGCCGGCGACAGGTACGTGCCAAGCAGCGCATGGACCTGCTCGAGGTCGACGACATCCGTCATGCCCCGCGAATAGAAGACCGCTGCCGCAACGATCAGCATCGACATGTTGACGGCGCCGGCGATCGCCATCGCGATCACCACGTCGATCCGTTCGAAGCGGATCAGGCGCGCGCGGTCCGTATCACTCCGACCCAACGCACGCGGCTTCGTCAGTGCCGAGTGCAGATAGATCACGTGTGGCATCACCGTCGCGCCGATGATGCCCGCCGCCAAGAGAATGCTCTCCGTGCCATCGAAGCCGGGGATTACGAGCCCCTTCGCAACCGACACGCCACTCGGACCCGCCATCACAACCTGAACGAGAAACCCGACGATGATGATGCCCAAGAGCCCCGTAATGACAGCCTCAAAATGGCGAAACCCGCCGCGCGTCTGCAGCGCCAAGATCGCGAACGAGCCGACGGCTGTGACCAGTGCGGCTGGCAAGAGCGGCAGCCCAAACAACAGGTAGAGCGCCACCGCAGCACCGATAAACTCGGCCAGATCCGTCGCCATCGCCACAAACTCTGCAATCAACCAGAGCCCAATCGTGACGGGTTTCGAGTGGCGCTTGCGACACGCCTCCGGGAGCGACAGGCCCGAGGCGATGCCGAGCTTCGCACTCATCGACTGCACGAGCATGCCCATCAGGTTGGCGGTCAGGATGACCCACAGCAGCATGTAGCCGAAGCCCGAGCCCGCCGCGATATTGGTCGCGAAGTTGCCCGGGTCGACGTAGGCAATCGCCGCCACGAAGGCGGGTCCAAGAAACGGCCACAACTTGCGCAGGCCTCGACGATTGTCCTTCAGCGACTCCTCGGCCGCCGCCAACACGCGCGCCTCGCCCGGCAGGGCGGCAGCAGCGGGATTCTCGAGCGGTTCAGAAAAGTGAGGAGGCACCACATCTGAAGTTTAGGGGCTCCTAGAAATTATTGCTACAACCTGAGCTAGCGATTGCGCAGATCGTCGTCGGTGGGGTGGCCCTCGGCGATGCTCGCCAGCATGGAGACAAGGTTGCCTGTCGCCGCACGCGAACAGTCAACGTCGCTTGCGAGCAAGATGAGACCGAAATGCCCGTCGCCGTCCGCGAAAGATTGAGTCTACAACTTGCGGAAATCTCGGACATTCTTCGTCGCGATAACCCTCCGCGTTTTCCGCCCGCTTTGGATCTGCGATGCATCCGAAGACCCCTGGAGCCGTAACTCGATGACCGCAACCGCATCGAAACTACGATCGCGTAGTCCTCGCGCAATGCTAGGCGCGAGCATTTCGTCGAGAAGCAGCCTCAACCCGTGAGGCGATCCAATCCGGATTGATATGCGGCAAGACCCCGCTCCCCCTCGAGCCGCTCAAGTTCGAGCCGCTCGTCAATTTCTTCTGGATGCGCTCCGTAGTACGCCACACACGCCTCGATCCACTGCTGCGGGACTTCGAGATAGGCCGCGACCTCAGCGGCATCGTTGTTGTTGGCCCTAAGTACTTGGACGACCTCCCACACGTCGAGGCCACAACCCCGCAGCGTCGCTCGACGCCCAGCGGGCCCTGTCGTGAATCGGATCTCGGGGTGTTCGGCCATCCGCAGACCCTCCTCGAGCATCCGCTGGGCCAGAGTGCGCGGAGGCATGCCACCGAGCTTTGCCTGGAACCAGAGACGTTGAAGCGCATCGCCCTGGAGGCGGAGACTAAGCGGATTCGACATGTAACGCATTGTAGCGCAATGCGCTACAGAATGGAAACCGATATCGTGCAGGCATGCGCTCGCTCCGGTACGTCATCGTCGATGTCTTTACGACCACGCCCCTCGAGGGCAACCCGCTCGCGGTCTTTACGGGTGGCGATGGACTTTCCGACGCGACGATGCAGTCGCTTGCGCGCGAAACGAATCTGTCGGAGACGACGTTTCTCCAGCGGGCTGAGGATGGCGGCACCGCCCGACTGCGGATCTTTACCCCGACCGACGAACTCCCGTTTGCCGGCCACCCCGTGCTCGGATCGGCCTGGGTGATCGCCCGCGCCACGCCGATCCACACGATTGGTTTCGAGACCGGCATGGGACTGATCCCCGTCGAGATCGAGCGCGAAGGTGGCACCCTCGTCGGTGCCCGCATGACCCAGCCCGATCCCCTGATCGGCCCCGCCGGCGTCGACGTGGACACCCTCTCCTCGGCCCTCGGCACGCCGCTGGTCGGCGAGCCGATGCGGGCCGCCAACGGCATCTCCCACCTGCTCTGCCCCGTCGCTGACGTCTCGGCGGCCCGCCCCGACCTGCGCGCCCTCGCCGATTACGACGTGGTCACCGTCTACCTGTGGGCCCCGCCCATCGGCGACGAGCTCCGCACGCGGATGTTCTCGCCGCTCGACGGCATCAACGAGGACCCGGCCACGGGCTCCGCGGCCGGGGCGCTCGGCGCGCACCTGCTCGCGAGCGGCGTCGTCAGCCCGGGCCGGATCACGATGGTGCAGGGCGTGGAGATGCTGCGCCCCTCCCGGATCGAGGTCGACCTCGCCCCGGGCGAGCCACCGGTGGTCGGCGGGCAGTGCGCGGTCGTCGCGCGCGGGGAGTTCCAGCTGTGAGCGCGCCGATCCCGCCCGGGCGCAAGACCGTGGCGATCCGCTGGCGCGACCTCGACGGCTTCAACCACGTCAACAACGCCGTCTTCCTCAGCTACCTCGAGGAGGGCCGCGACGCCTGGCTGGCGCAGGCGCTCGGCGAAGGCCAGCCGACCATGAACGAGTTCGTGGTGCGCCACATCGCGATCGACTTCGTCGCGCAGCTGACCCAGGAGGACGGCGCGGTCGAGGTCGTCGTCGAGGTCGAGAAGGTCGGCGGCTCGTCGATCACGCTGCGCGAGACCGTCACCGCCCTGTCCGACGGGCGCATCGCAGCACACGCGACCGGGGTCCTCGTGCACACGAACGCCGAGCACACCGAGTCACGGCAGATCCCGGCCGACCTCAGGGCGCGGCTCGAGGCGTCGATCGACGCCTAGGCCTCAGTCCGGTACGACGACGTAGGCGGCCTCGACCGCGGGGGTGATCCAACGCCTCCCGTCCTCGGCGATCAGCCGGTACGCCGGCAGCAGCACGATCCCGCCATCCGGCCCGTACACGGTCGTCAGCACCCGCTCCGTCGACACGATCACCGCCTTGACCGCGTAGGCGATCGCAGCAGGGCGCCCGTCGACCGTCGGCAACGGGGCGACGTCGGCGAGGCCCGGCTCGACAGCGGGCTGCACGCCGCCCGA
>SXGR01248969.1_pt1 | contig 11263 bp, 12 predicted proteins | sample 3174711 | NCBI WGS metagenome assembly SXGR01 (sample SAMN11356860, study PRJNA531348) | freshwater metagenome | isolation source: freshwater sample F1-60 | place: China: Fuxian Lake, Yuxi | collected 2017-12-25
ATACCCAAATAAATAAACAAGCCAATTTGTTGGTCCTTACCTGAACCTAAAAGTAAAGGGGCGCCATAAGCTCCAAACAAACCCAAAAAACCTAATACCAACGAAGCATGACGATACGACAACCAAATAGAAAAACCAGCCAGAGCCAACATAAGAACAAAAGCCAAACTTTGAGGCAACAAATGATAATAATTATAGCCAGCGTGAATAGTGAAATAAAACAAAGCTATCCCGCCCCCACTTAAAGCCTGAGCCCTATTTCCAAACCGCGTTTGCCACAATTCACCTAAATACACCAAAAGCCCGCTCACCAAAAAACCAATAATAATCCTCGTCCATTCATTTATCCACCCTTGGTCAATGGCGTATTTAAAAAAGAAGCCCATACCCAAGACTAAAGCCACCACACCAATTTTATTTAACCACCCCACAGCATCTTCGATTGTTTGCGCTTCTGTCTTTGGTATCACAGCCGAAGGAGTTAAGGCATTTCCTTTATTAATGATTTCTGGGGTTGCTGATTTACTACTTTTATTTTCAGCCAAAGACCCGCCCCCGCCCTGTTTTGATACTTGCCCTCCCTGATTTTTTAAACGAAAAAATTCTCGCTCCATCCGAGCCAGACGATTGCTCACTGTCCCTATCCAAAATAATACTATTATTAACGAAACGAGATAAAATAATTCCATAGGCTTATTTTTTTGATTAAATTTTTTATAATTCTTAATTTCCGCCAGAGGCGGATCCGCCTCTGGCGGACATAACTCTTCTTCCCTCACTCATGCTCGCTTAGAATTTGCCCACCAAGCGTTCTAAGTTGTTCCAAAGCTAATTTAGCTTGTTCTTTATTGGGTGGCATGCCGTGCCAATGAAAATCCCCTTCCATAAAATCCACACCCTTACCCGGAATAGTGTGGGCGATTATGAGCGTAGGTTTTTCGTAAATGGCTTTGGCTTCAAAACAGGCATCAATAATTTGTTGATGATTATGTCCATCCACTTCCAATACATGCCAATTAAACGCCTCATATTTTTCTTTAATTTTTTCAAGTGGCATTATGTCTTCGGTATTGCCGTCAATTTGAATATTATTTCTATCTATTATGGCTGTAAGATTATGCAATTTATATTTTCCCGCAAACATCACCGCTTCCCACACTTGCCCTTCTTGCTGTTCTCCATCTGACATTATTAAGTATACCCTTTGGGATTTTTTTCTGTCCATTAAAAGTCCGTAAGCCATACCCACAGCTTGACTCGCACCTTGTGCCAACGGCCCACTAGTGGTTTCTATGCCCGGGAGAGCCAAATTATGCGGATGACCCTGCAGACGAGTGCCTAATTTACGCAAAGTTTTTAGTTCGGCTTTGGGAAAATATCCGGCTTCCCCTAAGCTCGCGTATAACACCGGACAAATGTGTCCACACGATAAAATTAAATAATCCCTATCTGCCCACTTAGGATTTTGCGGATTGTGGTTAAGGACATTAAAATATAAAACCGTAAACACATCTGCCATATCCAAAGACCCCGCGCTGTGTCCACTCCCGGCTTCTACTAACATTTCAATAATACCTTCCCGGATATCATTGGCCTTATATTTTAATTCATTGATGGAAAGTTTTTGCATTTTGCTTTTCCCCCCTCTTTAAGGAGGTACTGCATTTTACTAAATCAATTCATCCTCCAAATGTGCGTAAGCCAAACTCACATTTTGCGCTTTTACTAAAGCCGAGCCTACGCAAATAAGGTCTGCTCCTGCTTCTTTTAAACTTTTAATATTGGTTTCATTTACTCCGCCATCTACCTCTATTATAGCATGCGGAAGCATTTGTCTTAACTCCTTAATTTTTTCTATCGTTGTTGGTAGAAATGCCTGTCCTTGTTTACCCGGCACCACGCTCATTATAAGATATTGATCTGCCACAATACTTTGTAATACCTGAACTGATGTTGCTGGATTAATAGCCACTGCGGTTTTTAAACCCAATTTTTTTATCTCACCTAAAGTCTGTTTTAAATTTTCAACCGATAGAAAAGCTTCAAAGTGAACAATAATAGTTTTAAACCCGCAAATTTGATAGTCCAAAAAGTCCTTTGGCTCTTTACACATCAAATGCGCCTCAAAGTAAAAAGCAGGATTTAATGTATCCATCTCACTGGCATCTAATAGTTTATTTTCAATGAATTGGCCATCACCAAAATCCACCTGAATTCTTTCAATGCCGGGAATTTTCGTCACCAAAGCCAGCCTTTGGTTAAAGCCTGCTTTAGTTTTTTCTAATATTGCGGGAACAATTATTGCCATTATTTTTCTTTTAAATAATATTTTTTTGCTTCTTGTAACAAATGATGATACAAACCCCAACGAGGATGGTCTTGTATATCACTATATGCTGGAATTGTTCTTTGGTTTTCAATTACAAATAATTTTGAAGAAATTAATCTCCAAATTTTTTCTTTAGATTCATCATCAACTGGCAAATCATCTAAACATTTAAAAAAAATACTTCTAAATCTATGTATTTCGGAAAGGTTACCTATATAAGGGAGATAAAGAAAAGCTAAATTCTCAATCAACTCATTCATAGTTCTATTATCTTCATCCGACAAACTAGTACTTTTAAAATCCAAGACTAATCTTTTTAATATACTTAAAAATAACCTCATCCTCTGTTCGCTATTTACACAAAAAATTGGGTTAATAGATCGTTCTGAAATTTTTGATACCTCTCTATTGATAACTGTTAAACTATCGCCAATATCACTATAAGTGCTTTTATCTTCGTCAAAAAGTAATACTAAATCCCAGTCACTACCTTCACTCGCATAACCTTTAACTTGTGAACCAAAAAATCCAATCCCTAAAAATTCTGGGAATACTTTTGACTCTCGTGTATAAAATGCTCTTAACTCTGTTAAAAACTCTCTGCTTGCTTCGGAACCAAGCCTAAACCTATGGGTATTTAAACCTAAATTAGGATCGCCTAAAGCAGTAAGCTCTCTCTGTGTTTTTTCTAAAATTAAATTTTCATCCACGTAATCTGACATAAAATCTAATTCTCTAATTCTCTAATTTTATCTATTCTGCGCTGATGGCGACCAGCTTCAAAACCAGTTTCAATAAACAAATTTATCGCTCTTTCTACTTCGTCTTGTGAAATAAATTTTGCACCAATAGATAGGACATTGGCGTTATTGTGCTGACGCGCAAGTTTAACTATTTCCTCATGACCGCCATAATACAGCACTGCCCTCACCCCTTTGGCTTTATTGGCTACTATAGCTTCTCCGTTTCCACTCATACCTAAAACTATACCCATACTCCCGGGGTTTTGCCCAACTTTTACCGCACATGGGTAACAAAAATCCGGATAGTCATCATCCGCGTCAAACTTAAATGGGCCCATATCTTCAATTTCCTGACCCGTGGACTTAATAAAGGCTATTATATTTTTTTTAAGTTCAAACCCGGCGTGGTCAGAGGCAATGTATATCATAAATCGAATTTACGAATAGAACGAATCTACAAATAGCAACGAATTTGACAACTTGACCGCATTCGTAGATTCGCAGTCATTCGTTGATTTGTCTAATTTGTAGATTCGAGTCTAATTAATTATTTCATTAAATTGACTATCAATTAAACTGGCTCCTCCTACTAAAAGCCCATCTACATTTCTCTCTTTTAACATTCCCGGAGAAGTGGCAACATTTGCACTCCCGCCATACAATACTTTTTCCACACCGTATTTAGACTTAATAAACAACGCCACCTTTTCCGCATGTTCGGGGGTTGGAGTTTTACCTGATCCAATCGCCCACACTGGCTCATAAGCAACCACCACTTCCGATGCGTCAACTCCAGCCAAACCCACATCTAATTGTTGTTTTAACACATCTATTACTTCCAAGTCGTCTTGTTCAACCGAAGTCGCATAACCTACGCACAATACAGGAATAAGCTTGTTAGATAAACAACTCTTAATTTTAGCATTCACTATCTCGTTGGTATCTCCGCCAAATTCTCGCTTTTCACTATGACCAAGAATGCAATATTTGACTTTTAAATCTTTTAGTTGGGCTGGCGAAACTTGGCCAGTAAAGGCGCCTTTTTCTGCCCAAAAACAATCTTGGGCTCCCAGATTTGGATATTTAATTTGCGATAAATAAATTGCTGGTGGGCACAAAACCACTATGTGCTTTTTGGTTTTATTTATAGATTCAGCCAACTTCTGGGCGTCTTTTAAAGAAGTTGGATTAAGTTTCCAATTTGCAATGATAAGTTTTTTCATAAAATTACCTACAAAATTACTAAATAATACGAAACTACGAAATTTATAAATTAACAATTCTTTTGGATTTAACCCCATGAGGAGTAAAATTAGCTAAAATACCTAACTTTAAACCCGTGGATTTTAAATAACCAACAACTTGTTCTATATTTCTTTTAGAGAAATACTCATCTTTTTTAATTTCCAACACAATCCTTACTCCATTTAATGTTATAACAAAATCTAAAAAATAATTACCAACCCTTTCACCTTTATAAAATAACGGGGTGGATACTTGTTCTTCAAATTTCCATTTTCGTAAAAGAAACTCCTTTGCAAGCCCTCGCTGATAATATTTTTCTTGATATCCACTACCTAATTCTTTATAAACCTCAAATAAAGCATTTACTATTTCATAACATTCATCTGCATAAATTAAATCGGTTTTCTTTAATTTTTCTTTTTGATACATTTCGTATTTTCGGTTTTTTTTCGTATTTTGGTAGATAATCTAACTTTTCCTCAAAAATTCAGCACCCACTTCAGGTAAAATTGGGTTTACGGGAATGCCAGTGGCATATTCAAACCCAGCCCAAATGGTAATGCGCGGAAAAATAGTTAAGTGCCAACGGAAAGCCTGTTCATTGTAGGTTTTACTTTCTTTTAATAACGGCATGGTGTGAATATAAAAATTTAAGGGCGGATCACTCAATTTTACATACAATTGGCCTAACACAGCCTTCAGCACAAACGATAAATGATAAATTTCTGCTTCAGTCATTTGCTCAAACCTGGCACACTGCCTTTTAGGCAAAATCCAAGTCTCAAAAGGCTTTCTGGAAGCATAAGCAGACAATACGACAAAATATTCATCTTCGTGAATGATTCGAGTTTTTAGAGCTAATTCTTCTTTTATTATATCACCATAGACATCACTTTTATGCACATTAAAATAATGCTGGCAACCCATTAATTCGTCGTGGATATGGGGTGGAATAATGGGAGTGGCTAAAAGTTGATAATGCGGATGGATAAGAGAAGCGCCGGCATCCCGTCCGTGATTATGAAAAATTTGCACATAAGCGGTTTCTGGGTGCTTATTTAAAGCTTCTATGCGCTGAATAAATAACCTCAAGGATAATTCAATAGTAGTAATTGATTGCAAAGCAATTGGCTCATTGTGCTTTTTTGTAATAATTACTTCGTGATCCCCTGCTCCAGAAGCTGACACATAAAATTCTTTATGTTGATATGTGGTGACATGCTCTAACGAAGGAAACTTATTTGAAATCACTCTTAATTCCCAATCATTGCTTATTTGATTTTTTATTTTTAATGGCGGAAAAAAAGGCGGAGTAGAATTGCCATTTTTTAAGTTTGTATGCATCAATTCATAATCTTTGGTTGTATATCTCCCTATTTCGGGATTTCGCTGTTCATTCCCCTCACAAAAAACGCAAAGCTTATCTATTTCAGGCACGCCGTACATAACCGAATAAGTCTTATACTGATCCGGTCTTTTTCCCCTCGCTGGAGCCATAAGCACCCAAGCTTTGGTTATTGGATTTTGTCGAAATTCACTCATAGATGGAATTGTGAATAATGGATTAGGAATTATGGTTTTGCGGATTCCTAATGCTTATGCTTATTCAAGTAATTTTGTAAAAGAATCTGGGCTGCCAAGCTATCAATATTCCTCTGTCCTCCAGACAGATGCGATGCCATTTGCGATGATAGTCTTTCATCCATAATATCAATTTCAATATTAATTTGTTCCCCTAATTTCTTTTTAAACTCCGCAACTTCCTTGGTTTTTTCCGTCATCTCCCCGCTCATATTTAACGGCCAACCTAAAACTATCTTGCTTATTTGCTGACGGCTAATGAGTTGGTTAATGTCTTGCCAAAATTCCTTGGGCGAGAGAATCCCCATTTCCCTTGCCAAAGTATAAGACTCGTCGCTAATAGCTAACCCTATCCGTTTTTCCCCAAAATCTATACCAAGTATCCGCATAAATTATTTACTTTCTACTAAAGTTATTTTAACTATCTTCTCATTGCCTCCACTATAAATTTTCAAAGTTAAGCTATCAGCTACATCATATTTTTTTAATTCTAAAACCAAAGTTTTTTCATTGTTTAATTCCACCCCATTGACTTCTAAAATTATATCATTCTCTTGAAGACCAGCCTTGCCTGCTGGACTTCCGGGCACAACGGCAAAATCCGTAACTGTATTTCCTCTTATTAATAACGCGCCATAGTCTTTCGGCAAACTTTCTTTTTCAGCCAAGACCTTGGTGAGCATTATATAACGAACACCAATAAATGGTCGGGTTATTTTGCCATTTTTAATAAAACTCTCCAAGGCTTTTTTAGCATCACTCGCAGGAATAGCAAAACCCAAGCTTTGACCTTGATTGTCAACCGCGGTATTAATCCCAACAACCTGCGACGCAGTATTTAACAACGGTCCGCCTGAATTTCCAGGGTTTATGGCCGCATCGGTTTGAATCACTCCGTCTAATTGCTCGGTTCCTTCACTAGAGCCGGCTATTATGCTTCTGCCAATTCCAGAAACCACCCCGGTAGTTACAGTATTTTGATATTGCCCCAAAGAATTTCCAATGGCTACAACCCTCTGACCTACCATAGTCTCACCTTCCGCAAAATTCAAATACTCTTGAGCCTTAGTTTCAGTTTTTAAAATCGCCAGATCATTCCTTGGGTCAGTAGCAACGACTTTCGCTTCATATTCTTTGCCGTCATTAGTTATTACAGTGTAAGCGGCTTGTTCGTCCGACACTACATGTTTATTTGTAAGTATAAGCCCGTCTTCGGAAACAAAAAATCCGCTTCCCGCTCCAATTTTTTGAATATTGGGTTTGGAATTTTTTTGTGGCTGTTCATTAATTCCAAAAAAATCAAAAAACGGATCACTCTCAAAAGGATTAAACCCAAACTGCCTAATTTTACTTACGTCTTTACTCACCACAATTGACACCACAGCCGGGCTCGCCTGTTTAACAACATCGATTATTGAGGACTCTTCGGACAACACCACGGTTTGTTTAGAGGCTGTTAAATTACCCTGATTAGTCTGAAAGTTTTTGAAAATAAAATTTTTTTGCACCCAATAAGAGCCTCCCACGCCTCCCAGCATTCCAAACACCAAACTTACTACTATTACCATAGTTAAAGAGTTAGGTTTATTTTGGTAATAATTATCTTGCTGATGTTTGAGCATTTCCGTAGTTAAAAAATCTTTGTTTTTTTCTTCTGGTAACATATTTTTTATTACTTTAGACCTTTTGAATTACTAAACAACAAAATTTTAGTATTCAGGCCAATGTGGAGAACCCTTCTCTTCGTTTCATTAAGATCTTTCAGACAAGGCAGGTTCTAAAATTTGGCTTATCGTAAAGATCTTTCAGAAATCCTCAATATTATTCTCCACAAGGTCGAACAATATTAAGCTTCATAATTCAAAGTTATTAGAGTTAAATTACTCAATTAATTCTCCACCAAAAATTTTTATAGCATCTGTTAAATTCCCAACTCCCACTTGAGCCAAATCCGATTCAGTCTGCATTTTTAGTTCAGAACCAATCACAAACTTTTGTCCAAACACGTCCCATAAGACGTTAGACATAATTTCCTGATTCTTCACCTGGTCTAAACTTTGTTTATGGAATTTATATTTAACCCCAATTACGATTTTCCCGGGCATAACTCTTTCGATCTGTGAGAGTCTAATTAAATTAGCCAAAGGTCCATTCACCTCCCTTAATTTTTCACTCACCACCCCCCATTTACTTTCTACTTCTGCTTGGGTCAAATTTCCTTCTAAAACTTGTACTAAATTATTAGTCTCTGAAATAAAATTTTTAACCGCTGGCTGTGGATTTTGGGAAGTCAAAACCGAAACCACAGGACCAGCTGTTGGCTCTCCGGCTTTGGCTAAAATTTTAGGTTGTTGACTTTCAGATTTAGAGTCAGTTTTTTTTAGAGTCGATTCCACACCAGCCAATAAAACCGGCAAATCGGAAGACGGAGCGGTTGCCTGTTCTTTCAACGATCGTAAAAACAAACGCATAAAATTAATTATTTGAATTTCAGTTAACTTTTCCGCAAATTGCTCAGCCTTACCAAGTTGTTCTTCCAAAAGCCCAGATAACTGAATGTTTCTACTAATCTTTAAAACTAATAACTTCCTTAAGTATTCCAAGAAATCTTTATTAAAGACAATAAAGTCTGTGCCTTGCTCAGACAAAGAACTTAAAAATTTTGGCAATTCGCCTGTCTGGTGTTTAACAATTAAATCCATAAATTGCTCAAGCTGAGCAAAATCAGTAATACCTATTAACTTTAAAATCTCGCCTGTTTCAGCATTAGTCCCCAAAGTCAAAGCCTTATCTAACAATGACAACGCATCCCTCAAACCCCCTTCTGAATTAACAGCAATCAATTTTAAGGCGTCTTTAGATACAGTCAAATTCTCTTTCTTTAAAATATCCAACAAATATTGCTCTATCAATTCTCTATCAACTCGTTTAAAATCAAACCGCTGGGTGCGGGAAATAATAGTTGCTGGCACCTTACCCACTTCGGTGGTGGCTAAAATAAAAATCGCATGCGCAGGCGGTTCTTCTAAAGTCTTCAGCAAAGCATTAAAAGCACCCTTACTAAGCATATGCACTTCGTCTATAATAAAGACTTTGTACTTAGTTTTCGCTGGAACAAATCTTACATGATCTATTAATTCGCGAATATTGTCCACGCCAGTATTGGAGGCAGCATCTATTTCTATTAAATCAATTAAGTTTCCTTGCTCAATGGCCTTACAAACCTCACACTCCCCACACGCTTCCCCCTTAGCATCAGGCAAAGCCTGTACAATATTTTTCTCCCCCTCCTGGGGGAGATGTCCCGAGTTTACGAGGGACAGAGAGGGTTCCTGATTAGCTGATTGGCTGCTTAGCTGATTGGCTGATTCACAATTTACCGCCTTAGCTAAAATCCTCGCCACCGAAGTCTTGCCAATCCCCCTACTCCCCACAAATAAGTACGCGTGACTAACTTGCCCTTGCTTAATTTGGTTTTGCAAAGTAGTAATTATTGGCTTTTGTCCCACAACTTCACTAAATCTTTGTGGACGATATTTCCTATATAAGACTGGCATATAGCAGTTATTATAACACAAAATCCGCCTTTCTATAACTAAGAAAGTAAGGCGGATTTAGATATTTTTTATGTATAGTGCTCAGACTCTAAATCTAATCTTTTTGTGTCATCCCGACCGACCGAATGTTTCTGAGGGAGCGGAGGGATCCCTTAAATCTTGAATATATAAGGGATTCCTCGACTTGTCCGCCAGCTGGCGGAGACTCGCTCGGAATGACAACTGTTTTTAGAATCCTACAACTATATTTAGGACTTTCGATAGCGTGTATGTCCTAATTATTATTTTTTAAATACAAACACCTTATACCCCAAAAAATTCCACAACAACGACACAACCGTAGCAAGGACTTTGGCCAAATTTTTATTCAAATCCGCATTTGCCACAAAAGGGAAAAATTCAGTTAAGGCGCCCACAATACCACTGTTAATTCCAGCACCAATTAAACTTACTAAAGCAAAAGCCAGCATAGTATGAGCCACAGTATTCTCCTTTTTTTCAAACCAACCCAACACAAAACTTTTCCAAATCACAACTTCAACTGTGCCTAAAACCAACAAAACTAACAAATAGTAAAACGGGTTAGCTTGAGCCTTCCCACCTAATACTGCTAAAGCCACACCCACGACGCCAATAAACCCAATTAGGACAGTTTTCAAAAAAGCTTTTATTACATCGGTTCCCTGCCCCACTCCAAAAGTCCAATTTCCATTCCAAACATAACTATGAGTTAAGGCGATTAAAAAGGTTACGACATTTACAACACTTAAGGCCATACCTGCATTAACACTTAAAAGCTTAGAAATTAAATTAAATAACAGAAAATCAATGGCCGTGGTTAAAAACCCAATGCCCGCAAACTTTAAAAATTGCAAAATCACCGGTTTGTTTAACAAAACTTCGGTGATTTTTTGCGTTAGTGATGTATTGATTGTTGATGGAGTTTGATCCATTTTATAGAAAATCAAATATTAATCTGTGCCATCCGCGCTATCTCTGTGCATCTGTGGACTACAGCTCTTCATCATCATCAATTTTTATTTTCTTTTTAGGCGTGTCGCCTGACATTTCGGTTTCTTCTGAGACTACCGAAGTGCCTTTCTTAATAACATTTTCCACTGCTGCCCATTCTACATCTCCAGTGGCAGGTAGGACAATTGTTACTTCATCACCAGGTTCAGACTTAAAGTAAGTAAGGGAAGCAGTTAACACTCTATACGATTTCCCTTCAGCCAAAACTCTAAAATCACCTCGCTCGTCCACCAAGAGTATCCCTAAAACTTTTCTTCGTTCAGCTGGACCAATTTGTTTATAAATAAAAGATCCATCTTCGGAAATAGTAAGCTTTAATACATCACCCACAACCAATTTTGACTTAGAAGCGTAATTTGCTGGCACCGGATACTGCTTGCCGTCTGGACCTGACATATTTTGTCCATCAAACATACCTTCAATAATTTTACCACCTTCGGAAACTGTAAAATTTAAAGACTTGTCAGAAGCCTTTGCCCCATTTTTAACCGGCGCTCCACCTAATATTTCACGAAGGAGCTGTTTGGCGGTTTGAATATTTTTTTCCGCCGAATCTATCATTTGGGCGATTAACGCCAAATTTGAATGATTATCCATAATCTTTTTGTTTTAATTTAATTTTTTGTTTCAAAACCTAAGTTTTGATAAATTTTAAGCTTAATTATTATAAGCTATTTATTTAAAAAGTGCAAATGCATGCTAATGAGCGTGAGCTGGCGCATGTCCTCCACCCCCCCCACCCCCACCTTTACCGCTAAACGGGGCACCAAAAAAAT
>SXGR01299544.1_pt1 | contig 11259 bp, 11 predicted proteins | sample 3174711 | NCBI WGS metagenome assembly SXGR01 (sample SAMN11356860, study PRJNA531348) | freshwater metagenome | isolation source: freshwater sample F1-60 | place: China: Fuxian Lake, Yuxi | collected 2017-12-25
CAGCGGAACAATCCGCTTAAAGCGGATAAATTCGCAGCGTTTTTAACAAACTTTTAAAATAATTGCCCAAAAATTAGGCAGTTCAAAAATTGCTGAGTAAAGTTCCTTGTAAAAGGGATTTGTTCAGCGCTTCCCTAGGTCGACTGGCAAGATTAATGCGCAATCGGTAGCGCCCACTTGATTTTTCCGCGGCTTGTGTTGCACACGCCACGCTGGCGCGGCGCTTGGCATGCCGTCGGTTGTAAAGCGACCAGCGGTAGCACATCGATGGTGTCTGCAAGGCCATCGGCCAGTGATAGCTTGTCTCCCCGACAATAAAATTGGGTTGAAAACTATGCAATGGAAAAAGTACGGTGCGTTTTTACTGGCGCTTGCAACGTCACTGGCGGCATTCGCTGATGACAAGCCCAGTTTTTACATGGCAGCCGGGATCGCCTCTGACGCGACAACTGCCGGGAACGCCGGTTTAGTCGGGCTCGACAGCCTGCCGTCCACCTTGAAAACAGATTCGGGCCAAACTGAGTTCCGCGGCACCATCGCTGTCGGCTATCTTTACCCATTAGGATCAAAGTATCTGTTGATGATGGAGGCCGGCAGGGATGTCGGAAGCAGCACCCGTCTTTCGACGGCTGCTCTGCTGATTGCTCAAAATGGCTACTTCAGCGAAATAGGCCGGGAATGGCGATCTAAGCGCAACTGGTTTGTGGCCCTCAAACCTGCGTTCCGCATGAGCGACACCACGCTGGCTTATCTGTCCCTCTCGCACCACCAGGCTTCTGTGAGCGAACGGTCCGATTTGTGGCTGGACTGCAATAACGGTACGTGCAACACAATAACTTCATTCTCCGGCAGCGGCAGTCTCAGTGGCACCGGTATCGGACTCGGTATGCAGACCACCTTTGAAAAAGTCGGTTTCCTCAAGATTGAGGTGGAAAGCATACGCTTTGACCGTTTTAGCGCTGCCCAAAGAGATCCGGCCGTCTTTACCGCTTTTAGTAGCGAGAGCTTGCATCCCAAATCGACGGTGGGACGCGTGATGGTGGGCTACCGGTTCTGAAATGTTCGGTATAATCGGTGGACCATTTCGGCGTCACTCCGATGCACGATGTCATCACCGGACCTGCTCATGCTTGTTTCCAGAATCTTTGGCGCATTAGCGCTGACATGCGCGCTGATTATTCCTGGCTCAGGATTCGCCCAGTCATTTACTTTCGCGGCCATTGGCGACATTCCCTATGGGCCGCACGAAGAATTTGCTGCACTGATCGACAAACTGAATGGCCAACCACTGGCGTTTACCCTTCATGTGGGCGACATAAAATCCGGGAGCACTGTCTGTTCGGATGAGTCTTTTCTGAACGTTCGAGAGCTGTTTGAACAATTTGATCGCCCACTGATTTATACCCCCGGCGACAATGAGTGGACCGACTGCCACCGGGGCAACAACGGTCGCTACGACCCACTGGAGCGTCTGGAAAAAATTCGTCAGCTGTTTTTTGCCTCGAATGAAAGTCTGGGTAAACGACGTCTGACGTTGCAGACGCAGTCAAGTCAAAAATCATTTTCCTCCTATGTAGAAAATCGTCGCTGGTCACAAGGCAAAGTCCGCTTTGCAACCTTGCATCTGGTGGGCTCCAACAACAATTTGCAGCCGGGCTTGCCATCGTCCAGCGAGTTTGCGGCGCGCGAACACGCAAATATTGCGTGGCTACGAGAAACTTTTGCCGAGGCCAAAGCCAACCTTGATGTGGCAGTCGTCTTGGCAATGCAGGCGGACACGTTTTTTGGAGAACCACGAAAGGGCTCTGGATTTGTGCGCTGGAATGCCGCTCTGGTAGAAGAGGTCGCTGCATGGGGAAAGCCTGTGCTGCTGGTCCAGGGAGATACCCACCAATATCTGATCGACAGACCGCTTAAAGATGCCAAGGGTAAACCCCTCAGTCAGCTAGTTCGGTTGGTGGTACCCGGAGAAAGTCAAGCCGATGCGGTACTGATTAGTATCGATGTCGCTGACACGATGATGCCTTTCCAGTTCAAGTTGCTGCAAACTGGGAAGCAACCCTGATTGGCTATTGAAAACGGTTTCAACCAGTTTCGTTAGGCGCTCTGTACCGTGGATATTGAAGGCCGTATGGCATTACAGACAGGGATTACTCTCGAAGCGGGAGAGCCCCGCCAGCACGGACAGCAAGCGGCGCACCCAGAACAACCCATGCCATCCAGTCACAAGGTGAACCACGTCCCGGGAATGACATGTGAGCGTCGTGTCCGGTAAGGACTCTTGAAAGCTGGCGCGGCTGGCTGGAATCGAACCAGCGACCCTTGGCTTCGGAGGCCAAAACTCTATCCACTGAGCTACAGCCGCGCGGTCTGGGTGTTTCGGAAGACCGCCAAGGATACCGGGTTTCGGTCGGGCAGTCCATGAAGCGACTGGGCGCTCAGGGTCAAGTTATGGCGCTTCGTCTATAATCAAGGGCTTGTTATTCTTAGCCAGTAAGGCAGGCTGATCACACGTCGCAAGGCGATCTTGCAGCAGGCTGAACATGCCCCGAGGACATCATGAGCGACGCGCACGACGAGCACGAATCCGTTATTAAAACACCAAAGCAAGTAATCGCAGCTGTTGTGGCTGGTTTTGTCGTTCCCATTATTGTCATCGTATTGTTGGTGCAATATGTCAGCAGCACACCCAAAGTCGGCGCAGGCTCCAACTCCCAATCACCTGAAGCGATAGCGGCGCGCTTGAGGCCAGTCGCTGATGAAGGCTATACGCTGATCGATGCAAGCGCACCTCGCCAGCTCAAAGCGGGTGCTGAAGTTTATAACGCCGCTTGCGTCGCCTGTCATGGAAGTGGTGCGGCCGGCGCACCAAAAATGGGTGACAGCGGCGCATGGTCCAAGCGCGTTTCGCAAGGCTACGACACATTGGTATCTCATGCGGTCAAGGGTATTCGCGGCATGCCCGCCAAAGGTGGCAATCCTGATCTTGATGATCTTGAAGTCGCGCGCGCTGTGGTCCACATTGCTAACGCAAGTGGCGCGAAGTTCAAGGAACCCGCAGCAAAATAAAGTACCGTTCGCTCCTTTGAATACATCTCGACTTGCGGGCTTCAGGCCGGGATTTTTGCTTGTGGATCATCATTATTGCTCGCACCGGGTAGAGATAACACGGCAGGTTGAATAAATACGCTGGCACAAAACGCCGCAGACAGGACCGCTAGAATGGCTAAGCTAGGCTGTAAAACGGCACCAGCGGTATTGTGTTCGAGGGGTTCAGGAATACCTAAGCCAATACCAGAACATGCCTATCCACTCATGCAAGGCGTAATGGCTGTTTTGAAGCGCTCCTGCAGAGGGAACGAAATCTGCCACAGATAACGGTTTACGCGACCGAAAGTCGGTTGCCGCAGGCACCACTGCCAGCCCGGTTTTGGAAAATATCTGCATCGCACGCGGCATGTGCATCGCATCGGTAACGAGCAATACACGATCAATACCCGCTTCTCGTAACAGGGTCGACGCATGGGCGGCATTTTGCGCCGTGTTCTCGGAAGTGACTTCAATCCAGCGCACCGGGATTTTGAAATCCTCGCGCAAGGCCCTGGCCATCACAGCCGCTTCGCTCTCGCCACCCTGGTCTGGTGCGCCGCCACTGACCAGTACCGGTAAGCCGGTGAGGCGATGAAGGCGAGCGCCATGACGCAAGCGCGCGAGCGTCTGTGCACCGGGTTGATCCCGATCGCCATCCTCGGGTGCTGCGAACGAGCGGCCGCCACCCAAAATTACGATGGCCTTTGCATCAACCCTCTTGGGATTCGGCACTGGCAGGGAACGATTTTCCAGCCGCGCCATCAGCAAACATGAACCGGCACCGGTAAACAAGACCAGCAGCAGTGCGATCGAAACCAGGATGATGGCATTACCGACATATCGGAAACGCCTTCCCAGCCACCAGCCCAGACAGCCCAGAATCACCGGAGACAATGGCGGCAGTAAAAAAGCGGCCAGCAAATTTGTGAAGAACCAACTGATGCTCATGATCTCACTCGTGCTGTCGGGTGTTTACGCATCAGTGGGAAGCACTGGGTGGTGCTCGACGTTCATGCTGCACGAATATCCATGGCTTGGCTACCACCGTCCATAACAAGGCATCCTGGGCCAGCCATTGCATGGCTTGCGCATCGCTTACCCGATGCAAGAGTTCCGCTTTCATCCAATCTTGCACACTGGCCTTGTCGTCGGCCGCGATACTGGCGCCGACATCAATAAGATCCAGTTCGGGCGCAACACTGATCAGGGTGCCACCTGCAAAATAGCGCTGCAATTCACTCCAGTGCATCTGGGCTGTTTGTTCGTTGAGTTCCGCGCGCAATGACGCCAGAATTTTTTCGTTCATCATCAGATCAGTAATGCGGTGGCTTGTCATGCGGTAGCGTTCCGCTTGCCTGCGTAGGTAGTTCAGTGATGCGGCGCGCCAGGGCAGCACAAAGCGCATCGAGCTCATCAATTTTTTTGCTGGCGATAGATCGTCTCATTCATTGTATCGAGAAGATCGTCCTGACTGGCGAGCTTGATCTCGAGATTTACCAGTCGTTCATCTAGTTCCATGCCGATGCCCTTATTGGTTTGACTGCCAGGATTCCGAGGAAAATACCAGCGAACGTTGCTCACAGCGCCACACAACTTCGTCTCTCCTTACGCGCAGCCACCAGGTTTCTCGTACCGGGTGGGGCAGCGGCGATGCAAATGCGGCCGGGGTCAACAGTGCAACGCACTCGCCTTGGACAGGATCGCGCACCGAAGCATAACGAATCGCTCCGAGATTGGCGCTGCGAGCACTGAGTGCCAGTACCTGCGTTGCGCTGTAACTGGTCTTGTGCATCCACTGCCCAACATCACGGGCGAACAAGCGTTCACGCAAGTCGATTGCTTGTGTGGCCACCTCGCATTTGAAAGCGGTATGCGCGACAGGCGCAATTTCGGCTAGTTCAATCGCATCATTGAGAAATTTCCAACGCCAGTAACCTTGCTCGGCGCAAGCCGTATCTACCGCGAGTACACCGTAGAACACCCCGGGATCTGTCGCCGCGCGAAAGCGTGATCCGGTTCGCAGCGGATGGGTCTGAAACGGCGCTGCCAGCACCGGATGGAGGTCCGAAAACACCTCGGGAAGTGCGGGTCGCCGAGACAACAGTAATCGATCAAGAATATCCTGCTCTTCACGACTATCCACCAGCTTCATGGCACCTGCCGTGTACTTCGCGTCAACGACACGCCAGAGGCTGCCCTGCCAGTGGCGGGCTCTAGACTGCAGCGCGAGAGGCGTCCAGGTAGTGAACGACACGAACCAATCCTTCCGTATGGTCTATCAGGTCGATGGGCCGCGCCTCCAGGCCACGATTCTCGCTGGTCAGCCAGGCGCGCGCACCCGGCTCGTCAGCCACCAAGGCGTCTAGCGCGCGAAACAGGCGCACCAGCAGCAACCCAAATTCCCATTCCTTGCGGCCCGGGTCTAGCCGATAGTCACCGGCATACATCCGGGTCACCGTCGCCGGACTAACTCCGAGCACCCGAGCCAGCAAGTTGCGAGGCAAACCAAGGTGACTGGCAGCACGCGCTACCGCCTTGGTCAGCACTGCGCTCGTTTGCGCGGCATCAGCATACTCATGGGGTTTTTCTGCAGAAGAGCGCATCTGGCAATCCTTTCTGTGGAAAATATTAACATAGTTATTTTCAGAAGAAGGGTCTTGCCAGCAGAGTTTTGCGCCACATCCGGCTGATCAGTTCTTGCGTTTTCGACCTGCACGCGATGCCCTTAAGTTACCCGCTTGCGCTGCTTGCTTGACCCGCCAGTTTGCGACAGGCATCGGAGCAAAACTTGAGATCCGACCACGACGCAGCCCATTTTTTTCGCCAAGCAAACGGCCGGGCACATTGCACGCAGACTTTGACAGGAAGGTTGTGGGGGTTGCGAAAACCGCCACCCGATTTGCCACGATCCGGCACGGTCTCAGGCCGCTCTGGGTTTTTGCAACAATGCTTTGAGACCCGCCAACCTGTCCTGGGGCGTCATGATCTCGTGATCTGCGGGCAAGGCATCCGCTTCGTCGAGACGCATTTCCTTGATAAAGCGCGACACCTCGCAAGGAACGCTGTCGCGTGCGCGCTTGCGTTTCTTGCACCAGGTAAGGGTGAGACTGCGCTGCGCACGCGTGATACCGACATACATGAGACGGCGCTCCTCTTCAATACGCTGTGCGTGCAACTCAGCCGGCGCATCCGGATCACCCCTGTGCGGCAAGATGCCTTCTTCAACGCCCACCATGAACACATGACCAAACTCCAGCGCTTTGGCAGCATGCAGCGTAGACAGGCGAACGGCATCGGGCTCCTGATCGCGGCCCTCCAGCATACTCATCAGGGCCCCCATTTGAGTGAGTTCGATTAACGGTTTTTCAGGGCTATCAGCATCACGACCACCGTTACCCTTTTCTTTCAACCATCCGGTAAAGTCGAGCACGTTTTGCCATTTTTCCTGCGCCTGTTCGTCATCGAATGTCGCATAGAGATAAGCTTCGTAGTCGATGGCTTTCATCAGGTCATCCAGCACGGCGCCGGATTTTCTCCGGTACCCGCGGCGCCGACGCGCATTGCACGGGCTTCAAGCTGGTTGATGAAATCGCCAAATTCGCGCAAGGGTGCGAACTGGCGTTCATTCATGCGCGCCTCAATGCCACCCTTGAAGACGGCCTCGAATAACGAGCATTGCCACTGCCGGGAGAATTCACTTAGCACTTCCAGCGTCGCCTGGCCCACGCCGCGGCGTGGCGTAGTCACCGCGCGGATGAATGCGGGATCATCATCAGCATTTGCAATGAGTCTGAGATAACTGATGATATCTTTGATCTCAGCACGATCAAAAAAACTCTGGCCACTTGACATCACATAAGGAATGCGCTCCCGACGCAAGGCTTTTTCAAGGGCGCGCGACTGGTGATTGCCTCGGTACAGAATTGCATAATCCGAAAATTTCGCGCGCCACTCAAACTTGTGGGCAGACAACATGATGGCTACCTGATCAGCCTCGGCTTCGTCATCGTCCATGGCCAGGACCTTGACCGGGTCGCCTGCGCCATGCTCGGGCCGAAGTGATTTCTCGAATAACTTGGGATTGTTAGCGATAACGGCGTTCGCTGCCCGAAAAATGCGGGTGCTGGAGCGATAGTTTTGCTTGAGCTTGATGAGCTTTAAATCGGGAAAATCGTCTTGAAGAATGCGCAGGTTTTCCATGGGCGCGCCACGCCATGCATAAATCGCCTGGTCATCATCACCTACCGCGGTGAACATGGGCTTCTTGCCGGGGCCGGTCATCAGCAACTTCACGAGGTCATACTGACAGGCATTGGTGTCCTGATATTCGTCAAGCAACAGATATCGAAGCCGACGCTGCCAGCGGCCGCGTGCGGCCGCATCCTGACGAAACAGCTCGACCGGCAAGCGTATAAGGTCATCAAAATCGACGGCCTGATAACTGGATAAGGTCGCGACATAACTGCGGTAAGTGCGCGCGGCCTGATCCTCATCTTCGGTGCTCGCCTGTGCCAGTGCCTGCTCAGGTGTCAGTAATGCGTTCTTCCACAAGGACATGGCACTCTGAATTCGCCGAATGACGCCTTTGTCCGTGGTTGCCGCGAGCTCCTGCACGATAGCGCAGCAATCGGTGCTGTCCATGATGGAAAAGCGCTCTTTGAGGCCAAACGCCTGCGCTTCACGACGCAAAATATGGACGCCTAGTGAGTGAAACGTGGACACCGTCAGTTGTTTGGCCTGTCCGGGCTCACGCAGTAGTTTGCCGACCCGCTCGCGCATTTCGAGTGCGGCCTTGTTCGTAAAGGTCAGCGCGGCGATGTTGCGAGGTTCGTAGTTACAAGACTCGATCAGATGCACGATTTTCTGCGTAATGACGCGTGTCTTGCCCGATCCGGCGCCCGCCAATATGAGGCAAGGGCCATTGATGTAGTCGACGGCAATTCGTTGCGGAGAGTTGAGACCGTACTGCATGAGTGCGTCGGCGTGAGGCAGGTGGGTAAGCGCAACATTGTATCGAAAGTCTAGCTGTCGGGCGTGATAAAGTCGCTGGACTCTACGAGGATGACGCAATGAAATTCACCCATCTCATTGAAATTAACAATTTGGGTAATCCCATGATTGCCCCACTCAGTCGCTCGCAACTGTGGCACGGACTCGTGTTGCGCGCGGAGCGCCCAACGCTGTTTCTGATTAGCCTCGATAGCTGCGAGATTACGCAGCGTTCTGTAGAGGGCCTGTCACGCAGACTTCATTTCGGAAAACTGGAAATCGTTGATGAAGTGCGATTCAAGCTGCTGGATCAGGTTCACTATCATGTGCCACAGCAAAACGACATCCCTGTTTCTGATTTGACGATGACAATAGAAGAGCCGCAAGCGGGTGCACTGTTTGTCAGATTTGCCTACGATGATTACCTGGATACACCTGAAACCGCGGAACAAGGTTTTTACAACGACTTCCGGCGCAAGGCATATAAAGAGTCTGATATCGATACGATACGCATGATCCGTCAGCTGGCAGAAGAGGGTCAGTTGGACTCGCCAATGCAATAAGACTGAGAGACGCTGCCAAAACCCGATGACCCTGTTGGGCCTGCGTTGCGCACGACTGCGGTGATTCGCGCCGCTCATATGCTTTAAGGTTCGTAGCTCGTATCGCAGTGACGACACGTTTTGTGTCCGTCATATTGGGCTCTTGTCCGTGATTTTTTGAAGTACATGTTGGAAGCCGTATAAGTGTCAAACTCAAATATCAATGGGGTCGACCTCGAGCGTCCACCGTATGCGAGTCGGTTGTTTGCGGAGTTCCTGCACCCAGCGCTTCAGAAAGTGTTGTAATGCGCCTCTCGCAGGTGACTCCAGCAGTAACTGCGCCCGTTCGACACCAGCGACACGCGTCATGGTCATCGGTACTGGTTCATTGATGACAATCCCGGGGTGAGGTAACAACTCCCGCGCGTGCTGCAAAAATTCTAGCGCCATGTTCAGGGTCTTTGATTCTGCTCTGAGCAGGGCCTGAAAGACAAAGGGGGGCAAGCCCGCGCTGCTGCGCTCCTCCAGGGTGGCCGCTGCGAAGCCTGGAAAATCATGCGCAATCAACGCGCGGTACAGGGGATGCTGCGTGTAGCGGGTTTGAACCAGTACCTCGCTTTGCGACAGCTGCCCCGCCCGACCCGCTCTGCCTGCAACCTGCATGAGTTGCGCGAAAAGGCGCTCACCAGCCCGGTAGTCATGTGAAAACAATGCGGTGTCGGGGTTGATTACCCCCACCAGCGTTAGGCGCTGGAAGTCGTGTCCTTTGGCGACCATTTGTGTGCCGAGCAAGATATCGACCTCGCCGCGATGCACCGTTTCAAAGGCGGCTTGGGCGCTGCCTTTTTTGCGGGTGGAATCCGCATCGATGCGAAGCACCCGCGCCTCGGGGAACAGTACGTGAAAGTGTTCTTCGATGCGTTGTGTGCCACGCCCTAGTGGCTGCAAGTTTACATTGCCGCAGGTGGGGCATGACCAGGGGATCTTGAGCTCGAGGCTACAGTGGTGACAGCGTAGTCGCCTCTCGGGTTTGTGCAGGACCATGAAGGCGGTACACCGCTGGCAATGGCTGATCCAGCCGCAGGCATCACAATGCACGACAGGAGCGTAGCCCCGACGATTGAGGAATAAAAGCGATTGTTCGCCGCGTGCCAATCGCGTGCGCAGGGCGTCGATTAGGGGCGGAGATAAGCCCTCGGTTGTCTTGATGCGCTCCATGTCGATCAGCGATATGGTCGGTAACACGGCTTGCGTCGCTGCGCGCTGGGCGAGCACTCGTTTTTTGTAACGCCCACTTTCGGCGTGATGCCAACTCTCCATGGACGGTGTTGCCGAGCCGATAACCACCGGAATATTCAGGTCACGAGCCCGCCAAATTGCCAAATCGCGTGCAGAGTAACGCAGGCCTTCCTGTTGTTTATACGAAGGATCATGCTCTTCATCGACGATGATGAGTTTCAGATTCGGCATGGAGGCGAGCACGGCGAGACGAGTCCCCAGCACGATGGATGCATAGCCCAAATGCGCTGATAGCCAGCTGCGGGTTCGCTCACCTTCCGGTAGCTGGCTATGTAGCGAAACGATGCTCAAGCCGGGAAAGCGTGCGCGTATGCTGTTTTCCAGCTGCGGCGTCAGATTGATCTCCGGAACGAGTATCAGGACTTGCGCAAGCGTGCCCTGTCGTTGTTCGCGGTCGAGAATTTTTTCCGCGCTTCGCAGATAGACCTCGGTTTTTCCACTGCCGGTCACGCCGAAGAGCAAGGTGACGCCGTATTCGTTCGCTGCGCTGATGGCGCCCACTGCCGCTTGCTGCTCGGCATTCAGGTCAGGGCCCTTCGATGCCGTCGTGTTTGCTGCCAATGGGGGCGCTTCTGTCTTTTTCAAAGCGGCATTGAGTGCGGTGGCTTTCAGGGCTCTTAGATTTTTGGGAAGGCACGGCACCACGACCTCGCCCAGCGGGCGCTGATAGTAGTCTGCCGCGAATCGCGACAAGGCTACCCAATGCGACAACAAGGGCGGCAGTTGATGACGTATTTCCGTAACGTCGCGAATTTTTTCAGGCGCATAAACGCTGCTTTCTTGTACCGCAACGATGAGCCCGACGACTTCCCGGCGGCCGAATGGCACGAGCGCGAGTTGGCCGATGCAGGGTGGTGGATCGTCCGCCGATTTCGGCTGCCATCGGTAATCAAATTCGACGTCAAGCGGGGTGTCGAGCGCCAGTTTGAGAATGAGCGGAGTCAGTGGCGGCATAGACAACGAGTTTGACCTTTGGGACTGCTACCGAAACGAAATGAAGGTTTTTTCAGGCTGATAAAGGCGGCCACGGGAACCCAGATACCCCTCGCCTGAAAAGCCCGTCGGCCGCTCGATAGCAAGAATTTTGTCCGTGTAAGAACTTAAAGAAAAGCTTTTAAAATTGATTTAAGGAAGCGCTGAACAAATCCCTTTTACAAGGAACTTTACTCAGCAATTTTTGAACTGCCTAATTTTTGGGAAATTATTTTAAAAGTTTGTTAAAAACGCTGCGAATTTATCCGCTTTAAGCGGATTGTTCCGCTGCATCCCATTTTCAGGACGCACCTTGGGCATGAAAGGCCATCAATCGTCGCTTGGCCAACATCAGATTGGCCAGACC
>SXGR01286976.1_pt1 | contig 11258 bp, 12 predicted proteins | sample 3174711 | NCBI WGS metagenome assembly SXGR01 (sample SAMN11356860, study PRJNA531348) | freshwater metagenome | isolation source: freshwater sample F1-60 | place: China: Fuxian Lake, Yuxi | collected 2017-12-25
CAGCTTCGCCGCCCCGCGCAGCCCCACGGCGTTGAGTTTCAGCAGCACCAGGTCTTCGATCAGCGACTCGGGCAAATCCGTTTTTTCGCGCATGGGAAATGCCAGGTTGTCGAACACCGACATATCGGTGAACAAACCATTCTGCTGAAACTGCATGCCGATCTTGCGGCGCAGTTCATACAGCTCGTCGTGGCCGAGTTTGTGCACGTCCTGCCCCATCACCTTGCACACGCCGCCGGTGGGTTGCAATTGCCCGCCAATCAACCGCAACAACGTTGATTTGCCGCAGCCGCTGCCGCCCATGATACCGGTCACCTGCCCGCGCGGAATGCGCATGTTCACGCTTTTAAAAATTTCGCGCGTGGGGTAGGCGAAGGCCAGGTCAGTGATTTCTACGATGTTTTCGGTGGTCATGTGTTCTAGGTGCGGTGACAACTGCACCACTTTCCTATCGCTGAAAAAATATCCCTGTCATTACCGCGCAGGCGGGAATCCATACGGCGTGCCAGATGGCACAGTGTTATGGATTCCCGCTTTCGCGGGAATGACAGTATGGGGTATTCGGCTACAAGTTTCTATCCTATTGCGGTTCACAACAAAGCGCGCGGCGCCCCTACTCCGCCTTCAACCCCGCCACCTGAATCACCTTGCGCCACTTAACAATCTCGTCCTGCAAAAACGCGCGGAACTGTTCCTGCGTATTGCCCACCGGCTCCGAGCCTTCCGCCAGCATGCGTTCCTTCAATTCCGGCGACTGCACGATTTTCACCACCGCGCTGTTTAGCCGAATCAAAATATCCGGTGACGTTTTGCCCGGCGCGGTCAACCCTGTCCACGCCACCGCCTCGAAGCCCTTGTAGCCGCTCTCATCCAGCGTCGGCACGTCCGGCAATGCGTGGGATCGTTTAAGACTCGTCATCGCCACCGGCCGCACGCGTTTGGTCTTGATCATAGCCATCGCCGCCAACACACCGTTCACCGACAGATCAATTTCGCCACTCGCCACCGCCAGCAGCGACGGCGCATTGCCTTTATACGGCACGTGCACGATTTTCACGCCGGCCATCGTAATGAACAACTCGCACGCCAGATGATTCGCCCCACTGCTGCCCGACGAACTGCAATTCATACCGCCGGGCCGCGCGCGTGCCAGCGCCGCGAGTTCCTTCACCGTGCGCGCCGGCACCGAGGGGTTCACCACCAGCACCTGCGGATTGATATTGAGCAACGTCACCGGCGCAAAATCACGCAGCGTGTCGTACGGCAGCCTGGGCAGATACGTCGGGTTCGTGGTGAAAGACGGCGGTGTCAGCAACAGCGTGTAACCATCCGGCGGTGACTTTGCGACGAGTTCAGTGCCAATCACCGTGCCGCCGCCCGGCCGGTTGTCGACAATCACCGGCACGCCCCACACCTCGGTCAGTTTTTGCCCGACGGCGCGCGCACTGATGTCATTGCTGCCACCGGGCGCGTAGGCGACAACAATGCGCAGCGCCTTCGCTGGATAGGGTTGCGCGTAGGCCAGCGTCGCCAACGTCAGCGCCATCGTGCACACGCCGTAGCGCACGCTCATCACGAAGAAATCTTTATCCACACCGGTTATCATAACCACAACTATACCCGACGGTTGCAAGCCCCAACATGAGCGACGAAAAAATTCTGGCGTTTCAACTTGACGTGCCCGTGCGCTGGGCCGACATGGATGTCAACGGCCACGTCAACAACGTGCGCTTTTTCACTTACTTCGAATGCGCACGGCTGGCGTGGCTGCAAGCGATCCGCGCGCGCGGCGAACGCAACGGTCAGGGTTCCGTCGTCGCCAGCGCCACGTGCAATTACAAACGGCCCATCCCCTATCCCGAAACCGTGCTGATCAATCTTTACGTCAGCTCGCCGGGCCGCTCCAGCTACACCACACACTACGATTTGCTGTCCGCTGCCGACAACAAAATCCAATACGGCAACGGCACAGCCGTGATGGTGTGGGTGGATCGCAACACCGGCAAATCGCAGCCGTTGCCGGATTACATGCGCGCAGTGTTCGATTCGGCGAATGCGACGGCCGCATAAAATAGTCAATTAAAACAAATACTTACGATAGAACCCTGAATTCCAAAACCGGAGCCGCGCCATGAGCACTCTCGAACGCGCCATCGTCATCGCTGCCACCGCCCACGCCGGCCAGACCGACAAAGCCGGCGCGCCTTACATCCTGCACCCGCTGCGCGTGATGCTGCGTTTGAGCAGCGAGGCCGAACGCATCACCGCCGTGCTGCACGATGTGGTGGAGGATTGCGAAGACTGGAGCTTCAAGCGGCTCCTGGGTGAAGGCTTCGCGCCCGAAATCGTCGAAGCGCTAAAGTCGGTGAGCAAAGTCGAAGGCGAATCGTACGAAGACTTCGTCAAACGCGCCGCGCAAAACCCCATCGGCCGCCGCGTAAAGTTTTCGGATTTGCACGACAACTGCGACTTATCGCGCATCAGCCAGCCGACGGCGAAGGATCACGAGCGCATTGCGCGGTACCGGCGGGCGATTGCTTATATTGAGTCGCTGAGGTAGCTGGCTTTCACCGGCGCACTGCAAATTAACTGCGCGCCAGAACGCTGTCTGCTACGTACGGGTTGGTTTGCCGCTCCTCACCAAAGGTGGACACCGGCCCGTGGCCGGGGACGAAGGTGATGTCATCGCCAAACGGCCACAGCTTTTGCGTGATCGCGCGAATCAGCGTGGCGTGGTCGCCGCGCGGGAAATCGGTACGGCCGATGGAGCCGGCAAACAGCACGTCACCCACGAAGGCGATGCGTTGTTCGATGCTGACAAACACCACATGCCCCGGTGTATGGCCGGGACAATGGCGCACTTGCAGTTCAGTATTGCCGACCGTGACGGTGTCGCCATCTTCGAGCCAGCGATCGGGTGTGAATTCCTGCGACGGTGAAAACCCGTGGCGCGCCGACGACGCCGCCAGTTGCGCGATCCAGAACGCGTCTTCGCGCTGTGGGCCTTCGATCGGCACGCCGGTGCGTGCACGCAGGGCGTCCGCACCACCGCAGTGGTCGAGATGGCCATGCGTGAGAAGAATTTTCTCGAGCGTGGCGCCGCTATCGGCAAGCGCTTTCAGGATTTGATCGAGATCGCCGCCCGGATCGACCACGCCGGCCTTGCCCGTGGCCTCATCGAAGATGATCGAGCAGTTTTGCTGGAAGGGCGTTACAGGAAGAATGGAGACTTTCACGAGAACCTGTCTGGTGGAGACAAAACACCTATTGTTATTTTTTTATGACGAAGCGACAAGCGAAAGCCAACGTTCGCATCAATGGCCGGCGCGCCATTTGTCAGCCTGCGCCCAAAAACAGCAACCCATACCTTGCGTTCGATTCAGCTTGCATCCCAATAACCGCGCCAGACGAATCGTAGGCAGGGCCAGCTTCACGACAATTTCTGACGCAACAGTCCGGATTCATGGACGACACTGGCGTTTCATGCCTCACCCGCGTAACCTTGTCCCCGCAGCAAAGATTCTTTGACGGAAGTCATACTGTAACTATCTGTTTTAATTGACTTTTTGGAGAAATCATGAGCGAAAACCCGCAGGCTGTCGCGCAATATTCCGAAGAAGAAAAGAAATGGGCGATGATTTGCCACCTTGCCGCGCTGGCGGGCTTCGTGATCCCGTTCGGCAATTTGCTGGGGCCTCTGGTGGTGTGGCTGATCAAAAAGGACACCATGCCGCTGGTGGACCGTCACGGCAAGGAGTCGCTGAATTTTCAGATTACGGTGGCTATCGCGGCGGTGATTGCCGCAACGCTGATTATTGTGCTGATCGGGTTTGTGCTGCTGCCCATCGTCGCCATCGCCGCGCTGGTGCTGACCATCATGGCGTCGGTCAAAGTCTCCAACGGCGAACTCGATTACAAATACCCGTTCGCCTTCAGGCTGTTGAAGTAGCCCGGCGCGGCAAGCGCACCACGGCCCAGCCGCTGGCCGTGGAGTCGCCGCGCTGATCGACAGCTTCGATTTCCAGTTTTAGCGTGCCGGCCGCATCATCCTTGGCGATGACCTTGCCACGGCAGGTCGTCAAATCGCCGATCATGTTGAATCGCCGCACTTCGCAATACAACTCTTTCAAAAAGCCCTCATCGCCGACCCAGTTGGTGAGCATGGTGGCGATCCACGCCACGCGCTCAGGGCCGTAGTCGTAGGCTTCCGGCACGCCGACGGAGCGCGCAAGCGGGCTGTCCCAGTGCACGGCCTCCGGCGGCTCGGGGATGTTATAGCTGTTGGGAATACCGGCCGCCGGATGCCGCCGCAGATAGTCAAACCAGTAGCCGTGCGCCTTGATGTACAGCCCGCCCCACGCCTGCTCGAACGCCACGGCTATCGTCGCGGTGTACGGCCCGCGAATGATCGACGGTATCGCATCGCCGACTTTTACATCGTCAAAATACGGCGTGTCGCTGCCCCGGCATTTTTCTTCAGCATACCGTGTGGCGATTTCCTCAATGCGTTCGCGCGTGTATTTTTCGGCGAGTTCCAGCTTTTTGTATTTGCCTTTCTCTTTGGCCGCCACACGCTCGACGCGCATGCCCCACGAATCCGCCTGCGCCAGCTCACGCCCGTCGCCGTTCAGGTAACGGATCAGTGAAATCTGCTTGAACATGCGCCCGGCAAACCGGCTGGGCAGCTCGTCGAGTCCGGTGAACGTGATTTCCGGCGTGATGCGCTCACCCACCTTGATCGGCTCATGCCAGCGCCAGTGCGAACCCGCAAAAAACGAATGCACGCCCGGCAAGCCGCCGCGATAGCCTATCGAGATGCGGCTGTAGGCATACAACTGGCACGGCGGCGCCAGCAGGCTTTGATGACGCGAGGCTCGGGCATAGGCTTCATCGACAAACAGCCGGTTGCGGTCGCCGGTGGCCTGCGCCCACTGCCGCACGGAATCGCGCGTGACTTCCGTCAGGTAAGGCGGCTCGTTAATGGTGACAATCTGCCCGATCTTGGCGCGGATGCGAGCGAGTTCTTCTGCAGTGGCAGTGCCGTGAGTGGCCATGGAGTTATTTTTGCAACCTATTGTTTTATGAGGGAAATTACTTTTTCACGCACAAGCCGCTCAATCTCGGCTTCATTCAATCCGATTAAACCACCCAGCACCTCGCGCGTATGTTCGCCCAGCAAAGGCGGCGCCTCGTAGCGGCCCGCTTCATATTTGCCTTCAAAACGCAACGGGCTACCGACCACTTTGACTTTGCCTGCCGACGGGTGATCGATCTCTTTCACAAAGCCACGCTCGCGCACGATGGGCTGGTTGAGCGCCTCGCCCATGTTGTTCACCGGGCCGTGCGGCACATCGGCGGCGTCGAGTATCTGCTGCCACTCGGCAACGGTTCTGGTCAGCATGATGGCGGTGATTTGGCGTTCGAGCTCAACACGGTTCTGGTGACGATCTTTAACCGTGCGAAACCGCGTGTCCATGATCAAGTCGTCACGCCCGATCGCTCGGCAGAACTTGCGCCAGAATTCGCCCACGTGCAGCGCCAGCACGATGTGTCCATCCTTCACCGGCATCAGGCCGTACGGCACGATGTTGTGATGGTTGTTGCCCATGCGGCCGGGGCTTTCGCCGGTAACCAGATAAATTTCTGCCAGGTATCCAAGCAGCCCCATCAGCCCTTCGAGCAAGCTCAGATCGACATGCGAGCCTTCGCCGGTGACGTGCTTTTCATTCAGCGCCGCCATCACACCGAGCGCCGCCCACAAACCGCCGCCAATATCACCCAGCGGCAGCCCCAGTTTGGTGGGCGTGCCGTCGGCGTAACCGTTGATGCTCATCACGCCGCTCAAGGCCTGTGTCACCAGATCGAACGAGGGTTTGCCGCTCATCGAGCCCTTCGCACCGAAACCGCTGATCGAACACACGATGATGTCTGGCTTTAACGCTTTTAACTTATCGTAACCCAGGCCCAACCTGTCCATCACACCAGGACGGAAATTTTCCAGCACCACGTCGCAGTGCAACGCGAGTTTCAGCAATATGTCGCGCCCGGCCTCAGTGCGTGCATCCAGCGCTACACTCGATTTGTTGCGATTGATCGACAGAAAGTAATGGCTCTCGCCACCGACGAACGGCGGGATCGTGCGGGTTTGATCGCCACCGCCGAGTTCCTCGACCTTGATCACCTCCGCACCCAGATCGGCGAGAATCAGCGAACAAAACGGCCCCGCCAGCACACGCGACAAATCAAGCACGCGCACGCCATCCAGCGGGCCGCGGCGCGATCGTGGTGCTTGGGCGGGCGGCGTTTTTTCCTGGCTCATGAAGGGAATTGTGAATGAACAACCAGCAAGTCAATATTCTACCTGCGCGCCTCTTGGCGTGCCTAACATAATGAACCACATGCCGGAACGCACAAGTACGTCATATATAATTCGCCGCACGAAAAACGGCTTAGTCTCATGACTCACCCTTTCATGCTTCGCACCTCAATCTGCAGTGTGCTGTTGGCCACCGTCGCCACTGTCAGCGTTATCCCGGCGCATGCGCAAACCCGGCTGCCAGACTATCCGCAGCGCGCGCTGCGGCTGGTCAATCCCTTTACGCCCGGCGGCACTACCGATCTGGTGGCGCGCATCATCGGCCCGCGTCTGACGGAGGCTTGGGGCCAGCAGGTCATTATCGACAACCGGCCCGGCGCGGGCACCAATATCGGCAATGAAATTGTCGCGCGCGCGCAGCCGGATGGCTACACGCTGCTGGTGAATTCGGCGGCTATTTCCACTTTGCTGGGGTTTTATTCGAAGCTCTCCTACGACCCGGTGAAAGATCTGGCCCCCATCGTCAGCGTCGGCGAAGCGCCGTTGGTGTTGGCGGTGCATCCTGGCATGGAAATCCGCAGCGTACGCGACATGATCGATTACGCACGCGCCAAGCCAAAGCTGTTGACCATTTCGTCGTCGGGTACCGGCTCGTCCACGCACCTGGCGATCGAACTGTTCAAGTCGCTGGCCAAGGTGGACGCCACCCATGTTCCATACAAAGGCGGCGGCCCTGCGGTGGTGGCCACCGTTAGCGGCGAAATCAACGCCATCATCAATTCGCCCGCCGTGGTGTTGCCGCACGTTAAAACCGGACGGCTGCGCGGCCTGGCCGTCACCAGCCCCAAGCGCAGCGAAATCGCGCCCGAGCTGCCGCCAATGGCCGAGGCCGGCAACCTGCCGGGCTACGAAGTGCAAGGGTGGTATGCCGTGTTCGCGCCCAGCGGCACGCCCCGGCGCATCATTCAAGCCATCAACAGCGAGCTGGATCAATACGGCAAATCAGCAGAAGGCCGCGCCAAGCTGCTGTCCATTGGATTGACGGCCACCGGCGGGCCGGTGGATGCCTTCGCTGACTACTACCGGCGTGAAACCGAACGCTGGGTGCGCGTGATACGCAGCGTCGGCATCAAGGGTGACTGAAGCGGAGTAACCATGACCCATGCGTTTGATCAAGACTTGGCACCGGTGCGCGAACTCGACGCCGCCGGTGTGCGCAGCGAAACACCCTGTGGCGAAGGCTCAATGGTGTGGCGCAGCTGGGGCGATGGCCATGCAACCGCGCTGGTGATGTTGCACGGCGGCGCGGGTTCGTGGCAACACTGGGTGCGTACGATCCCTGAGTTCAGCACGCGCTATCGCGTACTCGCGCCTGATCTGCCGGGGCTGGGCGAATCGGCCGACCCGCCCGCGCCGGCAGACATGCCCACGGTGGCGGGCGTGGTTGCGGCGGGCATCGACGCTTTGCTGGGGCCTCAGGCCGCTTACCACATCGTCGGCTTTTCATTCGGCGCTTCCGTGGGCGGGCACCTGGCGCTGCAACATGGCGCACGCGTGCAGTCGCTGAACCTGCTGGGTGCAGGCGGGCTGGTCAAGCCCAACCCGCCGATCACGCTGGAGCGCGTGCGCGGCAAGAGCGGCGACGAGTTGCGGGAAACGCATCGCACCAACCTCGGCCGCAGCATGATCGCCGACCTGTCGCGCATCGATGCGCTGGCGCTCGCCATTCAGGATTGGAACGCCAGCCGTTCGCGCCTGAACACCCCTGCGCTGATCGGATTGCGCCCGCTGGCAGTGTCACTGCCCCAGCTGCGCATCCCGGTAAACGCGATCTGGGGCGAACGCGACCAAATCGCCTATTACACGCTTGAAGACCGCATCGCTGCGCTGCGCGTACTGCGGCCTGGCATTGAGCCGCATGTGATCCCCAGCGCGGGGCACTGGGCGGCTTACGAAGCGCCTGAGGCGTTTAATGCGGCGCTGGAAGGCTATCTGTGCCGATAAAAACGGCTATTTGAAGAACCGCTCTTGCCGATCCTGTCGCAGCATCCGTCAATGGGACCCCAAGGAAGATACTACGTAAGTATCTGTTTTAATTGGTATATTTTATCTCTTGCAACACCTGCGCCTTCACCTCGGCCTTATCAATCTTCCCCGTATTGTTAATCGGGAGCCGCTCACGCTGAATTTTCCAGCGGCTGGGCACGGCAAACGACGCAACCTCGGCACGTAACCCCGCCTGCAACGCCTCCGGCGTAAGCGCCGCGTCGCTGACCACAACCGCCATCACCTCTTCGCCCAGGTCGGCGTGCGGCACGCCGATCACCGCCGCCTCAATCACGCTGGGCACCGCTATCAGCACGCGTTCATCAAGACGGCCCAAATCGCCAGTGTGCGGCCAACCTTCGGCATCAATCGGCGATTCATCGGCGCCGTAGTAGCCGCTCATCTGCGTGGGCGTGCGCACCAGCACTTCGCCCTCCGTTGCATCAGGCCAACCGTCGCGCGGCAATATTTTTACCTCTGCACGCGGCAGCGGACGACCACACGAGCCGGGACGCTGGCCCCTTGGGAGTCGTGTCTGTCGTCATGGTTTGGACTGTGGGCAAAAGCCGCGCGGGTGGTTGCAGGTTTGGTGTAATGTTGAAAGTGCGGCGGGTTCACGGTAAACATGATCCGCAAGCACCGGCTTCATTCACAATAGCGTAGCATGAATTTCAACACCTTCTGGAACAGCCCATGTCCACCCAACCCGCACAACACGCGCCAGCAGCAGAAAAACTTTGGGACTACGAAGCCGTACAGCCGGGGCAGGCCGGCGCTGCCACTGTGGTCACGCTGACACCGGAGAACATCGCGGACTATGCCCATGTCGCGCAGAATCCCGATCCGCGTTTTCGCGCAACAGCGAAGAACGCGGAATTCGGCGGCGCGCTGGCTGCGATGCCGACGATGATTCTCACCTACTCACCGTTGATGCGGCCCGAGATCGCCGCGCATCAGGGTTTTGTTGCGCTCGAAGACTCCACAACGGCGCGCCGCCAGACGCCGTTTGCCAAGTGCGAGGTGTGCTGGTTCAAACCGGTACTGGCGGGCGACACACTGACCAGCAGCCGCGGTGTTCTGGAAAAATACGAACGGCGCGGCAGCCGCTTCGTCACCTTTCGTATCGAGGCCACGAATCAGCGCGGCGAAGCCGTGGCACGCTACGACTACACCTGCATTTTTTCATATGCCAAGGGTCAGCAAAGCGTGCCCTCCGATGCACAGACAGCCAAGCCCCCGGCGGCACCCGTCGAAGCGACTGTCACGACGCCCGTGACGCCTCGCGTTCTGACGTACGATACCACTCACATCGGCGACGCGTTGGCGCCGTTGTCGATAACCGAAAGCGTGCAAGTGATGCTGCGTAAAAACGATTTGCGGCTGGCAGGCAAGCACCGGCCGAGCAATATTCACACCGACGAGGAATTCGCCCGGCAGAATATTTTCGGCGGCATGGTCAATTCCGGCCCGGCCACACTGTCCTACGTCGACCAGATGCTACTGCAATCGTTTCCATTGCGTTCCTTCTACGGCGGCGGCCGGCTGCTGATGCGCGCCATCACGCCGTTTCGCTCAGGCGACACGGTAACCTTCACCGGCGCAGTCACGGGCAAGCGCGTCGAGGCCGGGAAAAAATTCGTCGATTGTCGCGTACGCGGCCACAATCAGCGCGGCGAACTGGTGTGCCTGAGCGATGCCATGATGGCGATGTCCGGATAATTTCCCGTAAAATCCGCCGTCTTCTTCCCAACGTCTGAACAAAAATAATGACCACGCTCACCGCCGCCGCCAGCACTGACCATTACGCCGACATTAACGGCATCAAACTGCATTACCTCGATTACGGCTCTGCCGGGCGCCGCCAGATGCTGTGCCTGCACGGTGGCGCGGCACATGCGCACTGGTATGACTACGTCGCTGCGAGCTTTACGCCCGATCATCACGTGCGCTCACTGGATTTGCGTGGCCATGGCGACAGCGCGTGGGCCGAACAGCACACCTATGCGTGGAAGGTTTACAGCGACGATATCCATGCGGTTGAGGAAAAACTTAATCTGCGCAACTACGTGCTGATTGGCCATTCGATGGGCGGCATGGTGTCGCTGGTGCATGCCGCCACGCATCCTGAGCGCATCGGCGCGCTGGTGATCGTCGACAGCGTGATGCTGATGCCGATGGAGCGCGTCGACCGCATGCAGGCATTCGGCGAAAAGCCGCCGACGACTTATGCCGCGCGGGAAGAGTTGATCGCACGTTACCGGCTCGAAGGCGGCGAAAAGCCACTGGCAGCACCCGAAGTGCTGCAGCGCATGGCGTTCCACAGCAGCAAACAGGAACCCGGCGGGCGCTGGCGCCACAAGGCCGACCGCAAGGTGTATGCAAATTTTCAGCAGATCGCGGGTATGCCGATGTGGAGCAAAATCAAGGTGCCGGCACTGGTGATACGCGGCGGCGCACACAGCCCGCGTTTCACGCCCGATGTGATGAAAGAGATCCACACAATGGCGCCGCAGGTGCAGGTGGCGACGGTCACCGATTCGGATCACCACGTGACGCTCGACAATCCGCACGGATTTGTTGAAGTGGTGCAGAAGTTCCTGCGGGGCGTGACGTTGTAACTATCTGTTTTAATTGCTATTTTTAGTCACCCAGGAAGGGCGAAATGAATCCCGTCATAGCCATCGTTGCCCAGGGCGCCATGGGCGCCGGCGTGGGCGCGCGTCTGGTTCAGCGCGGCCTGCGCGTTGTCACCTCGCTCGCCGGGCGCAGCGACGCCAGCGCGCAGCGCGCGAAAGCCGCCGGCATGATTGCGGTGTCCGATGCCGCGTGCGCGCAGGTGGATTTTTTTCTGTCGATCTGTCCGCCGAGCGACGCGCTGGCGCTGGCCGAAAAAATG
>SXGR01010553.1_pt1 | contig 11257 bp, 12 predicted proteins | sample 3174711 | NCBI WGS metagenome assembly SXGR01 (sample SAMN11356860, study PRJNA531348) | freshwater metagenome | isolation source: freshwater sample F1-60 | place: China: Fuxian Lake, Yuxi | collected 2017-12-25
AACCAGCACATCACAGAAGGTCGCCCAACTCACAAAACTCGCAACATCGAGATCGTCCCGGTGGGCGGCAGCCGTGTAGCTGCCCGTGGCGCCGCTGAACGCAGTCGTCAAGACAAAGGTGGTGTCGTTCGTATAGCTGGAGACCGTATAGATCGACCCACTGGAACTGGTGAGCGGAACATCAATTTTTTGCCCCTTGCGGATGGTATTGGTGAACCCTGAGCCGGTCACAGTAGTGCTGCCATTGGTAAACGTCCAGCTCCCGCTATGCTCAACCATGTACAAAAATTTGCCCATGCCATAGCGGCGATTCGTCAGCATATCGAACACGACCCACGCGGGGTTGTTGCTATAGGCAATCGTATAGGCCGTGCCCGAGGTAAACACCTTGACTTTGACACCCTGCACCACACACGTAATTGTCGGGACGCCACCAGATAATTGGTTGGTGGCTACCGCCTTGACGGCCAAGAGCGCCGTGTGCGGATAGATGAATGGGTCGTTGATGATTTCGTTGATCGATGCTCGGCGCACGGCATCAATAACGGTTAGGCTGGTGCTTTCGACCGTCGTGCGCTGCACTCGGATGTCGTATTGGCCCGCAGCCAGACTCTCTTTACGAATGGTGCGACGCAGCACGGCGCGTTTAGCCTCGGTGTACGTTTCGGCGCTCATGGCGGTCCACGAGGATGCGGACGACAGCTTGTATTCCACCATTACCGTCACCGATGCGGTCGATAAGTCCCCCGTGCTGGTAATCGTAAACAGACCCTGCGGGAATTCCACCAGCAGCTCAAAGGCCGTGATTGCGGTGCCGACCGTCGTGTAACTTAACCAGGTGGTGTCCACAATGGCGGCGTCGTTGGTATAGGCCGAGGTCGTTTTGTCGCCAAACAATGTAATGGCGGATTGACTGGAGGTGCCCATGACCTGATCCGTCGAGACGCCAGTGTAATTGCTGATCGTTTGGCCGTTGATCGTGATGCCGCTGATCCCCGTGATTTCCCCTTCGCTCAACGCGATCAGGGCATACAACACGGAGTTGTCGTTATCGTTTCTGGTAAACATCTGTATATATTGGCCCCCAACCTTGTGGGTGCCATAGACCACCCCAACGGGCGATCCGACTTGTGTGCTATTGCGAATCCCTTGAAAGCCGAAAGTGGGAGAGCTGCTCTCAGCGCCGGCGCCACCGTAGGACGCAATCTGAGGCATGCTCGGGCTGCCGACAATCAGCGCGGCGCTGCCGCCGACAATCAACGCAGCACCAAACGACATAATCCAGGGGTTGCCGAGTGTATACCCAACCGCCACGAGCACCGATCCGGTCACGATTTGGATTGCTGCATTTTGGAGAACCGGATAGATAATCAACTCAGCCCCAGGCGTGGTACAGCGTACACTCCACTCGTCCGCAGGAATGAGGCGACCATTTTCGATCACAATCCATGAGCCGTCGGGCGAACAATACGTCGGCAACACCGCCTGTAACGGCGCTAACGCACCCGATTCGACCGTAATGGTTTCCCGCGCCCAACAGCGCGTGTCCAACGGGTTCCTGAGCACCGTCATCGTGATTGACTCGGGTGTGCCCGGTGTCAACTGGTTATGCTGTGCAGCCATACGCTCCCATCAATCGTGTTGCCCACGGTTCACGGTCGAGTCTGGTCAGTACGACCCCCGCATGCCGCGTCGAATGGACAAATCGGTCGGCATCCACCATGACGCCGATATGGACCGCAGCGCCATCCACATCCTGAAACGCCAACGCACAGCCCGGCACCGGCGCGAGTAACGGTTTCCACTGGCCAAACAAGTCGCGCAACCACGCCTCGGTGTTGGTACCCTGATCCAGCTTGGCTTGGATTTGGGTGTACGAATTAAATACGTCTGGCACACTCGTGCCGCATCGACCAAGGACTGTCCGGGCACATTCCCAGCAGTTCATTTGTTGGTACGACAGCCCAATTAAATCGCTCACATCGATCATGAGCGTCTCCCTGACACCGAAGGAATCCCAGGAAAGCCCCCAAACCGCACCTGATTCGCATGTACGCGACAGCCGTTGGCTGACTCCAGACTCTTGTCACAGGCGGCGATTGCGCCGGCATAGCCGCACTCCGGGCTTTTGTAGAGCCACACACAGTTATCGCGGAAGAACCGCCGTGAGGGAAAGCGCTGCTCGAGCATCCGCACATGCCCCAGCCGAAACGTAACAACCTCTTGCGTGACACTGATGTCCCCAATTTCATAGGTCTCATCGAAGGCCAGGGCTGTGGTGTCCGCTAAATTGTCACTATTGACACCCAACAGTCGCACCCGCTTCCCTCGCACATCATTGGCTTCGATGTAGGCCGAGATCGACAACCCCACGTTCGAGACACTCACTTCCACATCTGGCAGCCCGCCACGACTATCCGTAGACACCGGGGCTATTTCACAAGGAAAAGGGCTATAGGTATTGCCATCGAAGGTGATGGACGCAGGGTTGGCCACCAAATATAAGGTGGTGCTGGACGTGATTTCGATTTGCAGCAGAGTCAACCACGACGACGCAGACGCCAGCGTGTTTTTCTGGGTAATGAGGGCGGCAGGAATCGTTTTCATAACGCCTCCTCGAACACCAGATTTTCAATATCCCACGATTGCGGGCCAGTCCTTCGGATGGTCGGTTGAGCCGTAAACCGGACGGTGATGCTCCCACCACTACGCGGGTCAGTGATCGCAAACGAGTTTGCCCCACCCTTCACCGCGTTGTAGTGCGTCAAAAAATCATCCACATTTGCCGAGGTTACGTTGCGATGAGCATTGACCCCATACACTCGCGGCGCACTCGTAGCTTTTGCACGCGTCTGGACGTACCCTTGCTCGGTCTCGGTGCGTAAAGTGACCCAGGCTTTAATGAATTCTTGAAACGGGAACTCGAACAATAGTGAGGGGTAGCTCATGCGGCTCCTTGCATGACGTTACGCAGCGCCCCATTTTGGCGCATATTTTTGAGCACAACGTTAATCACAAACCGTTCCCCTTGGCGTACCGCCTCGACATCCGCAGTGGTGTTTGCGGGGGCATTATGCAAATGCACATCCACGCGCTCGTGCTTGTTGGACGTATCCACTAATCCTTGGTTCATCCGATTCAACGTATCGACCCCGTGCTTGGAGATCACATATTCGCCGGGCTGCAATAGCGCGGGCACACTATCCCCATTACTAGTGACCGGGCCGCCGCGCGCAAACCCACGCGGGGTGACCAACCCCCCCTGTGCGACTGAGACTGGCATCGGCGAAACGGTCGGTGTGAGAGGAGACCCAGCGCCCGCATCGGCGCCCCCGACGGCGGCTGAGACTCCCATGGAGGTAATAAACTTTAACAAGCCAATCGTGGCCAGCCTGGCCATGACATCAGTAATCACGTTCATGGCAAAGTTGAGCAGCCCTTTTAGAACTGATTTGAGCGAGGTCACTTGGCCGGTAAAGAGGTCAAAAAAGAACGTTTTGAACCCCATGTGCATGGCTTGTGCAGTCTGCCGCGCCATATCCGTCGCTAAATTGAACACGTTGTTCGTACTGGAGATGTAGTCCTGCAATCCCATCTGGTAGATGTCGATGAAGTCTCCCGTCGCCAGTTTTTGCTGGCGATTGATCTGGGCATCGAAGCGCAGACGAATCGCCGTCAGGCTTTGCCCAAGACGTGTAGCCGTTTCAATCTCCTGGTCATACTCTAGCTGCAACAGTTCTAATCGGCGCGTTTGAATCTCTTCATAGCTCGAAATCGACAATTCTGCTGCCGCCACTTTTGCGCTGGCGAGATCACGCGCTTGCGCTTTTTCTCGCTCATAGATGGCGCGTGACGCGACCGCATAGTCACGTTCTGCATTCCCGAGAATTTCTTGCTCTTTATTGAGCTGACTTTGTGCATCAAGCCGTAGTGCGATTTCTGAATTTTCGAGTTGCTCTTTCTCCTTCGTGAGCTGGCGCAACTGATCCAGGGCAATCTTGTCCGTAGCAAGCTTTGCGAGGGCATACTCGAGTATTTGCTTGCCTTTGCGTTCTTCTTCTGCGCCAGACCCCAGTTCGAGCTTCTTCGGTGCCGGGACATCCCGATTTACGGGTGCCGGGCCATCACGTAGCGCATCTACTTTCTTTTTTCCGTCAGCTTCAATTTGGGCAATACGCGCCCGCAACTGCTCGAGCGACATGCTATCTTTGCCCGTGCCAAAGAGGAACTGGGCATTTGCTTGCAGCTCTTTGAGCAACACATTGAGGCCGATAAACCGTTCATGCAGAAATTGAATCCCGGCGCTGACCGCCCCGCCAATCCCAAAGTTGGACAACAGTAGTACCAGCTCGGTGATGGTCGGGATCAATTCCTTGCCGATCGCCAGCGTCACCCCGCGCAGCTGCCCTTGAAGTCGCTTGAGATTATCGTTAAGGGCATTGGCGGCCTCGGCATCTTGGGTAGACATCACTAAGCCCAGACGCTCGGCTTCCGTCATGAGGGCGGCAATGCCCTCTTTGCCTTGATTTAAAAAGGGGATCAGATCCAAGCCCGATTTGCCAAACAACTGGACCGCCGCATCGGTTTTTGATGCGCCATCTTGCAGGGTGTTAAACACTCCAGCGAGATCAAGTAACACATCAGCGGTCGGGCGCACTTTGCCGCCAGCATCGACTGCCGAAACGCCCAACATGCGGAATAATTGTTCGCCATTGCCGGTATGCCTCGACGCCTCCACCATGTTGGCTGACAGGGTTTTCAGACCCCTGGTGAGCAAGTCCATGTTGAGGTCGGCCATGTTGGCGGCATGGTTCAGTGCGGAAAGCGTCTCAACACTGATGCCGATTTTTTGGCTGGTTTTAAGTAGTTCTTCCCCGGCGTTTGCCGTGGATTTGGCGATGGCAAACAAGGCCACGCCCACCGCCGTCAGTTGGGTTTTCCAGTCCTTGATGAGGGTGTTAAATTGCCCCAGTGCTCCACCAGACTTCTTCAGCTCCGCTTGGAACTGGTCAGCGACGAGCTTGAGAACGACGGCAACTTCGGCATCAGCCATAGATCACCTCGGACCGGGACAACTGCGGCAAGCCGTGGACAATTTTTCGCCATAAATCGGCTGGCAGAGCGGTATGAGTTTTTGGGCACACGCAGCGCCGATGGCACCATGTTTTTGGTGCAGGGCTGATGGTGCGGGGCCGGGCAGTGACACCCCCAGCAGCCCGAGAATCGCCAGATCGACGCTGCGCCGTTCGATTTGGCGTCGCGCATACGGCTCGGCATCTTCTAAGGTTGTCGTCCACCAAATTGTCTCCCGTTTCGTCACGTCACCATTTGCCAACAGCACAACCAACTCGTCGAGCTGCGCTACGTCGAGAGAGGGGGATCCACTGTGGGTCCGGGCATCAATTGCAGCACCCTCGCCAGCTGTTTCAGTACGAAAAAATCACTGACGACTTTGGCAACCTCCACCGGTTCAGCACTGACATCGAGCCAAGATTCAAACTCAGCAAGCGCTTTGCTGCCACCTTTAACCTTTTCGAGCAGGGTTGTCCCTTCCTCGATCAAGACAATCGCTAAAATGGCGGTCACTTGTTCGCCCAGCAACCCCACCAAATCTTCAATTTGTAGGGAGAAAAGTGGATAGCCCTTGAATCGAGCCAGCAACAACCGCGCCTGTCCGAGGGTGACGGGTTGTTGATAGAACTTCTTGCCAGCGATCAGATAGGTTGGGTGTTCACTCAGCATCAGCACCTTTCCAGACCTTAGGTAAACGTAAATTTGACATGATCGTTTCCGATGGACCGCCGCAAGGCCGCATCAATCGTGAAGATTGCCAAGCTCCCGCGCTTGCCAGGTTTCACAGTGATGTACTGGACTTTGGGCGCCGTAATCGTACAAATATTGCCGCTGGTCCCCCCAATTGCGGTCGTGAGGGTAGACAACGTATCAGCTAGCTGAATGCCAAAATAATCATGGGTGGCCACCAACTCTTGCTCGGGATCAAAACTCAGGCTGGGCTCACGGCCCGTGATGGCATAGCTCAAATAGCCAGCCGCCAAGTTGATATCATCCCGATACACTCCAGAGAGATTTTCATTGATGGTGAATCCCGAAATTTTATGCGCGTAGCCGTGACAGGCAAACGCGGCAGACAACAACGCCGGCGGCAACGTGGTTTCGAGCCCTGAAGCGGTCAACGTGGTTTGATCGGTCACGCCCGCGTAGACCCCCGACAGCGTGAATTGCATCATCGTGGGTTCGCCAACCTTTGCGACCAACGAACACGCGCTCATGCGACACCCTGTCAGCCGAAACCGAATGCTGGACCCTGATTCAGGGATTGTAAAAAAATCAGCAGTGGCTGAGGGAATGGCCACACTGATCGGGTCGTAGGCGGCGCTGGTGCTGGTCACCAACGTCTCGCCAAATCCCGCGAGTTTGAGCAGTTTGCCAATCGCGGGCGCCGTGCCGGGTGTCCCAGACCCCTTCAACTCCACCTTAAACGTGATTGCCGCTTTACGCCCGCCCGAGATGCTCGAGTACGGCGAAAAATCGGCTGCGACAGGCTTTCTCGCCGCATGGGCAATATCGGGGTCAATGCCCGTCACGTCGAAGATCAAATTATTAGCGTCAGCTCCCCCTGTCGAAATCGCGGTGCCTTCAGTCGTTTCGATTTTCACCGACAACAGCATGCGGCGTTCTGTAGCAATCATTTCTCACTCCTTTTTGAACTGGCCTGATGTAATGCGTCCTGAACAATTTCTGCACTGCCGCCCGCCACCAGCGCGTCGCCTACTGGAGTCGAGACTTCAACAATATCTCCCGCGTGAAACACCGCTTTATCGTGCTGGACCGTGGTCCCGATGCTGATTTTTACTTTCATAGATTCCTCGCTTAAACTAGTTGACTGGGATCGGTGGCGCGGTGCCGGTACGCAATTCGCATTTCGGCAAAACTGCTCACATCGGGCTGTCCTTCCTCAACAAACACCGGGGAATAGGTCAGCGCGGACGTGTCCACGGCATACCCGGACCAGGTGCGATCCGTCATGACCGCTTTTTCAATATCCGTGCGTAACGTGTTCATGATTTCTTCGCTGCTACGGCTATCGGTTGATTCGTTGTGACGGATCACCACCTCTAGCGCGAGATCCACGGTGCGGGATGTCAGCGACACGGCCCCCGCTAGTGGCCCATCGGTCGGAACATCATCGCCTTCATGGATGACCACCATAGGAGTAGACGCATAAATTTGGCCGCTTTGCGTGAAGCGTTGCACGCTCAACACCGTGTTTACGTACCCATTGGCAATCGTGATCGTTTCCAGCCGTGTTTTAACGAGCTTCATAATGGTTTCACGAATGCTGTCGGGCATTAGTCACCTATGGCAATATTCACGATTGCGCTCACGCTCTTGACCCGTCGTTGCATGGCCATGCGAATCGCTCGTTGCGCGATCAGCGGCCACCGAGGCGTTTCCGCTTTGACTTGAGCTTCCCAGGATGGCAGAAAGCCTAGCCGCGCGCGCATCATCACGCTTTTGACCCGTCCACGAATCAGACCTTGTGCCTTGCCACCTGGATGGCTCCGAGTGGTCAAATACGCCCCCTTTTTCGGAACAATCAGCCCGCCGCGTTCGTGAATCGATAAAAACCGTGAGAGTTTGGTGCTGGCTTGCAGCGCCATGCCCGTCCCCACCACTTTAGTCCGCACATTGCCACCCACCGACTTGGCGCCGCTCCATTTGATGCCCTGGCCCCGCATGCGACGCCGAATAAACCGCGACTTCATCGTGCGGTTAAATCGCGTCAAGCGTTCCTTAAAGAGCTTTGCGGACTCGTCGGGTGCGTCCAAAAGCGCTTGCATAATATCTTCGAGATTCACAACCTCAACTGTGAGTCCATCGTCAGCCATTCTTATGCCTCAACCTCGACATCCCAATGCGCGACACTTTGATCGACAATTTTCGTGACCCGGCAAGTGGTCGCGCTAACATCGTCGAGGTTCAGTTTTAACGCCATTGTGTCAAAGCCTTCTTTGACGGTGGTCACTCCGTAGGTTGCCTGGTTCAACAGAATGACGCGGCGAGTTTTCATGCCAGATGGACGCCCGCCGGTCAGGTTCATGCTCGGCAACGCCCGGTCACGGTCAATTGACGCAGCAATAGAGATGGGCGACCCACCCGACGGGGTATAGACCACCGTTTCCGCAAACTCGTCGGTATCTAGCAAGACGGTGCGAAAATCATTTTGCAGTACAGACTGAAACGACATTAGTGCTTCCCTTTTTTGACACTGACCTTCTCAACAACTTTTTCGACAATCTTTTCCACAATGGTCGTGAGCGGTACTTCGTCGGCAATAAATTTGGCCTTGCCGCTGGCTACGACTCGATAGGCTTCCCCCTCCGACAAATCACCCGGCACAGACAATCTTGTGCCGACCGTGATAGAGCGCCCCCGAATGCCGACTCCGCGCAGTGTTTCAATTCTCATAATGTCCTTTGGCTAGGCGGGTGAAGCCTCAAGTGAAGCTCCACCCGCAATCACCCTTATGCCGTTAGCGCATCGAGCATGCAGCTGAAACTCGCCGCATGACGAATGGCGATATCAACATCCTGCATGGCCCTGACGCGGATGGTGCCAGCCGTAATCCCCGTATAGGGATCGACCAACAAGTCCAGCCCGGCCCATTCCCCGATCAACAGATCATTCCAGTTGCCGAAAATAATGGCACTGGCCACGGAGGAGCTGCCCTTCGTTAATGTGGAGCTGACCTGATTGCTGGTGTACATCGGATAGCCATTGACCATGTTCGACAGGTCGGACCAGATCATGTTGCTATCTGTCGATGCGACCTTGGGCGTGGCCTTCAGTTTGCCACGGACCTTGGCATTGCTGAGATACGCCAAGGCGCCCACGGCGGCGTTCGCAACTTGGACATCGCTCTCGAGTTCCAAGATGTGTGCCCACGTTGGCGCTAACCCGTTGGTCCCACCCGCGACATCGCCAATGCCTGACGTGGCCACAATGCCCGTCGGCTGACCTGACGATCCCGAACCATGAATCGCGGCCACATCCATCGCCAAGGCGAGGCTGCGGGCCAGGTCGAGGCGCACCAGCGCTTCGACATCGATTGACGCTTGGTTGATGAGTTTGCGAGAAATGTCGGTAAACGCGCCGCACGTCTTGGGCGACAGCGTGGCCTGCGAAAAGGTCTGCGCGCTTTCTGTGATTGCGGCATTTTCAGACACCCAATAGGCGGTGGACCCGGCCGTTTGGCTAGGAATAGCGACATCGCCTACCAAGCCGCCCAACACGGTTGCGCCCAGCTGCTTGACAACCATCGCATTCGACAGCAGCTCGATGAATGAGCCGCCCAACATATCGGTGCCAACCACATAACCACCTGCCGAATTTGTCCCTTTGGTCAAATCGCGCCGCTGGACATCGATTGGGATGTACATGCCTTTGGGTGATTTGCCCAACCGCTGCGCCACCGCGTTCGAACACTCCAACTCAAAGCCGGCCGCTTTGAAATCGCGTGTTGACATGGCGTGGATGGCGCGCACAAACGAAAACGACTGGGCCTCTTTGTCGCTCAGGCCCAAGGACGGGTTGACGGTTTCGACCGGGCGTGCCGCATAGCGCTCCTCGAGCAGCATGCCCTTGAACGCATCGACGCTGCGCCCCTCATTCACGCAATGCGTCGCCATTTCCATCGCCTGATGCTGTTTGCCGAGGGCTAAAATCTCTGACACCCGGCGCCGTTCTTCGCCGTGCGTCGTATCAACTTCTAATGCCTTGTCCATGAAAATCTCCTTTGGTAAAACAGGGGATATTGCTGTTGCTAAAATTGCGGTTGCGGTTTCGACTTCACGGGGTTTCTGGGTACCCTCAATTGGTTGGGCGATTGCTGCGGCGCGACCCACACCCACCGTCGCATCGGCAGGAATCGAGACGATAGAGATTTCCATCGGCTCCCAGTCGATGCACCGGTATTCGTTAATGGCCTGATCGATTTCTTTGGACAGCACCATGTCGTGAATCTGGTACGCCACCGACACATTCCGACGAATGCCATCGACGATATCCTGAAACACCTCGGCTGCACGTTGGCTCTGGCCAAACCGCAAGACCGCACGACCTTTTCGATCAGGGCCAATGTAGGCGCGTTCCACCACGCCCACATGGTCATCGATGTTATGGCCTACCAGTACCGCCCCCCCATCATTCAGGCGACCAAGCCTGACTGATGTCGGTGCATGATCCAGTATTTCCAATCCCCAATCCCGGGAGACGGGCGCTTCGCTCGAAAACGATAATTCCACTGTGCGCGCATCGACATTGACCAAATCTCGATCAAACACTAGCGCGCGTTGCACCACCCCACGAATATGGGCGCGGTTTGGATTGTCACTATGCTGTTGGAGTTCCATATCTCGCTCTCCTACGACTCGACGGGTGCGCCAGATTGCTGGCTGACAGGTTGTACATATGGGATCGCCGGGACCGCTAACGTCAGGTTGTATTGCTCCGCCAAGGCGTCCTCAATTTTGAGCGCCTCATACACATCTTCGAGATCCACGCCCAACTCCGCGAGAATCTGGGTTCGACTTTTGAGGCCGTTTTGAATCCCCAAAATCGCCGCGTTCATGTCCTTTTCCGGGTCCACCCAACTCCAGCCGCGGGGCTGCCAGTTCGGCGCATTAAATTTATCCATTTTGTTCGCGGGCAACTGAATTTGGTTCGACAGCATCGCCATCGGCAGCCAATCCTGATAGACAATTTCGTGAAAATGACTGATCGTCCATTTCTGGACACAGCGCCACCCGTCGCGCTCATCGAGCACTCCTGCGCGGATGCTGGAATAGTTCACCCCTTCGAGGTCACTGGCGAGGGTGTTATAGGATACATTCAATCCGCTGCTAATCCCGCGCAGCACGGACTTGACGAATGGGCCAAAATTGCCGGCAGGATGATCCGGGCTAAACTGGCTAAACTTCATGCCGGCGGGGAGCGCTTCAAAGACGCCTGGCTCGGCTTCTGTAATCGGGGCGCCATCTTCGGTCGTGCTGCCGGTGTATTCCTCCCCACCAGGCAGTTCAAAGAACCCCATCTTGCACGCGGCAATCCGCGCCGCGACCACTTCCGCTTCCTCGTAGCCACCCAACATATTTAGCCGGGTCATGGCGCTGTGCATCCACGGCACGCCGCGCGTGTGCGTTGGGCGATCCTCACCAAAGGCGTGAATGATTTCGTT
>SXGR01036977.1_pt1 | contig 11256 bp, 14 predicted proteins | sample 3174711 | NCBI WGS metagenome assembly SXGR01 (sample SAMN11356860, study PRJNA531348) | freshwater metagenome | isolation source: freshwater sample F1-60 | place: China: Fuxian Lake, Yuxi | collected 2017-12-25
CCCTGGTCGAAGGACAAGCGCCGCTGCCCGGCGGGGATCGCATCCTCGGCGGCGCGGCGCTCTATCGCGTCTACCGCACCAAGGAGGGCGGCCATATCACGCTGGGCGGCTCGGAGCCGAAATTTCTCGAAGAACTGCTCAATGGCCTCGGCCGGCCGGACCTGATCGCGATCGGCCGCAAGCCGGCCGGTCCCGACCAGGCGCCGCTACACCGCTTCCTTGAGGAAACCTTCCTCACCCGAACGCGCGACGAGTGGACCGCGTGGTTCGCCGGGCGCGACATTTGCTTCGCGCCGGTGCTCGACATGGTCGAGGCCTTCAACGACCCCAACATGGCCGCGCGGGCGATGCTGGTGCCGCACGACGGCGGCGGAAGGCAGCTTGGCGTCGCGATCAAGTATGCGAACGAGCCGGGCCGCGCCGATCCTCACGCGCCGGCGCTCGGCGAACATACCGATGCGCTGCTTGGCGCGCTCGGCTATGACCGCACAACGATCGCGGCGCTGCGGGCGAAGGGCGTGATCGGCGCGGCGGGCGGGGGCGGCTCCCATGGCTGAAGCGCGCGTCAGAATCAGCCTCGCGGGCAGTGACGCGGGCTTCGACTGCGCGCCCGGCGATACCATTCTGCGCGCGGGCCTGCGTGCCGGTCTCGGCCTGCCTTATGAGTGCAGCGTCGGTAGCTGCGGCACCTGCCGCATCGAGCTCGCGAGCGGCGAGGTCGAGACGGTGTGGGACGCAGCGCCCGGCCTCTCGGAGCGCGACCGCGCGCGCGGCCGGCGCCTCGCCTGCCAGAGCCGCCCGCTCGGTCCGTGCACGATCAAGGCAAGGCTCTCGCCCGAGACCGTGCCGCCAGTCTCGCCGCGCCGGCACGAGGCGACGCTGATCGGCTCCCGTGCGCTGACGCGCGACATGCACGAGTTCGTGTTCCGCGCAGCGGGCCCCGCCGAATTCATCCCGGGCCAATACGCGCTGCTCGAGTTCGCAGCCGGCATCGGCCCGCGCGCCTATTCGATGTCGAACCTGCCGAATGGCGAAGGCGAGTGGCGTTTCGTGGTGCGCCACGTGCCGAACGGGAAGGGCAGCGGCTCCCTGTTCGCCGCGCAAGAAGGCGCGCGCTTCGAGATCGACGGGCCCTATGGCCTCGCCTATTTGCGCCCGGCCGAGCGTGACATCCTGTGTGTCGCGGGCGGCTCCGGGCTATCGCCGATGCTCTCCATCGTGCGGGCGGCCGCGAGCGACGCTCGCTTCGCCGGACGGCGCATCCATCTCTTCTACGGCGGACGCACGCCGGCCGATCTGTGCGCCGAGGCGGAGATCAAGGACCTGCCGGGCTATGGCGCGCGTATCCGCCATGTCGCCGCGGTTTCGGATGACGAGGCGGTCGCGCGCGAGGGCTTTACCGGGCGCGTCGGCTTCATCCATTTGGTGGTCGAGGAGACCGTCGGCGATGCGCTGAAGGACCACGAGATCTATTTCTCGGGACCGCCGGCGATGGGCGACGCCATGCAGAAGATGCTCGTGCTCGGCCGCAAGGTGCCGGTCGGCCAAGTCCACTTCGACCGGTTCTACTGACGCCGGCTCCGCTTCGCCAGCGCGATCGTGCGCTCAGCCTGGGCGACGATCGGGTAGTCGACGAAGCCGCCATCAACCTCGATCGACGCGATGCCCTTGGCCTCCGATTTCGCGAAGGCGGCGAGGATGCGCTCGGCGCGCGCGACTTCGTCCGCGCTCGGCGTGAAGGCCGTATTGACCACCGCGACCTGGTCCGGGTGGATGCACAGCTTGCCCTGGAAGCCGAGGACGCGCGCGAGGCGGGAGACCTGGGCGAGTCCGTCCAGATTGCGCACGTCGATATAGACGCTGTCGATCGGCGGCTCGCGGGCGGCGACGCGCGAGGCCAGCGTCAGGCGCGCGCGCGCATCGGCGATCGCGACCTCATCGCCGGTCAGCATCTGGCCGAGATCGCGTGTCAAATCGGCGGCGCCGAAGGTGAGCCGCTTCACGCGCGGCGACGCGTTGGCGATGGCGTCGAGCTGCACGATGCCGGCCGCGGTCTCGACGATCGGAATCAAATCGATCGGCGTGGTGATGCCGCGCTCGACCTCGAGCTGGCGGAGCAGCCAATCGATGGTCTGGATATGGCCGGAGTTCTCGACCTTCGGCACGACGACGCCGTCCAGCCCGACGCCGACGCTGCCGAGCAGGTCGTGGTAGCAATGCGGCGTGTCGACCGCGTTTGTACGAACATAGAGCTTGGCCGTTCGCGCGAGGCCGAGCGCCGCGTGCGCCTCGGCGCGCGCGGACGGCTTCTCAACGGTCGGCACGGTGTCTTCGAGGTCGAGGATCACCGCGTCGGCGCCGCTCGCCAGCGCCTTCGGGATTCGCTTCGGCTGGTTCGCGGGAACGAAGAGAAAGCTGCGCAGCACATCGGTCATGGGGGTCACGCCTTGGTTGGGGTCTCGGGCTTCAGGCCCGCGAGCGCTTCGATAACGGCGGTGACGCGAAGAAATCGTCCTCGGCGCGCCCCTGCGCGATCGAGGTCGCGTAGAGCTGGCGGATCAGCCCGCTCAGGGGCAGCGGCACGGTCGTCTCCTTCGCGGTCGCGAGCAGGAGATCGAAATCCTTCGCCATCATCCTGGACGTGAACGTCGGCGTGAAGTCGCGCGCCTTGAGCGGGCCGGACTTATAACCGAGCAACGGCGAGGCGATGGCGCTCTGGTTGAACACGTCGAGCATAATCGCCCAATCGAGCCCGCCGCGCCGCCCGAAGGCGAGCGCCTCGCCGACGAGGGCGCCCATCGCGCCGACCAGCATGTTGAGGCAGAGTTTCAGATAGCGCGCCTCCTCGTTGGGGCCGAGCAGGAACTGTTTCGCGCTCATCGCCGGAAGGCGGGCAAGCAGCGCTCATACGCGTCCTTGGACCCGGAGGCCACGACGGTGAGCTTTGCGGCTTCTGCGAGCGCGACGCCGCCTGAGACCGGTGCGCGCACATAGGCGATGCGGTGATTTGCCGCTTCGTTCGCCACGACGCTCGAGGCCATCGGCGTGACCGTGCTCATGTCGACATAGATCGTGCCCGACTTGGCATTGGCGAGCAAGCCATTGGGCCCGAGCGCGACGGCGAGCAGCGCCTTGTCGTCTGAGACCATCGAGACCACGATCGGCGCGCTGGCGGCAAGCTCGGCAACAGTGGCGCAGTGCCGCGCGCCAAGCGCCTCGAGCGGTGCGACCTTGGCGACCGTTGGGTTGAAGGCGGAAAGACCGAAACCGGCCTTCAGAAGGTTCCTGCACATCGGCAGGCCCATCAGGCCGGTGCCGATCCAGCCGATCGTCTTATCCATCGTGCTCATGAGGCGGTTCCCATTTCCTCGCAGTTTTCTTTGCAGACCGCTCGAAAGCGGATAACCATTGTCCCGTTCGGCGCACGCGTGATTGTCGCGCCAAAAACCAGAAGGGGGAAGCCATGACCGCACCGAAGGCGTTCAACCATGTCGGCGTCACGGTCACCGACATCGAAGCGGCGACGGCCTGGTATGAAAAGGTGCTTGGCTGCCACGTGATCATGCCGCCGATTGACGCCTACGAGGACGGCGGCTATTTCGCGCAGATCATCACCGACATCTTCGGCAAAGGCTTCAAGCGCATGCGAATGGCCCATCTCGGCACCGCCGAGGGGATCGGCATCGAGCTGTTCCAGTTCTATCGGCCCAAAACCAACCGCCGGAAGCCGAATTTCGATTACGCCCGCACCGGCATTTTCCATCTCTGCGTGACTGACCCGAACATCGAGGGGCTCGTCAAGTCGATCGCGAAGAGCGGCGGCAAGCAGCGCAGCAAGATCTGGAAGCTGTGGCCCGACAAGCCCTACAAGGTTTGCTATTGCGAAGACCCCTGGGGCAACATCGTCGAGGTCAGCTCGCACGGCTATACGCAGACCTGGGCGAATTTCCATCCGCCGCACAAGCCCTAGGCGTGCCGGGATGCATGGAAGGTATCGAGAACTGGCGTTTAGACCGGGCCAAGACGGCATGAATATCGCGGCCTCGCCCCCATGATCTTCGACATGCCGCGCTTCTCGCCCTCCGGCGACCGCTATCTGTTGGTGCAGTTCGGCGACGATGCCTCGCTTGCGCTTAACGTCATGGCGCTCGGGCTCGACGCCGCACTGAAGACGAGCGGCACGCGCGGCATCATCGACACCGTCGCCTGCTACAACACGCTGCTCGTCGAATACGAGGTCGACGAAATTTCCTATGGCGATCTCAGGCGCGAGCTCCAGGGATTGATCGACGCGCTCGGCCCGCTCGGCGCGATCGTGGTCGAGAGCCGGCTGCTCCAGCTGCCGGTGATGTATGCCGATCCATGGACCAAGGCGTGCATCGAGGACTATCGGCGCAATATCACCGAGCGGCCCTATGACCCGGACTATGTCGCCGAGATCAACGGACTGAAGGACGGCGCGCATCTCGGGCGCGTGCATAGTGCGGCCGAGCACTGGGTGGTCACGGTCGGGTCGTTTCCGGGCCTGCCGGTGCTGCGCCCGCTCGATCCGCGTTGCACCATCACGGCGCCGAAATACAATCCGCCGCGTACCTGGACGCCGCAGGGCGCCCTCGGCCTCGGCGGCGTGTCGAGCTCGATCTACACGCTGCGCTCGCCCGGCGGCTATCAGCTGATCGGGCGCACGCCGGTGCCGGTGTTCGACCCCACGGGCCGCAGCCCGGCGTTCAAGGGTGAGATCGCAATCTTGAAGGCCGGCGATCGGGTCAAGTTCCAATCGATCGGTCGCGACGAGTTCGAGGCGATCGAGGCTGAAGTGAGTGAAGGCCGCTACGTCTATAACATCGTCGGCTATCAAAAATTCTCGGTCGCCGGGCATGCGGCCTGGGTCAAGACCCTCAAGGGAGGGCCGCCACGATGATCGAGGTACTCAAACCGGGCCTCGAAACCACGGTGCAGGACTGGCCGGGGCGCAAGCGCTATTACAATGTCGGCTTCCCGCCCTGCGGCGCGCTCGATTCGGTCTCGTTCCGACTGGGCAACCTACTGGTCGGAAATTCAGCCGACGCGGCGGGTCTCGAATGCCAGTTCATCGGGCCGAGCCTGCGCTTCACCTCAGATGTGATATTCGCCGTGACCGGCGCCGACATGGGCGCGACGCTCGATGGAGCGCCCCACGCGCTCTGGCGGAGCCACGCCGCGCGCGCCGGGCAGGTGCTCGCGCTCGGCCCCGCGCGTCTCGGCGCGCGCGCCTATGTCGCGATCGCCGGCGGGATCGACGTGCCGCCCTTCCTCGGCTCGCGCGCGACCTACACGCTTGCCCATGTCGGCGGCTTCGAGGGCCGCGCGCTCAAGGCCGGCGATGTCCTGCCGGTCGGTGCGCCGGGTCAGGCGCGACCGGGACGCAGCGTTCGGCCGGAATGCCAGCCGGTCATCGAGCGCGGCCGCTGGACCATCGAGGTCGTGGTCGGCCCGAATGACGACTGGATCGACCAAGCCGGACAGGCGCGCTTCTTCGCCACCGACTGGAAGCTATCGTCGCGCTCCAACCGGGTCGGCTACCGGCTCGAGGGGCCGGCGTGGAGCTTCACGCGCAAGGCCTATGACAAGGCGCCCGAGAACGGCGCCGAGCCGTCGAATACGATCGACCACGGCTATGCCATCGGCGCGATCAATCTCGGCGGCCAGACGCCGATCATCCTGATGAACGACGCGCTCACCCTCGGCGGCTTCATCAACCCCTATACGGTGATCTCGGCGGCGTTTGCCAAGCTGGCGCAGGCGCGTCCGGGCGATCTCCTTCGTTTCCTGGCGTTGGAGGTCGAGGCCGCGCAGACGTTGCGCCGCGCGCAAGACCGGCTTTGCACCGCCGAAAGCCTGAGCTAGTTGCCGCAGCGACGCTTCGCGCTCAATATCCCGAATGACTCACGACAAGGGGGACTGTCATGGCCAGCAAACTTCTGCCGCCTCAGGTCGTCACCGGCGCGCGCATGCTCATCCTGTGCTACGTGCCAGCCGATCCGCGGGCCGCGGCCGCGTTGCTCCCGGCGGCGCTAAAGCCGGCCAAGAACAAAGCGATATTTCTCAACCAATATGTCGTCGACAAGGCCGAGCAGACCTCCGGCTTCGGGGCTTATTCGCTGACCTATGCCGGTCCCGAGCTCGATGGCTTGAATGCCGACAAGACGACTCAGGGCCGCTACTGGACGCACTATCTGAATTCCAGCGCGGCGATGCGCGCCTATGTGAAAGAACGCGGCGTGCCTGCGACGCCAGGCGAAACCACGCTCGTTCAGCGCGGCCGCCGGGTCGTAGCCACCACCTTCGACAAGAGCAAGCCGATCATTCGCACGACCGTTGAGGTCGGGAAGAAATACTCCGTGGCGCGAGGCCAGTTGCGTTATTTCAGCAATATCGGGAACACCTATCTGGACGGGCGCTATCCCTATGTGATTCCGGCGGCGGATCAATTGACGGTCATCGCCGTTGAGTTCCTCGACCCCAAGCACTCGATCTATGCGCTGCGCCCTGCCTCGCCGTTCAAGCTGACGGCCGGCATCTACACGCCATCCGGCACGTTCTGCTATCCGGGAGGCCAGGATATCTGGACGCCCAAATAGCCTAGGAGAGCGGCAGCTCGGTCCCATCCGTCGCCAGCGGATCGATCGGCAGGCGCTTGGCGATGCCGCTCACCTGTTCCAACAGCTCGGCGGCGGCGAGCGCAGCCGCATCGGCGCGCGGCGGCGCCATGATCTGGAGCCCGACCGGCAGGCCCTTTGTCGTGAAGCCGGCCGGCACCGAGACCACCGGGCAGGCGGTCAGCGTCAGCGCGAAGGTGATGCCGATCCAGGCGACGTAATTGTCGAAGCGCACGCCGTCGACTTCTTCGACATAGCGCACGTCGACGTCGAAGGGCGGCACGATCGCGGTTGGGCAAACCAAGAGGTCGTAGCGCTCGAAGAAGCGGCACACGCGGTCATAGAGTGCGCCGCGCGCGATTTCGGCGCGGCCGATAGCCTCGCCGTCGAGCCTCAGGCCCTTTTCGATGTTCCAGACTACCTCGGGCTTCAATTTGTCGCGGTGGGTGCGCAGAAGCTCGGCGCGCTCGGCCGCGAACTTGGTGGCGCGTAGTGTCTGGAAGATCTCGATCGCGTCGTGCAGGTCGGGCTCTGCCTCTTCGACCATCACGCCCATCTCGGCGAAGTGGCGGAGCGCGCGCTCGCAGATCGTCGCGACCTCCTTGTCGACCGGAAAAAGGCCGAGATCGAGGCTCCAGGCGATGCGCCTCGGCGGCCGTGCCTCGCGCACCGACTGCGCGAACGGCTTCGCCGGGGGCGGGAGCGCCAACGGATCGCGCGGATGATCGACAGTCATCGCATCAAGGCAAAGGGCGACGTCGAGCACGGTCCTCGCCATCGGGCCGTTGACCAGGAGCGAGGAGAACGGCAGCGGCACGGGCCCGCGCGGCACGCGGCCGGGGCTCGGCCGCAGGCCCACCACGGAGCAGAAGCTCGCCGGTGTGCGCAGGCTGCCGCCGAGGTCGGAGCCGTGAGCGAGCCAAACCTGACCGGCGGCGACCGAGGCCGCCGCGCCGCCTGATGAACCGGCGCAGGACTTTGCGACGTTCCACGGATTTCGGGTCTTGCCGAACACCTCGTTGCAGGTGCTGGCGCCGGCGCCGACCTCGGGCGTGTTGGATTTGCCGATGACGATCGCGCCATTGGCTTCCAGCGTTTCAACCAGAATGTCGGACTCGGCCGGCACGTTGTCGGCGTAAATCGGCGAACCATAGGTGGTGCGCACGCCGGCGACCGGCGTCAGGTCCTTGATCGAGACGGGCAGGCCGCCGAGCCACCCGCGTGGCCGCGCCGTGCCCTGCCGCCGCTCGGTCTCGATGCGCCGGGCGTGGGCACGTGCTCGCTCCGGGCAGAGCGTTGGCAGGGCATTCAAGTGCTTGTCGGTCGCCGCGATACGGGCCAGGGCGGCCTCGACCAGATCGCTCGGTGAAACCTCGCCGGCATTGAGCCGCCGCACCGCCTCGGAGGCGGTCATTTGATAGAGATCCTCGCTCATCGTCTCTCCCGTGCCGCGTGTGGCGGACTTGCGCATTGGTGCCCCGTCCATAGCATAATGGGCGGGCAAGGGGAGAGGCCGATGGCACATGAAGCGGGACGCGGGGTTCACGACATGGGCGGTCTGCCGTCGGGGCCGGTGGCGAGGACGCAGCATGAGTTTGCGGCATGGGAGCGCAAGGTCGACGCGCTCATGATGCTGCTGACGCGCAGGGACCGCCCGGTGATCACCGTTGACGAGCTACGCCGCGGCATCGAGCAGCTTGGCTCCGAGGCCTATGACCGCATGAGCTATTACGAGCGTTGGATCGCCTCGATCACCAGCGCTCTATTGGAAAAGGGCGTGGTCTCGACCGATGAGCTCGGCCGGCGCATGGAGGCGGTCAAGGCGCGCTTCGAGGTGAAGACGTGACAGGTCGCTTCGCGACCGGCGCGCGAGTCAAGGTCCGGCGGGCCTCTCCGCCGGGACACGTGCGCACGCCCTATTATATTCGCGGCAAGGCCGGCGTAATCGAGCGCCTGTGCGGCGCGTTTCGCAATCCAGAGGAGCTTGCCTTCGGTCGCGGCGGCGAGCCGGAGCAGCCGCTCTACCGGGTGCGCTTTGTCCAGCGCGACGTGTGGCCGGACTATTCCGGCCCGGCGCACGACACTATCGACGTCGAACTGTACGAGCATTGGCTCGAGCCGGCCTGAGCAAGAGAAGGGCACGCTCATGACGCACGCACCTGATCATCCGCACGGGCACGACCACGCCCACGATCACGGCCATGACGAACCGAACGCCGAGCCCCTCGGCCACTACGAGACCATGCAGATCGCGCTCACCGAGCTGTTGATCGAGCAGGGCCTGTTCGGCGCCGACGATGTGCGCCGCGAGGTCGAGGCCATGCACGCCCGCGGCCCCGAGCGCGGCGCGGCCGTCGTGGCGCGCGCCTGGACCGACCCGGCATTCAAGGCGCGCCTCCTGGTCGACGGCACCGCGGCCTGCGAAGCGCTCGACATCGCGATGGGGCCGACGAAGCTGGTCGTGGTCGAGAACACGCCGGGCCTTCACAACGTCATCGTCTGCACGTTGTGCTCGTGTTACCCGCGTATGCTCTTGGGTCTGCCGCCGGACTGGTACAAGTCCAGGCCCTATCGCTCGCGCGTGGTGTGTGAGCCGCGCGCGGTGCTCGACGAGTTCGGGCTGACGCTCCCGGCCAAAACGGTCGTGCGCGTCCATGATTCGACCGCTGACCTGCGCTACATGGTGCTGCCCGAGCGGCCGGCGGGTACCGATGGGCTGAGCGAAAATGCGCTCGCCGCGCTCGTCACGCGCGACTGCATGATCGGCGTCGCTCTGCCCAAGGTGCCGTGACCAGCGCGGTCTCGGTCGAAACGGCCCGATTGCGGCTCACGCCGCTTGACCGCCGTCGACGCTCCAGCCTTCCACGCGCTGATGATCTTGCCCGAGGTAAGGCGCTATCTGCTCGATGATGCAGTCATGCCGCTAGCCTGGGCCGAGACCGTGCTCAACGACAACGCCGAGAGCTTCGCGGCTCATGGCTGGGGTTTGTGGGGTGTGCGACGCGTAAAGACGAACGAGCTGGTTGGTGCCGTCGACTTTCGCGAGTTCTTCGAGCCGCCCGAACTGCAGCTTCTCTATGCGCTGCACCCACATCAATGGGGACAGGGTTTTGCCACCGAGGCAGCAGAGGCGGTGATCCGCTACGGCATCGACAGGCTCGGCATGGCGCGGGTTCTGGCCTGCGCCGATGCCCCCAACACGGCGTCGCTCGCGGTCATGCGCCGTATCGGGCTGCGGTTTCTCAAGCGAGTGGCGCGCGGCGGAAAAGAGTCTATCTACTACGGGGTCGAGGCCGCCGACTGGCGCTACGGGGAGGACGCCTCTGAATGATCCGCGAACGGGTGGTCGTGCGGGACTATGTAATCCAGGCGCCGATCGAAGCGGCGTGGCAGGCGATCGCGCACACCGAACGGATCAACGAGGCGGTAGGAAGCGCACTCTATACGGTGGTCGAGGAGACGCGGCCCGACGGCTCGGTGAAGCGGACCGGCAATGAACGGCTGATCGCGCCGTTTCAGTGCGAGTGGGACGAGGCGTTTGGCGAGTGGACCATGCCGCGGCAGATCAGCCAGCGGCGTGACTTCAGTAAAGGGCCGTTGAAAACACTGATCGTCGAGGTCGAGTTGACCCCTGAGGGCAATCACACCCCGGCCAAGACGACCATGCGCGCGAGCTGGGACTGGTGGGTGACCGATATCGTTGCTGCGCTCGGCGTTCTCGACAGGGAACTCGACAAGCGGGCGCACGCCTTCACAGTCGCGGCTCAGCAGGTTCAGACGGGACGCGTCGAATGGTCGATGGTCGAGCCCAGCGCGCTTTCGTCGGCCGGGCAGGCACGGCTTGATTCGTGCCGGGCGACCCTCAATACGCAAGGCTATGCCGTCGATCAGGTCAATCGCCTGGTTGAACATGTGCGCGCTGTGCCATTCGACGTGGCGCGCCGCCTTCGTCCGCTCGCTCTGGCGTGGGCGTGGAGGACCGACGACGAATTCGCCGTCGGTCTCTGCCTTGAGGCGAGCCGGGTGGGGCTGCTCTCGCTCGGCTGGGATTTGCTGTGCCCGCGCTGCCGGGGCGCCAAGCTCCGTGTCGAATCGCTTCACCAGCTGCCCACCCAAGCGCATTGTCCGTCGTGCAACATCGAGTACGGCCGCGATTTCGCGCGCAATGTCGAGCTGAGCTTCCGGCCCGAGCGCTGGCTGAGGGAGCTGCCGGAGGGCGAGTTCTGTCTGCAGGGCGCCGGTTCGACGCCGCATGTCGTCGTCCAGCGCCGCGTCGAGCCGGGCACGACGGTCAGCGTGCCGGTGCAACTCGGCGCGGGCGGCTATCGCATCCGCACCGTCGAACCAGGCGAGGCGATCGATGTCGAGCTCCATGGCTCTGACGACTCTCTATCGGGAGTTTAGTGCGACCGAAACCGGCCTCGCTATGGGACTGCCCCAGCCGCCCGGCAGCTTGTCCTTCCACAATGGCAGCCGCCGCGTGCTGCATGTCGTGCTCGAGGATCGCTCCTGGGCCCTCGATGCGCTGACCGGCGAGCGGGTGATCGCCATGCCGGTCTTTCGCGAGCTCTGCCCCGAGCAGGTGCTGCGCCTCGGTGATGAGGTCGAGATCGGCCGC
>SXGR01532358.1_pt1 | contig 11256 bp, 11 predicted proteins | sample 3174711 | NCBI WGS metagenome assembly SXGR01 (sample SAMN11356860, study PRJNA531348) | freshwater metagenome | isolation source: freshwater sample F1-60 | place: China: Fuxian Lake, Yuxi | collected 2017-12-25
CGCGTCGATCGCGTCGCTCCTCCTCACGACCGAAGCCGTGATCGTCGAGAAGAAGGAGCCGCACGCGCCGGCGCCGCAGGGTGGCGGTGGCGGTGGTGGTGGCATGGGCGGGATGTACTAGGCTTTCCCGCTCGGATGAAAACAGAGAACGCCCCCCGGAAACGGGGGGCGTTCTCTGTTTCGAGGTGTTTCGTTCAGATCGCTAGGGCGAGTTGGGCCAAGGGCTTGGGCCCGATCGGCTCGCTTGGCGCCTTGCGGACCGCGGCCGCGAGGGACGCCCGTCTGGAGAATCGCGATATCCCACGTCGGGCTGCTGCACACGCCACGGTGGGTGTGTTGTTCGCTTCACTCAAGTGGAGCAGCAGCACGGCCTGCAGTGAAGCCGTTGCCACGGCGTCGATGAACGCTGCCGACTGGTCGTTGCTCAAGTGGCCAGTGCCGCTGGCGACGCGAGCTTTCAGGAACGCCGGGTACGGGCCGTTGCGCAGCATCTCGGCGCAATGATTGGCTTCGATGCAAAGCAGTTCCGCTCCGTGAAATGCGCGCACAAGCCGATCAGAGGGTTCGCCGAGGTCGTGCGCCACGCCAGCCCGTACGCCGGTCGCACGTGACGTGATAACGTACGCCGTCGGCTCGTTGGCGTCGTGCGCGACCGGAATCAGGTCCAGGTCAAGGCCGCCGATGCGGATGCGTTCGCGGACCACCTTTGCTACCTTGCGGACCTCGGTGTCGAGCCCGCGGATCGTGCCGGCACTGCCGACGACCTGCCATCCCCATTTCGCCACGGCCGCCGCGATGCCACCCATGTGGTCGATGTGCTCGTGCGTCACGGCCACTGCCGTGATGTCTTCAGCACGGACACCGACGGCGGCGAGCCGTTTCTTGACTGTGCGCGGGCCGATACCGCAGTCCACAAGAATCCTGGTGTCGCCGTCATCGATCAGGAGTGCGTTGCCACTGCTGCCGCTCGCGAGCGAAATGATCCGCACTACCGCTGCCGGCGGCGCGTGGATGCTTCGTTCGGCTTTGTGGCCGGGGGCGTTCCGCCAGCCAGTGTGTGCGCCAAGCGGAGCATCGAACGCATGCCTTCGCTCAACTGCTCTGCGCGTCGCTGCAGTACCTGCGCAGCGACGTCGAGGAACTTGTCGATGGCGTACTGTGTGAACGGCGGACGATCGCCCCACGCGAATGGCGGCACCCGCTGGTCTGGCGAACGATCACCGAACACATTCGCACCGGCGCCGATGATCGAGCCCGTCATGAGGCGTGTGCCGATCGCCAGCTTCGCATGGTCGCCGATCAACGAGCCGAGAAACCGCATGCCGGTATCGTGCACGCCGCGAGCGGTCGTCACGCGCACGCTGCCGTAGCTGTTCTTGAGATTGCTCGTGATCGTGCCGGCGCCAAAGTTGGCCCAGCGGCCAATCATTGAATGGCCGATGAAGCCGTCGTGCCCCTTGTTCGCGTGGCCGATCATGATCACGACACTCATCTCGCCGCAGGCGCGGGAGTGTGCGCCGATTGAGACGCAGCTGAACCGGCCGCCGGCAACCTGCGCGTGTGCGCCAATCACGCAGGGTCCAGCGAGCCGCGTAAACGCACCGATTCGCGCTCCGGCCTCGACGACCACGTCGCCATTGGTCGTGTCGACGACAACATGCGGTTCGAAGTACGAGCCGCGCGCCGCGGCGAGGCGGTGCGGGCCCAGTACAGATACGTGTGTCGGAGGTTCGTCCTCGATCTGGTCGGCGAGTACCGACGCGTCGGTGGCGAGCATATCGGGGAGCAGCCCAACGGCGTCCCAAGTCTCCCCGAGCCACCAGCCGGCGATATCGCCAACGATCGTCGTGCTCAGTGAGTCGAGCGTCGTGCTTCCGCTTGCCGTGCCAGGCCCTGCCGCCGCACGCGCTGTCCGAACGGCGGCGATGCGCCCGTTGTTCACCACGGCTTCGCCAGGATTCAGCCGGGGAGTGAACGCGTCGAGCGCCGGTGCAAACCGGGTGTTGACGATCAGTGTGCCAGCGGCGATCGTGCCGTCGATCGCCGCCGGCGAATCGAACTCCTGAAAGGTGGCCAGGTGCGGCGCGGCGACAAACCCGGTCGCCGGTGCGCCCAGCACCCGCTCCCACCGTTCGCGAATCAGCATCGCACCAACGCGAACTTCGCCAAATGGCCGGGTGATCGCGAACGGCTCCGTCGCGCGCGCCTGTGCGTCGTCGTACAGCACGAAGCCGGCTTGGCTCATCGCCTCTTCACGTCCGCGGGCAGCGTGTCGAGGAGCGCCTTGAGATCCAAGGCGCGCTCCGTTGTCGTCACGAGCGTCATGCCGTCGAGCGCAACCACCACGAGACCATCCACGCCGTACAGTACCACCGTCGTCCCCTCGGCGTGGACAACGTTCGCCGTGGCATCGCGGAAGAGCACGCGCCCCGCCGGTGCGTTGCCGTGTGCATCGCACGGCCGGACGCTCTGCAGGGCGCTCCACGTGCCAACGTCACTCCAGCCGAACGTGCCGGGCAGCAGCATTATTCGCGAGCTGCGTTCGAGTACGCCGATATCGATGGCGATCGACTCTACGGCACCAAAGAATGCCGCCGCGTCTGTTGGGTATGCCGCGAGTGCTGGTGCGACCTCGTGACAGTGCGTGCGCACTTCATTGAGGAGGTCGCACGCGCGCCAGGCAAAGATTCCCGAGTTCCAGAAGCAGCCCGCGGCCACGAGTTGTTCGGCTCGCGGCCGGTCCGGCTTCTCGACGAACCGCGCGACGCGGAGCAGCGGACCGCGCACGGCGTCGCCCGGTTCGATGTAGCCGAGCCCGGTGTCAGGAGCCGTGGGCACGACTCCAACCGTGACCAACGCCTGTTCGGTCACGGCGGCATCGGACGCGGCGATGAGCGCCGCGCAAAACCCCTCCACGTCGTGCACCGCCCAGTCCGCGTGAACCGAAACGATCGGCGCTTCGCCGCCGCTCCGCTGCGCGACGAGGTGTGCCGCCCACGTCAGCGCCGCCGCCGTGCCGGCCGGTCTTGGCTCGGCGATCACGTTCTCCGAAGGGACCTCGGGAGCGACCGCTCGCACCGCAGGGACGAGCGAGGCGTTCGTGAGGATCAATGTCCGTTCCGCCGGCGCAACGGTGGCGAGCCGGTCCAGCGTGTCGCGCAGCATTGGCTGCGGAGAAATGAGTGGCAGTAGTTGTTTGGGGCGTTCGGGGGTACTCAAAGGCCAGAAGCGCGAACCGACCCCGCCCGCGAGGACCACGGCCCATCGGCCTGTTGTGTCGGCAGCCACCGTTAGACCGCTCCTGGCGCGTTGACGGTAAGCTCCGCGACGCGCGAGTACAGGCGTTTTGGGCTGAAGGGCTTCGTCATAAAATCGTCCACACCAAGTCGGACCGCTTCGTCGCGCTGTTGGTCGTGCCCTGCTGCGGTGAGAATGATGCAGGGGAGATCCTTCCAGCGGGCGTCGCTCCGCATCGTCGCCAACACGTCGAGCCCCGTGAGCCCCGGCATCATCACGTCGAGGAGGACCAGCGCGACATCGGCGTATTCCTCAAGGGCACGCAGGGCGCTCGGGCCGTCACTCACCAGCGTCACGCGGAACGGCCCTTGTTCGAGCTTCGTCTGTATGATGCGCCCGATGTGCGGTTCGTCGTCGGCAACCAGCACGTGGATCGGCACGGGTCTGTGTCGGTTCCGCAGTGCCTAGACGCTGGCCGTCGGCAGCGTGCCGCGACCTGAAACGGCTCCCCACGCATCGGCCAACCGCACGACTGACAAACCGTACGCGGCGCCAACCAGGTCACTAAACGTGGGCATGGGCGCTCCCTGTCATTGAGGGGGATAGAGCGAGAAGTTGTCGAAGTGTACGCACCATCCAAATGAAGTCAAGCTGGTGATTCGCTTGAAGTTGGCTCTCCAGACCAGTACACTTCGTCTCGACCTATGACACCCATTTCTGCTTCCGGAACGCGTTGCAACGTCACGCGCCTGACCGTCCTGCTCGCCGCCACGGCGGCGGTATGGGCCTGCGACGATCCGTACGCCCCCCGGGCCGACCAGGCGAACACAAATCAAACCTTTATGGTGGCCGCGCTGACTGGCACATCGCTCGATGCACCGGCGGCGCTACATCTGGTCAATAAGTCGATCACGCGCATTGACGGCTCCTTCGATTTTGACATGGCCTTCGACATCGATAAGCAGAACCGACCGGTCATCCTGCCGCTTGGCTTGGTCGGCACGCCAATCTCCGGTTCTCGCCTCGTCGGCCTGTTGCGGGTGACCGGCACATTCGACAACGTGACTGAAGCGCCAAAGTCCGGCTACGTGTTCGATTCGGCGATGGTCGTGGCACCCGGTGCTGTGCTCGCCGTGCAGGCACAGGAAAACATCTGCAATATGTCGTTCACGCCGTACATCTTCGCCAAAGTCGTCATCGACTCGCTCAATCTGGGGACGCGCCGGCTCTACGGGCGCACGCTGATAAACCTGAACTGCGGATTCCGCTCGCTCGCTACGGGCACGCCCACGTTCTAGGATGGTCTCCTGATGCACGACATCCGGATGGTCCGCGACGCCGCGGAGTCGTTGCGCGCCGGTATGCGCCGCCGGGGCAAGGCCGTTACGCTCGGTCCGTTGGTGGAGCGGGCGATCGCGCTCGAATCTGAGCGCCGGTCCGCGATCCAGGCTACCGAAGAAAAGAAGGCGGCGCGTAACGCAGCCAGTCAGGAAGTCGCCAAACGAAAGAAGGCCGGGCAGTCGGCCGACGACTTGCTCGCAAGCGCCCGCGCCCTCGGCGACGAAATCACGGCGCTCGAACAGCGCCAGCACGCCGCACAGTCTGAGCTCGACGAGATCCTCGTCGAGCTACCGAATATTCCGCTGGACGATGTCCCGGACGGCGATGAGTCGGCCAATGTTGTCCTCCGCACATGGGGCACTCCGCGGGCCGCCGAGTCGGTCACTCCGCACTGGGACGTCGGTGAACGATTGAACTTGTTCGACCTGGCCCGGGCCGCGAAGATTTCCGGATCCGGGTTCATTGTCTACCGCGGCGCCGGCGCGCGCCTGCAACGTGCGCTCATCAGCTTCATGCTCGACCTGCATACGCAGCAGCACGGCTACGAAGAGGCCTGGGTGCCGCTCTTCGTAAACCGCAAGTCCATGTTGGCAACGGGTCAGCTCCCGAAGTTCGAAGAGGATATGTACGCCCTCCGCGACGACCCGCTATTCGCGATTCCGACGGCGGAAGTGCCCCTCACCAACCTACTGCGCGACGAACTGCTCGATAACGCGCGGCTGCCGTTGGCGATGACGGCGCATTCTGCCTGCTTCCGGCGCGAAGCTGGCGCCGCGGGCAAGGACACGCGTGGACTCCTCCGCGTGCACCAGTTCGACAAGGTCGAGCTCGTCCGCTGGGTCGCGCCGAAGGAATCGGCAGCGCAGCACGAACTGTTGACCGGACACGCCGAGACGGTGCTTCAGCAGCTCGACCTGCCGTACCGCGTGGTGTTGCTCGCGGCCGGTGATACGGGTTTCGCGAGTGCCAAGACGTACGATCTCGAAGTCTTTGCGCCGGGCGTCGGAAAGTGGCTCGAAGTGTCGTCCTGCTCGAACTTCACGGATTTTCAGGCGCGGCGAGCCAACATCCGCTTCCGAGCAGCGGCCGGTGAAAAGCCGCGTTTCGTCCATACCATCAATGGGTCGGGCTTGGCGTTGCCACGGGTGGTCGCAGCGATTCTCGAGCACCACCAGCGCCCGGACGGTACCATCGCCGTACCGACGGCGCTGCAGCCGTACTTCGGCGCCGCGAGCATCGGGTAGCCGATGCGTCGAAGCGCGCCCGTCGTCCTCGTTACACTCGGGCTGCTGGCACTCCTCGGCTCATATGTCTGGTACACGCAGCGCGTGGTGCGCGAGCTCGACCGGGAAGCGCGTCAGACGGCTCAGCTCTTTTCGCGAGTCTACGGAGCCGTCGCGCGCCCGACCGGTGATGATCAAGCGCTCGTGGACCTGCTCTCGACGCTGCAGGAGTTCCGCGTGCCGATCATTATCACCGACTCGGCGGGGCGTCCGACCGCAGCGTCGAACCTGCCGTTCACGTACGATGGCGTTGGTGATCCGAAGGTCGCGGCGTACGTCGCGGTACTCGATCGTGAATCGGCTCCCGTCGGAGACCCGACCTTCCAGCTGGTGCACTTCGGACAGTCACCGCTGGTTGCCGGGATGCAGCGGATTCCGATCCTTCAGGCGGCGCTGCTCGCCGTACTCATCATCGTGGGCGTGGTGGTATTGCTGACGCGCAGTCGCGCTGAACGCGAACGTGTCTGGGCGGGAATGGCCCGCGAAGCGGCGCACCAACTTGGCACGCCGCTCTCGAGCTTGAGCGGTTGGGTCGAGTTGCTGCGCGACCGCGCCGGCGACGACGCCTCGCTCGGGACGGCGGTACCGCACATCGCGGGCGACGTCGAACGCCTGGAGCGTGTGGCGCATCGGTTCGAGCGTATCGGCCGGCCGGCCAAGCGTGATCCGATCGATATCGCGGACGTCGTGACGCGGGTGGCGAACTACTATCGGGCGCGGCTGCCCACGCTGGCCAACACCATTACGATCGACATCATACGCCATGAGGAGCCCCTCCTCATTCCCGGCGACCGGGTGTTGCTCGAATGGGCATTTGAATCGCTCGTGAAGAACGCAGTGGACGCACTCTCCGGCCAGGACGGCACCATCACGATCACGATCGAGGCTGGCGCCGGCAGCGGCGCGCTCGTCCGCGTGGCGGATACCGGCCCAGGGGTTCCGAGGGAACTTCGGGGACGTATTTTTGCCGCTGGCTTTTCAACAAAGGAGCGGGGCTGGGGCGTCGGCCTGCCGCTTGCCCGTCGAATCGTTGAGGAAGGGCACCGCGGACGCGTTTCGCTCATGCCGTCGGATCGGGGCGCTGTGTTCGACGTTATTTTGCCTGGATGACGGTCACCGACACTCCACGCACGGGCAGTACACTCAACGAGGCACAACGCGAAGCGGTCGAGCATTGCACGGGGCCGTTGCTTGTGCTCGCCGGCGCCGGTTCCGGAAAGACGCGCGTGCTGACGTCGCGCATCGCACGGCTCGTCCAACTCGGCATGGCGCGTGCCGATCAGATACTCGCCGTCACGTTCACCAACAAAGCCGCGCGCGAAATGAAAGAGCGCGTGGCCCGGCAACTCGGGTATGAACCACGCGGGATGTGGCTCGGCACCTTCCATGCGATCGGCGCACGCGTCGTCCGTTCCAACGCATCACTCGTCGGTCGCACCCCGTCGTTCACGATCTACGACGAGTCGGACACGCTGGGCGTCGTGAAGCGTTTGATGGAGCGTCACCGGATCTCGACCAAGACGTATGCGCCGCGCCTCGTGTCCGCGACGATTTCCGAGGCGCGGAACGCGCTCGTCTCGCCGAAGGAGTACGCGTCGCTCGCGCTCACGCCACTCGCCAAGGCCCTCACGCCGCTTTACGCCGAATGGGACGCGGCATTTGTTGCGGCGAACGCGGTCTCGTTTGACGACCTCCTCTGGCTGCCCGTCGCGTTGCTCACCGCGAACGCGGACGCGCGCGATCGACTGCAGCGGCAGTTTGCGCACGTCCTCGTGGACGAATACCAGGACACGAATCGCGCACAGTTCGAACTCATCAAGCTGATCTCGTCGGGCGAGCGAAATGTCTGTGCGGTCGGCGACGACGACCAGGCCATCTACGGCTGGCGTGGCGCTGACGTCCGGAACATCCTCGATTTCGAGCGCGATTTTCCTGCCGCGCACGTAGTGCGGCTCGAGGAGAACTACCGCTCGGTGCCGCAGGTGCTCGAACTCGCGAACGTGGTCATCAGTGAAAACAGAGAGCGTCGGGGCAAGACGTTGCGGGCGATCAAGCCCGCGGGCGAGCAGGTGACGCTCATCGGAGCTTTCGACGACCGCGACGAAGCGGAGGCGATCCTTGAGGAGGTCTCTGGACGCCGCGGCCGTGGCGACATCTCGTTGGGCGATGTAGCTGTACTCTACCGCACCAACGCGCAGAGTCGGACGTTTGAGGAGGCGCTACGCCGGCACGGCGTCCCGTACCGCCTCGTCGGCGCCGTTCGGTTCTACGACCGCCGCGAGATCAAGGATCTCGTGAGTTGGTTGCGGCTCATCGCCAATCCGTCGGACATTGAGGCGTTGACACGCGCGATTGCTTCACCGCGCCGCGGGGTGGGCGAGACGACCGTCGAACTCATCATCGCTGGTGCGCGGGAAGCTGGCATCCCGGTGCTCGATGCCTGCGTCAACGAACAGGCTATCGCTGGCGCACGGCCGGTGACCAAAAAGGCGCTCGCCGATTTCGTGGGGATCATTCGCCGGATGCAGGTGATCGCCGCTGATGCGAGCGTCGACCGTCTGCTCGCCGACCTCGTCACCACCATTGCGTTCGTCGAGTCGTTGCGTCGCGAGCCGGACGGTGACGAGCGAATCGAGAATGTTGGCGAAATGATCCGCGGAGCGGCCGAGGTCGTGATCGACGAGGGCGGTGAAGTCGGACTTCGGCCGCTCGACCGCTTTCTGCAGCAGGCCACGCTCGTGGCCGGCGTCGACCAGATGGGGCCCGACGCCGACGTGATCACGCTTATGACGCTGCACACTGCCAAGGGCCTCGAGTTTCCGATGGTGGTGATCGCCGGACTCGAAGACGGGCTCTTTCCGCTCAGCCGTTCGTTTGATGACCCCGAACGCCTGGAAGAGGAGCGCCGCCTCCTCTACGTCGGCATCACGCGCGCAGAGCGCACGCTCGTGCTCACCTGGGCCCGAAGCCGGCGACGCAACGGCGAGTTGATCCAGTCCCGCCTCTCCAGTTTCATCACGCCGGAAGCCGAGCAGTTGCTGGCGGTGCGGCAGACGGCGCGTCTCCGCGCGAGTGCGCGTGCGCTCGGCACGCAGCGCGGAATGGGACGCCCCGATTCGTGCGAAAGCGGTTCGTTCGGCGCGGACCTGCCGCGCTGGCGCCCCGATCCCAAACGCGAGCACACCTTGGATAATGAGGATCAGTCGCAGGACACGCCGTCGTTCGCGACCGGCGAGCGGGTGACGCACAAACGGTTTGGATCCGGCGTCATCGAAGCGCTGAGTGGTAACGGTCGCGACGCGAAGGTGACCGTGCGGTTCGACGACGCGGAGATCGGCACGAAGAAGCTGGTCATCGCATTTGCCGGGCTCGAACGGGGCATGGACTGATGGCCGTCTCGCGTGACGATGTCCGTCACGTCGCCGCCTTGGCGCGCATCGGCGTCGCCGAGGCGCAGGTTGACGCACTCGTCACGGAACTCAGCGGCATCCTCGCCCACATGGAGGTGCTCGTGCAGGTGGACACGACCGCTGGCGCTGCGGATGAACCGGCCGGCATGCCGTTGGCCGCCGACGAACCAGGGTCTGTACCGCTCGCGTGCGCGCGCGAAGACGGTGCGCCCAAGATGCGCGACGGCTTCTTTCTGGTGCCGAGGCTCGCGACCCACGACGACGGAGAGCGATCGGCGTGACGGCCAGTCTGCTGGCCGGCGCTGCAGCCGGTATAGCGACCGCCGTGCAGGCGGGCACGGCCACTGCCGTCGCGCTCGTTGCGGAGTCCTTTCGTCGCGGGCGTGAGGTGAATGCCGGTCGCGACGGACTGAACGCGTTCGTGTCGTCTGATGAGGACGTGAGTCGCGCCCTCGCCGCCAGCGCGCCGTGCGGTGGGCCGCTCGCCGGTGTCCCGGTCGCGATCAAGGACAACATCGCGACCACGTACCTCACCACGAGTTGCGGCTCGAAGATGCTCCAAGGCTACGTGAGCCCGTTCGAGGCCACCGCAGCGCGAAAGCTCCGCGAGGCAGGCGCCGTGCTCATCGGGAAAACGACCATGGACGAGTTCGGCATGGGGTCAAGCACGGAGCATTGCGCGTTCGGTTCAGCGAAGAATCCCATCGATCCCACGCGCGTCCCCGGCGGCAGTTCTGGGGGCTCCGCAGTGGCGGTGGCCGCTGGCATCTGCCCCATCGCACTCGGCTCCGAAACGGGTGGTTCAGTTCGCCAGCCGGCCGCGTTTTGCGGCATTGTCGGCGTCAAACCCACCTACGGTCGGGTCAGTCGGTTCGGGCTCGTCGCCTTTGCGTCGTCACTCGACCACATGGGCGTCTTCGGACGTACGGTCGATGATGCGGCGCTCGCGCTCGAAGTGATCGCCGGGCCCGACACAGCCCACGACGCGACATCTGCCGTGCGTGAATCGCCTGCGTTGCGCCACGTCGCGCGTGACCTCGAGGCAATGATCATCGGGCTGCCGCGCGAATATTTTCCAGCCTCGCTCAGCGCCGAAATGCGTGACCGGTGCGATCGCGCGATCGCCGCGCTCCGCGCCCGTGGTGCCGAAATCCGGCACGTGTCGCTCCCGAACACCGCGCTGGCGATTCCGGCCTATTACATCATCGCGCCTGCCGAGTGTGCCGCGAATCTCGCGCGGTTCGACGGCGTTCGGTACGGCGTGCGGATCGACGGCGACGGGCTGGTGGGGATGTACGAGGCGACACGCTCCGGTGGGTTTGGTGCCGAGGTCACCCGTCGCATCCTCCTGGGCACCTACGTGCTGTCGGCTGGGTACTACGACGCCTACTACCGAAAGGCGATGCAGGTGCGCGAGCGGATCCGACAGGACTTCGCAGCGGTGTTCGCCTCTGGCGTGCACGCACTCTTTACGCCAACGACTCCGACGCCGGCGTTTCGGTTCGGCGAACGCTCGGACCCCTATGCAATGTATCTGAGCGACATCTTCACAGTTACGGCGAATCTTGCTGAACTGCCGGCGATGTCACTCCCGATCGGACGTGTCACAGGCCTCCCAATCGGAGGACAGGTGATCGCGCCAAAGTTCGCCGAGGCGGACATGTTCCGCGTCGCCTACGCGCTGGAAGCTGAGTTGGGGCAGGCGGCGCACCGATGAGCCACGGCCGCTACGAAATGGTCGTCGGGCTCGAAGTGCATGTGCAACTCCGCACGCGCACCAAAGTGTTCTGCCGCTGCTCGACGCAGTTCGGCGACCCGCCGAACCAGAACACCTGTCCGGTCTGCCTCGCGCTCCCCGGTGCGCTGCCCGTGCTGAACGGGCGTGCCGTAGAGTTCGCTGTGCGCTCAGGGCTCGCGTTGGGCTGCGCGATTCGCGAACGCTCGGTCTTCGCACGCAAGAATTATTTCTACCCCTACCTGCCGAA
>SXGR01008957.1_pt1 | contig 11255 bp, 7 predicted proteins | sample 3174711 | NCBI WGS metagenome assembly SXGR01 (sample SAMN11356860, study PRJNA531348) | freshwater metagenome | isolation source: freshwater sample F1-60 | place: China: Fuxian Lake, Yuxi | collected 2017-12-25
ACGAAGATGAGCTGCTTGCCGTACTGCTTGTTGATGTTGGAGAAAGAAATCATTTCGGGGGAACTTTTAGGATAGCTGCGGGGCGTGCGGTCGTTGGAATGTTGCAAACATAACAAGGGCACTCCGTTTGAAACAGCCGACAGAAGACCGCTTGCTGGCGCGATCGGCGATCCTTAGCGGTGCGCGTGGAAGACCTCGCCGGGGAAGGTATCCATCGCGCCGGTTTCGCGGTTGCGGACGACCCATTTGAGATAGCGCCAGGCGTTTTCGCTTTGGTGGAGGACGGTGTGGGTGTGCGGTTCGATGGTGGCGGTTTCGCCTTCGGGGAAGTGGAGATGGCGGTGGATCTCGACTCCGGTTTCGGCATCCCAGGTGCGGAGGGAGCCGTCGCGTGAGGCGGAGAGGACGCGGCGGCCATCGGGGGACCAGGCGCAGCCCTGCACGTAAGCGGAATGGCCGGAGAGGGTGAGGAGGGAGTCGCCGGAAGCGGCATCCCAGATGCGGAGGGACTTGTCAGCGGAGGCGGAGAGGACGCGGCGGCCATCGGGGGACCAGGCCACGGCGTTCACTTGCGCCAGGTCACCCATGGGCGCGAACTCAAGCTGCCGCCAGGCTGCGGCGGGTTCCGGCCAAAAGCCTCGGGTGCGATGGAGGCGGGCTCCAGCGATACTTGCAGCCGACTCGCGGAAGTCCGCGCCCGGCAGATCCGCGCCTTCCCATTGCGCGTCATCGAAGCGGCATTCGACAAACTCGGCGCGCAAACCAACCGCTTCCCGCAGATTGGCTTCGTTCATTCGACAATGCCGCCAGCGGCTGCGCGCGAGTCGCGCCCCTCTGAGATTGATGCCGTTCAGGGTCAGGAGTCCGCCGGGTCTGCCGGTGATTTCGCGGTCTCGGAGGTCGACACCTGGGAGGTCAAAACCGGCGAGCGCAACCTTGGGGTAGTCGCGCTGTTCGGCGCGCAGGAGATAGTCAAACCCCAGTTCGCTGGCTTCGCGGACGTAGGCGCTTCCGATTCGTTTTAGGGTCGACAGGGCGCGTTCGAGTTCCGCGGTAGGAGTTTCCAGGAGCCATTGCCCGAGAAAGTCCAACGTCTCCCGATTGGGCCGGGGCATCGCGACCCGCTCGACGTTGCCTTCGACAAGCGCGTGCCGCAGATAGCCCGCCAGGAAATATTCCTGGAGCGAGGTGTGGGCGAAGCGGAAGGCGGTGTCGCCTTCGCGCACCAGGAACGTGGCAGTGCGGAGATCCTGCTTGAGTAACTCGCGGTCCTTCCCCTCATAGTGCGCGGCGATGCGCGGATTCGCCGTGAGGAAATCGATGAGCCACTGCTCGAGGTCGTAGACCGACCAGGAGCGCTGGCCGGACCGCCATAGTTCGGCGGCGAAGTGTTCAATGAGCATCCGCTTGTGCTCAGCGGTCCACTGGTGTTTGCCGTCATCCCGGCCGAGCCACGCGCCCACCATCAGCCCGTATAGCGTGACGCCAGTGACGCGCGCGCCAGCGGCTCTCATACGTTCGATTTCCGCGATCTGATCGACGATCAGGCTGAGCGTGTAGGGCCGCTCAGCGAGTTCAGTGAGATTGTGGACCGAGGCGATCACCTCCATGACGCGGTCAGGGTCGTCAGCGGGCAGCATGTGGGCGACGTAATCCTTGATCTGCTCTTTGGTGAACGGGAGGAGGACGAAGGCTTCGTAGTCAGCCGTTTTGATGCGCTCACGCCCTTGCATTGTGAAGTGCGATTTCTGCGCCTGCAAGGTGGGGAAATATTCGGTGCGGCAGGTGAGGATGAGGCGGCCTTGGCTTTCCTCACTTTGCGGCGGCAGGATGCGGAGCAACTCCTGGGTGAAGCGCTGGCCTTGCTGGGTGGTGAGGTGGACCAGCACTTCGTCGAGGCCATCCCAGATGACGAGCGCACCCTTCTTGACGAGCGCGTCGATGCGGCGGGGATTGAGATCGTCCGAGAGGCCGGATTTCCAGGCGTGATTGACGCAACGCTCGAGGATGGCTTCGAGTTTGGGCTCTTGTTTGGCGAGGTCGCCGACGGCGCGGAGGTCGAGGTAGATGGGGGTGCGCGGGGTGGCGGGGTTTTCGAGGAGTTCGAGCGTGAGTTGGCGGACGGTGGTGGTTTTGCCCATGCCGTATTCGCCGAGGAGGGCGCAATAGCGCGGGGCGGCGGGGTCGTTGAGCCAGGCGTGGAGGAATTCGAGGGCGTCGCCGCGCTCGCCGGTGATTTCGCCGGCGCCTTTGGCTTGGTCGCCGACGGAGGTTTTGGCGCCTCGGGTTTGGGTGTAGTGGGTGGGGTGGTTTTGGACGATGAAGGTACGCTGGCGGTCGCGGAGGGTGTCGTCATCGTCGTCAGCTTCGAGGCCGGATGGCGACGGGGCCGAGCTGCGTTTCGCCAGGACTTTTCGAATTTGTTGGAAGAGTTGGTCGGCGAAGCGTTGGCGTGGATGGCCAGACGTTCGTTCGCTGTAGGATTTCTCGTCGTTGTCACGAAAGATCTGGTAGTGCTCCAACCCTCCCAGGTCCTGGACGCGGCCGATGACGGGGACCAGCGACACCGGAAGCAGGATCTTGTCCGGCTGAGGTGCACCAGGAGCGGCGGCGACGTAGGCGGGTAGTTCGACGGTCTGGATGAACTTGCTGACGAGAAAATGCGGGCTCAGCAAGAGGAGTCCGGCGTCGCATTGCTGAAGAGCCTCTCCGATTTTTCCCTTCCACGCTTCGCCCATCAGGATGTCGTTGTCCATCCACAGTTCGAGATTCGCGTTGGTCAAGAATGGCTTCAGATGACGGAGGAGGTCTTCCGTCAGCGCCTTGTCGTCATGCGCGCAGCTGACAAAGATACGCACCGGGCGAAGGCGGACGGCGTCCTGAGCGGAGCGCTCGGTGCCCTTGACGTCCTCGGCGACCCGGCGGCGGACTTCTTTCGCGGTGGGGTCATTGCCTTCGAACCAGACGGCTCGCTGGTCGGCGGGGGTGCGGGTTTTGCCATCGGTTTCGATCGATAGCACGACGCCCGCCGCTTTGGCGGCGGCGTTCACTTCCTCTCGGAATTTGCGCAGGCTGGCTTGCGGGTCTGGCGCTTCCGGGAAGAGTGCCTGGAGCACGGCGGCGTAATTGGCTTTGTTTCGTTCTGAGAGAAGGTCAGCGATTTTCAGGAGGCGGTTGTACTGTGATCTGGTTAATTTTTGTTGGAGATAGGGGGCGGCGAGGCGGACTTCAGGGGCTGAGAGTTCGCTGGTTGGGTCGGGGGTTCGGGTAGGTGATATTCCGCTCATATGGACACTGTAACACGAAGTTCACGAAATATATATCACGAAGTTCACGAAATTGTTCAACCCGATAGCTCGCGCGATCGAGATGGCTCCATTTGATGATGATGAGGAGGTGACAGAGCAACACGCGTTTCGGATCCGTAACGAGCGGGCGGCCCTGGCGCGAGGGAAGCAGGCACACCGATGGGGGAAGTGTTAAGGGATTTTGGGTTGACGATGGAAGACTCTTGGCGGGCCTGGGCGGGCACGGCCGCCCCGAGTTCCGATTCGGCTTGCTTTTCGATCCAGTCTTTGCCGAAGGCAAACTTCATTTGGAATCCTGAGCGGATGAATGCATCGGCCTGCGGGAGGGAGTGGAGACGGATCCGCCCTTCCCACCCGTTTGCACCGCTGGCTTGAATCGCGGCGGAAATGAACACCTTTCCAACCAGCCCGAAGCGCGGGTTAGTCAGAAGTCCCGGGGAATTCCAAGGGCCTTCCCAACTGGGATGGAATGCGGCAAACATGACCTTCGGTCGCCATCATCAACCGAATAACCTGAAACCGGGCTTGTCGCGATACGACTTGAGTTTTCTGCGCCAATCCCAGTGCGCGTGTTCGTTGCCAGACTGACTCAGCGCGGTCGACTCCGGTTGTTCGATCTTTCAAAAACGCGCGGCTACGCTCGCTCAATCGGCTGCTCTACGACCAGAGCTGCTTGATCGGCTCCGAGCCACGGTCCACCAGCGGAATCGGCCGGCCTTGCGGGCCAGGCAACTCGGTCTCGAGATCGATCCCCAAGCCCTGGTATACCGTCGCGGCCAGCATCGCGGGCGTAACGGGGGTATCCTTGGGATACCCGCCGATGTCGTCGGATGCGCCGATCACTTGCCCACCCTTCCACGGTCCGCCCGCCGCCAGCATGGACCAGCATTGTGGCCAGTGATCGCGTCCGCCGGCGGGGTTCACCTTGGGCGTGCGGCCAAATTCGCCGGTGCCGACGACCATGGTGGTCTTGAGCAGCCCGCGCTGGCTTAGATCTTCGAGCAGCGACGAGTACGCCATGTCGAACATCGGACCCACCTGGTCTCGATAGCAGGAGATCGGACTGAACGGCTTGGAGCCGTGGATATCCCAGGTGATCTCGTCGAAGACCGTTTCAAACATATTAACGGTCACAAAGCGCACGCCTGATTCGATGAGCCGCCGCGCGAGCAGGCAGCTTTGACCGAAGCGATTGTTGCCGTACTTCTCGCGCACCGCTTCCGGCTCGCGGTGCAGTTCAAAAGCTTCGCGCGCCTTGGCCGACGACATCACTGTGTACGCCTGCTGGAACGTCGCATCCAGCAGCCGCGCATCCTGCGAGGTTTCGAACTTACTCACAGACTTATCCACCAACTCGCGCCAGTTACGGCGCCGGTCTACCCGCAACGACGACAAGTACTCTGGCGGCAGCATGTCGGGCACGCGGAAGTTGGGATCGGAAGGGTCTGAATTGAGCACAAACGGGTCGTGCATTTTGCCCAGGTATCCCGCGTTCTGGCCGTGCGGCAGACCGCCCCCCGTACTGCCGATGTTCCGGGGCAGCAGCACGTGAGGCGGGACGTCGCCCTTGGGCCCTTTGAGCCGGCCGAGCACACAGCCAAAATGCGGATGCTCCATGCCGCCCTGGAACAGGCGGCCTGTCTGCATCATCTGATGGCCGGTGTCATGCACGGCGGCGGCTGTGTGATACATACTGCGGATGATCGCGTACTTGTCGGCAAGTTTCGCCATCCGGGGAAAATTCTCGCTAATCTCGATGCCCGGAACGTTAGTCTTGATCGGGTTGTAGGGCCCGCGGATTTCGATCGGCGCGTTGGGCTTCATGTCCCAGGTGTCGAGCTGCGACGGCCCGCCCACGAGCATGAGGAAGATGCAATTCATCTCGCTCTTGGAGTTGTCCACGGCGCCGAGCGCCTTCAGTCCGAACATCTGCTGCAGCCCGAGCCCCAGCAGCGGCAGCGCTCCGGCATGCAAGAAATCGCGGCGGCGCAGGCCGTCGCAGAACTCAACGGCGCGATCAGCATCGAGACGAAACATGGATTTCCCTCCACGCTTAGTTTATCAGAGCGCTATGCCCCGCGCGCCCTCCCCTTTTGCCACACCGATGGCGGCCTGGGAAGGGTCGAGGCGGGAGGCTGAACCGTTAGTGTGTCCCAATATCAGTTTCGTATAAGTGAGCGATGTACGGAAAGCCGTTCATGGCGAGCCGGCAGGCGGGACCATCGCCCCACCAGCGCGGGGCATGCCAGGTGAACGGCGGCACGTAGACCATGTCGCCTTCTTCAGCGATCACCAGGCCCACCTTCTCGATGTGTAGGCGCACGTCATCAACCACCAACTCGCGCCAGTCGGATTTGGCGGCGTACTTGGCCCTCAAGTCCTTGAGTTTGACATGAGGCTTGTGCGGCCCCTTGTACACAGCCGGTTGGCCTTTGGGAGCCCACAGAGTTTGTCCAAGTAGCGCGGCTCCAGTTACAACCGTAGCCGCAATCAATGGCAGGCGCGGGTTCACTTAGTAACCCTTGTGCTTGTCCACGACATTCATTAGCGGCGATCCATTGGTGTAACGCCGCACATTGTCGGCGAACACACTAATGAGCCGCACTTGGCGGTCCGGACTCCAGCCGGAAGTGTGGGCCGACATGATTACGTTGTCGCAATCGAAAATCGGGTGCCCGGGCGGCACTGGCTCCTTCGGAAATACGTCGAGACCGGCGCCGGCGATCCAGCCTTCCTTCAACGCGCGCACCAGGGCATTCTCGTCGTAGAGCATGCCGCGCGACAGGGCCAGGAAGTAGGCGGTCTTTTTCATGGCGCGGAATACCTTCTCGTTGAACATCCGCTCGGTATCCTTAGTGTGCGGGGCGGCGGCTACGAGCACATCCACTTGAGGAACCATAGTCATTAGATAAGACGGCTCATGCAGTTCTTCGACCGATTCCGGTTTGGGCATCGGCTTGGGGTCGATGCCGATGACGCGCATATCCAGACCCCATTTGGCACGCCGGGCCAGCAGGCTGCCGATGCCGCCCATACCGACGATGCCCATCGTGCGACCCACCATCTCCACGTGATCACCGCTTTTGGGAGTGCCCACCGGGTTGTTGGTCTTGTTGCGGTAGAACTGCGGCAGATAATTTTTGACGATGCCGCGTGACAGGCACAGCAACATGCCAATGCCGGTTTCGGTGATTCCGGGCGCGAATGTGCGCGCGTAGTTAGTGGTGACGATCGGGCTGAGGCGGAACTTCTCATCCATACCTTCCATGCCGGCGCCGCCCGCCTGCAGCCACTTTACCTTGGGCGCATAATCGAGGTCGGCCGCGCTCAGCGCTCCGTAGACAACGTCTGCATCGATCAGTTCTTTGCGGAACTCGTCACGGTTATTACAAACAACAACGCTCACATTCGTGGTTTCGGGCGCCGCCGCTTTGATCTGCTCGATTTCGTGCGGCTCAAACTTGTACATCGTGACGATCTTAACGGCAGCGGCGCCTGCGGCGGAAACCTGCGGCATGGGGGCAATTCCGGCGGCGGATTGGAGCGAAGCGGCTGTGGCCGGAGCGGCAACTGCGCCTGCGGCGAGGATCGAACGGCGGGTAAGACTGCTTGCAAGCATGGTCACTGTTTTACCATAGACTTGATGAAAACCGGCTGTGGCCTCCTGGTTGGCCTTCTCATTGGCGCGCCAGCCGCCCCGGCCCAGTTGCCGCCGCGCGAACGGATAAGACTTCTCGAACGTATGGACGATACCGCCCAGCGCTACGGCGATCTGTCGCGCAAGATTTGGGAGTTCGCCGAAACCGGCTACAAAGAAGTGAAGAGTTCGGCGCTGCTGCGCGACGAGTTGAAGTCCAACGGATTCCAGATTGAGCAGAACATTGCCGGCATCCCAACGGCGTTCATCGCAACTTGGGGGAAAGGCGCGCCCGTGATCGCGTTGATGGGCGAGTTCGACGCGTTGCCAGAACTCTCGCAGGAAGATATTGCCGAACGCAAGCCGCGCGTCGAGGGCGCACCGGGGCATGGCTGCGGGCACAATCTCTTCGGCGCAGCGGTGACGTTTGCCGCGATCACCGCCAAGAATCATATGGTCGAGCACAACCTTGCCGGCACGATCCGGTTTTATGGGACGCCGGCAGAAGAAGGCGGAGGCGGCAAGGTCCACATGGCCCGCGCCGGAGCCTTCAAAGGCGTGGACGTCGCATTGACCTGGCACCCAGGCTCGGAGAATCATGTGGGAATCGGCAGTTCGCTGGCCAACATCAATGCCAAATTCAAATTTCGCGGCGTGGCGGCGCACGCGGCCGGTGCGCCGTGGAATGGCCGCTCAGCACTCGACGGGGTCTTGCTGTTGAACCACGCGCTCGAGATGATGCGCGAACATGTGCCCACCGACACGCGCATCCACTACATCATCACCAAGGGTGGGGCGGCGCCTAACACTGTGCCCGAATTCGCCGAAACCTATGTGTACGCGCGGCATCCGCAGATGAGCGTGCTGGACGGCATCTGGGCGCGCATGGTCAAGGCTGCCGAAGGCGCGGCGATGGCGACTGAGACGAAAGTGGAGGTGGAGATCGTCAATGCGGTTTGGGATGTTCTGCCGAACGACGCGCTGGCTGCGCTGCTTGACAAAAATTTGAAACAGGTAGGCGGCGTGAAGTACTCCCCGGCCGAACGCGCGTTTGCCGAGAAGCTCCGCGCGACGCTTGACCTGACAGGCGCCCCGCCCTTGGGTCACGAAGAAAAAGTGGTAAGCGAGGACGGCGGCAACCAGCGTCAACTGGGAGGCTCCACCGACGTGGGCGATATCAGTTGGCAACTCCCCACGGCGCAGTTCGTCGCAGCCACCTGGGCGCCGGGAACGCCGGCGCATTCCTGGCAATCCACTGCGTCCTCTGGCATGAGCATCGGGCGCAAGGGTCTGTTGGTGGCGGCAAAAACGCTGGCGTTGACAGCGCTCGACATCGTGCATGACCCGGGTCAGGTAAGGCTGGCGCGCGATGCATTCGAGAAGCGCCGCGCGGGGACTACTTACCGCTCCCGTGTGCCGGAGTCACAGGGCGCGCCGCTCACTTATCGAGACAATAAGTAAGTAAGTGAGTAAGTGATGAAGATCCCATTTATCAAAGCCCACGGCGCGGGCAACGACTTTCTCTTTACCTTCTCGCGCGATCTGCCCGGCGAAATCGGAGTGAAACAATTGCCGGGGCTGGCCAAGGCGATTTGCCACCGCAACACCGGAGTGGGCGCGGACGGCTGGTATCTGATCGACCTCCTGGTGGCCGGCGCGCACGCCGCCCTGCGCTTGTGGAATTCGGACGGTTCCAGGGCGGAGCTGTCTGGCAACGGGTCGCGTTGCGCTTGCGCGATTCTAGTGGAGCAAGGCCTGGCGCCCGAAGAGGTGCACGTGGCCACGGGATCCGGCATTAAGATCGCCACTCTCATCCGGCGCGACGAGGAGGGGCTCTGGTTCGAAATGGAGATGGGCGTGCCCGTGGTGGCGGCCGGCAATCTGCGCGTCGAGTTGCCGCTGGCCGAGGGCGTGCGCGACGTTACCATTATCGACGTTGGCAATCCGCAATGCTCCGTACCGGTAGAGGATCTGGGCTTCGATTGGAAGGCGCTGGGCGATGAGATCGAAAACCACCGGCGCTTTGCCACGGCCAAGGCGAACGTGAGTTTTTTCGAGAAGGTGGGCGACCGTGCGATCGACGTGCGCTTCTGGGAGCGCGGGGCGCATCACACGCTCTCGAGTGGCACTGGCTCGGTGGGAGCGGCGGTTGCGGCCATACTGCGGGGAATGGTGGAGAGTCCGGTGACGGTGCAGACAGAGTTTTGCCCGATGACGGTGCGGTGGGATGATCCGGCGGCTGCGGTGTTTCTGACGGGGCCCGCGCGCATCAGCGCTCGGGGCGAGTATGAGTATTTTATTTAATACCGTTGTTTGAGTCGAAACCGGAACGAGGGTAGCAATGAATCGCTTGCTGGGGTTCGCCCGCCTGATCGCTGCCACTGTCCTGGCCGGTTTACTCGCCGGATTGGCCGCCGTGGCCTTCCATTACCTGGCGGATGTTTTCGGCGAGCAGCTTTTCGTGTGGGCTGAGACGAACTCGCGGCCAATGGGCCTGCCTTATGTTTTGCTCGTCCCCACGGTGGGTTTGTTCCTGGTGGGGCTGGTGTTGCAGCACGTCCCGGCCGCGCGCTTGGGCGGTGTGCGCGAGGTACTGGATGCGCTTGAGAAACACCACGGCAGAACTCCTTTTATCCGCATTCTGAACGTCATCCTCAGTGGTCTGGTGCTGGCCTTCGGCGGCTCGGTAGGCCCGGAGGGTCCGATGGTGCAGATGGGCGCGCTGGCTGGTAGCCTGACGGGCCAATGGAGCCGGCTGACCGGGCGAAGCCTGCAGACCGTCGTGCGCGCTGGAGCCGCCGCCGGTATCGCAGCGGCGTTTCGTTCACCGGCGGGCGGAGTTTTGCTCACGCTTGAAGTTTTCGGAGCCAAGTTCAATCGCGACCTGAGCGCCATTGCGATTGCCGCGGGAATCGGTTACGTAGTGCGCATTGCGATCCTGGGAGATTCTTATCCGTTCCGGCCATCCGCTGCGATGGAGGCGCTCCCGGTCAGCTCGCTGCTTCTGGTGGCGCCGCTCATTGGGATCGTAGCCGCGCCCGCGGGCCACCTCTTCATCCGCCTGTTCGAGCGTTGCCGGACCATCTTCCCGCTGCATTGGCCGCTGGCGGCGCGCGTCGCCCTGGGCGGATTTCTCGTTGGCGTGATCGGTATTTGGTATCCACAGGTGATGTCGGCCGGCTATCCGGTGATCCAGCGCGGTATCGCCGGCGGCATGACGGTGCAGCGTTTCGTCATTCTGCTGGTGCTTAAGATGCTGGCAACTTCGATCACGTTTGGCTCGGGTGCGGTGGGCGGCCTGTTTGCGCCCACGCTGGTGATCGGCTCTCTGTACGGCGGAGCGTGGGGCTATGGGGTTCACCAGCTTGCGCCACATTTGGCTCCGCAGCCGGAGTTGTTCGTTCTGCTTGGCATGGTGGTGATGTTCAGCTCGATTATCAAAGGCTACTGGAGCGGCTTGCTGATGGTGGCCGATCTCAGCGGTTGCTACCATCAGCTCCTGCTGCCCGGGTTGATCGCAGGCGGAATCTCTTATGTGTTGAGTTGGGAGATTTACGGCCGGTCTATATTCGGGTTATCCATTGAGAATGGTTCCGAATCCGACAACTGATTTCGCCCAGGTCTACGGCTGATTGGGATCGCCCGCCGCTGCCACCCCGGCGATGCCGAGAGCGTGCGCGTTGGCCTGCATCGCGCGCAGGCAAAAAGCGATGTGCTCGTCGAGTTCTACTCCCAGCTCCAGTGCGCCATTGACGATGTCGTCCCGGCTCACCGAGCGCGCAAAGGCCTTGTCCTTCATCTTTTTCTTTACGCCGGACACCTCCACCTCATGAATGCTGCGCCCTGGCTTGACGTAGCTGACAGCCGTCAGAAATCCGGCGAGTTCGTCGCAGGCAAACAGTGCTTTCTCAAGGCGCGTCAAACGCCGCGTATCCTCAAAACCGGCGTGGGACAGAATGGCACGCCGGACGGTTTCGTCGACGCCGCGCTCGGCCAGGATCGGTTGACCTTTGCGAGGGTGATCGGGAAGCATGGGATGAATTTCCCAATCGAAATCGTGCAGTAAGCCGGTGAGGCCCCAGGTTTCCTCGTCCTCGTTGAACTGGCGGGCGTAGGCGCGGAGGCAGGTCTCCACTGCCAAACCGTGTTTGCGCAGGCTTTCGGATTTGGTGAATTCGCAGAGCAGGTTGAAGGCGGTTGGCCGATTCATCGCGGGTATACTATACTGAAGTGTAGCGCCATGCGATCCGGCATCGGCGCGGTCTACTAGTGGGCCTGTGGCGCAGTTGGGAGCGCGCTTCCATGGCATG
>SXGR01101585.1_pt1 | contig 11254 bp, 10 predicted proteins | sample 3174711 | NCBI WGS metagenome assembly SXGR01 (sample SAMN11356860, study PRJNA531348) | freshwater metagenome | isolation source: freshwater sample F1-60 | place: China: Fuxian Lake, Yuxi | collected 2017-12-25
ACCAATGGCGGCGGCCCTGGCGTGATGGCAGCCGATGCGCTGTCGATGCGTGGCGGCAAACTGGCGGCACTGTCGCAAACCACCGTCGACCGGCTAAATGCTGCGTTGCCCGCCACCTGGCCGCATGCGAATCCGGTGGATATCATCGGCGACGCGCCCGCCGCGCGTTACGTGGCCGCGCTGCAAGCCTTGCTCGAGGACTCCGGCAACGACGCTGTGCTGTACATGCACGTGCCCACCGCCATCTTGCCCGCTGCGGACATCGCGCGCGCCTGCGCGCCGCTTGCGGGCGGCAAACGCGTGCTGGCGTGCTGGCTGGGTGCGGGCGCGGTCGCCGAGGCACGGCAGATTTTTGAGAGTGCAGGAATCCCTTGCTACGACACCCCCGAACAGGCGGTGCAAGCCTTTCTGCAACTCGCCGCGTATCGCCGCAATCAGGAGCTCCTGATGCAAACACCACCAGCGGCACCCGCACATCTGGCCGCTGGCGCCCCCACGGCGCGCCTTCTTGTGGACGAAGCACTGCGCGCAAGCCGCGAGTGGCTCACCGAAGCCGAAGCGCGTGGCGTGTTAAGCGCCTACGGCATACCCGTAGTGCGCACCGCGACGGCTGCCGATGCAGAAGACGCTGTCCGCGTGGCCAGCGGGATCGGATTTCCGGTGGCACTCAAAATTCTGTCGCCTCAGATCACACATAAATCCGATGTTGGCGGCGTAACACTCAATCTCGCCAGTGCCGAGGCCGTGCGCGAGGCCGCAAACGCCATGGCGCAACGCGTGCGCGAATTCGCACCGAACGCGCAACTTGCCGGCTACACCGTGCAACAAATGGCCGTGAAGCCCAAGGCGCACGAAGTCATCGTCGGTGCGGCGGTGGATGCGGTTTTCGGCCCGGTGATTCTGTTCGGCCAGGGAGGCGTGGCAGTCGAAGTGGTTGCCGACCGCGCCGTGGCGTTGCCGCCACTGAACACACTGCTCGCCAGCGAACTCATTTCGCGAACACGCGTGGCGCGGCTGCTTGACGGCTACCGCGACCGTCCGCCAGCCGACCATGGCGCACTGCAACGCACGCTGGTTCAGGTCTCGCAAATGATGGTCGATCTGCCCGCGATCACGGAAATCGACATCAACCCGTTGCTCGCGGATCAAAGCGGCGTGATCGTGCTTGATGCGCGCATCCGCGTCGCTTCAAATGCGCAGGACGGCACCCCGCGTCTGGCAATCCGCCCTTACCCGAACGAACTGGAGGAACGCGTCACGCTGCTCGGCCGCGAAATTCTGCTGCGCCCGATACGCCCTGAAGACGAGCCTCAGCACGCGCGCTTCCTGCAGCAAGTCGATGCAAATGATCTGCGCCTGCGCTTCTTTTACGCAGTGCGCGTCTTGCCGCACCCGCAGCTCGCGCGCTTCACGCAAATCGATTACGACCGCGAAATGGCTTTCGTCGCCAGCTTGAACGACGGAGAGCCCAATGCCGAAACCTGGGGAGTCGCGCGCGCCATGACCGATCCTGACAATCGCCACGCCGAATTCGCGATCCTCGTGCGTTCCGATCTCAAAGGCCAGGGACTCGGTTCGTTGCTGATGAGAAAAATCATCGCCTATAGTCGTGCGCGCGGTACTGGCACCCTCACGGGTGCCGTGCTGCACGGCAATGAACGCATGCTGGCGCTGGCGCGCGATCTGGGCTTCACGGTTACGCAGGGCAATGACGCGGGCATTGCGCAACTAACGCTAACACTCACGCCGGGCGGGTCGCCGCCATGACTGTTGGCGGCCTCACCAGCGCCGAGGCCGCCTCCCGCCTGCGGGCCGACGGCCCCAACACGCTCCCCGCCGCGCAGCGCCGCGGCTTCACTGGCATTGCACTGGACGTTGCACGCGAGCCGATGTTCCTGATGCGGACCGGTGGCGCAGCAATTTACCTGCTGCTGGGTGATGTGCGCGAGGCGCTGGTGCTGGCAGCCTCGGTGCTGGTGGTAATGGGCATCACGGTAACGCAGGAGCGAAAAACCGAACGTGCGCTGGAAGCCTTGCGCGATCTTTCGAGCCCGCGCGCCCACGTCATCCGCGACGGTGTGCCGCAACGGATCGCCGGCGCGGACGTGGTACGCGGCGACCTGCTGCTTCTTGCCGAAGGCGACCGCGTGCCCGCCGATGCGCTGTTGCTGGAAGCGCGCGATCTGCACGTGGATGAATCGGTGCTGACGGGAGAAATAGACGCTGCCCCGAAAGCCGTTTTTCACCAAAAGCGGCAGATAGCCACTGTGATCGATATGCGCATGGGTAAGCACCACCGCGCTCAATTGCGCGGGCGCAAGCGGCGGGCGATCCCAATTGCGCAGTCGAAATTGTTTCAGGCCCTGAAACAGGCCGCAGTCAATCAGAACATTCGCCGTCCCCGCTGACAGCAGATACTTGGAACCGGTAACGGAGCCGGTCGCACCAAGGAAGGTGAGTTGTGGCGTCATTTCGTGATGTTTGAACCCTGAGACCATGAGTCCCTTGGGCGCCAGATTGCGCCAGTGGCGGGAGTTCGCCTTGATGCAAATCAATCCCCGGGCTTGGAATTTCAAGCCATTTCTCGGACACGGCAATTGTGAGTCACAAACAATTGCGGTATCGTGATTCACATTTAACCACGGTGTCTGCAATGCACGATGAGCAACTGTACGGACGACTGGTGGCGGCAGCCAAGGATGCCATTATCAGTATCGACGAACAGCAGAACATCGTGCTGTTCAACCCGGCAGCGGAGACGGTGTTTCGTTGTACGGCAAGCGATGTCATCGGCAAGCCACTGGATCGCTTCGTGCCCGCCGCCCTTCGCGAGGCCCATCGTCGGCACATCGAAAACTACGGTGCACATGGCGACGCCACGCACGCGATGGGAGGGGCGCGTCTGCTCTCCGGCGTGCGCGCCGATGGTGAGGTGTTCCCTATCGAGGCCTCGATTTGCCGTGTGGACAGCCCCACCGGAAAGCTGTTCACAGTGATTCTGCGCGATATCACTGTGCGCGAACAGCTGGCGCGCGAGTTGCAGGCTTCGTTGCAGCAGCAAAAGCAGGCCGAGGCCGCGCTGCGTGAATCGCGCGACAGCCTGCGCGAACTGTCCTCGGCGTTGCAAGCCATACGCGAGGCGGAAAAGACCCGCATTGCGCGAGAATTGCATGATGAACTGGGGCAGATGCTGACCGCACTAAAACTCAACGCCTCGGCCATTGCCGATGATCTGCAACCGAATCAAAGCGAACTCGCGCGGCGCACGCAGGACATGAAACTGTTGATCGACACCACCGTGCGTTCGGTCAGGCGTATTGCCGCCGATCTGCGGCCGGTGATGCTGGACAATCTGGGTCTCGCACCGACATTGGAATGGCTGACACAGGATTTCGAAAAGCGCTCGGGCATCTCCGTGGAATTGACCATGCCGGATGAAGACCTCGGCGCGAGCGGTGATGCCGCCACCGCCGTATTTCGCATCGTGCTGGAAGCGCTCACAAACGTGGCGCGCCACGCAAAAGCAAGCCGCGTGCAGGTAGCGATTCTGCGTAAGGCAGGTAACGTGAGTGTGAGCGTAGCCGACAACGGAAAAGGCTTTAACGAAGACAGCGCACGCACGCGTTCGTTCGGCGTGCTGGGCATGCGCGAGCGTGCGTATGTGCTGGGCGGAGCGTTCGCGATTGACAGCGCTCCGGGCAAGGGCACGCGCGTGACGGCTACGATACCTGCGTTTGGCACCGTGGCGCCCTAGTACCCTAGTGCCATGAAAAAACAATGATGAAGAAACCACAATCATGATCCGCATACTGGTGGCAGACGATCACACCATCGTACGCGAGGGCCTGAAACAGATCCTCGCCAAACAGACTGACATGGTGGTCGCAGGCGAGGCCGCCAACGGCAACGACGTATTGCAAATGGTGCGCCGAGAGAACTGGGACGTGCTGGTCACCGACATGTCGATGCCAGGACGCAACGGCGTGGAATTGATCCGTCTGGCAAAGGAAGCACGGCCTGCGTTGCCGGTTCTGGTGTTGAGCATGTACGATGAATCGCAATACGCCGTGCGCGCCATGCGCGCGGGGGCGGCAGGCTACATCAACAAGGAAAGCGCCAGCGAACAACTGGTCAACGCCATTCGCACCGTCGCCGCTGGCGGGGTGCATGTATCCGCTGCCGTGGGTGCGGCACTACTGCAAACCGTGCACGGCAAACCGGCCACCGGCAAGTTGCCGCACGAGCAGCTCTCAAACCGCGAATTGCAGGTGCTGCAAATGATTGCAGCGGGCGGCACCGTGACGGAAATCGCGGGCAAGCTTCCTCTTAGTCCCAAAACCATTAGCACCCACAAGGCACGCCTGCTCGAGAAAATGCAAATGAGCAATCAGGCCGAACTGATTCGCTATGCGATTGAACAGCGCTTGGTGGCAGGGAACTAGCGACCTGAAACAAAACGTGTTCTCTCCTTTCGACCCTGCTTAGGTCAAACAATGGATTCGCTGCGCGCAGTGCACCCTGCGCACGGTAGAAAACTCCGGGAAAAAGTTAAAAAGTGGTCGTTCGTACTGGACGTAAGCCGTTGTTGACCGTAGTCGCAATAAAAACAGCAGGCCTGACAAGTCATTTGGTTCGGCACGCTAAAACGTTATACAAGTTCCGGTCAATCACACAGGTAATCTACAGGAGAACACCATGGGACAACTGACAGGCAAAGTAGCGCTGGTTGCCGGCGCAGGACGGAATAACGGCAAAGCCATTTCGATGGCGTTTGCGCGCGAAGGTGCCGATCTGATCCTCGTTGCGCGGGAGAAAAAGGACGCGCTGACTGAAGTAGTTAAGGAATGCGAAAGCCTCGGCGCAAAAGTGCTGCCGATCATGGCCGACGTCAGCGATCACCCGCAAGTTGAGCGGCTGGTGCAACAGGGGATCGACCGTTTTGGCCAGATCGACGTGTTGATGAGTTGCGCTGGCCACCGTGCGCATCAGGATTTCTGGCAGATCAGCTACGAGGAATGGGACAAGACCTTGGCGGTCAATCTCAACGCCCTGTTTTATCTCGCCAAGGCCGTGGCGCCCTCGATGATGAAGCGCAAGTCGGGCAGCATCATCGCGCTTGGCGGTCAGGCCTCGGTCACCGCGCAGCCGCAGCGCGCGCACGTGATCGCATCCAAGCACGCGCTGTTTGGGCTTATCAAGGCTCTCGCACTCGAACTTGGCCCCTACAATGTGCGCGCCAATCTCATTGCGCTGATGACCATCGAAAACGTGCGCGCGAACCCGGAATGGTACGGCGCACACACCGGACCCACCGAGGCCGAGCTGGCAGCAATTCCGCTAAAGCGTGCTGGCAAACCGCAGGAAGTCGCCAACGTGGCAGTTTTTCTTGCCTCTGAACAATCATCTTACGTGACCGGGGATCGCATCCTCTGCGGCGGTGGAAAATATATATGACGCGATAGGCTTTAGGATCGTCCACGCCAAGACTGTCCGCAACGATCGGACACAACTGCCCGCAAATGTATGCATGCGGAATCCGACAGAACCGAAGGGGCAGAAAATTGAGCCGCGGATAATCACGGGGAATCAGACAAACAAAACACATTAGTAAGTTATTGTTTTTATTATTGAATTTATCAATGGCATTGAATCACTTATCCGCAATCGACCGCTAGTCGCTTGCAATGGATAGCCGTCTGAATACGGTTCTCTATCGGTTCGTGATCGGCACTGGACTCGCACCACCAAAGCGCTTGGTCGAAAGCAATCCAGTGCTTCGACGATTCCATACCTGCAATTTCGCCCGCTTTCCTTGTAGGAATCCCCCTACCCCAGAGCACGTCTTCCCCCCACCCCATTAGCAGTACCCGCCGATACCGGCGCGGTCTCCCACGGCGCACAGTAGAGCCGTCAAATCACGGGAGACCGCAAATGTCCATCTCGCAGCATCAGACCGTAGTCGATTTCCGCCCTGCCACGGCCAGAATCAGTGCGCCGCCACCTTCCCCGCGGCAACGCTGGGAGGCGCGCACGCAGGGTGCGGCTTGCGCCTTGTGTCACCTGAACACGCAGTGTCTGCCGGAAGGCATGGCGGCACCCGAACGGGCAGATTTCATGCGGTTGATCGCGCGGCACCGCAAGATCGCCACCGGCGCTGCGCTGTTTCGCGAGGGGGATGTTTTCGAGAACTTATATTTTGTCAAAACCGGCAGCATCAAGACGGTGATGCTGATGGACGATGGCCGCGAGCAGATCACCGGCTTTCATTTGCCGGGCGACATGCTGGGCTTGGACGCGATTAATGGCTGTGTGCACACCTGTGACGCGATTGCGCTGGACGATGCCCGCGTGTGCGCGCTCCCTTTCGCTCAGGTATCGCGTATGGGCCGGGACTGCGCGCCGGTGCAGGGTTATGTGCAGCACAAACTTGCCCGTGAGGTGGTACGTGAACAGCAGTTGATGCTGCTGCTCGGCCGCATGACGGCGGAGGAGCGTGTGGCGGCGTTTCTGCGCGATCTTGCCAACCGATTTGCCGAACGCGGCCAGTCACCAAATGAATTCACGCTGCCAATGGCGCGCGAGGAAATCGGCAATTACCTCGGCCTTACGCTGGAAACCGTCAGCCGGTACTTTTCGCGCTTAAAGCACGCCGGCGTGCTGAACGTGGATAACCGTCACATCCGCATCCGCGACGCGCGGCGCCTGGTGAGCGGCAGCGGCGCCATGACCGCAGCTGGCGCGTGACATCCCGATTTTGTGCAGTGTCCTTGTGTACCAAACCAAACGCAGTTCCCTCAAACCCAAGCAAGTGAAAGGAACATCATGTTTACACATATCCTGATCCCCACCGACGGCAGCGAAATTTCCGCGACGGCAACACAGGGCGCATTGGCGCTTGCCAAAATCCACAAGGCCAGGGTAACGGTCATGCTGGCTTCGCCCACGTTTCGCCAAATGGCCGAAGAAGGTTACCTCCTGCCCGGCCTACAGATGGACAAGAAGGACTGGGAGGCTGCCGCCACCACGCGTGCGCACAAGGTGCTCGACGACGTGGCCGCGAAGGCCGCGAGCGTGGGTGTCAAGTGCGACACAGTGCATGTGTTTAAAGACATGCCGCACGCGGCGATTCTCGACACTGCGAAAAAACAGGGCTGTGATGTGATCGTAATGGCCTCGCACGGTTACGGTGGCTTCAAGCAGTGGGTGCTGGGCAGCGAGACCACCCGTGTGCTGTCGCAGTCGAAAATCCCCGTGTTAGTGTATCGATAAAATATCAATTAAAACAATTAGTTAGATAACACTTTCGCAACGGCACGCAGCGCGCCGCCGCCAAGTGTTGCGACCGGGGAAAGGCAATGAACATCGGTGATATCTGCAACCGCGAAGTTGTTTTCGTCAACCGCGACGTGACGGTGCACGCCGCGTGCCGGCTGATGCGGCATTATCACGTGGGCAGTCTGGTGGTGGTTGATACCGCAAATGACGACCCTGCGCCGCGCGCACGGCACGTGCCGGTGGGCATGCTCACCGACCGCGATATCGTGATCGAAGTCGACGCCATGGAACTGGATGCGCGCGTGATCACGGCGGGCGACATCATGTCGAACGATTTGGTGGTGGCGCCGGAATCGCTGAGCCTCACCGAGGCGATAGACCTGATGCGTTTCAAGGGCGTGCGGCGGCTGCCAGTGGTTAACGCGGATAACCGGCTGGCGGGCATCGTCACGGTTGACGACATGCTGGTGGTGCTGGCCGAGGCGTTTTCGAACATCGCGCATGTAGTGTCGCGAGAACCTTCGCGCGAAAAACGCACGCGGCGGTAGCTCACGCAAATCACATACAAGCACACAATACCTGTGCGGTAGAATCTCCCCGAGTGCAATCGGGGAGACTCTGATGAACTGCTTATCTAGACCATTAAAAGCGCCAGATTGGGCATGGGCGCTGATGCTGGCGGTACTGTACGTCCCCCTTATGCCGTGGATGCCATCGGCATCTGCGCAGGCCCATCCCTCACGGACCCAGCGCATCGTATTACCGTTTCCGCCGGGCAGCACGTCAGATATTCTGTCGCGCTTCATTGGCCAAAAGCTTGCCGGGGAATGGGGCCATCCGGTCATCACCGATAACCGGCCCGGTGCGGCAGGCAATATAGCCTCCGACTTTGTTACGAAATCCAAACCCGACGGCTACACCACGTATATCAACACGGTCGGCACACACGCCATCTACCCGGCGATCTACCCGAAGCTCGCTTTCGATCCGCTTAGGGATTTCACTGCGATTTCGAACCTGGTGAATCTGCCGAGCGTGTTGCTGACGCATCCGTCGATGCCAGTGAAAAACGTCAAGGAATTGATAGGCCTGGCTAAACAACGCCCCAGCGATCTGCAATACAGCTCGGCGGGCAGCGGCGCACAGCCGCATCTCACCGCCGGAATATTCAAGACCATGGCCGGGGACAACCTGCTGCCCGCGCCGGTACTGGAAAAAGTTCGCGCCACGGTATCGAAAATCGTGCCCCAACCCGACATGCGCGACAAACTCTTCGGTCTTGGCGCGGAACCCGCGCTGTTTACTCTCATGGAGTTTGCGGATTTGATCAAGGCTGAGTTGGTGAAGTGGGCAAAAGTAGTTAAGGATTCGAGCGTGAATCTTGATTAAAATTATTCAATAAAAACAAATACTTATAAATCATGTCAAACACGCCCACTGCCGAACTCGCCGCCTTCGTCGCCCATCTGCAATACGACCAGATTCCAGTCGCCATACGTGAGCGGGTAAAAGACATCATTCTCGATGCCATCGCCAGTGCCATCGCGGGCACTCACGGCGACGAGGTAAAACAAATTCGCGCACTCGCCATGGCGCTTGGCACTTCCAGCGAGGCCAGCATCTTCGGCGGCGACAAATTGTCACTGGCGGGCGCCACGCTGCTCAATGGTTATCTCATTACTGCCGTTACTGTGTGCGATGTGCACCGGCCTACGCTGTATCACACCACGCCGCAGGTGATCGCGCCCGCGCTGGCTATTGCTGAACGCGACAGTGCCAGCGGAAAAACTCTGCTGACCGCTGTCACCGCCGGACTGGAAACCTCGGTGCGCGTGGCCAATGGCACAAACTACAGCGCGTTTCGCGGGCGCGGTTGGCATTCGCCGGGCGTGGTGGGGCCGTTCGGCGGCGCGGCGGCTGTGGGAAAACTACGCGGCTTTAACGCAGATACCCAATTGATGGCCTTCGGTTTGGCCGGCAGCCAATCGGCGGGCACCTTTGCGCACTGGGGCACGCCGACCATCAAATTTCACCAGTGCCGTGGTGCGCTGTCGGGGCTGATGGCGGGCCTGCTGGCGGAGACCGGCTTTCTGGCCTCGAAGGAAGTTCTCACACACAAAGATGGCGGCATCTACAACGCCTATTCCGACGGCGGTAAACCGGAACTCGTCACCGGCGGCCTCGGCACACAATGGCAGCTTGAACAAATTTCACTACGCCTGTGGCCAGCGGCAAGCTCGGTGCAGTCGGTAATTACCGCACTGCTGGCGATGGCGGAAAAACACCATCTCAAACCAGCAGACATCAGCGAAGTACGGATCGGCCTGTCCAAAGGCGTTTACGACATGCACGGCACCCTGGCGTGGAACGACAAATTCAAGGCGCTGTTGTCCATGCCGTACATCACATCGATTGTGTTGCACGACCGCGCCTGCTGGCTCGGCCAGTTCGCGCCTTCGCGTATTGCCGACAAAGCCGTGGATGCGTTTGCACGCGAGCGCGTCAAGGTCAGCATTGCGCTTGGCATCGAAGGCACCGCAGCGCTGGTCGAAATAGTCACGAACACCGGCATAACTCGTACCGACCGGCGCTTGGTCGCCAAGGGTGACGCCGCTGATCCGCTAAGCCGCGCCGAAATCATCGGCAAGCTGCGCACGGCGGCCAGGGATGTGATTACTGATGCCGCCGTGGAACGGGTTATTCAGCAGGTCGGGAATCTGGAAAATTTGGCGGACTCACGCGAATTGCTCAACGCGGTACGTGCGGCGTAGGCCCGCCAAAAAATTGTAGCGCTAACGATGTACCAGCACCGGCAGATGCGCCAGCGCCAGCACTTTCGATGTCTGACTGCCGAGCAACAGCTTGCTGATGCCGGTACGGCCGTGTGGCCCCATGTAAATCAGATCACACTTGTGCTTGCGCGCGGCCTTGACAATGGTTTCGGCCGTGGCATCGCTGATCACGTAGTGGCCTGCACATTTCACGCGCTGCCGCGCCGCGGCTTTGGCTATGTCGTCAAGATAGCGCTGCGCAGTTTTCTTCGCTGCTGCCACGTGTTGCCGCGGCGTCAGCAGATCGGGCGGAATGTAATCGCCATAAACTTCAATGTGATACGCCGGCGCAGCGTAAAAAGCGGTAATTCGCGCGCCCAGCTTGCGCGCAAGCTTTATCGCATCATTCGCGGTACGAACGGACAACGGCGATCCGTCGGTCGGCACAAGCAGGTTTTTATACATCACGTTCTCCTCATCTGAATGGACTGCATGGCCTGACTATAGAACCGCGAGCCACGCTGGGGTTGATCCAAATCAAGAATATTCATCCGCATCGGCGCATTATGGCGTTGCAGCACGACAACCTCACGCGATGACAAGAAAAGGCCCTGAACGCATTGACCAAGCTTGCGAGCCCCGCCCGACAAGCCGCTGCGCATGGCCTTGAAGATCTTTTCAAGGGTGTGTATCTGTATCCCGTACGGCTGAAACTTGATGACTATGCCGAATTGCAGATCAAGCTCGATGTCAGCAATAGGTTTATCAGAAGGCGGCAGAGCTGTCGGGTGTGATGAACGTTGAAAGGGATCTTGGTAAGTATTTGTTTTAATTGATTTATTTTTGCACCTGAAACACTCGCTCCATCTCCCGCCGCACACATACAGCCTCACTTTCCGGTGCTGCAATATCGTTCCACGTCACCATTTGCCCCTTGGCAACACGTCGCGTGATTTTCACGCCGTGCGCCAGTCCGATCGGCAAGCCTTCGCACGCCAACGAAACCGCAGCAGGTAACAGGCGGCCATACACGGTGTATCCGCCTTCGCCATCCAGCAATTCGCCTTCACGCAAATCGCGTTTCGCAATCGAGACCACATCGCCGCAAAAACCTGCGGCCGCACCCGTGGCCTCACCGCGCAAGCCCACTGCAGCAACGCTGATGCCGAGTTCCAGGCCAATCAGATGATAGGGCTTGTACATCGCGG
>SXGR01119200.1_pt1 | contig 11254 bp, 10 predicted proteins | sample 3174711 | NCBI WGS metagenome assembly SXGR01 (sample SAMN11356860, study PRJNA531348) | freshwater metagenome | isolation source: freshwater sample F1-60 | place: China: Fuxian Lake, Yuxi | collected 2017-12-25
CAGTCTCTCGCCAATCAGGATCAAACGCCTTGAAACAGAACCTGTAAAGAGGATTTGTAGTCCCGACTTTTGCAGCCTGATTTAACTTTTTTCCGGGAAAAACACGGTTTTCATGGTCCCAACTGCGTAACTTGGGTTAACCGTCGATAAGCCAAAGTGGCACAAACCGAGGAGGATGCTGGGAAAAGTGCAACGAAATTAGCCTAATCGTCCATAAATCAAAGCGTTGGCAACAATGGCTCCGATTTCAGGCATCGATCAATTTGTCGAATTGCCTGCCTCAGCCGATGTTCATTTTCCACCAAAGCCAACCTCAAAAAACCTTCACCCGCCTCACCAAATCCACCTCCGGGGCTTACAGCGACCTCTGCCTCATCAAGAAGTTTCATCGAGAAATCGATGGAATTCATCTTTTGTTGCCATTCGGAAGGGTATTTTGTCCAAACAAACATGGTTGCCTTGGGGGATTGCGTTTCCCATCCAATTCGGCGCAATCCATCCACCAACACATCCCTTCGGCTTTCATATTCCTTTGCTTGTTTGATTACAAAATCCTCACAATCGCGAAGTGCAATGATCCCGGCAATTTGAACCGCTGAGAAAATGCCATAATCGTAATATCCCTTGATGGTAGCCAATGCTCGAATCATCTCGGGATTTCCGGCACAAAATCCCAATCGCCACCCGGCCATGTTGTATCCCTTGGACATCGTGGTGGTCTCCACTCCGACATCCTTGGCACCTGGAACGCTTAGAAAACTGGGGGCAATATATCCGTCGAAGCAGACATCCCCATAGGCAAAATCATGGATCACAATGAATCCGTGCTTTTTTGCCAACGCCACCACATCAACAAAAAACGCCTTTTCCACCACAGTGGTGGAAGGGTTGTGGGGGTAATTGATAATGAGAACCTTTGGTTTGGGATAAAGGTGTTCTGCCATATGGGCAATATTTGAAAGGAATTGATCAGGTTTGGTTGCATCCAAACTGATCACATTCCCCGAAGCCAACATGACCGAATACACATGAATGGGGAAACTTGGGGCCGGAACGATAGCAGTATCACCAGGACCCATTAATGCCAAACACATATGGCTAAAGACCTCTTTGGATCCCAAACCTGCAATTATCTCGGTATCACAATCCAGTTTTGCGCCATGGCGACGCTCATACCTAAGGGCAACCTCCCTACGGAGGTTTCTAAGCCCATTAGCTACTGAATAGCCATGATTCCGTTCATCCCGGGCAGCTTCCACCAACTTGTCAACCACCTGAGGTGCTGGAACATCACTTGGATTGCCCATTCCAAGGTCGATAACATCGATTCCGGCCCTTCGTTTTTGATATTTCAAAGCGTTTATTTTGCCAAAAAGGTAGGGGGGCAACCTTTTAACCCTGTCGGCAACCTGAATTTTGAAGGGAAGTTGGGGTGTGTTGGGTTCAGATTGCATGGCTGGAAATTGGCCTTAATCATCTCATGGTTGGGACTTGTTCAATCCAACAAGTCTATTTGGCATTATCGGCAAACGCGCTAGACCCTGCCACGAAAAATCACCCTTGTTTTGCGGATTACCCCCCAGATGAGGTGAAAGGACCAAAGTTGGCTTGCATAATAAGCCAAAAAGGGGAAGGAACTTTTCATGTCCAAACCGGGTGGGGATTTCGGAACTGGGTTTTATCCCGAAACCGCAAATAACCATGATTGGCCCAGTGTGCGTCAATTCAATGTCTTTTTGGCGAATCGCCTGGGAGGGATGCTCAGTATTGTCAAACGGGTTGAAAATACTTCCCTGAAAATTGTCTCCCTAATGGTAATCGACTCAGCGGATTGTGCCATCATCCGAATTGTGTTGAGTGACCCGGCCAGGGCCAAGGAAATTTTCAAACAAGCAGACCTTTCTGTTACTGAAAGTGACCTTTTGGTAGTTCGATTACACGAAAACGATCAACCCCTTTTTTCCATTTTCAAAGAACTGCTTCAGGCCGAAGTCAACATTGATTATGCCTATCCCCTCATGGTTGGTCCAAAAGGAAATGCGGCACTTGCCCTCCATGTGGAAGACCTTGAATTGGCGGCAAAAACCCTACAAAAGGCCGGTTTTGACCTCTTCACGGAAGACGACCTGGCAATGGGCGATTTATTATCCTGAACCCCTTGGCCTCAAAGGGATAAGGCGTCAATTTCCAAAGCCATTAAAAGGCGATTAACCTTTTGGGAGCTTGGCCTTTTTCCAGGATCGGGATGAGTCATTTGCTGGCAGAGATTTCCCATTTTTTTCATCAAGGCCTTTGGTCCAACCTGACGATTCCCTTGCTGTTGGTCCAAAAACCTTTTCATGCAAGTCCCCAAAGCAAAAATGTCAGTGGATGGGTGCCAATGGAAATTTCCAAGGCATACCTCCGGGGCCAGGAAACCTGGGGAATAAATCGGACCCAAAAAGGTAGAACCAATGGGTTGGCCTAGACCAAAATCAATCAGGTACGCCTGATTATCGGCAATTAGGAGATTTTCAGGTCGTATATCTCCGTGAACAAAACCTGATCGGTGCAACACGGAAACCATGCCGACAATTTCCTGCAATCGGCCCAACCAATAAACCGGATCTTCATGATTCGCTAAAAGAAGCAAGCTTTGGAACTTTTTCCAGGGGAACACCAAATAGGGGGTATCGCACATTACATCCCGATAAATGGGTTGGAGCAACCCGGTACCGGAAAGGGACGCCAGGATCTTTGCCTCGTTCCGGATCAAATGGATCCCTTCCAGGTCAGTCCCTATACATCCTTTCCAAAAAACGATGGTTGAGGCATCCGAAGTCAAGGCTTTAAAAGATTGAACCGGACCAAAGGCATGGATGTTTTCCAAAACCAGAAACCGGCCAGGCAGCATTCTGTTTTCCGGTGGCATTGGGTTACGATCGCCCTCTGAAATCCTAATTCTTTCAATAGGAAAATTTTTTACCACAAAAAACCGGGTAAACGCCATAGGGATGTCCATTGCAATGAAAAAGGATACCTCCAAATCCGTGTATTGCATTGCAACTTTGGACACCAAAGGACCCGACGCCAAATTTGTAGCAGATTTGTTAAAAAAATGGGGCCATCGGGTGGTTTTGGTAGATGTGGGCACCCAAAACCCTCCCACCGTTTTTCCCGACCAACTAAGGGACACCTTGGCCGATACCAGCCTTTTTGCAAACCAATCCCGGGCGGAAGCCATCGAAACGATGTCGGCTGGTTTAACAAAATTCCTGGTTCAGGAAGAAAAAGGCGGAAGGTTGGCCGGCGTCATAGGAATGGGTGGGTCCGGGGGCACCGCCTTGATTTGCCCCGCCTTTCGGGCCCTTTCCATTGGTATACCCAAAATCATGATTTCGACGGTGGCAAGTGGCGATACCAAGCCCCATGTTGGCACCAGCAACATTTTCATGGTGTTTCCAGTGGTCGATGTAGCTGGCTTAAATCGGGTCTCAAGGTTGATTTATGCCGAGGCGGCCGGTGCCATGGCGGGGATGCTGGACCACCCATTTTCCCAAGAAACCCAAAAGGGAAAAACGGTTGGAATCACCATGTTTGGGGTTACTACCATTTGTGTAACCCAAATACGGCTTTTGTTGGAAAAATTAGGTTGGGAATGCTTTATATTTCACGCAACAGGAACTGGCGGCAGGGCAATGGAATCTCTTGTTTCCTCTGGCCTCCTGGACGGTGTCATTGACCTTACCACCACCGAAATTGCCGACGAAATTGTCGGCGGGATTTTCCCCGCCGGCCCGGATCGTATGGATGCCATCCTTAAGGCTGGCATACCTTACATTTTGAGTTCTGGGGCTATGGATATGGTTAATTTTGGACCCATTGAATCGGTCCCTGCACAGTTCAAACATCGGAAATTGCACAAACATAACAACCAAATCACCCTTATGAGAACCACCGTTGAGGAAAACCAATTGGCAGGAAGGTGGATTTCCACAAAATTAGCCAAAAAAAAAAGTCCTTGGAAGGTAATTTTACCCATGGGTGGAGTGTCGGCACTGGATGCCCCGGGCATGCCCTTTGAAGACCAAAAAGCAAATGTTGCTTTTGTGGAAAGCCTGGAAAGTGGTCTTGAATCCCTTTCCGGCCGGGTAGTTCGGGACCAAAGGCATATCAATGACCCTGGCTTTGCCCAAGCGGTTGTTAGCCTGTTTTTGGAAATGTATGAGCAAGGAAAGTAAGGAGAAATTGGAATGGATCGCAAAGATATCCTTGACCGCTTCCGGTCCAAAAGACGGGCAGGATTTCCCATCGTTGGGGGAGGGGCCGGAACAGGCTTGAGTGCCAAATGCGAGGAAGATGCCGGAATTGACCTGATTGTGATTTACAATTCTGGCCGCTTTCGCATGGCCGGGAGGGGCTCTTTGGCAGGATTGATGCCCTATGGTAATGCCAATGACATCGTAATCGAATTGGGGCACGAAGTCCTACCTGTTTTAAAGCACACTCCCGTCTTGGCGGGTGTCTGTGGGACCGACCCTTTCATGATCCGTGATGTATTTCTCAAACGCCTCAAGGATATGGGATTTTCCGGGATCCAGAATTTTCCCACGGTTGGCCTGATTGACGGCGTTTTCCGGGTTAACCTCGAAGAAACCGGCATGGGTTTCGGCCTGGAGGTTGAATTGATTGCCCACGCAAGGCGTCTCGATATGTTGACCACCCCTTATGCTTTCGATCCCGAACAGGCAAAGAATCTGGTTCAAGCAGGTGCTGATATTTTGGTAGCGCACATGGGGTTAACGACCAACGGGTCCATCGGTGCAAAAACTTCACGAACCCTCCAGGAATGCGTGTCCGAGATTAACGCCATTGCCAAAGCGGGCAAGCGGATTCGCCCGGATGTCCTGGTCCTTTGCCATGGGGGTCCCATTGCGGAACCAGGGGATGCACAAATGATTCTGGACAGGGTACCAGCCTGCGATGGTTTTTATGGAGCTAGTTCCATGGAAAGACTCCCCACGGAAAAAGCCATTACCGAACAGGTAGCAAAGTTTGGAAAACTCAAGTTTCCCCAGTAATCCAAACCCCGATTTTTGGAGGCAAATCCTGCCAAAACCTTGTATAATTTGGGGAGCAGCAGGAGCATTCATGAGACCCAAAGCAAGGCTAGTTCTTGAAGATGGAACCATTTTCGAAGGACAATCGTTCGGATCCAAAAATTCCTCCACCGGGGAGGTTGTTTTCAACACCAGCCTGGTTGGCTATCAGGAGATCCTGACGGATCCCTCCTACCGTGGCCAAATCGTAACCATGACCTATCCCCAGATAGGAAATTATGGAATCAACCTGGAAGATTCAGAATCGGCAGGGGTTCGGGTCGCCGGGTTTGTTATCCGGGAACTTTCGCCCCTGGCTAGCAATTTTCGATCGCAGGAAACGCTGGAAGCCTATTTGGAAAGGCACAATGTTCCCGGCATTGGCGGGATCGACACCAGGGCTTTGGTTCGGCGGCTTCGGAGTCGGGGATCCATGCGGGGTATCATTGATTCCACCAATCGTACCGACCAGGAACTTTTGGAATTGGCGAGGAATTCTCCTTCAATGGTTGGTCGGGATTTGGTCCGGGAGGTGGCCCCCACGGAGGCGTCCCATTGGCAAGAGGGATTTCGGGGCCCGTTCATGACCCACATTAAAAAAAGAACCTCCCAATTCAAGGTGGTAGCCCTTGATTTCGGAATGAAAACCAACATTCCTAGGTGTTTGACCCAAGCTGGTTGCACAGTACGCATCCTCCCTGGAACGGCCACCTCCAGTGAGGTTTTGGCCGAAAACCCCGATGGAATTTTCTTGAGCAATGGGCCTGGCGATCCGGACGCTGTAACCTATGGAATCACCACAATTCGTGCTCTTTTGGGCAAAAAACCAATGTTTGGCATTTGCCTTGGGCACCAACTTTTAGCCCTCGCCTTGGGAGCAAAAACCTTCAAACTCAAGTTTGGCCATCGGGGAGCAAACCACCCGGTGCTTAACCAATTGACAGGCAAGGTTGAGATTACCACCCAAAATCATGGTTTTGCTGTCGATCCTGCCACTCTCCCTTTGGATGTGGATGCTACTCATATCAATTTGAACGATCAAACCTTGGAAGGCATCAGGCATAATGGGCACAGGGCTTTCAGCGTTCAATACCATCCAGAGGCCAGTGCGGGCCCCCATGACAGCAGCTACCTGTTTGGAGAATTTGTAAGCCTAATGGTTGCTAATGTTTAGATTGCCAACATTTTGAGGGCTCGAAAATGTACGCACTCGGCTTTTTATTTTTTTTACTCCTTGGATTGCCGGGGGGGGGGGACAAAAATGTTCCAACCAAGGGAACTTTTGTTTTTACGCCCAAAGGGGATCAATCCAAAATCCCCTCTGTTTACAAGCTTGGTGAAAAACAATTCGAATACAAAATGCTTCTTAAGGACCGAAAAGAGAACCTTGGGGTAATGGTCCATGAGGTCACTTTTCCTTCTCCCTATCTGAGCCCGCATCCTGAAAACAACATTATCTGGTGTGAGTTTTACCAACCATTGGGGCTGCAAAAAGGGCCTGGGGTGGTGATCCTTGATATTTTAGGGGGGGATCAGAGCCTTTCCCGTACCATTGCCACCCAATTGGCCCGGCAAGGTATCCACACCCTATTCATGCAATTGGCCTATTATGGGCCAAGGCGCCCCAAAAACAGCAAACTTAAACTCCTGAGCACCAACATTTTGCAAACGGTCAATGGAATCCAACAAAGTGTCCTCGATTTGCGCGTTGCGGCAGCATTTTTGGAATCAAGGCCAGAGGTTGATCCAACACGAATTGGGATTACCGGCACAAGCCTTGGCAGTTTTTTTTCCGCACTTGGTGCGGAAACCGAATCACGATTCAGTCGATGTTCCATCCTTCTGGGGGGGGGAGGTTTTGTGGACGGTTTCTACGATCACCCCGATGCGGCACTTTTTCGCTTTGTTTGGGAAATTGTGGGGAATTCCAAGGCCAGGGCCAAGGAACTTTTAGCTCCCTATGACCCCATTACCCGAGCCCATGAATTGAAAACAAAAAAACTCCTTATCATGGCAGCATCAAAGGATGAAGTGGTTCCACCATCGATGGCAACCGCCCTTTGGGAAGCGAGTGGCAAGCAAAAAATCATTTGGTTTGAGGCGGGGCACTATTCGGCAATCCTTCATTTGCCGGTTGCAATTGGTGAAATTACAAGATTGATGAAAGAATAAGGATCAGGGTTTTTGCCCTGATCCTTTGGTTATTGCACCCACCAATACAAAATGAAGCCTTTGGAATTACCGTACCCCAAAACTTTTTAACCACCCGACCGGTTGAATTTCTTCCGATCATTTTCACGCAAGAACAGTTTGCGCATACGGATTTGCTTGGGAGTGATTTCCACAAGTTCATCCTCCTCGATGTACTCAAGGGCCATTTCCAGGGAAAACTCCCTGGGCGGTTTCAGGGGGGTGTTTTTTTCCGCCCCGGACGCCCGCATATTGGTAAGCTTCTTTTCACGGGTTACATTCACAGTCAGGTCATTGTCCCGGCAATGTTCCCCGACAATTTGCCCCTCGTAAACGGGTTCCATTGGGCCAACAAATAATTCTCCCCGCTCCTGGATGGCCTCGATGGCGTAGCCTGTGGCTTTGGAAGTTTCTGTGGAAATAAGGACTCCCGCCGACCGGCCATCAATCGCCGGCTTGTTTGGGCGATAATCCGCAAAATTGTGGTGCATAATTGCCAACCCTTGGGTTGCAGAAAGCATTTTCGTTCGAAGCCCGATCAATCCCCGGGCGGGTATGTAAAAATCAATGTGCGTTGCACTTCCGTGGTTTTCCATCTTGACACACTCACCTTGGCGTTCCAGGACGAGTCGCATTACCGCACTGGAATGATCCGAAGGCACCTCGATCACCAGGAATTCATAGGGTTCAAGGGTTTCACCATTAACCTGCTTGGTGATCACCCGGGGTTTGCCTACGGCCAATTCGCAACCCTCCCGGCGAATGGATTCGATAAGCACCCCAAGGTGCAAAAGGCCACGGCCGGAAACAACAAATTCGGATTCCCGATCTCCTGGCCTAACCCTAAGGGCCACATTGTGTTGCAATTCTTTTTCAAGCCGGTCCCTTAACTCGCGACTTGTCATGGGCTTACCGCATTGGCCCACAAAAGGAGAATCATTGACCCGGAAAACCATATCCAAAGTAGGCTCGTCAATGGTTAAGGGAGGGAGCGCATTTGGTTTGTCGATTTCACAAATCGTATCTCCGATGTCTGCATCATCGATTCCCACTATGCAACAAATATCCCCTGCCTTCATTTCCTCAACTTCCCGGCGGGCAAGCCGATCAAATTCGAGCACCTGGGCAACGGTATCATTAAATACTGAGCCATCCTTTTGTTTGACAACGCTGACTTTTTGGTTGCGGCGGATCTTGCCGCCAAAAATTCGGCCGATGGCAATTTTTCCAACAAAATCGCTGTAGGAAAGGGCCATTACCTGCATCTGCAGAGGAGCATCCGGATCGCCCTTGGGGGGGGGGATGGTATTCAAAATGGCATCAAAAAGGGGCCGCAAATCTTTGGCCGGAACATTCATATCGTTTGTTGCAATTCCCGCTCGGCCTGAAGCATAAATTATGGGAAAATTGGCCTGTTCATCCGTGGCACCCATGTCAATGAAGAGGTCAAAAACCATCGAATGGACCTCATCCACCCGAGCGTCTGGCCGGTCGATTTTGTTGATGATGACAATGGGTTTGAGCCCACAGGCAAAGGCCTTTTTAAGCACAAAACGGGTCTGGGGAAGGGGGCCTTCCGCCGCATCAACCAGGAGAAAAACACCATCCGCCATTCGTAGAATGCGTTCGACCTCTCCCCCGAAATCGGCGTGCCCGGGAGTGTCGATCAAATTTACCTTTAAATCTCCCAAACGAATCGCACAATTCTTGGCCAGAATGGTGATTCCCCGTTCCCGCTCCTGATCGTTGGAGTCCATGATGAGGCCATGCTGGCCACCTTGGAGTTTATCCAGTTCCTCATTGCGAAATAACCCGGATTGCCGAAGCATCTGGTCCACAAGGGTGGTCTTGCCGTGGTCAACATGTGCGATAATCGCAACATTCCTTAAATCCTTGCGCTCCATAACAGTCGGCTATCCTGACATTTCGGTCAAAAAGTGATTATTCCCCAAAAGATACATCCTAGGGAAAAAAGGAGCCCCGGTAATTGAAAAAAATAGGATGATTTGATGATTCACCAATAATTAACAAGGTACAAAGGAAAATCATGGAATTGATCTTGATCCGCCATGCCCAAGCAAAGGATGTGGACGGAAAAAATGTCAAAACGGACTTTGAAAGGCCCCTCACCACAAAAGGGGTAAAACAGGCAATTAACTTGGGCAAATCCCTTAAACGGTTTATTCAACCGGATGCGGTTTTCCTATCCAGTCCCTTGGTTCGAGCGTGCGAAACCACGACAAACCTATGTGAAAAAATCAGTTCGCCTCCCCCAAACTTTGACCTTTGGGCCGAATTGGGAATTCCCATGGCTTTTGACCAAATCAGGAAGTCATTACAAGAATTGAAAGTTACCCAAACCTTCATGGTGGGCCATATGAACGATTTGGCCTTGTTTGCTGCCAAAATCATTGGATGTCCGGCAGAGGCATTGCATTTTCGCAAAGCCGCCGCCGCCTCACTTTTTTGGGAATTGGATTTACGGTGGGGAAAGGGGCGCCTGAATTGGTGGATCAATCCGGAGTGGATTCAGGAAGGGGAATAGTATCCCAAAAATGGGTTAACCGATTAGGCATAATATCCCCTTGGCAAGAGTTTACTTAAAGGGACAAATGCGTTGAAGGGATTCCAGAATTTCACCAGGTTTCCCGGAATCGATCGAATGGGCCGCCAATTCAACCCCCTCCCGCAAACTTGCGGTTTTGCCAATAAGCCACAAACCGGCTCCCGCATTTGCCAAAACAATTTGCCTTGGGGGGTTGTCCTTACCGGATAAGGATAAGGCCGCCATCGCCGCACTTTCTTCCACAGAATTCACCCGAAAAAATTTTGAGGAATGGTTGGGTAATCCAAAATCCGATGCATCCCAAACCATCTCTTCAACCATCCCATTATGGATGTAGCGAACCGAGGTTTTCGCCCCAAGACTGATTTCATCCAGGCCATCGTTTCCATGGACCACTAATCCCCGGTATGTGCCTAGGGCAGCCAAGGCCCTTGCATAGGGGTCGACCCAGTCCGGATAACCAACCCCAATCATTTGAACCCTTGGCAAAGAGGGATTACAAAGAGGCCCAAGGCCATTAAAAATGGTCCTGATCCCCAACCGCCTCCGAATGGATGCCAGTCCTGCCAAACAGGGATGGTGTTTGATCGCTTGGCAAAAAACGATGCCGCATTTGACCAGGATTTCCAAGGCTTGGTCTTGGCCCTCGGGAAATCCAATATTCCAGTGACTAACCAGGTCTGTGCTTCCGCTTGTGCCCGATTGGGCCCGATTTCCATGTTTTACCACTCTGACGCCGGAAGCAGCGATCACCAACCCAACCACAGTACTGATGTTAAAAGTGCTTGCACCATCCCCCCCGGTACCACAGGTGTCCATGATGCCATCCCCAAGGCACCATGGGCGCATGCGAGCCCTCAAAAATTGCGCCCCACGAATAAAGTCCTCAACCCTCTCACCTCTTGTCGCCCATGCCGAAAGTATGGCCATTGCATCACCCATTTCGGGTGTTTCCCCGGTTAGGAAAGCCAAAACCATTTCAAAAACATCATCCTTAATATCTTGTTTCGAAGCCAAGTCCCTCAATAAACCAGACATCCAAACCGGGGCCGGACAGGGTATGCCATGGGAATCGGGTGTCACGGCTAGCAACTCCATTGCTATGGGAACATAAACCAAAGGCGTAAAGGATCCAGTGTACCAATCAGGTGGATTGGGGAATTACCCTTTTTGGATGTTATACTCACCATGGATTTGTTCGCATCAATTCGGGGCAAATTACCATTTGGATCCTATGGGGCATAAAATGAAAAAGTACAGTATGCGTTCACGGGTTTTAATGCTAAACGGGTATAGGAATAGTAGCCAGGGTCCCGATTTTCTCAACCCTGTAGTGGGATGAGTCGAGGTGAGGGAAGCTTTTTCCTGAAGGATTCGATGCATGATCTGATGTATTCGAAGGCTTTGACCCCGTTTTTCC
>SXGR01624801.1_pt1 | contig 11254 bp, 7 predicted proteins | sample 3174711 | NCBI WGS metagenome assembly SXGR01 (sample SAMN11356860, study PRJNA531348) | freshwater metagenome | isolation source: freshwater sample F1-60 | place: China: Fuxian Lake, Yuxi | collected 2017-12-25
AATATGTTTTAGTATTTGATGAAGCTTCGGGCTTGCCTTTAGTGTTATATTCTTTCAATAAAATGGAAGCAGATAAAGCTATAATAATGCCTGCTGCTGGTAAAATTGCCCGCTAAATAATAAAACCTTCAAATAATTATTTTAATAAATAAACACATGAAAAAAATATTTACATTAACGCTTTTGTTTGTTTTTTCTTTATCGTTTTCTCAAACATTTATTTTGCCATCGGTTGGTGTACAATCTACTTATTGTGGTGGCTGTCCTCAGGGAGGTTGCTCAGGAACCATATTAGATCCGGGTGGAGCTGGAAATTATCCCAATAATGTTAACCAAATTTACCAAACATTTTGCCCAACAGTGCCGGGGAATTGTGTAAGGGTTACATTTACTAGTTTTAATACCGAGTTAGGATTTGATTATTTGACTATTGGTAATGGACCTGCTCAAAATAGTGCTGTATTCACAGGTGCACCTGCAGCAGCGGGTGGTCAAATTTGGGGAACGCCGGCTACTCCTTTTAGTTATCAAGCTAATAACAGTTCAGGTTGTTTAACATTTCGTTTTAATTCCGATTTCGTTACTAACCGCCCTGGATTTACAGCTTCTTTGTCTTGTGTTGCTTGTGCTACAGCTGGAGTTACAGGAAATTCAGATGCTTGTTCTTCAACTTTTATTTGTTCTAACTTAGGATTTAATGATATATCCAATGGACCAGGTTTAAATCCAACAGAAGGTTGTGGTGGAACCAATTGTGTAACAGGCGAAAATTACTCAAATTGGTATACTTTCACTGCAGCTACATCTGGCGTATTAACATTTACAATAGATCCAAATGTAAACACAGAAGATTTTGATTATGCAGTTTTTGGCCCAAATCCAACTTGTGGGGCGCTAGGCACTCCTATTAGATGTTCCTATGCAGCTAACTCTAGTTTTACTGGTTTAGGTAATGGAGCAGTTGACAATTCGGAAGATGTAGCCGGTAATGGCTGGACAGCTCCAATGAATGTAGTAGCTGGACAGACATATATGTTGATGGTAAATAATTGGACTGCTGGCGGTTTAGGATTTAATATTTTATTTGGTGGAACAGCAACACTTGGCGTGTTAGCGCCAGCAGTAAATTCAGCTTCTATTTGTGTTGGCCAATCTGCAATCTTAACTGCAACGCCAACTACAACAGGTGGAACTTACACATGGACTCCAGGAGGAGCAAACACACAAACTATTTCAGTATCTCCAGGTTCTACTACATCATATTCTGTTGTTTATGCTACAGGTGGATGCACAAGTCCTGCTTCGGCTTTAGCTACTGTAACTGTAAACTCTGTTCCAACGGCTAATGCAGGAACAACAACAACATTAACTTGTGCTGCGCCAACAGCAACACTATCAGGTTCAGGTGGCGGAACATACGTATGGTCTGGTCCAAGTATTACTGGTGGTGGAACAACTGCTAATCCAACGGTTAATGCAGCTGGAACGTATAGCTTGGCAGTAACTTCTCCACAAGGATGTACTTCTGCAGTTTCTACAGTTGCAATATCTCAAAATACAACAGCGCCATTGCCTACAGCTTCTAATTCTGCTACTTTATCATGTTCAACAACTACGGTTGCTTTAACTGGCGGACCAGCTTCAGGTGTTACCTATCAATGGAGCGGACCAGGTTTTAGTGGAGGAACCACTTCTCAAAATGCCGTGGCAACTGCTGCTGGTACATATACATTAAGAGTTACAGATGCCGTAAACGGATGTACAGCAACAGCAGTAACAACGGTCTCTCAAAATACAACAGCGCCAACACCAAGCGCATCAAATTCAACAACTTTAACATGTTCAACTACCTCTGCAACCTTAACTGGAACTGGCGGAGGCACTTATAATTGGTCTGGCCCTGGAGTAACTAGCGGCGCCACATCAGCAAATCCAACGGTTAATTTACCTGGAACTTATGTGTTAACGGTAACAGCTGCTAATGGATGTACCGCTACTGCTAATACAACTGTCTCTCAAAATACAACAGCTCCAACACCAAGTGCATCAAATTCGTCAACGTTAACCTGTTCTACAGGAACGATTGGATTAACAGGAACAGGTGGAGGAACATACTCATGGTCTGGCCCAGGGATTACAAGTGGAGGAGCTACAGCTACACCTTCTGTTAATTTACCTGGCACTTATGTGTTAACAGTAACAGCAGCTAACGGTTGCACTGCTACCGCTAATACAACTGTTTCGCAAAACACCACGGCGCCTACTGCAGGCGCTTCTAATACATCAACTTTAACATGTACAACTACTACTGCAACTTTAACAGGAACTGGCGGAGGTTCTTATTCTTGGTCAGGACCAGGAATTGTAAGCGGAGGAGCTACAGCTAATCCTGTTGTAAATCAGAGCGGAACTTATACGGTAACAGTAACTGCTGCTAATGGTTGTACAGCCACAGCTAATACATCTATCACACAAAATGCTAGCCTTCCCATAGCAACAGCTTCTAATTCGTCAACGTTAACATGCTCTACAAGAACTATTGGATTAACAGGAACTGGCGGAGGAACTTACGCATGGTCTGGACCAGGCATTACTAGTGGCGGAGCTACAGCAACACCATCTGTTAATTTACCAGGAACATACGTGTTAACTGTAACTGCGGCAAACGGTTGCACAGCAACAGCAAATACAAGTGTGACACAAAATACAACAGCACCAACACCAGGCGCATCTAATTCAACAACATTAACATGTAACACAACAACTGCTGCTTTAACTGGAACGGGTGGAGGAACATATTCTTGGTCTGGCCCTGGTATTACAGCTGGTGGAGCCACATCAACACCTACCATTAATGTAGCAGGTAATTATGTTGTTACAGTAACGGCAGCTAACGGTTGCACTGCTACTGCTAACACAACTGTATCTCAAAATACAACAGCTCCAACACCTTCAGCTTCTAACTCTGGTTCATTAACTTGTACAGTAAATACAGTTACACTAACAGGTACAAGTGGAGGATCTTATTCTTGGTCAGGCCCCGGCATAGTAAGTGGCGGAGCAACAGCTAATCCTGTTGTAAACCAGACTGGAAGTTACGTAGTAACCGTAACTGCAACAAATGGTTGTACAGCTACAGCAAATACTACTGTTTCTCAAAATACAATTACTCCAACGGTAACAATGCCAAGCACACAAACAATTACTTGTGCGTCGCCAACAGTTTCTTTAATAGGTTCTGCTGGTCCGTCATCTTGCACTCCAGTATGGACTGGTGGTGTTTGCGGAGGTTCAACAACTTACACAGCTCAAGCTTGTTCGCCGAATACTTATACATTAACAGTAACTAATCCATTAAATGGTTGTGTAAATTCTGGAACGGTAGATGTAGTACCTAGTATTGGTATTCCAGTTGTAACTACTTCAAACACTGGATCAATAACATGTACTACGAATACAGTTGAGGTAACAGCAACAACTACAATGACACCTGTTTCTTATTCATGGACAGGTCCAAGTGCGGTTTCAGGCTCTTCATCTTCAACTGGCACTGTAAGTGTTGGTGGCACATACCAATGTGTTGTTACTAATACATTAACTGGTTGTTCCTCAACAGTAACAACACTTGTAAATACGAACACAACATCGCCAACAGCTACTATTAATATATCTGGCGTGTTAACTTGTTCTGTAACTTCAGTTGATTTAACTAGTTCTTTAGCAGGGATGAATTACACATGGTCTCCTCAGGCAGTAAATACATCATCAACTACTTCTTCAGTTGCTGGGCCTTGCACTTTGACTGTAATTGATCCATCCAATGGATGTACATTTACAACTACTGCAACTGTGACACAAAATACTGCAACTCCAACTGGATTAAGTGCAGGTACAAATCAAACTTTAACGTGTACATCAACATCTGTGACATTATCAGGAAGTGTAACAACTCCTACTAATGCAACTGTAAACTGGTCGGGCGCTAGTGTATGTGGCACTGCAACAAGTCTTTCTTCATCCGCATGTGCAGCAGGTGTTTATACATTAACAGCTACGGATGGTTCAAATGGGTGTATAGCAACATCAACGGTTCAAATATTCCCTAACGCTGGTGCTCCAACAGCAACTATTTCTTCAGCAGCTTTAACAATAGATTGTAATAATGCTACTCAATCGGTAACAGTTACTAGTACACCAAATACTGATGTGACTTATACTTGGAACACGCCTCCAGCAACTGTATCAACAAATGGAGATGTGGCAACATTTAATAGTCCTAATACATACATCTGTACAATAACTAATACTTTGAGTAATTGCTCAACTCCTGTTCAGGTTGTTATAACAACAAATACAACCGTTCCAACTATTGTTATTTCGCCATCACAAACATTAACATGCGCCAATCCTACTGCGGTTATCTCAACCACAACAAATCCAACAACAGGTATTACTTATACATGGACAGGGACTGTTGTTTCGGGACAAGGTACAAGTGCAGTTACTGTGAATGCCGCAGATAATTATAGTGTGACTGTTATGGATGCAGCTAACGGATGTACAAATACCGCTTCATCTTTGGTGACAGCTGATACAAATGTGCCATCTGTAACAATTTCTGCTACATCTACAAATAGTGTCATTACATGTTTAAACCCAGCTGTAACTTTATCAGCAAGTGTTACACCACCTGCAACATACTCGTATACTTGGTCTCCTAGCAATAATGTTGGCTCAACTGAAAATGTAAATAGTGCTGGAGTTTATAATGTAGTTGTATTAAATGCTGCAACAGGTTGTACAGCAACAGCGTCGACTGCATTTACAGTTACTGGAAACACAACTGTTCCAACAGCAGTAACATCAGATACAACGATGCCTTGTGGCTCTCCTTCAGTAACACTTAATGCTAGTACAACTGCAACTAATGTCTCTTACAATTGGACAACATCTGGAGCAGGAACATTATTGTCGGGGGCAACATCGGCTTCACCAGTAGCAGGTTCAGCTGGAGCTTATGAAGTTACAGTAACAGATAACACAAATGGTTGTTCTAGCACGAGCACAGTAAATGTTACTTCAATAGCAGTTACTGCAGCATTTACAGCTAATCCAACATCTGGAACTGCACCATTGTTAGTTAATTTCACAAATCAAACTCCTGGAGTAGGTAATGTTTATTCTTGGAATTTTGCAGACAACAATAACAACACATCATCGGCAACTGACCCTAGTCATACATACAATACGGTAGGTAATTATGTAGTTACATTAGTTGTAACAGATGCTAGTGGTTTATGTTCAGCAACAGCAACCATATCAATTGATGTTTTTGAGAATGCTTCAATCGTTGTTCCAAACGTATTTACGCCAAATGGAGATGGTAAAAATGACATCTTTAAAATTACAACAACTGGCATTAAAGAATTAAACTGTGACATCTTTAACCGTTGGGGTACAAAAGTGAGTAACATTTCAGGAGTTAATGGATTCTGGGATGGTGGTAATTCGAATGATGGAACTTATTTCTTTATTTTAACTGCTACAGGCTTTGATGGAGCAGAATATAAACAACAGGGTTACATTAATTTATTTAAATAATAATTGAGTTCATAATTTTAAAGCCCCTTGCTAAAACAAGGGGCTTTTTATTTTACATTTGTTCTTCATATAAAACTTATTTTGGCAACTAACGATAGAATTATTTTAGGTATTGACCCAGGAACCTTAGTGATGGGTTATGGCTTGGTGCATATTCAAAATGATAAATTATCCTTAATTGCTTTGGATGTTATTAAGCTAGATAAGTTAGATGAACATGCGGATAGATTGAAAAAAATATTTGAACGCGTGGTTGAATTAATAGACCAATATAAACCTGATGAATTAGCTATTGAAGCTCCTTTCTTTGGAAAAAATGTTCAATCGATGTTGAAGTTGGGAAGAGCTCAAGGAGTTGCTATTGCAGCGGCTTTATCTAAAAATATTCCAATGACAGAATACTCTCCAAAAAAAATAAAAATGAGTATTACAGGAAATGGTAATGCTTCAAAAGAGCAAGTAGCTGCCATGTTAGAAAGCTTGTTGAATTTCAAACACGACGATAAATACTTAGATGCAACGGATGCATTAGGTGCCGCGGTATGTCATTATTTTCAAAATAAAACCGCAGCAAGTGGGGCAAAAAAATCCTATTCTGGTTGGGATGCATTTATAAAAGACAACCCAAAAAGAAAAGCTTGATAGACTTCAATATCTTTCTTACCTTTCTTTTTTTATAATATTGACCTCATGGCAAAATCTAAAGTTTCTAAACTATCTATATTAATCGAATTTGATGTTTACAATTCTGCTAAGGATTTAGATAAAAAGGACGCTGAATTACTCTTAGCGGCTCAAAAAATGGTAAAAACCGCTTATGCCCCTTATTCTGAATTTCATGTTGGCGCAGCTGTTTTATTAGAAAATGGTAAAATTGTGACGGGCAATAATCAAGAAAACGCGGCTTATCCAAGTGGTTTATGTGCCGAAAGAGTGGCAATTTTTTATGCTTCGGCTCAATATCCAAATGTGGCAGTAAAAGCTGTGGCGGTAGCTGTAAAATCTAAAAACATGGTCATTAGAGAGCCATTATCACCTTGTGGTGGCTGTCGACAGGTAATTGCTGAGTATGAAAATAAGGCTGAAAAGTCAATCAGAATCATCATGTCGGGCGAAAAAGGGCAAATTTATATTGCTAAAAGCATCGAAAGTTTATTGCCTCTTATGTTTAGTAAAAAGTATCTGTAATTAGGCTTTATTTAAGGCTTTTGAATTTCATTTATTCTCTTATTTTTGTACCTTATTAAATTGTAATTTCTATGGCTAAAACAGCTGAAAAAAAGAGCAAGTTTTCAAAAGAACAATACCTTAAATGGTACGAATCAATGTTATTGATGCGTAAGTTTGAAGAGAAAACTGGACAGGTATATGTTCAACAAAAAATCAAAGGCTTTTGCCATTTATATATCGGACAAGAAGCTATTGTAGCTGGTACTGTAAGTGCTACTAAAAAAGAAGACAAGCATATCACTGCTTACCGTTGCCATGCGCACGGTATTGGTTTAGGAATGCATCCAAAATATATCATGGCTGAAATGTATGCTAAAATCACTGGTTGCTGCAAAGGAAAAGGTGGTTCGATGCATATTTTTAGTAAAGAACACAATTTTGTTGGTGGACATGGTATTGTTGGCGGACAAATTCCATTAGGTGCAGGTATAGCTTTTGCTGATAAATTTATGGGTAATGATAATGTATGTGTTTGTTCAATGGGTGATGGAGCAGTTCGTCAGGGAGCATTACATGAAGCGTTTAACATGGCTATGACATGGAAATTACCAGTAATTTTTATTGTAGAGAATAACATGTATGCTATGGGAACTTCTGTAGAACGTACCAGTAACGTACACGATTTATGGAAATTAGGGTTAGCGTATGATATGCCAAGTAAACCTGTGGATGGTTTAACAGTTGAGGCAGTTCATGAAGCTATGGAAGAAGCAGTAGCAAGAGCACGTCGTGGTGACGGACCAACGTTTTTAGAAATGAAAACATACCGTTACAAAGGTCACTCGATGAGTGATGCTCAAACTTACAGAACTAAAGATGAGGTGAAGGAATATCAAACTCAAGATCCAATTCAAAAAGTAGTTGAAACATTATTAGAGAATAAATGGATTGATGAAGCAGGAATTGAGGCAGCAGAGGCAAGAGTGAAAGCGTTAGTTGATGAATCCGTTCAATTTGCTGAAGAAAGTCCTTACCCAGAGCCGGAAGAACTTTACAAAGACGTTTATGCAGAACCAAATTACCCATACATTAACGAATAAGACATGGCAGAGATTGTACGCATGCCCAAATTAAGCGATACCATGACAGATGGAGTAATCGCAAAATGGCACAAAAAAGTTGGTGATAAAGTAAAGAGCGGCGAGTTGCTTGCTGATATAGAAACAGATAAAGCAACCATGGAATTTGAATCATTTCAAGATGGTGTATTATTGCACATTGGTGTTCAAGAAAAACAAGCTGTTCCTGTAGATTCTATCATTGCTATATTAGGAAAAGAAGGAGAAGATATTTCTGCTTTATTGAAAGGTGGAGGAGAGACTAAAGGGACTCAAAAAACCGAAGAGAAAACAGAGGCTGCTCCAATTCAAACAACTAGTAATTCAGCTCCGGCAGCATTACCTGCAGGTGTTGAAGTTGTTCGCATGCCAAAGTTAAGTGATACGATGACGGATGGTGTGATTGAAAAATGGCACAAAAAAGTAGGAGATAAAGTAAAGAGTGGAGAATTATTAGCGGATATTGCAACTGATAAAGCCACGATGGAATTTGAATCATTCCAAGATGGTGTTTTAATTCACATTGGTGTTCAAGAGAAACAATCTATCCCTGTAGATAGTATTATTGCTATTTTAGGAAAAGGAGGTGAAGATGTGAACGCTATTTTAGCATCTATTTCTTCAGGTGGTTCTGCTAAAACAACAACAACGACAGCTGCACCTAAAGTGGAAACTGTAATAGCAACAAACAACCCAACTCAAACAACTAATAACAGTTCTTCAGATTCAAGAGTAAAAGCATCTCCTTTAGCAAAAGCATTAGCTAAAGATAAAGGGATTGATATTTCAAAAGTAAATGGTACAGGCGATAATGGCCGTGTGACCAAATCAGATATTGAAAATTATAAACCTGCTTCGACAAGCTCAGCAACCAAAGTAAATTCGAGTACTAATTTTGTTCCTGGAACAGAAGGATTTACAGATGAGCCAGCTTCGCAAATGCGTAAAGTGATTGCGAAACGTTTATTAGAAAGTACGAATGGTGCCCCAGCATTTTATTTAACCATTGAAGTAGATATGGATAATGCGATGCAATCTCGTAATGCGATTAATGCTATTCCTGATACAAAAGTTTCTTTCAACGACTTAGTAATTAAAGCTTGTGCAGCTGCATTGCGTAAACATCCAAAAGTAAATTCAAGTTGGATGGGAGATAAAATCAGAACTTATTCTCACGTACATATTGGTGTAGCAGTGGCTGTTGAAGATGGCTTATTAGTTCCAGTGATTCGTTTTGCTGATCAAAAATCCTTATCACAAATTAGCGCTGAGGTAAAAGATTTAGGTAAACGTGCTAAAGATAAAAAATTACAACCAGCAGATTGGGAAGGAAATACATTCACGGTTTCTAATTTAGGAATGTTTGGTATTGATGAATTTACATCGATTATCAATACACCTGAGTCTTGTATTTTATCAGTAGGAGCTATTAAACAAGTTCCGGTAGTAAAAAATAATCAAGTAGTGCCTGGTAATGTAATGAAAGTAACTTTAGCTTGTGACCACAGAACTGTGGATGGAGCAACTGGAGCAGCTTTCTTACAAACATTAAGAACCTATTTAGAAAACCCAGTAACTATTTTAGCATAATAAAAATGGAAGGCACTATAAAATCAGAAATTAAAAACGGAGTTGGAACGATTACTTTTTTTCATCCTCAAAGTAATTCGATGCCAGGAGTTCAATTAAGAAACTTAGCAGCAGAGATTGAAAAGTTAGGAAAAGACGATAACGCAAAAGTTATTGTTTTACAAAGCGAAGGCGAAAAAGCATTTTGTGCAGGCGCTAGTTTTGATGAATTAATTTCGATTAAAGATATTGATACTGGATTAAAATTCTTTTCAGGCTTTGCACAAGTAATTAACGCCATGCGAAAAGCACCTAAATTTATCATTGCTCGTGTGCAAGGTAAAGCCGTTGGTGGTGGAGTAGGTATTGCATCTAGTGCAGATTATACATTTGCCGTAAATGACGCATCTATTAAATTATCTGAATTAGCAGTAGGTATTGGACCGTTTGTAGTTGGTCCGGCTGTTGAACGTAAAGTAGGAACTTCTGCTTTTTGTCAATTAACGATTAATGCTACTGAATGGCAAACTGCTCAGTGGGCTAAAGAAAAAGGTTTATATGCTGAGGTATTTGCAACAGCAGAAGAAATGGATAAAGGTATTGCAACACTTGCTGGTAAATTAGCAACGAGTAATCCTGAGGCTATGATGATGTTGAAAAAAATCATGTGGGAAGGTACAGAAAACTGGGATACTTTATTAGTAGAAAGAGCTAGCATGAGCGGCACTTTAGTACTATCTGAATTTACGGTGAACGCTATTAATAAATTTAAAGCAAAAGCTTAATTAATTTTAACCCCGATTTATCGGGGTTTTTTATTTGTATGCAAAACATCATCTTACTTCACGGAGCCATAGGCGCTAAAGATCAATTAGAACCATTAGCTGTTGAATTAAAACAACAAGGTTACACAGTATTTACCTTAAGCTTTAGCGGGCACGGACAAACACCTTTTGCAACCAATTTTGGTATTGAGCAATTTGCCTTGGAGTTAGAACAATTTATTACAGTCAACCATTTACAGCAACCCACCGTGTTTGGTTATAGCATGGGTGGTTACGTGGCTTTATATTTAGCAAAGCAACAACCAACACTTTTAGGAAACATCATTACCCTTGGAACTAAATTTGAATGGAGTCCTGAAATTTCCGCTAAAGAAACTAAAATGCTCGACTCTAAAACCATTCTCGAAAAAGTACCGAAGTTTGCCGAAGCTTTGCAAAAACGCCACGGACATGATTGGGAACTCCTCTTACAAAAAACCGCAGAAATGATGATTGAATTAGGAAACAAAAATACTTTATCTCTAAACGATTTTGCATCTATTGAAAACAAAGTACTGATTGGATTAGCCGATAAAGATAATATGGTTACTTTAGAAGAAACCACCACCGTTTACAAGCAATTAAAAAATGGCGCGATGTATATGTTGCCAAACACCAAACATCCTATTGAAACGGTTGATTCAAAATTGTTAGCTGAATTAGTAACTAGATTCAATTAAAAAGGCTGAGATTTCTCTCAGCCTTTCCAAACTATTTAATTTATCATTAAGCCTTCTTCCCTTGGCTGTGTGCTGCTAAATTAGCAATGCGGTATAATAAACGAGAAGCCACATTCGCATTCCATTCATCTTCGCCACCAACTTCGTTAATATCAAAGGCTATAATGGTTTTACCTGATGCTACTACTTGTTCTAATAAATATAATACTTGGTCAGTTTCAAAGCCTCCTGCAACTGGTGTTCCGGTACCTGGGCATAATTTTGGGTCTAAGCCATCAATATCAAAACTTAA
>SXGR01570278.1_pt1 | contig 11253 bp, 7 predicted proteins | sample 3174711 | NCBI WGS metagenome assembly SXGR01 (sample SAMN11356860, study PRJNA531348) | freshwater metagenome | isolation source: freshwater sample F1-60 | place: China: Fuxian Lake, Yuxi | collected 2017-12-25
GAACACGAAACTCTATGCCCACCAAGATCAAACGGACGTCAGGGTGAAGCCGGGCAGCCTCTAGAGCGCCTCGGACCACCACGCCAGGAGCATGGTCTCCGCCCATGGCGTCGATGGCAATCGCGAGGGACAATTAAATCCCTTCCTCAACTGTCATGACCGGCTTGCCTCGGTAATATCCGCACTCCGGACAAATGCTATGCCGCTCAATCGGCGTCTTGCAGCGGGAGCAATGCATGACGTCGGGCAGGGTAATAGCGTCGTGGGCTCGCCGGGTGCCTTTTCTCGATTTTGAGGTGCGCCTCTTGGGTACAGCCATAATGTTCTCTGAATTTTCTTGGGTGGTTACGCTTCGAAAAAAAGCCGGGCGTGGTTCCCGTAGGTGCTTCTACAACCGAGACAGCGAAAGACCGCAGAAGCTCGGGCGGTCTCTCCACCCTCGAACAGGGCCTGGGGCCATGCGGCAGCGGGAACAGTGTTGCGAAGCGTCGGGACGAAAGGGCTGCATTTTAAGTAGCCTGCCCGGGCGAAGTCAAGGCAATCTTTGGGGCGCAAACCCTTCCGCGAGAAGTAGTTAACCGTAAGAATTAACCCCAGGGCACAAGCGGCAAAGGAGAAAGTGGAATTGCGCTCGCCATTGCTCCTTGAACCCTGCTATCGCCCCACCGGAACTCGCAACGCAACCGCAGGAACTTGTTGGGCGCTTTGACAGGGATCAGTTCAACCCAGCTTTGCGCGGACAAAATCAAGCATGGCCTCGGCCGCAGCGTCCACCCCGGAGGGGTTCGTGCCCCCGGCCTGAACCATCTCCGCCCGTCCGCCGCCCCTCCCACCGATGTGCGAAGCACCTGCCTGGAAAATCTCGCGCGCGTCGATGCCCTTCTTCGAAAGGGACGGAGAAACCGCGACGAGTACGCTCACCTTGCCGTCGGAGCCCGAAAAAATGGCGCAGACATGTTGGTCCGATTCCTTCTTGAGGCCATCGTAGGCGTCGCGGAGTACTTTCCCCTCGACGCCGCTATAGGAGGCGGAGAGGAAAAGCACGCTCCCAAGCCTTTCACGACGCACCGCCGCCACGGACGACGCAGCCGCCGGCCCCGATGCTTTCTGCTTTGACTTCAGCTCCCGGATTTCGTCCTGAAGCTTCTCAATCCTCCCGGTAACACCTTCCGGAGCAACCCTGAGAGCACGAGCCAACCCGACCACGATCCGCTGATTCTTGCGATGGAGATCGTCAGCACCCGTTGCAGTCAACGCCTCAATGCGACGCACCCCCGTCGAGACCGATCCCTCGCTCGAGACCACGAAGGTACCCACGTCGCCCGTACGTCGCACATGAGTTCCCCCGCAAAGCTCCATCGAAAAATCGCCGATCTTGACGACCCGGACCCGGTCACCGTACTTCTCGCCGAAGAGGGCCATCGCGCCGCGCTTCACGGCATCTGGGTAGTCAGTCTCAAGGGTTTCGACGAGCGTGTTCTTTACGATCTCCGTCCGGACGATATCCTCGACACGTTCCATTTCCTCCAGAGCCAAGCCCTGAAAGTGCGTCACATCAAATCGGAGACGGGACGAATCCACGAGAGAGCCTTTCTGGTGCACGTGAGTGCCAAGGACCTGGCGCAGCGCGGCGTGGAGGAGGTGCGTGGCCGTATGGTTTCGCTCAATGGCATGGCGACGGCCCACGTCGATGGCCGCAGTGGCCTCGACACCCCTGCCCACCTTCCGGGGGTCGCCACCTTTGAGTTTGCAGAAGTGAATGAGCCGTCCACGGTCTTTTTGAGTGTCTTCCACGGCGAGAACAAATCCCGGGCCCGAGATCGTTCCCCTGTCCCCAAGCTGCCCGCCGCTCTCGGCATAAAAAGGCGTGTGCGAGAGGACCAGCCGGTAGACTCCAGCCTCTTCGAGGACGCCTTGTACTTCCGCATTCGACTCCGAGTGAGTGTAGCCAAGAAAAATCGTCTCCGGAAGCTTCTCCAGGTCGAAGTCGTCCGAGCTACCGGAGATGACGGCAAATTGCGAGGCGCCACGGGAGCGCTCCTTCTGCTTTTCCATCTCCTTCTCAAAGCCTTGCATATCAACCGTGAACCCAATTTCCTCGGCCATGCGCTGCACGAGATCGACGGGGAACCCAAACGTGTCGTACATTTCGAAAGCATCCAGGCCGTCGATCGTAGTTGAACCGGCCTTCTTGCGCTTTGCGACCACCTCGTCAAAAAGCTCGATACCTCGGTCTAGCGTACGGGCAAAGTTCTCTTCCTCACTCCGCACAATCCGCTGAATGTGCTCCCGGCGCTCCGTGAGCTCGGGGTAAGCCGCCCCCATTTCTCGCACCAGGTCGTCCACGAGGAGATGCAGGATCGGACCGCCCGAATGAATCTTGCGGGCATAACGTGCCGCCCGCCTGAGTATGCGACGAAGCACGTAGCCGCGCTTCTCGTTCGAGGGCTCGGCGCCATCGGCGATGGCGAAGCTCAGGCTGCGGAGGTGATCGGCAATCACTCGGTGCGAGACGCCGGCATCGCCCGGATCGTACTCTGTCCCTGTGATTTCGGAGACGCGGCGGATGAGCTTCTGGAATATATCCGTCTCGAAAACGGAGTCCTTGCCCTGCACCACCATGGCCATCCGCTCGAGCCCCATGCCCGTGTCGATGCTCGGCCGAGGCAGGTTGACACGTGTGCCGTCCGCCTTTTGCTCGAACTGCATGAAAACAAGATTCCAAACCTCGAAGAACCGCTCGCCGTTATCCATCGAGGCCGGCCCGTACGCATCGCCACGGTCAATGAGGATCTCGGAGCATGGGCCGCAAGGACCAACATCGCCCATACTCCAGAAATTGTCCTTCTCCCCCAAGCCAACGATTCTATCATTCGAGACGCCAGCGACCTGTTTCCAGATCTCCCGGGATTCATCGTCTTCCTTGTAAACTGTGATCCATAGTCGGCTCGGCAAGATTCCGAAGCGGCGGGTCACAAGATCCCAGGCAAAGGCGATCGCTTCCTTCTTGAAGTAATCCCCAAACGAGAAGTTCCCCAGCATCTCAAAGAAGGTCAGGTGGCGGCTCGTGTATCCGACGTTGTCAAGGTCGTTGTGTTTACCGCCAGCCCGAATGCACTTCTGCGACGTCGTCGCCCGGGGAAATCTGGGCTTCTCCCGGCCGGTAAAATAGTCCTTGAACTGATTCATCCCCGCGTTCGTGAACAGTAGCGTGGGATCGCCGTGAGGGATAACGGGGCTTGACGGAACGCGGGTGTGCCCATGCTCCTCGAAGAAGCTCAGGTAGGCCTGTCGGATTTCGCGTGCATTCATGAACGGGTCGCTGTGGGTGAAGGGTGAAGATCTCAGGGAGGGCTGAACTGACGGCCCAGCGGAGCTTTCCAAACCACGGTGTATATCGGCCCTCGCAGCAAAAGCGTTGAGGATAATAGAGAAGCCCCGTCCACGTCGAGACCAAGCCCCGGAATCCCGCTGGACTCCAGCGCCTCGCTCCACCCCTTGACGGGCCCGCCTCGCGGATTACGGGCCACGCTCCAGTGAGCAGAGAGTGCCTTCAAGTCCTTTGGAAATGCAGCCTCGGGCACGGCGCGACTCCACCCCAGGGGTCAGGCTCTCAAGGCCAGCTGTTCCGCCCAGCGCTCCCCCGTCGATTCGCTTCCGGCTCCAGGTGCAAGATTTCCAAGATTTCACAGACTCCCCCGGAGGTCGGCGGCGCCCGGCACCTTGCCAACGGCTCCGAGTAAGATGGGATATCGGAAGCAAAGAGCGCGGAAGCGGCTTGTGCCGCAAGGCCAGCAAGAGGGGCTGACGGACTGGTAGTCGTCGGGATCGAGGAGCAGCTTTCGGTGGGTCTCGAGGTCAAGTCGGGTCCTCGGCGATGACGGTGCCGCCCTTGTGACCTCTGGACTTGTCGGCTCACAAGCTCAGGAATTCCCGGTACTGCGCGAAACGCTCCTTGACCTCCGCCTTGCTGGCCGCGGCGATTCGCCGCACGCCGAAGTCCTCGCATGTCAGCGAAGCGACGACGGCACCGTGGCCGAGCGCCTGCTTGAAGACTCGAGGCTCGACAGCCAATCCTCCCCTCGCGCCGACGCTGCACGCCAAATACCCCATCAGGGCACCCGCAAAGCTGTCTCCTGCACCGGTCGGGTCCTTGACGGAGACTATGGGATAGGCCGGCAGCGGCACGATGTGGTCGCCGTCAAAGAGGATCGCTCCGTGCTCTCCTTTCTTGATCACGACTCGCGAGGGTCCAAGGTCCTGGATTGCCCTCCCAGCTTGAATCACATTGTGACGCTCGGTGAGCAACATGGCTTCGGAATCGTTCACGAGTAGGCCGTCGATGCGCCTCAAGAGGCCGAGGAGATCCTTGTGAGCCGTCTGGATCCAAAGATCCATGGTGTCCGCCATCACGAAGTCGGGGCGATCCATCTGGTCGAGCACGCTCATCTGGGTCACGGGTGGCGCGTTCGCCAGAAAGACAAAGCGGGAGTTTCGGAATGCCTGAGGCACCTTGGGCTTGAAGTTTTCGAAGACGTTCAGCTCGACCGAGAGGGTCTCGCGGCTGTTCATGTCCTGCGAATACTCGCCCGTCCAGCGAAAAGTACGACCGCCATGGACCCGTTCGAGTCCCGAGACGTCGACGCTGCGATCGGAGAGAAGATCCAAGTCCGCGCCACGAAAATCATCGCCCACAACGCCAACCAGCCGGACCGGCATGAAGAGCCCGGCCGCCAGGGAGAAATAGACCGCGGCGCCTCCCAACGCCTCCACAACCTCACCCTGAGGCGTCTTGATGGTGTCGTAAGCGACCGATCCGACAACGAGCAGGGACATGTGAGAAACCTCGCAGATTGGAGAAAGCGAAGAGGATACACGAGGCGGGTACGGGGTGGAAGACGGAGAGGCTTCAAAACTTGCGCCGCCGAGGACTGAGGATGAGACGCGCCACACAGTGATTTCTCGATCGACAACGCCGGTCGTCACCACCACAATGCCCGCAATGCCTCGTTGCTTCACCATGCCAGCCCGCGACCTCGACCCGGCCCTTCTGGAAGAGCCCGCGAGAATCTTGCGTGGCGGTGGCGTGGTTGCATTTCCCACGGAGACTGTCTACGGACTGGGAGTCGTCGCCAGCCTGCCTTCTGCGGTCTTGAGGCTAACCGAGCTCAAGCGGCGGCCCGATGGAAAACCCTATAGCTACCACCTCTCTCACGTCTCGCAGGTCAAGGAAGTCGCTGGCAATCTGCCTTTCCAGGCCCAGAAGCTGATCGATCGCTACTTCCCGGGCCCCTTGACGCTCGTTGTGCCAGCCGGTAAAGACTCTGGCCAGGAATATGTGGGCCTGCGGGTTCCCGCGAACGACATCGCCCGCAAGCTGATCGAGCTCGTGGGCAGTCCTCTCCTTGTCCCGAGCGCCAATCCCTCGGGAGCGCCTCCCGCCATCAGCGCGCAGGAAGTGCTCCACTATTTTGGCGATGAGATCGACGCCGTTGTTGACGGCGGAACGTGCTGCCTCAAGCAGGCGTCAACCGTCGTCAAAGTCACTGAGGCTGGCTATCAAGTGCTGCGCGAGGGCATCATCACCCGAGACATGGTCCACCAACTCCTGGAGGGACGACGCTTTCTCTTCGTCTGCACCGGCAACACTTGCCGCAGCCCGATGGCGGCTGAGATCTTCCAGCGGCGACTCGCCGAGCGTCTCGGGAAGTCACCCGAGGACCTCGGGGAGCTCGGTTACAGGATCGAATCCGCTGGGACATTCGCAGCCCGCGGCAACAGAGCCAGTGAGTATGCGGTGGAGGTCCTGCGGGAACAGGGTGGGGACCTTTCGCGACACCTGTCCCAGCCCGTGACAGTCGAGCTATTGACGAACGCGGACCGGGTGCTCGCCCTGGGTCACTCCAACTACAAAGCGGTGGAACTCCTTCGTGAAGAAGTCCCCATCGTCAAACGACCCCACCTGGAAATGCTAAGTGAGGCAGGGATTGCCGACCCGGTCGGGGGTGAACTCCATGAATACCGTGAGTGTGCGAGAGAAATCGAGAAAGCCATCGAGCGCCTCTTGCCGCGATAAGCTCCTCGCGGCCATGATTGGGACGTCCTGACCAGCGCTCCCCCGCCATCGGCGATCGATAAGCGCCCGGTGCGGGGGAGGTCCTTCTCCCGCCGCAAGGAGCATGGCGGCCCTGAGCCAGTGACGATCAGGCTTTGGACTTTTCTAGCAACTTCCTCTTCCACTCCGCAAAGGCCGTGCTGGCCTGCTCGGCTCTGAGCTGCTGCTCAAGCGAATCGCGGCGTGCCTCGAACTTCGCTGGATCCGGAAGCTTCAGGTCATCAAATCGCACCAGGAAAGCTGCACTCGCCTCGAGGTCGGTGGCGGCGACAACTTGGCCCTTGTCGGCTGCCGGGAGACCAAAGGCTGCCTGGACAATCTCCGTGGAGGAAGGATGGGCCTCTTCCTGCAAGTCTTCGTCGTTGGAATCAGGCATCTTTGCGTCATCTGGTCTCTTTTCAGCTTCCTTCTTGGGCACCATGAGCCGGCCTGTCTTCGCTACAAAGCCTGTTGACGATTGCGCGGGCGCGGCGTCCACATGGATCAACTCGCCGTCAACCGTGATATCAATCCCTGAAGCGACGGCCGTCAGGTCCTTCTGCTCCTCGGCGACCTTCTTCAAGACCGTCTCAACCTCTTCGAGGACCTTTTGCTTGGCGAGCGCGAGCCCCACCTCGGCCTGGATCTCTGCAAAGGCAGGAAGGTACTGGTTGGGGCGCGACTCTGGCTTCAAGTAGAAGACCTGTCCGTGATCGGTTGACTGGGCGCTGCGGGGTAGGTTGAGAGGCTTTGTCTGCTCAAGCGTCGAGAACCAACTGTCGACGAAGGGGCTAAACGCGTCCCCAAACGCCTCTTTCGCCTTGGCGCGCTCCACGAAGCCAGAAGTCCCCGTCTTGAGGAAGGCAAACTCCTTGGCAAGTTCTTCGAAGCTGACAACAGGCTTATCTGGCTGCGTCTTGGCCGCGTCACCCGTCCGGGGAGGAAACATGCGTTGCTGGATCTTGTCGGCAAAGGCACGCAGGTCCGTCCTGGTCTTCTCCTCGATCACTTTTTCCCGGACCTTGTCCTTCACCTCCTCGAAAGGCATGTAGAGCTCGGAGTCGTACTTGGTTTTCTCCTCAACGCTTCGTACTGCGAAATCGACCTCGGCGCTAAGGACAGTCGGCTTGCGATACTGGTTCCGATTTTCTACATAGTAGGCCTTCAAGCCGTCCTCATTCACGGACTTCTCGGCCTCGGCCTTGAAATGCTCCTTTGGCAAAAGGAGCCAGGCAGTCCGAATGGAGGCGCTCTTCTGGAAGAGATGCTTCTGCGTTTCATAGTACGACTTGACATCCGCGGGCTTGAGGGACTTGGAGACTTTTTCGAGGACAGCGTCCGAAACTTTCAGCTCGACCCAGGTAAACTTGCGCGACTGGGCCTCCTTGTTGTATTCGCTGAAAACCTCCTGTGGGGTCACCTGGACCCCGCTTGTCACGAAAGCCTCAAGCTTGGCGATCAAGATGAAGTCGCGCAGCATGTCCTCGAACTCCCGCACGGATCCTTGACGGTTGCTCGGGTCCGAGCCCTCGATGTATCTTCCCCAGGAGTTCGGATCGAAGTATTTTCCGTCGCCGCCGCGGAGCTCCGTCAGTTTTTTCTTCGTGAGCTCAAGCCGCTCGAAGAACTGAGAGTAGTCGTTGGGGCCCTTGGCCTTCGATCCGGGACGAGTATCCAGTTCCTTTTGCGCGCGCACGGCCGCTTCGTAGCGCTGCCAGAGGTCTCGTATCGTTTCTCGAAGCTCGGCGTCCGAGACACGAAGCCCGAGGTCGATGGCCTTCTTTTTGAAGACGAAGTAATCGATCGGGTCCATCTCTTCGTAGAGGGTCTGGCCCATGGCGGATCCGAGCGAACCCGCAAGAGGTTCCATGGTAGACATCGCGATGCTGCGAACACGAGCCTGCACCTGCTGCAGGCCTTCCTGGGCTCGACGGATCTCACCCTGGGTAATGTTCTGCCCAAAGACCCGGGTAAAAATCTTCGTGTCCTCCTTGGGGGCGAAGGCCTGGGTGTAAAGGCCTGTCATCGCGAAGGTGGGGGCCAGAATCAGCAGAAGGAGAACCCAGATGACCTTCTGGTTTTCCTCAGCGAACGTGATCAGACGGTACCAGACGTTTTTGGGCTTCTCGTTACGGTTTTGCTTGGCCATTGCAAGTTTCCAGGGGAACTCAGGCTTCTTGGGTTAGAGTTTGGGGGAAGTTCAAGATTCTATCCAGCGGGCTGTATTCAGCAATCCAGATTTTGTCGTGGGGAAAAATGTTGGGTTCGAGGGGGCCAAGGGCTGACCTCACCAGCGGGATTGACACTGGAGACGCACGGTGTGCAGGGCCCTGAGGTCGGGGTTTACGAAGCGATAATCGGTGTCATAGGAGTAACTGAGAAGGAGCTGGCTCCACGACGTGACTTTCCATCGCACATGGCCGCCCAGGCTTGCGGCTGTGAGCGCTTCGAACTCGGCAAAGCTGTTCTGTGTGTCGTAGGAGCGAAATATCGTGGTGGAACCCACCACGAGCTTCCGAAAAAAGTCCTGCTCCACGATGGCCTCCACGCCGAGAAAGCTCGGCTCACCCGTCCCGCGGACGTCACTGAGGCGGAAGTCGGGCACGCCGTTGTCAACCACGTCCGCGACGTTGAGCCGAAGCTGCTGGCGAGGTAGTTCCGTGTGCACGTACCGCACGGTCGCCCGTGCCGTGAGGCCCTTCCAGAGAGGCTCGTTCAAGTCAAGCCCGAGCCAGACCTCCTGCCAGTCGGTGTTGTAGTTATCCATCCGGTCCCGCTCGCGAAGGCGATGAAGGGTGCCACCGCCAAAAAATCCAAGCCACGCGCCGAGCCCCTTCCTCAACTCCAGCGTGCCCTCGTCATAGGGTTGGATATCGCCAAGGTTGAGGTGGAGGTCCCCGCCGTCATGGCTCTTTTTACGGACCGACTGCGTGTAATCGAAGTTGAAATCGTCCGCGTTGCGCCCGACCTTGCCCAGGTAAGAAAAGTAGAGCGAGATCTTCTTCTCAAGCCACTCCCAGGCCAGGTCCAGGAGCACGGAGTGCGGGTCCTCATTGATTTGCCGATAGAGCACCGAGATGCGATTCTGGACCGTGAACTCGTGCCGCAGCTCGGCCTCGAGGGAGTTGTCGGCGTAGTAGACATCGGAGAGACGAAAGCGGGTGGAGTCGGAAATCGACGTCTGGATGTGCCCGCCGTAGATCCCGTCGCCGCCCCGGGGGCCAAGCCCACTCCACGGAGAGTCGGAGTGACTGTAAAAATAGACCCGCGAGCCCGCGAACCCGCTCACTTCCGTGTCGCGGCCGAGGATCTGGATCCCACGAATCGTGGCCGTGCCACCGTCGTAGTGGAGCCATTCGGCCTCGCGCCCGTATTGCCTGCCGACGACGAGATCGAGGTGGCGGTTCAGGGCTTCAAGACGTGCATTCAAGCTCTGGAGCTGAATGACCTGACGACCGTCGTACCGGTCAAAACCGCCATACGACTCCTCACCCGATGGGCTGCCGTCAAGGTCCTTGAAGTAGCGAAGTGAAGCTCCTCCACCCACCGAGTTCAGGGCCTTCGAGCTGCCCTCAAGTACGGGGATCTGGTCCAGCCGAAAGGCAAGGTACTGGTCCAGGTCCTGGTCGGTGATGTCCTCGTGCCGCTCCCGGAGCAGGCGGGCCTGATCTTGATCAACCTGCCCCACCGACCGATCGGAAGGAGGGAAGGGGTAGTCGTAGCCCTTGAAGTCGTGAATTCGGCTCGTGTACGTCACGCGGTAAGTCGTGTGGAGGCGGCCGCCCAGGGTCGGGTCGCTGAGAAAGCTCCAGGGGACCCTCGAGCCCGGCCCGGAATCGACCTCTGCATCCTCTGCCTGAGTGGGTCGGCAAACCAACATCGCCAGGAAGATCGCATGAAGCGTGGAACGCCCACTCCCAGGGACTCGCCCGGTGGAGAACTTCACCTGTGACACTCCGCGCAGACGTCCGCGAAGCGATGGCAGACAGTGCAGCTCCTGCCGCCCCTCACCAACGCCGCTTGTTTGTGCCCACCGGCTCTCCAGGCTGCCGTATGATCGGGCGGAGGCTGCATGTGGCAGTTCTCACAAAACGCGGTCTCGTGGCACGTCGAGCACGTACGTCGGTCGTGCGTGGCGAGACGCCCGTGCGTCGAACGCTCGAATCGAGGAGTGTGCGAGAGCGGTTTGCGTTCGGCGTGGCAACCCTTGCAGTCGTCCTGGACGTGGCAAAGAGTGCACTTGTAGGCCTCCCTCACGGCCATCTCCTTGTGGTGGCGAGGCCAAAGACCATCGTGGAAACCGGGTTTGCGGTTCTTCCGGTTTGTCACGTGGCAGAGGATGCAGTCGTTTGAGACGGCCTGGCCGTCGTGGCACTTGAAACACGCTGCCATCGATGGTCTTGCCACATTTCGGGTCAGCGCGGCCGGGGGAATACCTGTTGTCTCCTCGCTCGCCGTGTCGAAATGGCACGTCGCACAGGGCTCGGCGGCATGTGCCTCGACCCCGTGGCTAAAGACCACGTCTTTCGTGGCGTAGGGTGCGTGCTCCTTCGCAAAACGAAGGGTGGTCGAGGCCCACCCGCCCGGATCAACCGGCACCATTGTGATGATCCCACATCCAAAGGCGCAGATAGCTATCGCGGCAAAAGCGAAAGCTTGCGGCGCGGAATCTCCGCTGTGGCGGACTTCGCGATCCATTCACTTCTCCGGGGGGGCATTCGATTGGGCGGGGGGAGACCCTGGGAGAGCCTATTTTAGCGAAGGGCCTTCAGATTTCGCCTGGCTTCTTCCGCGGGCCCCTTGTCCTCCCCGAACACTTCGAGAACCTGCTCGAAAGCCTGGCGAGCCTTTGCCGTGGCCCCCATTCGGCGATGGCAGTCCCCCAGCAGGACCAGGGCCTCGGGGCGCCACAGGGTCGCGGGAGAGTCCAGAAGCTGCTGCAAGGGTAGCAACATTGTGGAGGCCGCAGAAATGGTGCGATCCGACTCAAGAACGTCCCTGGCGAGCAGGTAGCGGAGGGTCGAGGAAAGCGGCCCCTCACCCTGCCTGGCCAGGAGATCCAGGAACGCTTCGCGAGCCCTTGCCTTCTCTCCCTGGACCCGGGCCTCCATGGCGGCGCGAAACGCTGGTTCGGTCCCCTCCCCGAGAAGGCCCCGCAC
>SXGR01028494.1_pt1 | contig 11252 bp, 7 predicted proteins | sample 3174711 | NCBI WGS metagenome assembly SXGR01 (sample SAMN11356860, study PRJNA531348) | freshwater metagenome | isolation source: freshwater sample F1-60 | place: China: Fuxian Lake, Yuxi | collected 2017-12-25
GAATCTTCCAATGCTTGCGAAAGATTCTGATGGTGATCTTCGCGCGGGCGCGCTGAAACTTGCGACCGTCGCAGGAATTGCCCTTGATCAGCGAGCCAATTTGGAAGCTGTTCTGGACTCGAAACGACCGAGCTCCGAGCGTGTTGCGTGTCTTGGACAATTAGCCGCCGCAAAGCACGAGACACTTGGCCAAGCACTTGATGCATCGCTTGTGTCATCGGATGCAGACTTGCGAATCTCTGCGCGCCAATACATGGCGGCGGTTGACCCAGCGAGAACACTTGATGAGGCGAAGAAAGCAATCGCCTCTGGCAGCGAGGCTGAACAGCAATCAGCGATCTCTTTGCTTGGTCAATTGACGCGCACTCCCAATACCGCGTTAAGTCAGAGTGCGAATCAAGAATTGAACAGCTTGCTTGATCAAATGAACAAAGATTCTGTTGCCGCTGGACTGAGATTGGATTTGATCGAAACAGCGCTCGCGACAGGCGATGCGAATTCTGCGAAGGTCGCCGCATTGATGTCGCCCAAGCAAGGAACAAGTTTGACCGACTCGCTCTCTCCAAATTTATTGACTGGAGGCGATCCCGATCGCGGCCGTGAAGTTTTGATGTATCAATCATCTGCCGCATGTTTGCGATGCCACGCGGTTGCTGGTGTCGGCGGACATGCTGGACCAGCGCTTGACGGCGTTGGGTCTCGGTTGGATCGACACGCGCTCTTACAATCTCTGCTCGAACCGCAAGCAAATATCACTGTGGGATACGGCACAGTTTCTGCAATGCCAGCGATGGGCCCCCTGCTCAATCCCCGCGAAATGCGAGATTTAGTGGCATATCTCGATTCGCTCAAAAGTGCGCCGAAATAAGTTTCATCTCCAGAAGCGTTTCAATGGCGACCCAAGGTCATTGTCAACGCGGGACCGTTCAACTTGACCGCGTCGATGTCTTTGCCCATTTGGAAAACAACTGCTTCTGGACCTTCAAAATAGCCGACGCCTTGAATGTATTGGGCGGCAGATCCATCCCACGAAATTCCCAGCGCAAGTTTGCCGGTGTCATCAATCTTGCCGATGATCGATCCATGTCGCGCGTTGGATCCAGCGGAACTATCCGCCCAGGCATCATCAACAAGGACGCCAGAAAAATCACCATTCGCTGCAATTGTCGCTGTTCCTGTTCCTGCGTTTCCGTCGGCGGTATAAAAATTCACAGTCCAGCGCCCGACATATTGAGCCATAAAATTTGGTTGAGTGGTGGTCGGCTTTCCATATGGAGGCCCTGCTGAAACACCTTGCTCGTGAAGGGCGAATGCGATGTTTCCACCCTTGGCAAAATTTCCATCAGGACCATACTCGCGGATATTGATCCCCATCGAACCAAAAGATGGCGCGCTGACCACTCCTTCAAATTTTTCGGTTTGACTTGTGCTCCATGCAATCGTGATTTGCGCGACACCCGCTACCAACGAACCAGAAATGATTCCAGTGCGACCAACTCCGTGCGCGGCTTGCCAGACAGAATCCACAAGTGAACCATTCACCTTTCCATCTGCGCCAATTGAAAGTCGCGCTTGTCCGCCGCTTGTTTGATCTTGTGCGGTGAAACTGCCCGACCAACGACCAATCGTCGAAACGCTTTGGCCCGCGATCGGACCTGGTTGTGTTGGTGGAGAGTTGCAAGCTCCCAACATAAAAGTTGCTGCGAGAAAAACAAATCCAGAAATTGATTGAATGGACATACGCTGTAAATTACAGCCCAAACGCCGCGAGCACGATGGCGAGATCCAATCCATCAACAAAATTATCGCCATTTGCATCGCCACCAGCGGCAGAAGTTCCAAATGCCGCCAAGATAATGGTTAGATCAATTCCATCAACATGCCCGTCTCCATTGCGGTCGGCAGGGATCGGAGGCGTTCCAAATTCTGTGAATGTCAGAATTGGACCGTCGCCAGTATTTCCAAATGCATCAACTGAGCGCACGGAATAGCTGACCAGCGATCCTGCCGTCTGTGCAGGCATCACGCCGCGCCAAAGGCAATTGCCCGTCAATTTCATCGGCACAGACTGCGAAAGAATGCCGCTAGTTCCAAATCGAAGGGTCACGCTTCGCGCGTGAAAACCCATGTGACTCGTGTACGCATCTCGAAGTTCGACGCGCACAGGATGCGCCGCGCCAAGAACTGTCCCCGCAATCACTTGCTCAGTTCGGACATTGACTGGTGGCAATGTGTCGATCGCGCCGTTGTTCATATAGATGCGATTCTGAAATGCGCCACTTTCACCTTGACCCGTGACGATGTCATAGCGACCATCGCCATCGAAGTCCGCGACCTTCACGTCGAGCGATGAATCCGTTGCGGCGGTAATGATGTTTGTCACTTGAGTAAAGGCACCCGTTCCGTTGTTTCGATAAATCCGCTTCGTCCCGCCGAGCACCGCGATAACCAAATCAAGATCGCCGTCGTTGTCCATATCGAAAAACTTGCTGTCGTTATCGTCGACTGAAGGATTGGGAGAAATCGAAGTGGAGACATTGGTCCAAGAAGTACCTAATCCATTTGCATTTTTCGCCAGAAGTTCTGCGTTGCTCGTTCCAGCATTCGTTCCAATCAAGTCAAGATCGCCATCGCTATCGATATCGCCTGCGTCATACGCATACGCCGTAGTGTCGTTGGGAAAGTTTCCACCTGCCGCGAAAACTCCAGATCCATTATTTAGCCAAAGGCGACTTTGATTTGGGGTTGTAGCCCGAGTCGCAACAAAGAGATCAAGGTCGTAATCCCCATCTGCATCGAAAAAGAGAACATCCATTTGCTGCGCAATGTTGCCAGTTGGAATTCGCCCCGTCGTTGAATCGGTGAATCTTCCTCCGCCATCATTGAGATACAAACGCGGTTGCCCCGTTGTACCAAATCGCGTTGTTCCAGAATTGCACAAAGCAATATCAAGATCGCCGTCTGCATCAACATCGCCGAATGTTGCACGGGCTGTGGATGTGTTCAAGGTTGGAATGCGCGTAGTAGTTTCGTTGGCAAAAACACCCGAACCAATATTTATCAGCAAAAGCATTTGCCGGCTGTAATCCTGACCAAGCAAGAGATCCATATCTCCGTCGAGGTCCACATCCCCAAATTCCGCACTTCGAAAACATCCTGTGATGCCTGCGACACGTGTGTCGGTCTGATCGCTAAAAACACCGGCGCCGTTGTTTATATAGATGCGTGGTTTGAGAAGAGTGCCGAGCGACGAATAACCCTGCCCATTGGCGAAGCACATATCCAAATCACCATCACTATCGATGTCGGCGACTCCAATCTGATTGGTGTATTCCGCTTGGACTGGAAAGCGCGTGGTCGTCTGATCAACAAATTGAATCTGAGCTTGGGCTTCTATTGAAGCGACAAAAGTCAAACTCATCGGCAGCAGAGATAAAATAGCGTTTATCCGTGGGCTCATCATTAAAGAAACCATATCTCGAATTAAGAGAAAGTCGAGTTTTGTGATGAATTTTTTAACTTTGTTCGGACGATCTTTAACGGCGCCGACGAGGCTTCACAAGACTCTTGATCGAAGGCCGAGCCGTATCGCCCCCTTTCGAGCCAATTGCGCCAGTATTTCGTCCATCTTGACGGCCCTGCCCCGCCGCTGCGCCGCCCGAACCTTGCATCTGCGAATTGAGCTCGCGAATTCTCTGGCGCATCCGAAGAACGCCATTCACCCCACCACCCTGCAAAAACGCGGAAGCCGCGGCATTCGCCTCTGAAAAGAGACCGTCGAAAGTGATTGTGCTGGTGGCAACATCGATGCTGATTCCCACAACCCCAAGATCGGAGATGATCGAAATAACCGCATCGATCCGTTCATCATCCTTCGCGACATTGCTTGAGATCAGCGATGCGAGCGCGCGCGTCGTTGTGATGTGGATCGGCTCATTCAATCGACGCATATCAACAACTGCTTGCATTGCGGGTTCCATCTTGTCTCTCGTCATCAATTTCACATCGCGCTGTTCTCCATTGAGCACGAAGACTCGGCTTGAAATATTCGCAAGCGCCATTGCTAATGCACGACCTGTTGCAATGTTGCCTTGCGAATATGGATCGGAGATATCACGCTGACGCTCCTCCGCAGATAAGACTTTATCGATTGAACCGCCCATGCCACCTGGCGGAACAGTCAATGCTCGAACGCCCATTTCGTGCAGAAGCCAGAGGCACCACTGAATGTGTGGATCACTCGTGGCTTGCTCTGACGCAAGTCCTTGACCAAGAAGCCCGCCGATCGATGGCGCGAGAGGTTGCTTGGCAGCAATCAGTGGCAAAATCGCATTGATAACGCTTCCAAGCGTCTCTTGCGATTGAATTGTCAGTTCGATTTGTTGGCCGTTAAGAATCATTGATGGCATACAAGAAGCCTATCGGTTTCGTACCGTATTCGCATGCGGAACCAAAAGTTGCTCGTTCGAATTGTCGCGCTTGTTCTTGCGACATGTGCAATCACTTCAAATGCGTGTCCAAAAAGTGATCAAATCGCTCCGCCAGATTTCGCGTGGTGGCGAGAGGCGCGGTTTGGAATGTTTGTGCATTGGGGTTTGTACAGCGAAGCTGGAAGTGTTTGGAAGGGACATTTTCTTCCTGGTTGGAGCGAGTGGATGCTCAACCGCAAAAAAATTCCTCCTGCCGAGTATTACGCAGAGTTGATGCCAAGATTTGATCCCGCGGATTTCGACGCCAATGCGTGGGTGCTCGCGGCGAAAAATGCTGGGATGAAATACATCGTGATCACGACAAAGCACCACGAAGGATTTGCGAATTGGCCAAGCGCCGTCAGCGATCAAGATATTGCGGCGACGAAATTTGGAAAGCCGATCGCGGAAGGCGGGCGCGGTCGCGATCCGCTGCGAGAACTTGCCGATGCGTGCGAAGTCCACGGTTTGAAGTTGGGGTTTTATTACTCGCTGTTGGATTGGGCGCATCCGGACTATCTCCCTCGCCGAGAGTGGGATGCGCGGCCAATTGATGGAGCGCAATATGCGCGTTACACACAGTTCATGCGAGCGCAAGTGAAGGAACTTCTCGATGGTCGTTATGGAAAAATCGCCGTGCTTTGGGGCGATGGCGACTGGGAGCATGGGGCGCGCGAACACACCAGCGATGAGATTGTTGCGATGGCTCGTGCGTTACAGCCAGGAATTCTCGTGAACAATCGTTGGGCTCAGCCAGGCGATTATGCGACGCCAGAAAATTTAATCCCAGATGCAATGCTCGATCGTCCGTGGGAGACATGCATGACACTCAATGGGTCTTGGGGATATGCGCGTGATGACCATGATTTCAAATCCGCGCCAGCTGTCTTGCAAAATCTCGCCGACATTATTTCCAAGGGCGGAAATTATCTTCTGAACATTGGACCTGATGGACGCGGACGCATCGATCCCGAATCACTCGAGGTGCTCGCAGGGATCGGTCAGTGGATGCAAACACATTCGAGTTCGATTTATAGAAATGGTCATGCAGATCTTCCTGTTCCAGAATGGGGACGATGGACGATGGGCACAAACCAAGAGGGCCGTACAACATTCAATGCGCATCTTTTTTCGCCGCCAAAGTCTGGATTGATTCGTCTTGATGGCATCATCGATGATCCGATAGCGGTTCGTGTGCTTGGGAACGAATATGCTGCGCCGACATTTCGTCGAGAGGGTCCAGACTTGATCGTCAAACTTGATCCTTCTGTTCTTGGTGCGATTGCGAAGGCCTCCGCACATTCTGTGATTGCTTTCGATTTCGCCTCGCAACCCAGAATCATGACCGCGCCGAAAATCTTGGGCGATGATCGGATGTTTGTTGGCACAACGACTGTGCGCTTCGCAGCGCCGCCGACTGGTGCGATGATTCATGTCACGACGGATGATTCGCAGCCAAGCATAAACACACTCGCAATCCAAGCGAATGCACAGGGAGAGTTCGCAATCGTGCTCGACCAAACTTCGACTTTGCGAGCGCGAACAAGTTGGCAGGGAAATATGAGCGATGCCGAGACTGCGATCACTTTCACTCGCAGCGAATTATCGCCAGCGAAAGCGTGTGGCGATCGTGTTGGACTCGATGCGCGAGTGATCGCTGGCACATTTGAAATCGTTCCAGCGAACGATGCTTTTTCTGGCTCGACACAGCGAAGCGTGATCGAATCGGTTGCGATTCCAGTCGGGGTACCTGCGGACCGATACGCGATACAAATTCGCGGCATGATCGATGTGCCAGCAAGCGGTGTCTATCGATTCGAAATCGCGAGCGATGACGGAAGCGAGTTATGGATCGACGGCGTACTTGTCATCAATAACGGTGGATTGCATGGAGCCACGCCAAAGGTTGGAGATATCGCGCTTGCGATTGGCTGTCATGATCTTGATGTTCGAATGTTCGAATCCGTTGGAACTGAAGCACTTGTTCTTCGCTGGCGCCTGCCGATGACGACAAACTTTGCGGAGATTCCTGTGCAAGCTTTTCGGCATCAGCCTTGAAGCAAAAACGAATCACTTCGCAAGTGGCTGGAGAATAATCCTTCGCAAGTTCATCACTGCAGATCCCGCCTTCGACAATGGCTTGACCACAATTTCAAAATCGCCCGCAGGGCAAGAGATGATTCCCATGTCTGACGCCTTGAAATCGTACCAGTTTGCGCCAGCCTGAACGGTCGATTCAACACCCTCAACTCCTGCGTCTGCGACTGAAACGCGAAATCGACTTCCACCTTCAGTTGGAGAGGCGGCGACTTCTGCGATCACTTTGTATTTTCCTGGAGACTGAAGGCGCAACACCCATCGTGCGGTGCCATCGACATCGGTCCAGTATCCAATGCTGTCGGGCTTTTCTTCATAGATCAAACGGCCGCGCAACTCGGCGTCCTTCGCCGTCAAATGAAATGTTTGTGTTGCATCTGGGAGAATTGCCTGTGCGATAATTTGAGGTTCGCCAACAATATCGACTGCGATCACGCTGCTGACATCATCCGGCGCCGTGACTGGAATTGAGATCGACCAACCATCGCCTTGTCGAGATACTTGCGCCGCGAATCCTGTCGCCCCCAACAGACGCGCCGAAAGAACTTCGCTGCTCAAACCAGGAATGACGAGCGCGTTGGTATTTCCATCAGCAGATTTCGGCCAATTGAAGACATGGAAATAAAGTCGCGTCTGACCGTTGGGCAACGGCTTCTTCGTGCAGCGTCCCCATGGGAGGCGAACAAATGGACTCGCGTAGGTGCCATAAATTGCATCGCCGTTTGTTTCCATCCATTGACCGATTCGCATGAGCCGATCGATTGATTCTTGTGGAATCTGACCGTTGGCTTGCGGACCAACATTCAGCAGAAAGTTTCCACCCTTGCTGGCAATATCACAAAGCATGCGGATCATTTCTTGAGCACTTTTCCAATTATGGTCATCGCTCCTGAATCCCCACGTGTCGTTCATGGTCATACATGTTTCCCAATCACGACCTGGAAATCCTGTCGAAGGAACTTCTTGCTCAGGAGTTCCATAATCGCCAGCCCAATCCCCTTCGCCGTTCATGCCAGCCATTCCCGATCGCCCTTTGTCAACGCGATTGTTGATGATGATGTCTGGATCGAGCGATTGAACATACTTTGCAAGATCAAGACCACGCTCGTGCGTCCAAGACTCTTCCCATTCGCCGTCGAACCAGAGAATTCCAATCTTGCCATACTTGCCAGAGACCAATTCTTTCAATTGCTCTTTCATATATCCGATGTATCGATCGAAGTCAGCGTCCTCATCCTTGCGTGGATCCCATGAACGGTGCGGAACATAATCGTCGTGTGTCCAATCCATAATCGAGTGATAAAAACACAGTTGAATGCCGCCGCGCTCGCATGCACGCGCAAGTTCCAACAAGATATCCCGCTTGAATGGAGTTGCCATCACATCAAAATTTGAAACCTTCGAATTCCAAAGTGCAAATCCATCATGATGTTTGCTGGTGATGACGATGTACTTCTGACCAGCAAGTTTTGCGATGCGAACCCACTCATCCGCATTGAAATCAATCGGGTTGAATTGATCTTGCAACTTCATGTATTGCGCCGGCTGAATTTTTCCCGAGTTCAAAATCCACTCGCCTATGCCGGCAATCGACTTGCCGTCCCATTGACCAGCTGGAATTGCGTAAAGCCCCCAGTGAATGAACATACCGAAGCGTGCGTCGCGGAACCATCCCATGCGTCGATCAAGATCGGCTTTCGCTGCGGTTGGTGCTGGTAGAGCCGGAGCCTGCGCCAGAGATTTTGTTGGAAAGATCGAGGCCAGAACCACAACGCAACAAAAAATTATTATTCGCATCAGGTCAGCGTACTGCAGTATCTGCCGCTCGCATCGCTTCCGCCAATTGGGTAAAGCTGTGCGAACCAACCATCGTCTGCGACAAGGTTCCATCGCGGCGGAGAATAAAAATCGTCGGGATTGAGCGCACGGACGAAAATGGTTTGCCCGTAGGCGGCGCGGGTGCAACCATCGGATACGAAATTGCTTTACCAGTCAGAAATTTTGTCACGGTTGCTTTCGGTTCATTGGAAACTCCAATGATGACGAGATCATTTGGATACGCCTGTGCGAGTTGTTCCAGAGCTGGAAGAGTCGCTCGACACGGACCGCACCATGTCGCCCAGAAATCAATAAAGACAATTTTTCCTTTCAATGTCGCGGGATTCAATTCGCGGCCATCAAACGAAGTAAATGAATAGTTTGGTCCCGCGACTGGTGCGACTGGTGCGACTGGCGCGACTGGTGCGACTGGTGCGACTGGTGCGACTGGTGCGACTGGCGCGACTGGTGCGACTGGTGCGACTGGTGCGACTGGTGCGACTGGTGCGACTGGCGCGACTGGTGCGACTGGCGCGACTGGTGCGACTGGTGCGACTGGCGCGACTGGTGCGACTGGCGCGACTGGTGCGACTGGCGCGACTGGTGCGACTGGTGCGACTGGTGCGACTTTCTCACTTGCAGTCGACGCGTTGAATACAGCAAGAACAATCACGCCTGTAATGGCGACGCTTGCAATCAAAGATGCAGCGATCTTGAACGACTTTATGCCAATGCTTTTCATATGCGTCTTATACTCGCTCTATGACCGAACCGAATAAGCCCGACAGACGATGGCTGACATTGTTTGCCATGACGGGGTCACTCTCAATGATTATGCTTGATTCCACGGTGCTTGGCGTCGCATTGCCAAGTATTCGACAAGATTTGAAATTTGATGATTCGTCTTTGGCGTGGGCCGTCAATGGATATCTCCTTGCAATAGCTTCGTGGGTCGCGATTGGCGGAAAGCTTGGTGATTGGATGGGGCGGATCAATGCGTTTCGTTTGGGCATGATTGGATTTATGATCGCATCAATCGGATGTGCGCTTGCGCCAACTGCATGGGTCTTTATCACCGCGCGAGTTATTCAGGGAATTTGTGCAGGAACGATGCAACCCGCAAGCGCTGCGATTGTGATCGATATTTATCCTGCAAATCAGCGCGGACGCGCAATGGCGACATATGCCGGTATATCACTTTTGTTTATGGCGGGCGGTCCGCTGATCGGCGGAGCTCTAGTGCAATTTGCATCTTGGAATTGGTGCTTCTGGCTGAATGTTCCCATCGCACTCATTTCAATCGGACTGACATTGACGCTGCGAATGAAATCCACCCGCGCCACAACAGCAAAAACCGACTGGGCATCGATTCTGATCTTGCTTGTCGGTACCCCATTGTTAGTCAGCGGATTTCAAGAGCTTGGACTTCACGGCCCCACAACAAAACCTGCTTGGCTTTTAATCATGGTTGGCGGCGTGCTCTTGTTTGTGTTCGCGCATCGGCAATACCGATTGACACAACCGACAATTGATCTGAGGCTCTTTCGAGATCGAGGGTTCTTTGGAGACGCATTCTTATTGTTATGCGTCAGCTTTATCAATGTGGGCCAAGGAATTTATGGATCCTTATATATGCAAAATTTTCTGGGATTCACGCCAATGCAAGCAGGACTAGGGACGCTTCCGCTGCTTGTCCCCGTTCTGGGCATCATTCACTTTGCAGGACGAATGTATGACAATCACGGCCCGCGCCGCCCAATCATTTTGGGGCTTTCCTTCGTGCTGACTGGAACGGTGATTGAAACAATTGGCGTCTTCGCCCTGAGCTATCCAATTCTTGCGATTGGAATGACTGTGCTCGGAATGGGATGTGGATTTGCAATGAGCCCCGCGAACGCCGATTCTCTTTCGCGTGCACCGATCGCCCAGCGCGGTGAAGCAAGCGGACTTGTACAAATGATGCGACAGTTTGGATCCACCATTGGCATCGCATTGATGGTGCTTGTGATGCATGGTTTGGCTTCGCCCACCGCGACAGAAAATGCGCCATCAACATTGACCGCGCGCGATATCGGATTTGGATTTGGTCTTCATGCCATCGTTGCGTTGACGGCATTCATAGTTGCATATTTTTGCATTCAGCCAAAGGCGGAACCACAAATGCAAAGTTGATTTCACTCCTCGACGCCAACAACTTGATCCGCAGGGATGGTCACGCGAACTTGCTTGCCTGCAAAGAGAGTTGAATGAGGATTCACTTGGAAAACCTTGATGCGTTGCCCATTCGCTTCGACTATGTGCTGCGCATAAGCCCCGAGATATGTTGACTCAATACATTTTCCAAGAATGATGGTCGCATTGGATCGCGATTGCGTCACAGCGTCGAGTTCATCAATTGTGATCGTCTCTGGCCGAATCGAGAGCGTGATCCGATCTCCAGCTTTCTTTGTCGGCGGAACAAGAGCACGCATCGTTGCAATCGGCGTGACAACCTGTGCAAACCCACTTGAGTCGCGCGTCCCCTGCATCTCTCCATAAAGAAAATTTGTTTCGCCAATAAATTCTGCGACAAATCGAGTTCGAGGCCGTTGATAAATATCCCTCGGCGCACCGAGTTGTTCAATCTTTCCCGCTGACATCACTGCGATTTGATCGGCAAGTGATAACGCTTCGTATTGATCGTGCGTGACATAGATCATCGTGATGCGCAGTTCATTGGAGATCCGCCGAATCTCGGATCGCATTTCAAGACGCAACTTGGCGTCCAAATTTGAAAGTGGCTCATCAAGTAGAAGCAGATCGGGACGAAACGCGATGGCGCGTGCCAATGCGACGCGTTGTTGCTGGCCACCAGAAAGTTGGTTGGGA
>SXGR01224729.1_pt1 | contig 11249 bp, 13 predicted proteins | sample 3174711 | NCBI WGS metagenome assembly SXGR01 (sample SAMN11356860, study PRJNA531348) | freshwater metagenome | isolation source: freshwater sample F1-60 | place: China: Fuxian Lake, Yuxi | collected 2017-12-25
ATTTTGGATAGACCGAGTTTATCTAATAACCTGCCTGAAACGCCGGGGGTATATATAATGAAGAACGCCGCCGGCAGAATTTTATATGTCGGCAAGGCGGTAAACCTACGCCGTAGGGTGTCGAGTTATTTTTTGCGCCCGCATGATAGCCGTATCGAATCTTTAGTTCAAGAAATTGCGCGTATCGACCACGAGAATACGGATACCGCCATCGAGGCGCTGATTCTCGAAAGCGCGCTCATTAAGCGGTATATGCCGCCCTATAACATTCGTGAGAAGGACGATAAGACATTTTTGTACGTCGTTTTTACCAAAGACAAGTTCCCACGAGTGCTCCTCGTGCGTGGCAAGGATTTGGCGGGGGACGAAAAAGAATTCTACGGCCCGTTCGTATCCGCATCGTCAGCCCGCGCTGCGTTCCGTATAATCCGGAAGATCTTCCCATGGAGCGACCATATAGAGGAGGGTGAAAAGGGCGATAAGCCCTGCTTTAATTGCCAGATAGGCTTGTGCGCCGGCACGTGCGTGGCGGGGATTACCAAGGCGGATTACGCGAAGAATATTAAGAATCTTAAGTTATTTTTCCGCGGAGAAAAGAAAAAGATTTTGCGTTCGCTCGAGGCGGATATGAAGAGATATGCAAAAGCCGAGCAATTCGAGAAAGCCGAATCAGCGAAGCGCAAGCTCTTTGCCTTACAGCATATCCAAGAAACGGCATTAATTAGCGAGAAAGACGATGCTGGTGACGGATCCGGCGCACGTATCGAAGGATACGACATATCGAATATTTCCGGCACGAACGCCGTAGGTGCGATGGTTGTGTTTACGGGTGGCGTGCCCGACAAGGCGGAATACCGCACGTTCAATATCCGTACCGTGAAAGGGCCGGATGATGTGGCGATGATGCGCGAGACGCTCACGCGTCGGTTCGAGAATAAAGAGTGGCGCCTACCGGACGGTATTTTAGTGGACGGGGGATTAGGGCAGGTAAATATGGCACGGGTTGTTTTGCACGAGTTCGGTTTGAAAATCCCCATAGTGGGTATCGCCAAAGGCGCGAACCGTAAAAACAATATGTTTATGGGGCAAATGCCGAAGTGCGCAACGAAAGAAGTATTGATAAAAGTCCGCGACGAGGCGCACCGATTCAGCCGCGCCCGCCACATCCGCCGCCGTGCGAAGGATTTTCTCTCCTAGGGTGCGCGCGATAGTTGACGTATATTAATTTTTATGCCATAATAGCGACGCGTCAGTATCTTTGAAAATCAAATAGGTTTTCGCTTCCAATAACTCTTTTTGGGGAGAATAATCGTGCTGTTCCATACAATTTATGGGAGGCTGCAGGGTAATTTCCGCGTGCCGAAAAAGGACGAGGATATGCCTGCGTGGCGCGCGGCGATACAAAAGTCAGTGATTAAGGGTCATGCATTCGATCGCGTGCATTTCATGCGTCCGGACTTTACGACGCGGTGCGTGTCCGTGGCTTCGCCCGGTTGGACAGAACTGATGCCTTCGGTCTTCCAGTCAAGCGAGGCGTGCGATGGCCTGATGACAAGTCAGTCCAATGTGGCGCTTTGTATGGCGAATGGTGATTGCCCCGCAATCATCGTGTACGACGAGGATTCGCACAAGATCGGTCTTTTGCACGGCGGGCTTAAATGCCTCGTTCAAAAGGACGGTGGTATCGGAATCCTCCAGGCATTCTTCGATTCGCATGGTTTTGACCGGGGGACGGTCAAGGTGCGGCTGGCATATGGCATTGGCCCGTGCTGTTACGGCTTGGATTTTTTGCCGGAGTGCCATGCAAACGCCCTCGTTAAGCAATTTCCGACTGCAGTTGCAACCACGGGGCCAGAGAAAGGCAAGCGGTCGATCGATCTTTTCGAGTTGATGCGTCTCCAGCTTCGCGAGCTTGGCTTACAAGGTAGCCAGATTTTGCGGGAGACGAAGCCGCTATGTACCGCCTGCGCAAAGCTTTGTAACGGCCCGGCATTCCATTCTAATCTGTACGATCGGCAGTCGGCCGGACGGAATATCGTTTTAGTGTGGATGCAGCCACGTGCATAAAGACAGGGGATTTAGAAGATAAGCCGCCGTACGTAATACGTACGGCGGTTTTTTGTTTATTGAAAAAGAATATGCTAAGCTTGTTTTCCTATGCGTACCAAAATTATCGCCACAATCGGACCGAAGTCGGAGTCGAAAGAAATGATTTATAAGTTCGTCGAAGCGGGCCTTGATATCGCTCGTATGAACTTTTCGCACTGCACGTACGACGAGTACAAGGCGCGTAAGGTCTTAATAGCCGAAGCCTGCAAGGCATTAGGCAAGACGGTTTACATTCAGCAGGATTTAAAGGGGCCACGCCTGCGCGTAGGTACTATGCCTGCCGAAGGCCGCGTACTTGCGGACGGCGAGATGATTACGTTTACTACCGACAAGGAAGGCTGTAAACCCGAAGAGATCTATATTAGCGACCCCTATATCCACGCGGATATCAAGGTTAACGACCCACTCTACCTTTCGTCTGGCGAAATGGAACTTGTCGTTACGGGTGTTACGGGCGACCGGTTTACCGCTAGGGTGATTCGCGGCGGACGCTTGTTTTCCAATAAGGGCGTAAACGTGCCGAACACGAAGCTTACTACGTCGGGACTTACGGATAAGGATATCGAGGATGTGAAGTTTGCGGTCGCGGAAGGCGTAGACTACGTTGCGCTTTCGTTCGTGCAGCATGTTAACGACGTTGTCCGTCTGCGTGAGCTCGTGGGTAGGGAGGTGAAGATCGTCGCGAAAATCGAAATGGCCTTAGCTCTTAAGAATCTCGACGCTATCATGCAGGCGTCGGATTCCGTTATGGTCGCCCGCGGCGATTTGGGTACGGAAATCACGCTCGAAAAAGTCCCGTACGTGCAGAAGCACTTAATACGGACCGCCGCATGGTACGGCAAGGGTTCTATTACCGCTACGCAGATGCTTTCGTCCATGATGAACAACCCACACCCGACGCGTGCCGAAGTTTCGGATATCGCAAACGCCGTGCTCGACGGCACGGACGCCGTCATGCTTTCGGACGAAACGGCGGCCGGCAACTATCCGTTCGAAGCGCTCCAGACGCTTATCCGCGTCACGAAGGAAGCCGAGAATTCTTTCTTCGGCCGCCCGAACCTGCTTTAATTAAGCAATGCCTGAAGTAGCAGTATTCGGCGGGGGATGCTTTTGGTGCATCGAAGCCGCTTTCAAACAATTAAAAGGGGTTATGGGCGCTATCTCCGGTTATGCCGGCGGAACGACGGTTAATCCTACGTACGAGCGCGTATGTGCGGGCGATACGGGGCACGCGGAGGTGGTGAAGGTTATATTCGACTCCGCCCATATTTCGTATAACGACCTCCTTTCGGTTTTTTTTGCCATGCATGACGCCACCGCATTGAACCGCCAAGGCAACGACGTGGGCACCCAATACCGTTCGATAATCCTCTATACTAACGATGTGCAAAAAGCCGCTGCCGAGGCGTTTATCGCGGGGCTTGATGCGGATGCCGCGACAGGAAAGGTGGTAACCGAAGTGAAGCCGCTCGGCGACTTTTACGATGCCGAATCCGACCATCAGGATTACTATGAAAGCAATAAGGATATGCCGTATTGCCAGATAATAATCAACCCGAAACTCGCGTTGCTCAAAGAACGTTTTAGTGAATTGTTCGTTTCGCCGTAAGGTGCGATACTGTAATGCATGGGGAGGTTTTTTTTCCTTTTTTCTTTAATCGTATCGATATTTATTTTTAGTAGCACTGGCTTCGCGAGCGCGGCGACGGGGGTGCCTACGATCATGAGCTATCAAGGGCGGCTTACGGACGGCAGCGGCAACTTACTTGGCAGCGCATCGGGGACGACCTACTATTTCAAATTTTCCATTTGGAACGTGGCGACCGGCGGTACGGCCGGTACGGACCGCTTATGGCCGTCTTCCGCGCCGTCTTCGTTTGCCGCGAGCGTGCGTCAAGGCGTATTTACCGTGAATATCGGCGATACCGATAACGGTTTTCCCCATGCGCTCGATTACGATTTCAATACCAATAAGGATATTTTCCTGCAAATAGAAGCTTCTTCCGATAATTCGACGTTCGAAACGCTTTCTCCCCGCCAGCGTGTTACCGCGGCTCCCTTTGCCCGCTTGGCAGGGGCGGTGAGCGGTACCGGCGCTTCGTCTTTCGGCACGACGACGCCGGAGACGAACGCCATCGTTACTATCAACGCTACGGCGACTTCTTCCATACCCGCCTTCATACGCGCGGCGGCAGGCCAAGTAGCCAATCTCTTGCGGATCGAAAACTCATCCTCATCGCCTTTGTTTACGATAGATGCGGGCGGTGGCATTTCCGCCTCGTCGACGCTCACGATCGGTATGGCGACCAGTACGTCGTTCGTGGTCGCGAGCGGCGGCAACGTAGGTGTCGGCGTTGCGTCGCCTACGCGGCGCTTTTCCGTTTTCGACGTGAACAGTACTCCCCAATTGCGCCTTTCACAGTCGTCGTCAGCATACGGCGAGTTCTATGTGGATTCGGCGGGGGACGTGACATTTTCTTCTACGGGGGGCAATATGCGGTATAACGACGAAAATATGTGGGTGTGCGCGAGCGGCAGCTGCGGCGTGAGCGCGCCGGCGGAAAAAGGCAATCTCGTTGTCGAAACGTCCATTATTTTCAATAACAGTTTCAGGTTTAAGCAGGTCAATGCCTCGACGACCATCATGTACGACAGCGCGAGTAACGGCATCCTCGAATTCGACGAGGCGCAATAAGAGCGCGCCCTCCGTATGACCCTTATCGAAGAACTGACGGTATTCGCCAAAAGCGTCCTGCATTGTTTCTATGCATTTGCGGCTTTTTCGGTACTTTTTTTCAGTTGCGGTCTCACGGATGTATCGCTTTTCGGGCGGACGTACCGCGTGCCGTTCCCCATGGAGCGGTCGTTTTCCGTAGAGGTTTTCAACCGCATGCGTACCGATTTGCTTCCCGCGGGCGTCCAGCTCGTCGTTACGGACCCGATGAACGCCTTCGTTTCGCAAATACTCCTTTCGCTTGCCCTCGGCGCTTTTGCGACCTTTCCGTTCTTTCTGTACCGGTTCGTCCTTTACTTGCGTCCGGCTCTCTTTCCCCACGAACGGAAAATGCTTTTGTGGTGCATTTTTCCTTCTGCCCTGCTTTTCTTTTCCGGTGCCGCTTTCGCGTACTTTTTTATCGTCCCCGCAACGTTCAAGGTCCTGTATCCGTATGCCGTCGTCCTCGGCGTCGTGCCTTTTTTTACCGTGAACGAATTCATCTATTACGTCTTCAGCATGGCGGCCGTTACGGGTGTCATGTTTCTCCTGCCGCTTTTCATGACGGCGGCAACGCTTGCGGGTATCGTCCCCGCGCCGTTTTGGGGGCAGCAGTGGCGTTATGCCGTCGTGTCTTCGCTTGTCCTTTCGGCGCTCGTGACGCCCGACGGCACGGGAGTGACGATGGTATTGCTCTTCGTGCCGCTCGCCGCGCTCTACGTGCTCGGTTGTTTTTTTGCCAACCGGTTACAGGGGCGGTATCCTGTTACATAAGGTCGGGGAATAGTATATATAAAATAAAAAACAACCATCATGTTAGGATTAGGTTTGCAGGAACTGCTTATCGTCGCGGGCGTCATCGCGGTCATCGCGGTGTTCTACCGTATCAGCAGGAAAAACAAATAAGTTTTTAGGGCAGGGAGATATACAATAACAACGCATGGATACTATGTTCGGCTTAGGATTACCTGAAATAACGATCATTCTCGCCGTAATAGTGATTTTCTTTTTCGGCGGCGAAAAAATATCGGAAATAGCGCGCGGCCTCGGGAAATTCACGGGAGAATTCAAGAAGGGCCGCGAGGAGATCGAAAAAGAAGTCAAAAAGGCGAAAGACGAATTCAAAAAACGATAATCTCCGTTACGACGGGGAATACATGGACAGGCAGCGGAGGACATTTTTGAAAACGATACTAGCCGTGGGCGGTTTTCTTATGGTACAAAAAATAGTGCCGTCCGCGCTCTTGCATGCGTCCGCGCATCCTCCGGCGCCTCCCACAAAGGCCCGTCGCGGGTCGTTCACCGTCGTCGAGGGCGGGGAGCTCGTTTCCGTGCGCGACGAGTCGGGCGAAGAAATATTCCAAATAGATAACGAAGCGTAATACCGCATATGGCAGAAAGAATCGATTGCATTACCCATAAATGGATCCCTCTTTTGGGGGCCGACGGATCGCGGAGCGTCCCCACATTCCTTTTTACCTGCCTGCATTGCGGGGATTTGAAAGTCGGCACGCAGACTATCAAGATATCCCGCTACCGCCTCGACATGGGCGAATTACCTATCAACAGCGTCGCGGGCATCAAGCTCATGAACGAGCCGACCGCGGACACGACCGCTTCGGGGCTTATCGTTTCCGCTACCGTCGACACGAATTCGGTGGGTATCGGCGCGCCGCTTTTCATGGCCGCCGACGGGCATTTGGATACCGCGAGCGCGAGTTCGAGCGCGACCACCCCGTGCGTCGCCTTAGCTATGGAAACGGGCACCGGATCCAAAAAAATACTCCTGCACGGCATATTGCGCGTGGATGCGTGGAATTGGACAATAGGCCCCGGAACCGCTAGCGTGATTTACGTATCGACGACGACGGGGACTTTGACGCAAACCCAGCCGACCGGCACCGACCATGTGATACAGCCTGTCGGGTGGGCGCTTTCCGACGATTGCATCTATTTTACCCCTTCGATGGCGTACTGGACGCACGTGTAGTTCCGTCCGGATTTTTTTCCGATGCTTTCGATTGTAATCCCCAGCTATAAGGACCCTTTGCTCCAAAAAACGATCGATTCCCTCCTCGAAAACGCCGAGGGCGAAATCGAAATCATAGCCGTCCTCGACGGCTATTGGCCTTCGCCCGCCCTTACGGGCGACAAGCGCCTGAAGATCCTCCATACGGGGCAGAATCGCGGGATGCGCGAAGCTATCAATATCGGCGTGGCAATGTCATCGGGCGACTATATCATGCGCACCGACGAGCATTGCATGTTCGGCAAGGGGTACGACCGGATACTCCTCGAACGTTTCAAGGACGACTGGATCGTTTATCCGCGCCGTTTCCAGCTTGATACGGAAAAATGGGAGGTGATGGCTGATATCCCGCCGAACGATTACAACAAGCTCGTCATAGACAAGGAAAAGAACAAATTTTCGGGCGTCGATTGGAAAAGCCGCGCGGCGGAACGGAAGGGTAAGGCGATAGACGAAAGCATGGCGATGCAGGGCAGTTGCTGGGTTATGAAGCGTACGTGGTGGAATGCGGTCATCGGCGCGCTCCAGACCGAAGGGTACGGGCCGCTCTATCAGGATTCGCACGAGATGGTTTTCAAGACATGGAAGGCCGGCGGCAGGCTCATGGTGAACAAGAACACGTGGTACGCCCACAAGCACCGGAAATTTTCCCGTACGCACAATTACGGTACTGCCGATGCCCGTCCGGGATGGGATTATTCGCTTGCCGTATGGGGCGATTATTATAAGGAGATCTGCGAGAAATGGAATATATAAACGGCGTTTCGACTTTGTATATCCGCAAATTCGCCCGCAAGCTGGAGCAGTATAACAATGCCGCGAAATTGCCGGATTATTTCGCGCCGATGATCGGGGGTAAAAAGCGCGTGAAGATTGCCGAGCTTGGCGCAGGACCGATAAATACTATCGGTAATATATGGCCCGATACGGCAGTCGAGATTTTCGCGTCGGACAGTATCCAGCCGGAATACGAGAAATTATGGAAGGAGCACGGAGCGGTGCCGGTCGTGCCTGTTGCCTGCGAGAATATGGAACGGTTAACGTATCCGGATGCCATGTTTGATATTGTCCATTGCGTGAACGCCCTTGACCACACGTCAAACGCGCGGGCGGCGCTCGCCGAATTCTGTCGCGTATGCAAGTCGGGCGGCTGGATTTATCTGCGCCATGCGCCGGACCAGATGCGCCGTTTCGGCGGCATGCACGCATGGAATATCCGCATGGAAGGCGGGAAATGCATTTTCGAGGGCAAGCATGAAAGGTTCATATTAGAAGGCTTCGAAAGCCGCATAGAGAGAGGGGAAAAAGAGGATCTTATCGTTTCAATATGCCAAAAGACTTGACCGTCATATACCTTACGGCTTCGGAAATCCGCGAGGGATTTGCCGCGTATCAGCGCGAAGTTTTGCGAAGCGCGATAGGCGATACGCCGCTTATCAGCATTTCGCGCGCACCGCTCGATTTCGGCCATAACATGATCGACGACGGCGAGCGTGGCGTTTCAAACATTTATCGGCAAATGCTCCGTGCGGCGAAAATCGCGACGACGGAATTCGTCGCTGTCGCGGAAGACGACTGCCTGTATCACGCCGACCATTTTATGCGGTATCGGCCGCAGCCCGACGAATTCATGTATGACCAGAATCGCTTTGCCCTTTTCACATGGGGCGAACCGATATACAGTTGGAGAAATCGCAAGAGTAATTGCTCCCTCATAGCTCCCCGCACGCTCCTTATCGAGGCTTTGGAGGAGCGTTTTGCGAAGTGGCCAGAAGGAACGCCCGCGAAGATTACGGGCGAAGTCGGCCGCGGCATGGTCGAACGTAACCTGAAGATAACCGTGAGGAAATCGGTGGAGGTATTCTGCGAAGTCTCGATCATCCAGTTCAATCACGAAGCGTCGTCGGAGGATAGGCAGAGAACGAGGCGCAAAAAATTAGGTCAGATCAAGGCGTACGACCTGTATTATTGGGGACACGCCAAAGAATTAAGGAAACGGTACGAAAACGGCAATGAATAAGGAAGTGTATAAAAAAATACTCGCCGCGCGGGAAAAGAAGAACGAGAACTTGAAACACGCCAGTTTCGAGATGGAAACGAGCACGCACTTCCCCGTGCTCATGAAAGCCGTCCGTATGACCATGGGCGAGGGGCCCGTTCTCGAAGTCGGTTCGGGGCTGTTTAGTACCCCGCTTTTGCACTGGATGTGCTTCGAAAGCGGGCGGGAGCTGATTACGTGCGAACGGTACCTGCATTACATGGATTTCGCGCAAAAGTTCAGGACAGCGAGCCATGCGGTGCTCCATGTGCCCGACATGCGCGGCGTTGATTTCCTTAACCGGCATTTCAGCGTGGTATTCATAGACCATACACCCAAAAAGCCCCGTACGCGCGGCGACGACGCCTTGCTTTTCAAGGATACGGCCGATTATGTCGTTTTGCATGATGCTGGTGCGGATGCTAAGGAAAAATACGGGTACGCGCAGCTCTACCCGTATTTCAAATACCGGTACGATTTTACGGGCGCGGTGCCGCATACCACCGTACTTTCGAATTTTAAGGATTTGTCCGTATTTTCATGAAGGCGCGCGATCTTTCCATTCTTATACCCGCACGTAACGAAATGTGGCTTGCGCGGACTATTGCCGACATTTTGGATGCCATCGAAGCTGATACGGAAATTATCGTGGTTTTAGACGGCGCATGGGCGGATCCGCCCGTCCCGCAAAACGAAAAGGTTACGCTCGTCTACCTGCCCGAACCGATCGGGCAGCGTGCCGCCACGAATCTCGCATGCCGCCTTTCGAAAGCGAAGTACGTGATGAAGACGGACGCGCATTGCGCGTTCGATAAGGGCTTCGACCGGAAGATGATAGAGGCATTCAAGGAAGCGGGGGATGCGACGACCATGATCCCTACCATGCGGAATCTCCACGTGTTCGATTGGGTGTGTCCCGCAGGCCACCGCCGGTACCAGGGGCCGAGCGGCCCGTGTACGGAGTGCGGCAAGGAAACGGCGCGCGACGTGGTATGGATTCCGAAGCGGAGGCCGGAGAGCAATTCGTACTGCTTCGACGCGGAACCGCATTTCCAGTATTTCAACGACTATACGAAGCGTCCGCAGTGGGGCGGGGATTTAGTCGAAAGCATGTCCTTGCAGGGGTCGTGCTTCATGATGACGCGCGAAAAGTACTGGGAGCTCGGCATTTGCGACGAATCGTTCGGCAGTTGGGGGAGTCAAGGCATCGAGGTTGCCGTAAAGACGTGGCTGTCCGGGGGTCGCGTCGTCGTGAACCGACGCACGTGGTACGGGCACCTTTTCAGGACGCAGGGCGGCGATTTTTCGTTCCCGTATCCGCAGAGCGAATCCGCCGTGCAGGCGGCAAAAAAGAAAGCGAAGGAATTATTTTTCAATAACGCATGGGACAAGGCGGTTCGCCCGCTTTCATGGCTCGTCGAGAAATTCTGGCCGGTACGGGGTTGGACGGATGCCGACCTCGCCGCGCTTAAAATGGTAGAATCTAAACAATGGCAACCATAACCGCAGATTCAGGCGGCGGCAATTTCACTGCCGGCAGTACGTGGGTAGGCGGCGTGGCGCCGACCGCGGCCGACGACGTCCTTATAACGGGGACGACCACGTCCGGCATCACGATCGATTCCGGCTCGGTTTGCCGTTCGATCAACTGCACGGGTTTCACGAACACTCTTACGCACACGGCTGGCGTAACGCTCACGATCGGCGACGATACGGAAGGGCTCGATTATATCGCCCTTAAGTTCGTCGCGGGCATGACGTATACCTTAGGGTCCGCAACCACGTCCGCGATCACTTTCGTCGGGAACGTAATGAGTTCCCAGTCGGTTGAAACCGGAGGAAAAGTCTTGGGGAATGTAACCCTCAATTCCTCCGGTAGCAATAATTATTCAATTACGGGTTCGTTTTCATGCGGAACGGGGAAATTGGAGATTCGCGACGGTACATATTTCGAAACCGGAAATAATTCCATAACGGCGGGGAGTTTCAAGACGGTGAATTCGAGCGGCTCGCTCGAGTTGGGCTCCTCGACCATAACGTTGAGCGGCGCGGAGGGGTGGGACGTTTCGGGTGGTGCGACCAGTCTTGTCGCCGGAAGTACGACGATCAGCCTTACGAGCGCATCGGCGGTATTCGCCGGCGGCGGCCAGACGTACGGAACGGTCAATTTCACGAATGTCGGCAACGTCACTATAAGCGGATCGAGTAATTCCATTACGAGACTTTCTTTTACCGGTACGGCGGCAAAAACGAACACGATAACAGTAAGCGCGAACCAGACGGTCACAAGCGCTTCCATTACCGGAAATTCGGCGGTCAACCGCATCCTCGTCCAATCCGATGCGCTTGGTACTCAACGG
>SXGR01112806.1_pt1 | contig 11248 bp, 10 predicted proteins | sample 3174711 | NCBI WGS metagenome assembly SXGR01 (sample SAMN11356860, study PRJNA531348) | freshwater metagenome | isolation source: freshwater sample F1-60 | place: China: Fuxian Lake, Yuxi | collected 2017-12-25
AGATGCCGGGATCCGGCGAACGCCCGAAACTCCGCTGATCGTAGGCATAGGTCGTGATCCCGCGCTTGGCCCACCAAGGCGCCGGCATGGAAAACGCATTCGAATAATCGTTCATCCCATGAAGGGCGACGATGACGGCTTTAGGATTCTCCGCGTCCCAATGCATGAGACCAAGGCGCAGCCCGTCGCGTGTAACATAGCGGTCATCCGCGATTTCCGGGGTTAGCGATTTTTCGATCGAAGGCGCGCGCGTCTCAAACCCCTCCCCGGCCAGACGCGGCGCGCAGGCGGCAAGGACAATGGCCAGCGCGGTCAAGACAGCGCCGCGGCCACGCGCTCGCGAAGATAGGGCAGCAATTCCTTTTCGAACCATGGATTCTTCTTCAACCATGCATTGTTACGCCAGGACGGATGCGGCAACGGAATGATCTTGGGAGCATACTCCCGCCACGCTTCGACCGTCGCGGTCATATTTGCCTTGGACACGTTATTAAGATGGTATCGTTGCGCGTAAATTCCAATCGCCAAAGTTAACGCGAATGCCGGAACCGTGGCGAAAAGCCGGTCATGCCAGGTCTTTGCGCATTCGGGACGGGGCGGCTTGTCAGCGCCCGAAGAATCGTAACCGGGAAAACAAAAACCCATCGGAACAATGGCGATCCTTGCTTCGTCGTAGAAAATTTCGCGGCTTATACCCAGCCATTCGCGCAACCGATCGCCGGATGGATCGTTAAAGGGAATGCCCGTGTTGTGCACGCGGATGCCCGGCGCTTGCCCCGCGATGCAAATTCGCGCGGTCGCGCTCATGCGTATAGTGGGGCGCGGCTCGTGGCCGAGCGCGCCCGCGCAAATCCGGCAGGCGCGGATGTTCTTGAGAAGCGCGGACATTTTCTGTGTACGGATCATTCACCGGATAACCACCACGTCGGCTCCTATCGGGAGTTTGCCCCAGACGCGGTCAGCCGTCATCACCTTGCATTGGCGTTCGATGGCAAGAGCAAGACAGGCTCTATCCCCGAGCGATAATCCCAATGCGCGCGTGCTTTGCCGTAGCCCCGCCGCCATAACCGATCGCGCCAAGGTGAAGTCCACGAACTCAATGCGGAGCGTATCGAGAAACGCGATATTCTCCGCGATGCCTTGGCCCCTATCCGACGCTGTGCTGAGAAACTCGGTCAAGCTGACTACAGACATCGCGCATTCGCTTAGGGCGGCCGCTACTATCTCACCGCCCGGTTCTTCCTTGACAAAGGCGATCAGGGCCGACGTGTCCAAAACAATCAATCGCTTTCGCCCCACATGGCCCGGCGTTCGGCAAGAAACTCATCGGTGAGAGTCTCGAAGCCCGTTTTGGGCTTGACCGATTTCCACATGTCTTGGAGCATTCGCACGGCTTCATCAGCTCTTTTGGAGTCGCGCTTGGCGCGCGCTGTATTTTCGGCTTCGACCAGAAGCGCGCGCGCTTCTGCTTCCATGCTTCGCTTGTTTTCAGCCGCGCGAACGCGCAAGCGGTCATAGACCTCGTCGGGCAGGTTGCGGATGGTGAGGGTTGCCATGCTAGCAATGATAGCATAGATAGCATTGCTGTCAAGGCTTACCGAGGCACGAGTTCCCTGCATTGACGCTGGTTACCCCCCGCCTCATGCTTTCGTGTGCAAACAGGGGAATCTCTCATGGCGAAAACCGGATCGGTCCTGCTAGTGGCGGCACTTCTCGCCGCGAGCCCCGCCCTGGCCGCGCAGGATACTTCGCTCTGCGATTTCGTCATGGGCGTGCTTGAGGCGAAGGCCACGGGTTTCGAACCTCTGAAGGGCGAAGCGCAAAACCCCGCCGTGTTTCATTACGAAGTCTTTCACGGCGCGGTGCTGCCCACCCCGAACGCCAACTGCACACTGTTCTTGAAGACCAAGGCCGGGCGCGTGACCTTGCCGCCGCGTTACTCCTGCACCATCGCACAGGCCGATGAATTCGCCGGCGCCAATCGAATCTTTCAGCGCGCCCTCGCCGATCTGAAAGCCTGCCTGCCGCGCGCCGCCTTCGCCACGATGTACGATGGCGACGGGCGCGACCCGAACGACACTTTCGATTGGATCGCGACAACCGATCAGCCCGGCTACAAGATCGCGCTCGAAATGTCGAACGGGCTTTCGGCGGCGGCCGCGGCGCTGTCGCAGAACGATCCCAACGCGCCCCGCATCGCCATCGATCTCGACGTGACCGACACGACAGACGAAAAATAACCTACGGCGAAAGAAGACCGGCGATGCATCCCGTCATGCCCGACGCGATGGTGCCGGAGATCAGCGCCTTCATCGAGAGTTGCACGATTTCGTCGCGCCGTTCCGGAATCATGCCGGAGACGCCCGCGATCATGATGCCGACCGATCCGAAATTGGCGAACCCGCACATCGCATAAAGCATGATCAGTTGCGAGCGTGGCGAAAGCGCGCCCTCCGGCAGACCCGCGAGATTGAGATAGGCGATGAATTCATTGAGGATCGTCTTCGTACCCAGCAGCGCGCCCGCTTGCGCGGCCTCCGCATAAGGCACGCCGTAAAGCCAAACGAGCGGCGCGAACAACCAGCCCAAAATCCGTTCGATAGAGAGCGGTGCTCCACCGACAGCAGGCAATTGCGCGATCATGATGTCGGCAAGCGCGACGAGCGCCACGAACACCAGCAGCATCGCGACGACCGAAAGATACAGCCGCAAACCGTCTTCGGTGCCTTTCACGATGGCGTCCATGCTGGAGCGGTACGGGACGGCAAGATGCGCTTCGGCGGGTGTTGCCGTATCGCCCGGCACCATCAGGCGGGCGGTCAGTATCGCCCCCGGAAGAGAGATGAACGAAGCCACCAATATGTGCCCGAGCGCGCCCGGCACCTTGGGTTCCAGAACGGTCGCGTAAAGAACCATCACGGTCCCTGCGACCGTTGATAGGCCGACGGTGAACAGCATGAACAATTCGCTCCGCGACAGGCGCGAGAGATAGGGGCGGATCAGGAGCGGGGCTTCGATCATACCGAGAAAAAGAGTGGCGGAGGAGCCAAGTCCCACCGCGCCGCCGATGCCCATGGTTTTCTGCAAACCCACAGCGAACCCCCTCACTATGAGAGGCAGAATCCGCCAGTACCAGAGAAGCGCGGAGAGCGCCGAGACCACCAGGAGCAGCGGCAACGCCTGAAAAGCGAGGATGTATGCGTTCTGCGGTTGCGTGACCGCAAAGGGAGGGGCACCTCCCCCGGCATAGCCGAATACGAAAGCACTTCCCGTTTGCGTCGCCTTGGTCAGAGCATCGACCGCGCTGTTCAATGAAAACAAAGCATCGCGCGCGAAAGGAACTTCAAGCAGCAACACCGCTACCGCAAGCTGGAGCCCGAGCCCGGCCGCGACCAGACGCAAAGAGAACGCGCGACTTCTATCTTCCGACAGCGCCCAGGCAAGCGCGATGAGCGTCAGAAGTCCGAACGCGCTTTGCAGTTGCAAGGGCATAGCAGATCAGGCGGGCCGCGCGGGATTATTTCTTATCTTGACGCGGCACTTAGAGGGCCAAGCGGATACAAGGTGGTCGCCGCTTTCGCCACCTGCATGAGTTGAACGAACTCGCTCCGGTAGCCGTATTCGTCGTTCCCCATCGCGTCAGAAGCCATTTCGATCACACGACCATAATCGAAACCCGTCACATTCGGATCGTGGCGCATCAACTGCCCCGCCCCCGCGACCGCCGTCGCGAAACGGATATCGGCGGGAAGACGCCCAAATTCGGCCGTGGCATCGCCATCGGTCACTTGCCGTTCGATCAGGCGCGTTTCCTCCTCGCCCGGAAGTTTGTAACGGAGTTTGACCGAAGCGATATCGCTGCCGCGCGAACCTGCGGGCGTGATCTCGTAAAGCGCCGTCACCGTGTGCCCCGAACCCATATCGCCCGCATCCACCTTGGCGTTGTCGAAATCGGTACGGCTGAGCGCGCGGGTTTCGTAACCGATCAGGCGGTAATCGGCGATACGCGCCGGGTTGAACTCGACCTGCACCTTGACGTCCTTGGCGATGGTGAACAGCGTGCCCGAAAGCTCCTCCACGAAAACCTTGCGGGCCTCGCTTTCCGTGTCGATATAGGCGGCGATCCCGTTTCCGGCCTGCGCCAGTTTTTGCATCAGCGCGTCGTTGTAGTTGCCCTCGCCGAAACCCAGCATCGTCAAATAAACGCCGCTTGCGCGCTCGCGCGTCACCAAGGCTTCCAGCGCATCGGGCTCGCTGACGCCCGCGTTGAAATCGCCATCGGTCGCGATAAGGACGCGATTGACCGCATTCCTATCGAAATTGGTCCGCGCGAGCCGGTAGGCCGTGCGGATGCCTTCGCTTCCGGCGGTCATGCCGTCAGCCTTAAGGCGGTCCACCGCGTCGAGAATTTTTTGCTTGTCCGAGCCCGGCACCGGCTCCAGCACAACACCCGCCGACCCCGCGTAGGTGACGATGGCGACTTTATCGTCATCGCGCAGCCTTTCGATCAGCATACGGAATGCTTTCTTGAACAGGGGAAGCCGATTGGACGCCGCCATGGAGCCGGAAGTGTCGATCAGGAAGACAAGATTGGCCTTCGGGCGTTCCCCGCGCGGGATGTCGAAACCCTTTATGCCAATATGGAGGATCTGCTTGCCCTTGTTCCAGGGCGAAGGATAAACCACGACGGTCGGCGCGAAGGGCGCGCGTTTGTCCTTGGGAAGCGCATAAGCGTAATCGAAATAATTGACCATCTCCTCGACGCGCACGGCATCGGGGGGCGGAAGCGATCCCTCGCTCAAGTAACGGCGAATATTGGCATAGGAGGCCCGGTCCACATCGACCGCAAAAGTGGAGACAGGCTCGTCAGCCGTCGTCACAACCGAATTGGGCGATACGCCGGGATAACGCTCGACGTTGCCGGTATCGTAATAGGAAACATCGGCGCGCGGCACCACACCCCGAAGGCGGTTGTCTCTCGTATTCGGCGCAGCCCCGAGGGTTGGCGCGAAGGCGCGTGCGTTTTCGAAACCCGGGGGCGTGACGAGATTTGCCGGCGGTGCGCCCGGAGCGTCGGGGAAACGGCCAGCCGTTCCGCCGCATCCGGCGAGCAGCAACAGAGCGCCGGCGAAGGCCATGACCGCGGCGGGTAACCTCAAAGCCGTACTCGCTCTCGCGCCGGATGCATCAGTCGATCTCATCATTCCCCCTCGCGGACGAAGCATATCCTTAATTATCGCATATTACGGCATTCGCGTGGACACGTTCCCGGCATTTTCGAGCATCTTAACCTTTCTTCGGGCCTCCCCCGGAACAGGGGTGGTGTTGTAGGCTCCCCCCATCAGAACGGTGGAGGGAGTTTCATGAAAACGAGATTGCTTGGGGCCTTGCTGGCATGCGCCTTCGTCGCGCCGGTTTGGGCGCAACCGTCCTCGGTCGTTCCCATGACCTATCCCACGGTTCAGGGCGCAACCTATAAATTCGAGCGGATCGACGACGGCGTGTATTACGCGACCGGCGGATTCGGCAGCAACAATACCGTTATCATCAACGATCGCGACGTGATGCTGGTCGATACCGGAACGACCCCGGAGAACACACGGCGCTTCGTCGCCGATGTGCGCAAGATCACCAGCAAGCCGATCCGCTACGTCGTGAACACACACTTTCACTACGACCATGTGGACGGCAACCAGATTTTCGGTCCCGGCGTGCAGATCATCGCGCATGATTACGTGCAAAAGGCGATTTCCACATTCGATGTGATGCACCGCGAGCCTTTTCTCACCTCCCAAGGCAACGCGGTTCCGGCGCGCATCGCAACGCTGCGCCGGCAATCCCGCGAGGAGCGCGATCCTCTGAAGAAAGCGGCGTTGGCGCGCCAGCTTGCCACGGATCTCGATATCCAACGCCAGTTGCGCGCCATCCGTCCGGTGGCGCCCAACGTCACCTATTCCGACAAGATGGTGATCCATAGCGGAAGCCGCGAGATTCAGATTCTATTCCTCGGGCGCGGTCATACCGGCGGCGATACGGTCGTGTTCCTGCCGAAGGAACGACTTGTCGTCTCCGGCGATCTGATGGAAAGCCGGCTTGCCTATATGGGCGATGCCTTCTTCGACGAATGGATCACAACTCTGGACGCGTTGAAGCGGCTCGACTGGGATACGGACCTTCCGGGTCACGGCGTTCCCTTCGGCGACAGGGGCCTTATCACGGCCTATCAGGCGTATTTGCGCGATTTCATCGCCCAGGCCGCCTCCCTGCGCGGGCAAGGCTTTTCGCCGGACGAAGCGGCGCGGCGCATCGATCTGACGGCGCACGCGAAAGCGTTTCCGCAGATCACGGGCATCGGCACCGACCTTCGCGGGGTCAGGCGCGCCTATGCCTGGATGGACGAAACCGGCAGGCGTTGATCTATAAAGGGGCAACACCAAGGACACGAAGAAGGCACAAAGAGCACACGGATATTCGTTTTCGGGCGAGCATGTGATCCCATGGTGTCCTTTGTGTATTCTCCGTGAACTTCGTGCTGACCCTTTTGTCAGTGGTGCATATTCGCCTGGGAGTGGTTTATGAAAAGGGCATTGGGAATTGCGGTTGCGTTGCTGCTCGCGGGAAACGCGCAAGCGCAAACGCTAGCACAGCCCTTGGCCAGCAATGGCGAAACGGCGTTCCTGAAATATTGCGCGAGCTGCCACGACAATCCCGGCGACCGCATCCCGCCACGCGCGGTCTTGCGAGGCATGTCGCCGCAACGAATTCTGCGCACGCTGGATTTCGGGCTGATGATGGCCATTGCCTATCCGATCAAGCGCGAGGATCGCATCGCCATCGCCAGCTTCCTCGGTCAAGGCAAGGACGAACTTGCCATGCCGAAAAGCGCCTATTGCGAGGCCGACCGTCCCGTTTTCCCCGGCCCCACGCAATCGCTGTGGAACGGATGGAGCTCGGACGCGGGCAATATGCGTTTTCAGAAAGCGGAAAACGCCGGGCTTTATGTCGAACAGATCGGCAAGCTCGAACTCAAATGGGCTTTCGGATTTCCGGGGGATGTGACCGCATTCGGCGCGCCTACGTTGCGGAACGGCACGCTATTCACAGGCTCGGCGGGCGGCGGCGTTTATGCCATCGACGCCAAGACCGGGTGCTTGAACTGGATGTTCCAGGCCAACGGGCCAGTGCGCGCGGCGCCGCTCGCGGTGACCGATGGCGGAACGGCAACGCTCGTCTTCGGCGATCAGAATGGCGAGGTTTATGCGCTCGACGCGCGCTCCGGCAAAGAACGCTGGCGCAAACGGGTTGAAACCCACGAGGCGGCGCGCCTTACCGGCTCGCCTGCCGCCAATGACGGTGTCGTATTTATTCCGGCGGCGTCCTGGGAGGAAACACGTGCGATCGATCCGAATTATCCTTGCTGCACGTTCCGCGGCAGCATCACCGCCCTCAACGTCAAGGACGGTTCGATTCTGTGGAAGAGCTTCATGGTCGGCGAACCCAACCGCACGGGAAGAACGCGGAGCGGAACGCCGACCTTCGGTCCGTCGGGCGCGGGCGTTTGGTCGACGCCCACCGTCGATGCCAAACGAGGACTTCTCTACGTGACGACGGGCGACAATTACTCCCACCCCGCAACACCGTTATCGGATGCCATCGTGGCCCTCGACCTCAAGACCGGTAAAGTTGCGTGGTCGCGGCAGACCTTTCCTAACGATGTCTATAATTCCTCCTGCGGCGCGCGCGGCACGAATTGCCCGGACGATGCCGGTCCCGATTACGATTACGGCGCTTCGGCGATGCTGGTACAGGTCAGCGGAGGGCGCGATGTCGTGGTGGCGGGCCAAAAATCCGGCGTCGTGTTCGGGCTCGATCCCGACAATGGCGGAAAAATTCTCTGGCAGCAGCGTGTCGGCAAGGGCGGCACCAATGGCGGCATCGAATGGGGAACGGCGAGCGACGGACGCTATGTTTATGCCGCGACTTCCGATCTCGTGAGGAAGCAAGGCGCCAACAGCGCGGCGGCTCCGCTTGGCGACGTGGAATTCGATCCCGCGCTGGGCGGCGGGTTAACTTCGCTTTCCGTTATCGACGGCGAGAAGGTGTGGTTCGCGCGGGCCGCGCCATGCGCGCCGCCCCGGCCCGGATGCAGCCCAGCACAACCGGGAGCGCTCACCGCCATCCAAGGCGCGGTGTTGTCGGGTTCAATGGACGGGCATATCCGCGCCTTCTCCACGGCGGACGGCAAAGTGCTGTGGGATTTCGACACCTTCAAGACGTTCCAAACCGTCAACGGTGTTCCCGCCAAGGGCGGCGCGCTGAACGGCGCAGGCGCGGTGATCGCGGGCGGCATGGTGTTCGTCAATTCCGGCTATCCGCGTCAGGGCGGTTCGCCGGGGAACGTGCTTCTGGCGTTCGGATTGCCGTAACGAACCTAAATCCGTTCCGAAGTTGTCACCCACGGCCTTCCCATTGGCGCGGATCGCGGCTGCTATGAAAACACGCGACCACAAGAACGGTGTCACGCTCGATAGAAAAGAACAGCGAGTAGGGAAAAACATTCAAGCGTGCGCGGCGAAGACTTTTATGAAGCGCCGGGAATTGGCGCGAATTTTCCCCGACGCGTTGGATCATGCGGTCGACTTCCGTCCGGAAGCGACTTCCTAAGCTCGGCATTTCGGATTCGTACCAGTCTTGGGCGTCGATCAGTTCAGCCCGCGCAGCCTGTGTAAGCCTTACGCTCCACACTAAGGAGCGCGCCGGGCAAGTTCCGCCTTCAGAGTATCCCAGGTGACACTAAGCGCACGATCTTCTTCGACGCGAGCCAGACGCCGGTCAAGTTCGTCCCGCTGGGTTTGAGACAGTAGCACTTGGCCGTCATCAAGACTGTCCCAAAGCTGTGCAATCAAAGCCAACCGCTCACTGGGCGTCAATCGGCCTATTTCATCTGGAGTAAGCTGCATCTGCCTAAAATAGGCGGCAGGATGTTCTCTGGCAACCGGCACCTATACCGGCACAAAAAAGCGCGGAGGGCGCCTGCCCCCCCGCGCTTGAAAGCGAAAATTGCTGCCTACTGAGCTGCCGTTGTGATCGGCGCGGCCTTGGGGCCGGTGTAGACCGCGACCACATGCACGGGCTCGCTGCCCTTGTTGAGGCCCTCGTGAATCTTACCGGTTTCGATGTAGGCGACTTCACCCGCCTTGAAATCGGTCTGGGGCTTGCCTTCGTTGTCGAGCGAAAGAACGCCCGACAACACATAGATCATCAAGGGACCCGAATGCGTGTGGCGGCCTTCGCGCGAGCCGGCGGGAAACACGACGTCGATCGTGGCCATGGTTTGATTGTTCAGCACGTCCTGCTGGCTGAGAACCTTGCGCGCGACCGCCGGGGCATCCGCCGCCGAGGCCATCGTTACCGCCGAAGCCGCAAGCACAACGCCGATGACCACACTCTTCAACATGTCACTTCTCCCACCGATGGTTGGGCGCGGAAAGGCTTATCGCCTGCACACGCCGGATTTGCGGGCGGACCATGCCCGTTTTCACGCCTCTTGCAAAGTCCACGATCTCATCGCTGGGCTGGCGGCATCGCCGCGAGCGAGCGCGATAGGAACAGTACGCCAAAGGCCCCGAGCAGCGCCGGCAGCGCGAAGAGAAGGAACACCGGTTGAAGCGTTAACGCCCCGAGCAGTACGCCTCCCGCGATAGGCCCCGCGCCGCCCACGAACCGCCCGAAGCTGGAGGCCCAGGCAACACCGGTCGAGCGGATTTCCGTCGGGTAGAGCGTCGTCGCAAAGGCATTCAGTGTGTTGTTCGCACCGACGAGAAAGAAACCCGTACCCGCCACTGTGACAGCGAGCGCCGGGAGATACCCGCCAACCGATCCCGTCGCGGCAACGCAAAGGGCGAGCAGCGCATAGGAAGCGGCCAGCACCCGGTGATAGCCGAAATGGTCCGCGAGAAGCCCGAGCGAGAGCACACCGGCGATGCCGCCGAATTGGAACAGCGTCGTCACCCGCAAAGCCTGCCCTTCCGGCAATCCCGCCATGGTGAGCGCAAAGGGCAGAAGATTGTTCAACGTGTTGAGCGAAGCGAGGGTCATCAGGAAGACGAACCACAAGCCAAGCGTCGCGGCCGCGCGGCCATGTGAGAAAAGCAGTGACGGACGAAATCCTTTGGTTTTCGGTTCCTCCGGAAGGACGAATTCCGGTCCGGCCTCGCCGGCTAGCGCGGGATCGACTTGCTTGAGCGTCCTTGCGATCTGTGCGTCGTGGCCTCCACGCGCCGCGAGAAAACGCACCGATTCGGGCAGAAAAAGAAGCAATGCGCTAGCTAGAAAAAGGGGAAAGATTCCGCCCACGAAGAAAATCCCCTGCCAACCGAAAAAGGGCCGCATCTCCGCCTGCAACAATCCCCCGGATGCAGCCCCAATGGCAAAGCCACAGGCCATGGCCGCTATCATCCGTGCACGGATTGCCTTGGGGGCGAACTCGTTCGCCATCACGAAGGTGAGCGGCAAGGCCGCGCCGAGCCCGAAACCCGTCAGGGGGCGCAAAATCAAAAGTTCCTCGACCGAAGAGACGAACACGGTGCACAGCGTCAAGACTCCGAACAGCGCCACCGCCAGGATCATCACTTTCTTGCGGCCCCAAACATCGGCAAGCGGGCTTAGGAGAACCGAACCGATGCCGGTGCCGAAGGCGCCAAAGCCCGCAACCGAACCCAAGCCCTGCGGCGTCAGATTCCAGGCCTCGCGCAAAGCCGGCGCGGCATAGGCGAGCGCCTGCGTGTCGAAACCGTCCAGGAACTGCACGCAAAGGCACAGCGCGATGATACGCGCGTGGAAAGCGCCGAATGGCCGCGATCCGAGGATTGCGGCGGCATCTTCGGTCTTTCGTGTCATGGCTTTTCCCGGCTCATCGCGCCGACAATCCATAACGCCGCGAAACCACGAAGAACAGCGTGCTCGCCACCGTCATCACCGCCGTCCAGATAATGCCGAGCGCGGCAAGCTCTGGGGCGGCGCCGTTCTGCCACATCTCGAACATGGCGACCGCGACGACTTGCGAATCGGGGCCGCCGAGCAGAATGGGAATCGAAACCGCCTTCGACGACATCAGGAACACGAACAGCCAGCAGGTGACGAGCGCGGGCGCGGCCAAGGGCACGACCACGCGCGCAAATGTAACAAGGCCCTTGGCGCCCGACATCATGGAGGCTTCCTCGAAGACGGCGTCGTTCGAGCGGAAGAC
>SXGR01012435.1_pt1 | contig 11243 bp, 9 predicted proteins | sample 3174711 | NCBI WGS metagenome assembly SXGR01 (sample SAMN11356860, study PRJNA531348) | freshwater metagenome | isolation source: freshwater sample F1-60 | place: China: Fuxian Lake, Yuxi | collected 2017-12-25
CCCCGACCTTGACGATAGCTTGAAGGTCAACTTTCGCATCCGCCTCGACGACAACGGCAATCAAGTCATTAGGCGCGAGGCAGTGCCGCCGATTTCAGGTGAACTGATGCCCATAGTAGAAGACGACTGGAAGATCTCTTTCCAAGGGCGCTTGTTGGAATAATCCTGTGCGGTCTCTTGTGCGGGAAGTTGGTTGGCAGATTAGTACAAAGATCGCTAACTAGTGGAAGTGGGGTGCGCCCTGCATCAGTGGCTGGAGCCTTTTCTATCGGCGAGGTTGTGGCTGTACTGCGGTATTTTCCGGTTCATCTCTCCGACCAGTGATTTGATGTGAATTACTAGCCGGAATTGCTGCCGCAACTGGAGTTCGATCAGGTATCGGGTTGGTAATTCTGCGCTGCAGTAATGGCACACGCGGCGCAGCCCGGGCAGGCGTGGTCCATCTGCTGGCGGAGTGCACTGAATGTTTAGGGCTGCCGATGCTGGTCTGTCCAAATCGGGCCATTACCGCCTGTTGCGCTGAGCGTACCTCTCGGAATGTCGTACAAAAGTGATCATTGACATCATTGACCGTGAAGTAATGGCGGGGTGGAAATTCGTGCAAATTGGTACTTGAAAAACTCAGTGCAAGCGCTTATCCTCTGCGGGTGGCTGAGGACTTTAATTTCCCATCCGTGATTTGAGGTGAAGATATGAATGTCATCGTCTTCGGTGGTTCGGGATTTTTGGGAAGTCATGTCGCGGATGTTTTATCCGAGCGCGGTCATAAGGTGACGATTTTTGATAAAGTCGTTTCGGCTTACTTACGCAAAGATCAGGAAATGATGGTCGGGGATGTTTTAGATGAAAAGGCCGTGCGCGAAGCCGTCAGAGACATGGACATCGTTTATAATTTTATTGCTTTGGCCGATATTGATGAGGCGAGCAAGCGCCCCGTGGAAACTGCCCAGGTGAATATTTTGGGAAACCTCAACGTCCTGGAGGCGGCGAAGGCGGAAAAGGTAAAACGGTTTATTTTTTCCAGTTCCATTTATGTTTACAGCGACGCCGGTTCTTTTTACCGCAGCAGCAAACAATCCTGCGAATTATTTATTGATAATTATCAGAATGTTTATGGATTGGATTACGCCATTCTGCGTTACGGTTCCTTGTATGGCCCGCGTTCCGATGAACATAATTGGGTGTACCGGACCCTCAAACAGGCTTTGATCGACAAGAAGATCACCCGGGAAGGCGATGGAGAAGAAATCCGCGAATATATCCATGTGCAGGATGCCGCGCGGTTGAGTGTTGATATTTTGAAAGAAGAATATAAAAACCGCCGCGTGATCATCACAGGGAACGAACAGATCAAAGTCAAGGATTTGCTCACCATGATCCAGGAAATGCTCAAAGGCGACGTCAAAATCGAATTCCAGCCGGCCCGGCATAATGAGCATTATAAAATCACCCCTTATGTTTTTAATCCGCAAATCGCCGCCAAAATCCGCGGTAATGAACACCTCGATATGGGACAGGGGATCCTCAATATCCTCAGTGAACTCCATCAAAAACATGTCCTTGGGCGCGTGAGTGCTTTGAAAAAATAACAGTGGCCAGAAATATCCTCTATATCTTTGACCAGCACGTCACCCCCCAACGAATTCAAAGGCTCTCGCGCTCCCAAAAGAATTCGAAGATTTGGCTTTGTCCTCTGACAACTCAGCCGGAGTGCGTCGCGGCCGTTACTAAGGCGTCGCAATCGCAGTTGGAGGATTGCGTTGAAACCGTGCCGTATCTTAAAAAGTTTGATGAGAAATTTTTTGCCGCCAAAGATGAGTTCATAAAATTTATTCACGAAATTGCCGATACCCGCCTTAGGGATGGAAAAAAGTTAAAAGAGTTTTTGAAACACCCTTCCGAAGATTTCTCTTTGTGGTGGCTGTCTTTGGTCGCTAAAAAAAATAACCTGAAAAGCAATGCGTACGCCCACTTGATCTCTTTGCTGACGATTTTAGACATCCGCAGGGAGCTTGACTGCGAGGAGGTTTGGGTTGATATGGGCAACCCTGAGTTGGCCGCTGCCCTGAAGAACAATGCCCGCAAGGATTTTGCCTTAAGGAGTCTTTGTTTTACTTTTTTATTGCCGGAATGGATTTATGTTTTACCTCATGTCATTAAGGGATTATGGCGGCAATGGATGCTGGTTGGCATGATTTTTTTTCTCCGGGGTCAGATGAAAGAGTTTTCCAGCCGCGTCCGGAAGCTGATCGACAGCCGGTATCTTTTGGTCACGCATTTTCCTTTCATCGATGAAGGCAAACTTGAACAGGGGGAATTCATCAATAAATTTTATGGGCCATTACAGCGCGGCCTGGAACGGAAATATAAAGATCATATCTCCTGGCTGGCCATGACCATCCAGACCAGCCAGACGAATTTATGAAAGGATATCGCCTCTGCCCAAAAAATCAATGGGGCGGGTGCCAATCTTATTTACATCGAAGAAGCGCTTAAGTTTAGAAAATTATTTGAAATTGGGTCTGCCTTTTTTGTCACCGTGTTAAAATTTATTTCGCGATACGCGTTTATAAAAAAAAAATTAAGTTTGGTAATGACTCGATTGTTGCTTGGCCGATCTTTCGAAAAGAGTGGTGTTCCTCATTTTTCGGGACGAGATTGGCGGAAGGATTATGGTGTTACCATTGTTTCGCGAACATTCTTGACCGGATCAAGGAAAACACGACGGTCATTCATTACCCCGATATGAATGCCTGAGAGAGGGCCTTAAAGAGCGCGGCGCGCAAGCATGATCATGTGCAGATCATCTGTCTTCAGCACGCGATCGTTTCTTTGCTGCACCTCTTCTATTTCAATGACCTTCGAGACTTAAAAGAAGGCGGTGGTGTCCAGAAAATTCCCCGGCCGCATTATCTGGCGTGTGTCGGGAAAATTGCCTTGAAACTACTTCGTGATGTTGGTTGGGAAAAATCCAGAACGTTTATCTTGGGCCCGTTACGTTTCGAGCATCTTAAAAATCATCTCGAGCGCAAAATTTCCTGGCGGGATAAAAAGGATAATGTTGTGGTGGCGCTTTCCATGTCTATTTCGGAGGCAAAGGAACTTTTGCGGTTTGTTTATTGGGCTTTTGAAAAAGAGCGGGGTTATCGCGTCATGATCAAGGCACACCCCTTTTGTCCCATTGAACCGATTTTAAAATTATTTTCATTTCAATTTGAAAAAAGTGTGTTTCAATTTACCAATGCTCCGCTGGAACAACTGTTATTGGCCAGCAAGGTTCTGGTGGTCACGGAATCGTCCTCATCGCTTGAGGGACTTTCATGTCAATGCCGCATCATTATCCTTCGGCTGGCAGGCACCTTGAATTTAGATCCTTTAGCGGGCGTCAGCGATTTTCCCGTTTATGTCTACGATCCCCAGGAACTCAGGCGCGTGACCGGCGTTCTCATGCGGGTAGAATTACCGGGTTATTATGATCGTTGTAAACATTTTGTTTGCGAGAATTATTGCGAGTCTACCCATTCTGATACGGATTATCTGGAAAGATTGGAGAAGGCGTTAGACCCGAGGGGCGAGAAACTTTATGACCATGCTGGTCACACATACGAGGTGTGATGAATGGGTTTTTCCATATGATCCGAAAAATTATTGATGCCGTGTTGAAAGTTCACCCTGTTATTTGGGTCCTGTTGTATGTTGCCCTCCAGGCCTTATTATACTTTCAGCCTTATTTACACGGCACCTCTTCGAGTTTTTATTTTTTAGCGGTTGACCCCGAATTATTTCCCCGGGATTTAGCCAGGACCTCCACTATTGGAACGTCCACGTTTTTTTATAAATTCATGCATGTATTGTTAGGAGAGAACGCCCTCAACCCGTATTATCTTTTTGTTCCTTACTTAGGGACGTGTTTTTTGATTGCCTACGCAGTTTATAAGATCGGGTGTTTTGTCTCGGGGGGCCGCCGGGAAGCGGGGTTTTTGATGTTGGTTTTGCTTTTGGTCCAAAAGATGCCGATCGCTGGCGGCTACGTGAGTCTGACGAACGCGGATTATAGTTATCAGCACTTTGCTTTGCCGATTGTGTTATTCGCCATCTATTTTTTTCTGCGGGAACAGTATTTTTATTTTGCTTTGTCTTGGGTCGTGGCGTTTTATTTTCATTTGAAGACCCCGGCCGCGACGCTTTTGGCCTTGCTGCCGTTCTTGGTTGCTGAAATCTGGCGCCGGCCGAAGATCCTGCTGAGTTTTATCCTGCCGTTTGTTTTTTTTATTCCCCAGGTTGTGGCTTTGTTAAAAAGTTTTTATTCAGCGAGCGGTTTTTCACCGACGGAAAAGGCGGAATTGATGCGATTGATTATTCCCAGAGAGGGGATTGAGGGCAATGTGTTTTTCGATCTGGAGGGAACAACTAATCTCGTGGTTTACGCGGCGTTGATGTTAGTTGGCGTATGGGGTGTTCGTTTTCTTTTCGATGAAGAATTGCGCAGGAAATTTTACTGGTGTTACGGCGGTATTGTCTTCGCGTTTTGCGTGGGACTAGCGGTCAAGGGCATAGACCATTTTTGGGGGCCGCTGGGAGAGATTTCGATTTTAGGTTATACCCGGGCCTCGATTTTAGGATTGGTACTGACATTATCAACATTGTCGGTATTTTTTTATGGGAAAATCGAAGGAGCTTATCAAAACAAACGGACGTTGCTGTTGGCCGTTTATCTGGCGCTATTGGTTTTTGTCGGATTAAATGATTTTTTTTTCTGGAGTTTTTCGGATATCGTTCGAATTATCGTTGGTACAAAGACGATCTCGAAAATTCTTTTTTCTCTTTTGGCCGCGGGAGGTATTGTCGTGTTAGTTAGAGTATTTGATTTTAAGTTATCTCTCATGAAAGTGGTGACGCTAGTTTTGATCGCCGCGCTGGGGTATACGACCCTTAAAGGTTACGCCAAAATAAATCAATCGTATAAAATGCAATATCCTTTTTTTCCCTTTAGCCCTGTTCACGAGGCATATTTCGATAAAAATTATTATGACTCTCAAATCTGGGCCAGGGTGAACACCGGCAAAAATGATTTGTTCTTGGTTGTTCGCAGTGACAGTCAAGAGGAAGAGGCCTATTGTGATGGGGGTTTTCGTCACGGGTCACTGCGCAGCGTCTGGTGCCAGGATGTTGCCTCCGCGTATGGTAACGGCGCGACCTTCCGCGAGTGGAAACGCCGACGGGAAGTATTAAGAGGATTTTTAAGCAAACCCTTTGATCAGTGGGATCCTTTGGTCAAAAGCGAAAAAATAGATTATGTCGTGAGCCCCAAGGATTCGGTCTGGCCGCAGGATTACGCGAAGGTTTATGAAAATGAAAAGTATACAATTGTTAGAGTGAATTGATCGAGATCAACAATGATCAAAAATAAAAAAATACTGATCACCGGGGGCTTAGGATTCATCGGCTACAATGCCGCCTGCTATTTTGCCAAGGACAACCGTGTCTGCGTGATCGATGATTGCAGCCGGGTGGGCGTGGAGCACAATATCGAACAGTTGGAAAGATTGAATATTGATTTTCACCATGTCGATATCGCCCGGTTTAAGGAATTGAGAAATATTTTTTATTCGTTCCAGCCTGACATCATCATTCACATGGCCGCGCAGGTGGCCGTGACCTTGTCCATCACCAATCCTTCTCGTGATTTTCGGGCAAATCTGCAGGGGTCATTTAATATTTTGGAACTAGCGCGCGTGAGCCATCATAAACCGATCATTTTATACGCGTCAACCAATAAGGTGTACGGCGGCCACGCTCAGGATGTGGAATTAAGAAACGGCCGTTACGCGCTGCGTAATGCCGCCGGTTATTCTGAGGAAGTTCCATTGTCGTTTGAGACGCCGTACGGCTGTTCGAAGGGAGCGGCGGACCAATATTTTATCGATTACGCGCGCACCTACAGTCTGCCGACGGTGGTGTTCCGTCAGTCTTGCATTTACGGCCCCCATCAGTTCGGGATGGAAGACCAGGGCTGGGTCGCCTGGTTCGCTATTTGTTCTGTTTTTGCCGATCCCATAACCATTTTCGGCGACGGCAACCAGGTTCGGGATGTTCTTTACGTGGATGATTTAGTTCAGCTCTATGAAAAGGCCATTGTCAATATCGATTCGGTCAAAGGCCAGGTCTTTAATGTCGGCGGTGGTCCAGTCAACACTCTTTCTTTAAATGAACTGGTGGGTATTTTTAATAAGAAAGCAGGGAAGTCTCTTAAAGTGTCATTTGCCGGCTGGCGGCTGGGTGATCAGAAGGTTTTTATTTCGGATATCCGCAAGGCCGAAAAAATTTTAGGCTGGAAGCCCAAAGTCAATCCCACTCAGGGCGTCGAAAAATTGTTGGAGTGGATTTCAAAAGAAAAAGATTACATTGATCTCGTCCGGAAAAAACAGCAGAAAAGCAGCCAGCAATGCGATGTCTCCATTGTGATCCCGGCGAAAAACGAAGAGGCCTGTCTGCCGTCGGTGTTAGATGAGATTAAACTTCTTTTGGAGAGTTCTTCCTACAGCTATGAAGTGATCGTGGTCAATGACCGCTCGACCGACCGCACCGTTAAGATTGCCCGGGAATACGAGTTTGTAAAATTGATCGACAGTCAAAATTCTCCAGGTAAGGGCGGGGCGCTGCGCTTTGGTTTTAATCAGGCCAGGGGGGTGTATATCACGATGATGGACGCGGATTTTTCCCACGATGTTTCCGATCTTCCCTACATGGTTGATGAGGCTAGAAAGCATAAAGGTTTGGTGGTTGGTTCGAGGATTACGGGTGGGAGCGAAGAATACAGCCGGGTGCGGGCCTTTGGCAATGTGGTCTTGACCTGGTTTTTTGGATTTTTGCACGGGCGTTATTTATCCGACGCGTTAAACGGTTTTAAAGTTTTTCACTGCGACGTTTATCAGCAGTTTGAATACACTTCCAATACCTATGAGATCGAGATTGAACTGCTCGTCAATACCCTGCGTCTTAAACGACAGATCACCGAAATCCCTTCCCGGGAGCGGCGGCGTTTGGGCGGCCAGGTTAAGTCGCTGGTCCTTAAGCACGGCTGGTTTTTCTTCTGCCGAATCGTTTGGGAATTTTTCCGCAAACCCGGATTAAAGCCTCACGCGCGCAAGGAATAAAGCCAGAAAAATTGTTTTAAAGTACGGAAACATTGTGTTGTGATGGCGCTATAATCTGAAAGTTGAAATAATACTGACTTTTGTAGTAGATAGAGGAACAAAGGTAGTCAGTATCTTTACGTTTGTTTTCTCAAAATGTTTCTTTATTTTGTACAAACGTAAATCAGACTTGGAGATGCTGTTTAATGGCTAAAGTGACACTGGTGCGTGTTCCGAGTTTATTCGCCGCTGGCGCCTTGACTTTAACCGCGACCCCGCCGATTGGGATTGCTTATGTGGCGGGGAATTTAAGGGCGGGCGGACACAAGGTCAAGGTGGTTGATTCCATCGGCGAAGCCCTGGAACAGTATTATCATTTCGGCATAAAAAATTTGTACGTTAACGGCTACACCATGAAACAGCTGTTAGCCGCCATCCCCAAAGATTCAGAATATATCGGCGTTTCCTTTCCATTCTCCAATGAATGGCCTTTGGCCAAGAGAGTTTGCACAGCCATCCGCGAGGAATTCCCGCGGGCCGTGATCTTTTGCGGCGGCGAGCATGCCACGGCTGTCCCCGAATATTGTCTGACTGATTGTCCGGCCATTGATTACTGCGTTATCGGCGAAGGCGAAGAGACCGCTTTGGATTTGATCAACTCTCTGGAATCCTGCCGCCCGACCATAGAGGTCGACAGCATCGCGTTTCGTGATGAATGGGGCAAGGTCGAAAAGACCCTGCGGAGAAGCCGGATGCTGGCTATTGATGATATCCCGGAACCGGCGTGGGATCTTATTCCTTTGGAAAATTATCTCGCCGGCGGATACAGTTATGGCGTCAATATCGGCCGCACCATTCCCATCATTGCCACCCGGGGCTGTCCATACCAATGCACATTTTGTTCCAATCCCTTGATGTGGACAACGCGCTGGCTGGCCCGAACTCCCATGAAAGTCGTCGAAGAGATGGAGTTTTACATCAAGAAATACGGGATCCAGAATTTTGATTTTTATGATTTAACGACGGTCGTTAAAAAAGAGTGGGTCGTGGAATTCTGCACGATGTTAGTTGATCGAGGACTTAATATCACCTGGCAACTTCCCAGCGGAACCCGGTCGGAGGCCTTGGACAGCGAAGTTACTGCGCTTCTTTACAAATCCGGCTGCCGGAATTTAACCTACGCCCCCGAGAGCGGTTCTCCCGAAACCCTGAAAAAAATTAAAAAGAAAATCAACCCCGACCGAATGATTGACTCTATGAAGGCCGCGATCGCGAACCAGATCAACATCAAGGCGAATATCATCGTGGGATTTCCCGGTGAAAAATTTAAAAATATCCTTGAGACGTATAAATTTATTATCCGCATGGCGGTCACCGGGGTCCATGACGTGTCGGTCTGGACGTTTTCCGCGTATCCGGGAAGTGAGAGTTTTCATGACCTGCAGAAAGCGAACCGGATGCCGCCGTTTAACGACGATTATTTTATTTCCCTCTTAAGTTATTCCGATCTTAAAAATGTCGTCTCCTGGAATGAATATTTTTCCAGCTGGCAGTTGAAATATATGCGGCTGTTCGGGCTCGTTGTGTTCTACGCCGCCAGTTATATTTCCAAACCCGGTCGGCTGGTCAGATCAATCCGCAATATCGTCCGGCACAAGCCCGAGTCGCGCATGGAAATGATTGTTGAAAAAGCGATCAACCGCCACAAAAAAAGTGACCCCAGACCATGGGAAGAGGCCTTGGTCGAGTAGTCAAATGAACATCGCCCTCATCGAAGTCAAACCAAAGAAAAGTGATTATATCGCCAAGGAAATGGCCGGCGGCCTAGGCAAGAGAGTGAGCCTGGGAAAGAATTTCTTCGGCACGATCTTAAACCGCTATTTGATGTCGATGTTCATTGCCCCGCCGATTATCCTCGCCAATTTAGCCGGCATTTGCCGGCAATTCCAACACAAAGTCACCGCCTACCATACGTATCTGCCGGAAGATGTTTCGAAAGAAACGGACGCGGCGATTGTGTTAAGCAGTATGGTGGATTACAGCAATGAAGTGGAATTTATCAAATCGCTTAAAGCCGCCAGACCTGCGCTTAAGGTGATTGTGGTGGGGTCTTTTGCCTCGGCAATGCCGGAAATTTACGAGGGGGCGGATTATGTCCTTAAAGGCGATGCCGAAATCATCCTGCAAAAGATTTTCAAAGAAGGATTCCCGAAAGAAAAAGTGGTGGCCTCCGCGGATCTGGAAAATTTGAATGAACTTCCGATGATCGACTGGGCGCCGTTTTTTAAAAATGGCTATTATGCCAAACGGCCGTTTTCCAAAGAGCTGGGTGTGAGCATCCAAAAGTCCCGCGGCTGCAGCATGACCTGCAATTACTGCCCGTACGCGTCTTTTTACGGAAAGGCGCGGCAGTTTGACAGCGATTATGTTTTAAAAACGATCGAACATTATTATCACAATCATCAGATCCGCTATTTTATGTTCCGCGATCCGAATTTCGGTGAGAACCGGAAAGATTTCGCTGTTTTTATGGAGAAACTTATTAAGAGTAATTTAAAAATCAGCTGGAGCTGTGAGGCTCGCTTGGACACCTTCAAAGATGAGGATTTAACATTGATGAGCAAGGCGGGATTGCGTTATATCATCACGGGTGTGGAGAGCAGTGATGAGGAACTTTTAAAGGCGAATCTGCGCCGGGCCTATAAAAAAGAAGACGCCTTTCGCCGGATTGATATTTTACAGAAGGCGGGTGTCGTGGTACAAACTAATTTTATCTTGGGCTTTCCCCACGAAACCGAGAAAAGTGTCCTGGACACAATCGAATACGCCAAGAAATTAAATTCCATGTTCGCTACCTTTCATGTGTACACGCCCCAGCCGGGAACAAAAATTTTTGACGATTATAGAAATCGTTTACTCGGTGTTGATTGGGAAGATTTTAGTTACGCGAATCTGGTCTGGCAGCACGATACTTTATCCAAGGAATTTCTCGAGAAGACAACTGCCCAAGCTTACCGCGATTATTATTTCCGGCCCCAGTGGATGGTCAAACACGCGGGGCGGCTAATGAAGATTATTTTTTAACGAGGAAATTCTTGTGAGCACCATCTTAGTGACAGGCCGCAATGGTTTTGTCGGTCAGGAATTGACCCGCCGGTTAATGAACTTTGAAAACTCTCAAATGCTTCCTTGTACCAATGCTGTGCCAAAAATATTCACTGCCCGGGTTGCCAGTTACCGCTCTAACCGAGCTGTACTCGCCGGCAACGCATGAGCGCGTTGCTGTGGAAGCGGGGGCTGGTGAGGTTTCTGAAGATCGCGCCCGGCTGCTGGAATTTCAGATTGGGACTTGATTATGAGCAGCGCTGCTGGTGTGCCGGGGACAAGCGCAGGCAGTAATTGCAAGTTCAAGCGGGCCGCGGTGTATCAACGCCGGCAGCTGAATTTGACCGCGGCTGGGGCGTAATAATTTTCAGCCAGGAGCTGGCTGTAGCACCGCGTCTACCTCAATCTCCAGCAAGCACTCCGGCGCGGCAAGCGCTGCTACAGCCAACGTGGTGTTGACTGGCCGTACATCGGCAAAGAATTCATGGTGAACCAGCCCCACGGCTTCGATGTCCGCAATATTTGTCAGGTACACGCGTACGCGCACTACATCGCGCAGACTGGCTCCGGCTTGCTCCAGTGCACGCCCGATCTTCTCGTAGATGTAGCGCGCTTGTGCGGCTGCGTCACCCGGCGCGTGAATGCGGCCGGTGTGATCGGCGGCTACCGTTCCGGCGACAAACACCATACCGCCGGCTACCACCACGCGGCTGTAGCCGAAGCGGTTTTCCCAAGGAGTGTTGGTAGAGATGTTGCGGCGTGGTTGTGAATTCATTATGAGCGCGCTCGGGCTTTTATTTCAATCTTGGGGTGCGGGCGAAATTGTAGCAGGGCGAGAACTAGCGGCTTTGCCAAAGGAGTAGACCGGCTGCGCTAAGCAGCATGGCCATCACCACCCGTTCAAACCAAAGCTGGTTGAGGCGCAGCACAAGCCAGCGGGCTGCGACTATCCCCAAGGGCACAAACGGAAACACCCACCACAGCGAAAGCAGGCGCGGCACA
>SXGR01015124.1_pt1 | contig 11238 bp, 10 predicted proteins | sample 3174711 | NCBI WGS metagenome assembly SXGR01 (sample SAMN11356860, study PRJNA531348) | freshwater metagenome | isolation source: freshwater sample F1-60 | place: China: Fuxian Lake, Yuxi | collected 2017-12-25
CTCGCCTGCTCTTCCTGGCTCAGCCGTTCGTTGAACCCCGTCAGCGAATCACGGAACTCCGCCAACGACCGGCTGAACTGCGCACCCTGCGCGACCAGCTGCTCGAACCCGACCTGACTGTTGCCCGACGTCTTTTGCTGCGCCTCCAAACGGGCGTCGACAGTCTTCAGCACCGCGCCGCTGGTCTTGTGAACCACCTCGATCAGGTCTTTCCGCAACATCTCCGCCTGCCGATTCACATCCTCTAAGCGGGCATTCACCTCGGCCATGAACTGCTCGCGGTCTTCTTTACTTTTCAGTCCCTGCGTCTCGAAATTTTTCTGAGCCCAGGCGTACCGCGTGGCGCTCTCTCCCTCTATTTTCGCCGTCAACTGCTCAAGCTTCTTGTTTTGCTGCTTGAGATCGTCCTGCTTCCCTTTGAGCTCCTGCGCCTGGTGCAACGCCCGATCGACATCGCCACGCAATTGCGGCATCTCCTGCTCTCGGAGCGCGGAAATCTGATGGCTCTGCCGTGCGCCGCTCTGTGACGACTCATCGATGGCCTGTCTGATACGCTGCTGAAGATCCCGCTCGGTCCGTTTGAGATCCGCCTCTTGTGCCACGCAGCCAGCGGTGAGCAACGCGCACACCACGCAGAACGAAATCCAGGCTCCGTTCATCTTGCCATCAATCCCCATCGCGTTATCTGCTCCTCACAAGCAACTCGTCCCCGACTATTTTCCCGACTTCACCACCAGATGTCCGCGCCGATTCTGCTGGTAGCAGGGCTCATCATGTTCACTGCAAGACGGCTGTTCTTTTCCATAGGACACCACGGACAAGCGATTGGCGCCAATGCCCAGTTCGACCAAATAGTTCCGCACAGTCTTCGCCCGCTTCTCTCCCAGCACGAGGTTATAGGCGGAGGTCCCACGCTCGTCACAATGCCCTTCGATCTTCACCTGCGCACTAGAATTGGACTTGATCCACTCAGCGTTGCGGGTCAAGCCCAGGCCGGCCTCCTCGGAAATCGCCCAACTATCATAGCCGAAAAATACATCGCGCAACTCGGCTGAGGCTGCCTCATCCAGTTGCCTGGGGGCGCTGGCGGAGGGATCGACTTTCGACAACATCGCATTCCCCACTCGCTCCTCCGACGGACTCTTCTCGAGACCCCGAAGCTCGCTGCCACTCGGCTGAATTCCGGTGCTCGGGAAGCTGTCGGCCTTCGCCGGCGCTTGACTGTCGGCCTTCGCCGGCGCTTCAGCAGACGAATTACCGCCCGATTGAAGAGACTTCGACGCGCAACTAGTCAGACCAATCAAGGCCAAACTCATCATCGCCACACCGCACGCGTATAATGCTTTTTTCATAGGTCGCGCTCCTCTTTGTAAATTAGTCATCTCAATCGTTCGCGTGATATATTCAACTGATGCCAGCTCACGGCCAGCCTCAGGATGCCGGACACCAGGAGGGCGCGCTATTGCGCGTGCCTTGAAAAGTTAGCCGCTCGAGATTTTTCCCGTCCGCATCAATCATATAGATGTGGCTCTTTTCATGGACCGTCGAGCTGAATACCAGATGCCGGCCATCCGGCGACCAGGACGGCGAGTCATCGATGCCCGGCCCCGTCGTCAACTGCATCCGATTCTGCCCATCCGGCGAAATGATGCATAGCTTATACTCTTTATGGATGCGGCACACGTACGCGATCCGATTGCCGCGCGGTGACCAGACCGGCGCCGCATTGTAGTCCCCCTCGAACGTCAACCGGCGCACATTTGATCCGTCCGCACTCATAAGAAATACCTGCGGCCCGCCTCCCCGGTCGGACACAAAGGTCAACTCTCTCCCGTTCGGAGACCAGGAGGGAGACAAATCACCGGACGGATTAACCGTCAAACGTTGACGGGCTTTCGTTCTGGTATCCAAAAGATACAACTCGGAATCGCCTTGGTAGCTGGAGGCGAATGCCAGGAAATTCCCATCGGGCGACAGGGCCGGCGTGATATTCAGCCCCCCCAGCGACACCACCGTCCACCGCTTGCCCGTCGCCAACTCGATCATGTCGATGTCCTGCGTATTCCGACTGCGATAAGCAGTGAACAGGAGAAATCTGCAATCCGGAGACCAGCGCGGCATCAGGTTCAAAAACCCATCGGCCGTCACTTGGCGGGCATCATACCCGTCATAGTCCATGACCGCAATCTCACGGACGCTCGCATGCTGCACGACGTAAGCGATCTTCGTCCTGGCAATGCCCGGCTCACCGGTATACCGAAAAACAAGCTCATCGGCAAAACGATGCGCCATGAGCCGCAGGACCGAGGGGTTGCCGGCATAACGTTTTCCCCCGATCACCTCGTCGCTGCCGCTGTCATAGACGAGGCCTTCCATGTTCACCTCGGCTTCTTTCCCCGACTCTTTCAGGCTGGCCTTGCCCCAGACCACCACCGACACCCCGTTTCCCGCCGCTTGATTGAAGACGGCTTTGGCATCGCTTCCCATCCCTGTCCCCAGAGCGCGAGCCTTGATCCCCAAACTCGGTAAATCGACCAGATCAAACACCAAGGAGCGCTTCACATCCTTCTTGAGTACTTCCTCAATCTGGCCCCCCAACCACTCGGGACCTCCCGCGTTCTGAATCCCTGCGACAGCCAGAGAAATCTTTTGGAAGTCCGGGCGCGTCGCTTCAAGAAACACGTCTGCCGCGCCTGATTCAAGAATGCCAAACGCTCCTGCTGCCAGCAGGAGCCCTCCAGCGACCGAACTGATCCATTTCACTTGTGTCATCCGACCGGTTCTCCGACTCGAAATACCATTTCTATATCCTTATACTCTTCTATCATCTCGACAGGAAAGGCTGGGAGCACTCGCGGCCGCAGCACGGCGCGCTGCCCCGCCATGTCAAAATAGGCATTACCAGAGGTCTGCTTGACCACCACATCTTTGATGATCCCATCCCGCTGCAAACGAAACTTAACGATGACCTGGTAGGTCTGCCCCGCCATATCGATAGGCGGAGGCTCCCACTGGCTACTGATAACTGATTGTACACGAGCCCAATAGGAACTGGACCCGGCCATCCCGGCAGTCCTCAGCGTCGTGTCTGGAGTCTTCAGCGCCGACACGTTCGCCTGCGGCTGAGCCACCGACTTGGTCGGCGCCTCACTGGGCTTACTCTCGCGTGGAAAATCCAGCTTGGCTGCAGGCTGAAACGGCTTGATCTTCTTCAGCTCTTCTTCCAACTCACGATTGAGATCGTCGCTGGCCGACGATCGTGACGCTGGCTTCGCCACCGGGACTGACGCCGCATCAGGAAGACGCGGAATATCAAGCGACTTCATTTTCGCCACCTGCTGAGGCTGCCCCACCGACTTTGCAGGGCTCAAGTCTCCGAACTTCGGCGCATCAGGAGGCAGCTGCACATCCCCCAACACATCCCGCTTCACACCGCCCTTGGGAGGCGCGACGGAAGGAGCCTGTACGGCTGGCTTGGATGGCAGCGCAGGAACCGGCTTCGTCGCTGAAACTTTCGCTGACTCGATCGGCTTCGTCGGCTCGGCAGGCTTGACCGACTCGGCTGGCCTCACCGGTGCCGGCAGACTGACCAGCGACACCTCCACCGACGTCAACGGCCGTACAGCCCGTTGCGGAAGCCTGAGTCCTGTCGCCACCAGCAGCACGACCAGGTGCAGCGCGAGCGACCAGGCCAACGTTCGTTTAAGATGAGCCCAGACCCCGGACTGATCGTCCTGGTCGAACCACAAACCTGACTGGGCCGTTACCTGAGACACCATAATCACCAGCCCTTGCGAACGCGTGGCCTCAATTCTTTCGTGGCGGGAGATGCGGCACGACCACATGTTCAGGCCCGGCCGGCTCTGTGACCATCCCAATCTTCTCGATCCCTGCTTTTTTAATCCCGTCGATGACTTGCACCACGATACCATACGGCACGTCGCGATCCGCCCGGAGGTACAGCGATACATCGGGATGCGTCTGTTTTAATAATTTCAATTTCTGCTCAAGCTGGGCCACGCCGACCGGATCTTTATCGAGATACAGACGTTGATCTTTTTCGATCGTCAATACGGTCCGCATTTCCGGCTTGATCGTATTGGTGGCGGAAGTCGGCAGCTTGATGTCCATCCCGCGATACAGCATTGGCGCGGTGACCATGAAAATCACCAGCAACACGAGGACCACATCGACGAGAGGGATAACGTTGATCTCTGCCAAAAACCGGCGATGCCGAGACTCCAGGGTCATTCTTGGACTCCGGCCGGAACTGGTTTCGTCTTCGCAGCAGTCGAGAGAGAGACCAGAAGCTCAATGGTCACCGAATCCAACCGGAAGGCCGTATTCTGAATCCGGATGAGGAAGTAGTTGTAGGCGATGACCGCGGGGATGGCGGTGAAGAGACCGGCGGCCGTCGCCACGAGGGCCTCCGCTACGCCGGGCGCAACCGCGGAAATACTGGCGGTTCCTTGCGTCCCGATCTCACGAAACGCGTCGATGATGCCCAGCACGGTTCCGAGCAAACCGACAAAGGGCGCAATGTTGCCCGTCGTGGCCAAAAAGGGGAGATAGGTCTCAAGCCGTGAAAGCTGACTTTGCCCGAGATAGGACGCCGCCCGCTCGATGATGTGCTGATCGACGAGTCCCGCGCCGCGCTTCGCCGCGCTGCGGCCAGATCCCACACGCTGCATGACGCCTTCGAACACGGCCGCGCAGGGACTCCCTTCGAGTCGCCGGACTTGCTGGTAGAGTTCGTCGATGTCTCTCGTTTTGGCTAACAACGCGAGGAAGCGCCGATCCTCTCGGTCGGCCACCCGGAACGCACGCGATTTAGAAAGGATTATAGCCCAGGAGACGACCGAAAATACGAACAGAAGCAGAAGTACGATTTTGGAGACCGAGCCTAGTGAGCCGACCAGTCCGGACAGACCTTTCTGAAACATGCAGCGCTAACCTTTCCGGACTCTAAGAAGTACTCACCCTCCTGCCTGCAGATTCCAGCAACATGCGGAAAATGGCGGGGCCGACGGGATTTGAACCCGCGACCTCCAGATTGACAATCTGGCGTCCTAACCAGCTGAACGACGGCCCCTCGATACTCAACGTATAGCAGAATATTTTACTGACAAGACGGTACCTGGCGGTTAGTCCCGTCTGAATTTTTCATTGCTCGTATTCTCTCCGTCCTGTCCCCTTTACCCAGTATTGCCCTGGTAGGCGGAACAGGGATCGAACCTGTGACATCCACCGTGTAAAGGTGGCGCTCTGCCAACTGAGCTATCCGCCCGATTTCCTTAGCAAGATAGCCGGGATGCTACCAAGTCCACCGGCCCATGTCAACCGAATCTCGCACTCTTCTTGCATTTTCTTCGCTCTCACGCGGGTAAATCGCGTCGTTTCGGTTAGGATTTTTTCCCGCGGCTCCGGCCTGCCCTGGGGAAATAGGTGTCATGAACCCGCTTCAACCGTCCCCGCTCGACATGGGTATAGATCTGCGTCGTGACAATATTGGCATGGCCCAGCATCACCTGGACAGACCGCAAATCTGCGCCGCCTTCTAGCAGATGCGTGGCAAACGAATGGCGGAGCATGTGCGGTGAAATAACCTGCGTGATACCAGCCCGCTGGGCGCGGCGCCGCAGTAGCTTCCAGAACGCTTGTCTCGTCAACGGGCCGCCCCGCCGCGACACGAACAGATACCGGGAGGCCCGTTGCTTCAGGAGCCGGGGCCGCGCCTCTTCTACATACTGATGCAGCAACTGCCGCGCCCCCTCGCCCATCGGCACGAGACGCTGCTTCGACCCCTTGCCCGTGACCCGGAGATAGCCGACCTCGAGGTTCACCTGTGCCACTTCAGCCATCACCAGCTCCGACACACGCAGCCCCGTCGCGTAGAGCAGTTCCACCATGGCGCGATCGCGCAAGTCTTCGAGGGTAGAAACCGCCTCCAGATCCAATAGGGCGGTCACATCGTGCTGCGGCAGCGTCTTTGGCAGCCGCACGCCTTTCGCCATCGAGGGCACCCCGACGACAGGACTCTGCTCGATCATCCGTTCCTGCAACAAAAATCGGAACCAACCACGAATCGCCGAGAGACAGCGAACCAAGGAGGCGCGAGCCAGTTTGGCCTCATGTAAGGAGCGGAGAAATCCCGTGACCGTTTCCGCTGTGACTTGCTCTGGCGGTACGGAGCCGGCTCGCTGCACATAGGCATGGAATTTACTCAGGTCTCGGCGATAGGCCTCGACCGTGTTGGTGGACAGACCGCCCTCCACTCGAAGATGGCGTAAATATCGCTCGGCCAGCGGGTCTAACAGCATCGACGCGATGATAGCCAATCACTGCAATGAACACAACGAGCCTGGCGGGAGTTACCTTGACACCCTCACAAGGTTTCCGATAGTAGTCACTCACGCAGCACTCATCTGTCACCGCGCCAGGAGCCTATGATCCACCAGGCAGCACCGCCACCGTCCCCTCGCACACCAACCCTCGCGGCAAACTGGGGCACGGCGCTCGTCCTAATTTGGGGACTGCTCTGGCCGATAGGGGCCTCACTCACTGCCGTCGCCTATGCGCAAACGGGATCCCAGGTTCCGGCGAACCATCCGGTCCTGACCCAGGCAAAACATTTTCTGGATGAGGAAAGGACAGAAGAGGCGATCGCCCTCCTCCGTCGTTTTCTGGCCACGTCTCCGAAACCTGAGTTCCTTGACGACACCTATTTATTGCTGGGCGCAGCCCTGCACGACACCCAACAGTATGGGGAAGCCCTCAAATACTTGCAGCTGCTACAAGCTGAGTTCCCCGCCTCCAAGATGACAGACCGGAGCAAGCTGCTGCAGGCTCGCTCCCATGCGGCTATGGGCAACCTTGACCTGGCCCTCCCGCTCCTGACCAGTCTCCGCACCCTCTCAAAAAATGGCAGCATCAAACGCGAAGCCTTGCATCTGAGCGGGGACTTCTACGCACAGAAGGACGACACCATCCACGCCATCCAAGCCTGGCAGGATGAAATGGCCTTGGGCACCGACGCGCAAGCGGAAGACGCAAGGGCTCGCATCCGCACGTTACTCGGCGACACATCGGACCGGAAGGCCCTCGAAAGCATCAGAGAAGCTTTCCCTCGGAGTTTCCCAGGCGACCTCGCAGCCCTCCGACTCATCGACTTCTATGTCGAGCGGAGAGAAGAACACCTGGCCGTCCGGCACATTCAGCAATTCCTCTCCAACTTCTCGGCGCATCCCCAGGCAGCCAAAACCCTGGAGCTCCTCGCCACACTCCAAACCAAACTGAAATCCCATCAGTTCTTCGTCGCGACGGTCCTGCCCCTTTCAGGGAAACTCGCTCCCTTCGCGACCGACACCCTCAACGGCGTGCAACTGGCCATCGAAACCCATAGAGAGCGAGGAGGCGTTCCTTCCATCGGTCTTATCGTCAAGGATTTCGAATCCGATCGCGCCTCATTTTTAGACGACTTCTCCGGGCTCTTGAGCAACGACCATCCTCTGGCCGTCATCGGCCCACTCCTCTCGAAACATTTGCCCGCCATGGCCGAACTGGCCGGGCGAGCCCATACCCCCTTGATCACGCCGACTGCAACCCTCCCCAACGTCAGACGGCTGGGCTCCTATGTATTCAGCACCTCCCTCACCTATCAGCTCCAGGCCAAGGGCATCGCGGCTTATGCTATGAAGGAGCAGGGCTTCCGCCGGTTCTGCATCCTGCATCCAAACACGGCCTATGGCCGCGAATTGGCCAGGCTCTTCGCCCAGGAAGTGCGCCAAGCTAAGAGGGAAGTGATCGCCATCGAGTCCTACAAGGAGGGTGAGCCTGACGTCAGCACGCAGCTCAAGCATATGAAAGCGGAGGACCTCAAGCGCTATGGTTTGTCCGTGCCGGTCGACCTGAGCAAGCTGGCAGGGAAGCAGACAAAGATGGACAGGAAAGTCCTCTATACGCCTGGCTTCGATGCGGTCTTCATTCCGGGCCGCGCAGCCGACGCAGGACTCATCACCGCGCAGCTCAATTTCCACGACATGAAAGTGCCGTTTCTCAGCGCGAATGGCTGGAACTCTACTGACTTCGCCCGCACAGCCGATTCGTCGCTCGATGGCGCCGTCTTCGTCGACGGCTTCTTTGCGGATAGCCCTAACCCTTCGGTGCAGGATTTTGTCGACCGCTATAAGAAACGATTCCAAGCCAGCCCGACCCTCTTCGCCATGCAGGGCTATGACGCGGCAAAGCTGGTGATTGATGCGGCGAAAAAAGGCGCGACCTCCGGCGAAGCCGTCCGCGACCAGTTCATGACCCAGCCGGTCCTTGCGCCGCTCGCAGGCCCGGCGGCGTTCGGACCGGACGGAACCTTGAATCGACCGCTCTTCCTCCTGCAAATCAAACGAGGCCGATTCCTCCAGATCAATTAAGAAAGCCGGCCCCATGAACTTCCTCTCGCAGACTCTACATACCATCTCCTACATGGGGCTCCCGCTCCTCTTCGCGATGGTGCTCCATGAATATGCCCATGGCTGGGTCGCCTACCGTTGCGGCGACTCGACCGCGAAACTTCAGGGCCGCCTGACCATGAACCCCCTGGCGCATATCGATCCCTTCGGGACCATTATCCTTCCGCTGCTCTGCCTGGCGATGCCGGGCGGATTCTTTCTCGGCTGGGCCAAGCCGGTCCCGATCGACCCGCGCGCCCTGCATCAACCCCGTCGCGACATGGCGCTCGTCGCAGCAGCGGGGCCTGCCATGAACCTCGCATTGGCCATCGGCAGCGCCCTCCTGTTCACGCTCCTCCTGTCAATCGAACCGGCGGCCGGGAGCTACTGGCGCGGATCGACGGACAGCGCCATCCCTGACTCCTGGGGCACGAGGTTCCTGCTGCCGATCGCCATGATGGCTGTCTACTCCGTCTTGATTAACGTGCTCTTGATGCTGTTCAATCTGCTCCCGCTTCCCCCGCTGGACGGAGGCAGGATTCTCATGAGCCTGCTCCCCCCCGCCGCGGCCCAGGTGCTTATGCGCGTAGAGCCGTACGGCATGTTCGTCCTGATGGGGCTGATCATCTTCGATCCACAGATCCACATCGTCCATACGGTTACCAGCACCTTGACCCATAGTCTGTCCAATACAATTCTCTCCACCGCCATCGGTCTCGGAACAGGAAACACACCATGACCACATCCAGAAAACGAGTCCTCAGCGGCATGCAGCCGAGCGGGCTGCTCCATCTCGGCAACTATCTCGGCGCGTTGGAGAATTGGAAAGGCCTGCAGAGCGAGTACGAATGTTATTTCTTCGTCGCGGATTGGCACGCGCTCTCGTCGAACTACGCCGACACCAGCCGCATCCGCGAGTTTGTCCACGAGCTCTTAATCGACTGGCTGGCTGCCGGCATTGCCCCGGCAAAGGCCACGATATTCGTCCAGTCTCGCATCCAGGAACATGCCGTCCTGCATCTCCTGCTCTCGATGATGACGCCGGTCTCCTGGCTGGAGCGGAATCCGACCTACAAAGAGAAGCAGGAAGAGATTAAAGACCGTGACATGACCACGTACGGATTTCTGGGCTACCCAGTCCTCCAGGCCGCGGACATCCTGCTCTACAAGCCTGATTTCGTGCCGGTGGGCAAAGATCAGTTGCCGCACCTGGAACTCACCAGAGAGCTGGCCCGCCGGTTCAACAGCCTCTACAAGCCGGTGTTCCCCGAACCGGCCGAACAGCTCACCAAGTTTCCGAAAGTGCTCGGCACGGATGGGCGAAAGATGAGTAAGAGCTACAGCAATACGATCAACCTATCGGACGCTGAACCGGTCGTCCGCCAGAAGCTCAAAACGATGGTCACAGACCCGGCCAGAGTCCGGCGCCATGACCCGGGCAATCCGGACCTTTGCCCGGTCTACGATTTCCATAAAATATTTTCCTCGCCGATGGTGCAGGAGCAGATCAATACGGAATGCCGGAGCGCCGCCATCGGCTGTATCGACTGCAAAAATCTGGTTGCGGACCGAATCGTCGACCGGATGACGCCGATGTGGGACGCGCGCGCGATCCTGAGCAAAGATCCGGCCTATTTGCAGGACATCGTGCAAGAAGGCAGCCGCAAGGCAGGCGAAGTCGCCAAAGCGACGCTTCATGACGTGAGGGAAGCGATGAAGATCTAGCAGGATGCTGAAACAGTCCGCTGACGCCGGTTAGGCCGTAAAGGAACAGACGATGAGAAGAATGGCGCTAATCGGGATTATATTGGGAGTGAGTTGGGGCACAGCCTGGGCTGGCGATCCCCCTTGCGATAAATATTCCCCAGCCAAACAGACCAAATGCGCCGCAGTCTGGAAAGAACTGAACCAGGAAGACGGCCCCTCGATCTCACAGTTCGGGCTGGCCCAACTGAAACGGAGAGAAGAAGGAAAAATCAACGCAGAGCAACATCTCTCCGAGAACATGACCTTCATTAAACAGTCCACCCAGAAACGCCTCGAACGACTCCGCGCCAGGATGGAAAAAGAATAGCGCCCACAAGTCTCCCGCCTTCGGCGAACCGCAGATGCAGCCCAGCAATAGATACCCGCCCTTAGAACGCTCAAAAAGACTGTCCAGCGAGACCCCAGGCGAGTCGAAACCGGAGGCATAGCCCCTGGGTACGTTGAGGATTTCGATGAGCCAAGAAGGAAGCTGGCAGGTTTTTTGAGCGTTCTGCTAGAGACGAACAAACTGATTCGTCTCTTTCTCTATCCCAATTTCCGTCTCCGGCCCATGCCCAGTCACGACGATCGTGGCATCGTCCAGACTGTAGAGCCGCTCGCGAATGGATTGTTCGATCGTATCGAAGTCTCCGCCCCAGAGATCGGTGCGCCCGATGCTGCCACGAAAGAGCGTGTCGCCGGCTAAGACCAATTTGTCGCCGGGGAAATGAAAGCTCATCGACCCTCGCGTATGACCTGGCGTATGGAGCGCGACCACTGAGACTTGCCCGATCAGCAGCTTCTCCTCATCCTTCAACCAGTAGTCCGGCAGCGGCACCGGGACATAGGCCACGCCGAAAAGCTCACATTGCACCTCCAGCATCTTCCAGAGATCCAGGTCGTCGTGATGCAGACAAATGGTCCCCCCTGTCGCCTTCTTCATGTCGCCCGATGCCAGGAAATGATCGAGGTGGGCGTGGGTATGGAGGATATGGGTGACCGTCAGCCCGAGCTGCTGGACTTCGCGCAAAATTCGCTCCGACGCGCC
>SXGR01048615.1_pt1 | contig 11238 bp, 11 predicted proteins | sample 3174711 | NCBI WGS metagenome assembly SXGR01 (sample SAMN11356860, study PRJNA531348) | freshwater metagenome | isolation source: freshwater sample F1-60 | place: China: Fuxian Lake, Yuxi | collected 2017-12-25
GCCGGTTACAACCTCGTCACCCAGGACATCTTCGACGACGGAATTCCAAACAAATGAGATCGTCTCGTTCTTCATAGACCGGTCTTGCATGATCTTCGACGCGCGGAGCTTATCGCGGCGATGGACAATCGAGACTTTTGTAGCGAACTTGGTGAGAAAGTTCGCTTCTTCCATGGCGCTGTCTCCGCCGCCGACCACGATCAGTTCTTTCCCTCTGAAGAAAAACCCGTCGCAGGTTGCGCAGGTGGAGACCCCGTGGCCGGTCAGCCGTTTCTCATTCGGCAATCCGATTTGAATCGCCGACGCGCCGGTGGCAATGATGACGGTCTTCGCTTGCACGGTCTGTTCGCCGTCGATCGTAATGTTGAATGGACGCTGCGTGAACGTGACGGCTGAGGCATCGCCCGTGAGAAACTCGGTTCCGAACCGTTCCGCCTGTGCGCGCATCTCCTTCATCAGGTCCGGGCCCATGATGCTCTTGGCAAAGCCGGGGTAGTTCTCCACTTCTGTCGTGGTGGTCAGTTGTCCACCTGATTGCCAGCCTTCAATAAGGAGCGGCGCCAGGTTCGCGCGAGCCGTATAGATGGCGGCGGTCAGCCCGGCAGGGCCAGATCCAATGATGACGACGTTGCGCATGGCGGGTGACTGTATCACAGTAAGGGAAGGAGACGGTAGGAGCTGTTGGCCTGGTTTATGAAAGCGTTGTCAGCTGTTTGAATAGGTGCGTAGTTTGTTTGCGGAGTTGACTCAGCAGGAGCGTCCCGTCGATGAGGTAATCGGCCAATCGGATTTTCTTCGACAAAGGCAGCTGGCTCTTGATGCGCCGGATGGCTTCGGCACGAGAGAGACCGTTTCGTTGTTTAAGCCGGGCGATTTGGGTCTCTCGGTCGGCGGTGACGACGAGGGTTGTATCCATTCGCTTGTCGATGCCGGCTTCGAACAACAGCGGCACGTCGTAGATGACGACGGCCTTGGGATTGTTCCGAACGGCTTCTCTGGTGAGACGTTGTTGTTCCCGTGCCACTCGCGGGTGGATGATGCGCTCAAGCGCCAAACGTTTGGCAGGATGGCGAAAGACGATGGCGCCAAGTGCGTGGCGGTTGAGAGTACGATCGGAATTGAGCAGGCCCTTGCCGAAGGTCGCAACGATTTCCTTCCAAGCCGGCTTACCTGGTGTCACGACCTCACGGGCTAATAGATCGGCATCGATAACGACAGCGCCACATTGCTTGAGCATCGCGGCGACAGTGCTCTTTCCGGTCGCCACGCCGCCTGTGAGTCCAACGAGGATCATGGGCGCGGAGCATACATGAGACGTAAGGCTCAGGTCGAGATTGAGGCTGAACGAATCGTGCGGGCTAGAGCTCCTGGTTGACAGGCTGTCTCTTTCGCCTGTAATACCGTGGCTATGCAGCCCGTGGTTTTCTTCATGCTGGTTCTTGCGGCGATCTGCGGCTCAGCTTGGGCCGACGCTTCTATGGCAGAAGTCCCTCGCACTATCACCGTGTCGCTGGACGGCAGTGGCGACTTCGTATCGATTCAAGAGGCCGTCGATAGCGCCAAGAAGGGCGACACAGTCTTTGTGAAGCCGGGGGCCTATCCCCAAAACATCACGATTCACAGCAAGGAGCGGATCAAACTGGTCGGCGCCGGAGTCGATCAGGTTACCCTCCTGGGGCGCAAGGATATCGTAGGGGTCCTGCATGTCGGCAAGTGGCCGTACGGCGCGACCGATGTTGAAATTACCGGCCTGACCATCAATGAACATGGCGGCCATGCGGTGGGATTATTTAACGGCAAGGGGATTACCCTTCGTGGTCTTCATATCAAGGGGATGGTGTTCGGCCAGCATGTGCAGGATGTCCGCATTGAAGATTGCGTCATCGGGGGCAGTGAAACGACCGGGGTGCAGTTTGCAGATTCGCAGGCGGTACTCATCGGAAATGTCATCCATGACAATGATTATGGCGTGAATGTGGCGGGAAAGTCGGAGGCCCGGCTTGAGCGGAACATCATCACAAGGAATCTCTTCGAGGCAGTCCTGGTCAGCGATTACGCCAAAGCAAAATTGATCAGCAATACCTTGGTAAAAAACGGCAGCGGGGCGTCCTTTCTAGGCTCGTCCCGCAACGAGGCATCCGGAAACATTGTCGGACTCAATAGAATCGGTTTTCGCGTGGCCGCCACCAGTCAGACCACGCTCTCATTTAATGCCACGTTTAATCGCGAGAGCGACTACATGATCGCAGGATCACCCAACGTTCATGCCCCGGAACTCAAGCCGGAATCGGATGTCGCCGCCGATCCACGTTTTGTGGATGTTGAGCATGACGATTTTCGCCTGAGTTCTGAAACGATGCTCCTCAATCGAGGGGCATTCGCATATCTTGGCGCCCTCCCTCCTCTCAAGCCCATCTCGACTCATCCGTAAAAGTGGATCAAATACAATGGGATAGGTGGGTCCCATGATAAGGGGAAGGCATATGCCATGCTTTCTCTCAAACGCGTAGGGCCTTCAGGTTTCGGCGTATATTTAAGAAGCAGAAAAAGAAACCGAAAAGGGCTTAACAGGAACAGGGAGGTCTCTCGTGGCCAGTTTCCACAGTGATCACGAAAAGTTTCGGGGCGAAAACATTCCATCCCTCCACGATATGGAATCGGGCAAGTTGGTAGGCGCGGTCCTGCCTATGTCTGAGCAAGCTCAGATGCAGATGCAGAACAGTATCGAGGTCATCGACTATCTATTAAATCAAGAATGCGTCATCTGGAGTTGAGTGTTCATCGTTCGATCGTATCCCTCCTTCTCTTCCTGATCCTTTCTCTTCCTGATCATTTTTCTTCCCTTGCGATGTAGTGTGAGCGGCCGCGACTGCTCTTCTCTTGACAGCAGGATACAAGCGTCCGTACTCTCCACGCACAATTCATCACTTCGTTGTAAGCCGACAATAGCGGAGGTTCGCTATGACAGACTGTCTCAATAACCGAAAGAGTCCGTGGGTGCTGATTGTAACCGTCTTCACGATGACTACATTGCTTGCCGGACCGATGGCGACGCGGTCGGCCTTGGCCGAGGAGTTGCCGAAAGAATCGGTATTGTCCCTTGGAGTCGCCAACAAGGCGATTCAAGCGGCCTTAGAATCCTGTAAGAAGGACGGGTACCGCGTGAGCGTGTCCGTGGTCGACCGGGCCGGCCTGTTGCGCGCAATGGGACGATCTGATGGAGCGGGGTCGCATACGGTCGATAGCAGCCGAAAAAAAGCCTATACGGCGGCAAGTATGCGCAGGACCACTACGGAGTTGGCGGACCTTATCATGAAGATGCCGACGTTGCAGGCGTTTGGCAATATCAACGACGACATGCTGATTCTGGGCGGTGGACTGCCGATTGAAATCGGTGGTGAGATTGTGGGTGGGATCGGTGTCGGCGGAGCGCCTGGTACTCATCTCGACGATGTCTGCGCGCAGGATGGTCTTGCTGCCATCGGCGCCGCGCAGAAAGCAGGAACGCCAAAGTGACATATGTCTGGAAGGCCGTTGTTCTGGGGACTGTCCTGTGCTTGAGTGCCGGGTGCAATAGCAGCACGCCGGAGCCGGTGTCCATGGAGATTCCGTCGGCAAAATTACGCCTGACGATCGTGCGCATGGCCACTGACCCCTTTCTCTCTCGACATGTGCTGACTTTGAAGGTTGAAGGGGAGGGCAGCTGCGCCTCGTCAACAGAGCTGTTCCCCAACACAGGCCATGTCAGCAGACGAAACATCTTTCTGGCGTCGAAGGGGATGATTTATGTCGTGGGACAATTCGATGCGCGAATCATCAATCCGAGCGACTGCCAGACGACGCTTTCCGAATTTCAGCACCTGGACCGCAACGTGGTTTTTATCGGAAGTTTCGATGAAGACAAGGAACGTCGGTGGACCTACTACTCAGCGGCTGACCGTCCGGAGCTGCCCTTTGAGAAACGGTAGGGCCACACGAATAATCGAGGGTGAAACGACCGACATTGTCGCGCGTTCATGAACCAACCCATTGTCGGCTACCATCAGGATGAAGAGAGCGATTGGGTGGCAGATCTAGCCTGTGGTCATGGGCAGCATGTGCGGCATCAGCCGCCGTTCTTCAGCCGGCCCTGGGTACTGACGGAGTCAGGACGGAATCAGTATCTTGGTACTTTCCTGAACTGCAAGAAATGCGAGGAGCCACCGGATGAACCGTCTCCCTTGCCATGAAACCACATCGAGCGTTCTTCCGTTCCCTTCTTAATTGCGATAGCAATTCCTGGTCGGGTCATTGTCAGGGGAGTTGCGCGCGCAGTTGGGTCCCATCGGTCTCGGTATCCTGACGTATCCTTCGACCGTATGCCCTTTGTCCAAGATCTCATAATGAGATTCGTGACAAGCTCCTGAACAGCCTGGGATCGTCGGAAGCGGATTGTTGAGGGCCACGGCTTTCCCTCCAATCGGGGTAAAGCGCGGATGGGTGATCGCCATTCCACCGGGGGCTGATTGTTCCGGTGCTGATGACTGCTCAACCCTTGTCGTAAATGTCGGACGAGCCTGTGCCGGCCGCAACACCGTGGCCCATGTCGGGTCATCAGGGGCGACAAGAAACGCGTTGCTCCCGCGATGGCATTCGGTGCAGGGCACTGTTCCCGGAACAAATCCCTGCTCAGGATCGCGAAGTGACGACATCGTGACCTCTGCCGTCTCCGGAGTCCAATGGGAACCAGCTGCACTTGGATCGTTTCCCCAAAAACAAGCATGCCCGGTCGCGGCGCTTTGACAGATCACTTGGAATGCACCTCCGTTCCTTCCAAGCGCAAGGCAGGCGCCTCGAACGGTCGGGGAGGCATAGGACCAGACGCTCGCAAACGTGGTGTTGTCGGCCTGCACCTTGTCCATACGATTGGGGGTCAGCAAGATCGTACTGAGGTTGCCGTGGCGCTCCCATTCTGATGCGGAGGATTTTAAATCAGGTGGAATGGGAACACTCTTGGCACGGCAGGTTTGCATATAAGCCGTATCGTTCTCGCTCGCGGCAAGAACAGTCAGTGATCGATCTGGTCCGGACGATTTAGCCTGCGCTCCTTCTTTCGGCGACTCGATGAACAAGCAGCCGGCGAGGAGCATACAGGCCAAGGCCAAGACGTAGCCCCTGAGCGATCTCTCTGTTTGTCCAAGCTCCCAGGCACCCATATCCAACTCCCTCCTGTATGCTCTGATCCGACCCAGGCCACCTCGTTATACTCGGCAGGGGAGGATGTCAAGATGCACTCATTTCAGTCGTCGGTCGATTTTCTGGCACCTCATGAATTACAGGGTGTGATCGATACCTGGGCATGGCCCGGCCGCCTGGAGTGGCGACCGGAGCGTGCATACTGATGCCGAACGGTTACACCGTCCCTTTAGGCGCCATCCGCTCACACGATTCCGCACAGCGACGGCACATTTCAGCGCATTGCTTCACCAACTGATCGTCTCCCCGTAGTTGCTCGCAGCTCCCTGCGCATAGCCGACAGATCTCGGAACAAAGACTGCAGATGCGATCGTGAAGCGAAGACCCTCTGGCCATATAATCCGCCGTCGTCGTACATATCTGCGCACAATCCATCAATAAGCGGATGTGGTCCTGGGTTGCATGACGGCCTCCAAGTTGTAAGCAATGTCCAATCATTTGGATACAGAGCGCATGGCAGTCTTGGCAGAGCTGAATACAGCGCCTCATTTCATCCATCATGTGATGGCCTTCCGAGGCGGAGGATTTTCCTGAAGTCTGGAGAAGTGCAGGTTGCGGGAGCGCATTGGACGGAGGGGCGGGATCATGGACTGCGTCATGTGTTGCGGCATCCACCCCCCGTAGTACCATCAATGAAGCGCCTGTTGCGAGCAGAGAGGCACCGGTGGCCACCAATGTTCTTCTGCTTATGTCAGACATAAATCCCCCTTTCCTGGCTGGTGGTCCACGCCGGTTGCGCAGACCTGGAGCAATAGCAAAAAGTAGAAATGCCTAGCACGCTATCACAGGAAGCGAAACGGGAGAGGGTATCAAATCCGTAGGACTGATGTTTGGATCGAAGGATGGATGGGAGTATCAGTACTGCGCGGTGGTTCGGTTACGCGAACAAGCAGGACCGGCGCATCGGGAAGAACATGAACGGGCACCACGCATTCAAGATGGAACACGTTTGCGGCATGGTTGGAAGAAAATTATGACTGTGGACCTATTTCAAGAAAGGCATCGCACGTCTCGCGTACAGGCTCCTCTGTTCCTGAGGAGCAGTCCATTTGGGCGACGGGTGGTAACGGCAGGATGCAGGCGTAGGCGTTGAACGTCAGGACAAATAACAAGAACACAGAAAGATGGCCATTCGGCGCATGCGAAATGATAGTCTTGTTTAGTGGTCCAGTCAATCGAGCGCCCTTCTCTGAGACGGTCTTATCTGATCAGTCGTGCTGGCATCTGCAGGAACGGTCACAGAGATTCCTAAGCCCGCTTCGGTCCAAGGCTGCAGGGTGGGATCCTCGTATCGATAGCCTCCTTGGATGGGATCTGTCGAAAGCAGCAGCGGGGCATCCAGATCCAGCACCTCGAACCCCTTCATGCCGAACTACCACTGCTTGCCCTTCTTCGTCTGATGCATCTCGGGATCTCGCTCTTTCGTCCGATTCTTCGTCGAACTGGGCGCACGGATGATGATCGCATCCACGTGGATTGTGACCTGGCCTTGTCTGCGCAGACTTCTCGCATTCCGTCTGGCCGCCCTGTATGCTCGGCATTGCTATGGCTCGCTGGTTGCTCCCGACACAGGACCCCTGGTCTACACCCTTCGCCGAGACGTTGCTGTCGCAATTATTGTTGGCGCCTGGCCTGCACATTCTCGACGTCGCATCGGGACATGGCATTCCCGCCTTCTATCTCGCCGAGCAGGTCGGCCCAACGGGACGCGTGCTTGGCATCGATCTCAGCGCCAGCCAGGTCGCCCGTGCCAGAGCCATTCAAGGAACAGAGCTTCCTTGGCTGTCGTTCGAGTGCCGCGATGTCCGCACATTGCCGACTGAATGGCCCCTCTTCGATCGTATCACCGGGAATCTCTCCGTCATGTTTTTCCGTCCCAACCGCGAGGAGACCCTGCGCGGGCTGATCCACCATCTGAAGCCAGGCGGCCAGCTGGTGCTGACCTTTCCGTCACTCGGCACGTTCGACTCGTTGTGGCAACGGGTCGATCATGAATTGCTGCGGCGAGGCTACCGCTCAGAGCGGGAACGCTTCCACGTTTATCTGGCCGAACGGCCTTCAGCGGAGGATGTCCGCCGGTGGCTTTCTGCCCTTGAGATGACTGAGATTTCGGTGGTTGAACAGCCTCTGGAAGTGGTGAGTGGGGATGGCCCGGCCTTTCTGTATCATCCGTTGCTGCGCGGGGGATTCTTGGATGACGTGTATGAGTGTTTTGAGGATCAGCGACAGGCAAACGACATGATGACGGCGATCTCGGCAGACCTGGCCAGTTTCATGCCACTCATGGCTCTGCGCTGCGTAATGTCAGCCTGGAAGGGTGCTGTGGACTAGGTCGCTCTTCGTTTGGTCTTTGCCGTCGGCGGGGCGGTGAGGGGATCGTCGGGCCAGTGGTGCTTGGGGTAACGGCCGCGTAGTTCTTTCCGCACGTCGTGGTAGGTGTTGCGCCAGAAGCCGGCCAGGTCTTGGGTGACTTGGACCGGCCGTTTGGCCGGCGACAGCAGATGCAGCATGACGGGAATCTTGCCGCCCGCCACACGGGGTGTGTCTTGGCAGCCGAACAGTTCTTGCAACCGCACAGCCAGCACAGGCATCTCCGACCTCTCGTAATCGAGCCGGACATAGGAGCCGCTCGGCACGGTAAGATGGGTGGGAGCGAGACGATCGAGTTGCTGTTGTTGTTCCCACGTCAACAACGCATGGAGCGGCGTGGCGAGATCCATGCGCTTGACGCGATCCAGCGTGGTGATGCCGGTGAGATAGGGGCCGAGCCACTCATCGACGCTGTGCAACAAGGTCTCATCGGAGAGATCGGGCCAGCGCGACTCACTCCCATCGGCTCGGCGGAGCAACTGGACGCGGGCGCGCCACTGCTGCAACTCCGGCGTCCAGCCCAGCAGGGCCAGGCCTGACTGCCGAACGCCCTGCACGAGCGCAGCTGCGATCAACAAAGGATCGGGCTTTGAGAGAGGCTGTTGCGAGAGGACGAGCGATCCCAAGCGGCGTTGTCTTGTTGCCCGTACGCTCTGCGTTTTGTCATCCCAAGCCACCGTCTCAGTTTCGACGATGTCCTTTTCGTACAGGCCCGCCAACGCTGTTTCTGATACCGGCACGGCCAGATCGATGCGTGCCCATTGTTGGCCGCCGTCTAACTCAGCAATGACGAGGTACTGTTCCGTGCTGAGCTGGTCGGGGCCGGTAAAGGAAGCGCCGCGCCCATTGGTCATCAGATACCGTGTCTCGCTGCCGTCCTGCCGCTGGGCGATCCGGTCAGGATAGGCCAGCGCCAGCAAATGTCCCACTTGATCGAGCTGATCGTTTGTATTGGACCGTTCTCCTATTGTGGTTCGGGCAAGCTGTCGACGCCAGAGGTCCGCCGTCCGTTTGATATGCTGGGCGGCGCCATGATCGATCGTCGCGCCGCCGGCAATATCTTGATGTCCATACAGGGCATCGAGTCTGATCCGGAGATCGGCATTCCGATGCCCCCGATGGTGTCGGAATATATCGCGTTCGCTCAGGAGCGCCGCTACGTCACAAGCCAGAGTCGTCATGCGCAGCGACTGCGCCATGAGAATCATATGTGCGAGGCGCGGATGCAGCGACAGCTCAGCCATCGCTCGTCCGTGAGGCGTGATGCAGCCGTTGGAATCCAGGGCGCCCAATCGGGTCAACAATTCTCTTGCCTGTGTGACCGCTCCAGAAGTCGGAGGGGTCAGCCAGGACAGTTCGGACGGGTCGCCGACGCCCCACAGCGCGAGATCCAAGACGAGCGGTGCAAGATCAGCTTCCAATATTTCTGGGGGTCGGCGAGGAGTCAGGGATACCTGTTCCCGTTCGGTCCAGAGGCGGTAGCAAATCCCCGGTTCCAGCCGTCCGGCTCGGCCGCGCCGTTGGTCGGCGGAGTCCTGCGTGACCCGACTGGTCTCCAATCGGGTCAAGCCAGAGCGGGGATCGAACTTCGGTGCGCGTAACTGCCCGGCATCGATCACGATACGCACCCCGTCGATCGTCAGGCTGGTTTCGGCGATCGATGTTGCCAGCACGATTTTTCTGACGCCCGGCTTGGCCGGTTCAATGGCGGCGTCTTGTAACGCTTGTGACAAATCGCCGTGGAGCGGCGCGATAAGTATGTTCGGGCCGAGTGCTGCGTCGAGCAGCGTACGCTCGATGCGCCGAATTTCCGCCATACCAGGCAGAAAAACCAAGAGACTTCCCTGATCTTGCGCGAGCGCCCGTCGGATAATTTGGGTGACGGCGAGGTCGAGACGGTCGGAAACTGGCTGGTCCAGATAGCGGGTCTCGACTGGAAACATCCGACCGTCGCATCGGATCGTCGGCGCCTGGCCGAGCAGTACTCCGACCGGTCCGCAGTCCAGCGTGGCCGACATGACGAGCAGGCGGAGATCCGGACGAAACAGCCGTTGCGTCTCTAGGCAGAGCGCCAACCCTGTATCCGCCTGCAGACTCCGCTCGTGAAATTCGTCAAATAGAACCATCGCGTAGGCCTCAAGCGACGGGTCATGCTGGAGCAAGCGCGTAAGAATTCCTTCCGTGACCACCTCGATCCGCGTCTTAAGTCCAACCTTCCTGTCCAGCCGCATCCGGTAGCCGACCGTTTCACCGACTGATTCATTGAGCGTGACTGCCATCCGATGGGCCGCTGCGCGGGCGGCCAGTCGGCGCGGCTCCAACATAAGCAGCTTTTTGTCACGGAGCCAGGGGGCGTCAAGGAGGGCCAGCGGGACGCGAGTGGTTTTCCCTGCTCCGGGAGGCGCGGTCAAGAGCGCATTCGGCCTGTCCCGGAGGGTTCGCAGGATTTCAGGCAGCACGGTTTCTATTGGCAAGCCGGACATGGTAGGGTTCAGCACTCCTTGCACAGGCAGACTGTACCAGACTTGCAAGGATAAAGGAGCATCTCTCGAATATGACGAGGTATCGATGGACGGACGTCAAACCCACGGAGCCAGGCTGGTATTGGTTTCGCGGGCAGGTGCATGAAGCAGACTCCTTCATTGTTTTGGTAGATGCTGTGGGGCAGTTCCAGTGGCCGGACGGCGGGTATCAAGAAGTGTCACTGGCCAAAGGGGAATGGGCGGGGCCGATCGAGGAGCCGGAAGAGTAGCTGAGAACCGTCCGGTCGTTCTTCTTGCCTGCGCCTGCGCACGCAAGTCCATGTCGCATAGAAATCACACAGAAAGGTAGCACTGCTTGTCTACGAAACGCGAGAGTACACCGGAACCCACGGCACCGGCGGCGACCGGATTTTCTCCAGGCTTTGCGGCGCTGGGCTTGGAAGCGTCTTTGCTGGCTACATTGGATGCGCTGGGGTATGAAGAGCCGACCCCCATCCAACGGGAAGCGGTCCCTCCGCTTTTGGCCGGCAAGGATTTACTGGGCCAAGCTGCAACAGGAACAGGCAAAACCGCGGCCTTTGCCCTGCCGTTACTCCAGCGTATCGCGCATGGGGCCAAACAGCGTCCCGCTGCGCTGATCCTGGTGCCGACACGTGAATTGGCGATTCAAGTCGGGGAGGCCGTTCAGCGGTATGGAAAAGAATTACGCATCTCGGTGCTGGCTCTGTATGGCGGGCAAGCGATCAGTCCACAGTTCCATGCCTTGAAGCGGGGGGTCGACGTGATTGTGGCGACACCGGGACGAGCGCTTGATCACATTCGCCGCCAGACGTTGAAGCTCGCGCATGTGCAGACCGTGGTTCTAGATGAAGCGGATGAGATGCTCGACATGGGCTTTGCCGACGATCTCGATGCGATTCTGCTCCAAACCCCGGCGACTAAACAGACGGCGCTGTTTTCGGCGACGATGCCTCCGCGCATCAGGTCGATTGCGCACCGCCATCTCAAACATCCCGTTGAGATCACGATTGCGAAAGAACCAGTCAAGGCCGGGACCGCGCCAAAAGTCCAACAAACGGCCTATGTCGTGGCCAGACAACATCGTGGCACCGCCCTGGCTCGTGTGTTGGATGTGGCTGGCCCGAAGTCC